>Ga0302168_1000269_pt1 | contig 12337 bp, 19 predicted proteins | sample I_Fen_N1_2_FD_193494 | JGI IMG/M metagenome (GOLD analysis project Ga0302168, IMG submission 193494) | Peat permafrost microbial communities from Stordalen Mire near Abisko, Sweden - I_Fen_N1_2 | ecosystem: Environmental > Terrestrial > Soil > Wetlands > Permafrost | place: Sweden: Abisko...
AATCTGCCCATTGATCGCCTTCAGGGCGCTGGGAATTCATGACAATCCAACCATCAGGACACTCACCACCTACCTGTTGAGCGTTTTTGCCAACTGCTGCGAACACGGTCGATTCGTCCATTACACGGCTCCCTTGAGTTTCCACACCAGCACCCGGCATGGCAGCGCAGCCTGGTTGGAGATGGTCCCGAACGGATGGCAAGGAATTGCTACGCTCCCCATGAGAACTCCGCCGGTACCAATTTGCACAACGATTGAGGAGTCTCCTAATTGCTCGGCTTTACCGCCATAAGACTCAAATCCGGAGGAATACCATGTAGCCAGCCCTGAGTTACCCCAATTACCCCCGTACAGCACCTGAAAGACACACATCACGCGATAACCCAGAAATGGGTTGGCCGTAACATATCGACTATTCGCTGTCGCGTTGGCTGGAGCAGCTTGAGTCCCACCATTCGGGTAGATGATGGTGAAATCCGCCAGCGAAGCATCAAATGCGCCGAGTGCCGCGCGGGCCGAAGCCGTCAGCCGGTAGGTGTAATCCAGGCAAATCCAGTTGCCGCCACCCAAGCTCAGAAACTCAGCGGTATCGTTGGCCGCGGTGGTGATGTTCGCGTTACCCGGCAGGATCAGCGGGGTGGCGTTGTGGGTGAGCACCATCGCGCTCAGGAAACACACCGTACGCTTGGCGCCGGCGGCAATGGATCCGAGCGAAGCAATGGTTGCTGCGCCATTGATGGCAACTATGTTCGAAGTCGCGGCACCAATGTCAGTCAGTGTCGCAGAGGCAATGGTCTGGATCGGCGCGTCGTTCACCGGCCCGCTTAAGGTGCCACCCGCCAGAGACAAAAAGCTCACGGCATCGAGCGCACCACGATCGACCCAGCCCGTGTTGGCGCTGTTGCGCTGCCGTAGCCGACCGGTCCCGGTATCTGCCCAGATCTGACAGGGAAATGTCGGGTTGGGTGCGGTCGCCCCGCTGCTCTGCGAGGCAAGCGCCTGCAGCGCAGCGTTCATGTCGGTGCGGAATGTCAGCCCTGGACCGTTGGCAACGTCCATATCGTGCTGAGACATAAATCAGTACCCCTTTGAGATGTAGTCAATCGAGCAGCCTGATTTGGCGACCCCACTGGAATTGCGGATGAAGACCGTGAAACCGGTGACGGTCTTGGCGGAAACATCGAAGTAGTCGCCCGAGGAAAGTCCTTGCACGGTCAGGCTGACCGCCGGCGGCGCATTGAATGGCGGCGTGTAGCTGATAACCAACCCACCCGCCGGCACCGCCAGATCGTTGCCGCTTTCAATGCGATCAGGCATGTCGATCACCACCTCGAGTTTCGAAATGTCGATCCAGTTGGTGCTTTGCTGCACCGATCCGCGCAACTCGAAGTCGAACAGACGGGCTCGGTAATCACCAACGACGAAAGGCTTCCAGGCAGACCACTCCGCCGGCGAGACGTCCGAAGTGCGCACCCACAGCGACAACGACGCACCGTTCGGCGGGTCGCCGTCGTTGCTGGTCAGCGAGTCGAAGTCAAACACGGTGTCGATGTAGGTGCCGTCGTCATACAGCGCCGCCTCGACATCAGCCGTCAGGCGGCAGTCGTAGACGTAACCCAGGTCAGACGGCGCGGCAAAGCTGTAGGTCGCCGTCAGCGTCGAACCACCGAACTTGTCCACCTCGCCGAGCAACGCATCAACGTCCGGCACATCGTCGAAATACCCGGCACCGGTCATTTTCAGCACGCCGTCTGCGGCCGATGCATTGACCGCCGAGCCAGGGAAAGCCGGCGATTCGGTGATGATCAGCGCCACGTTGGCCGGCAGCGGCACCTGAGCATCCGACCAAACCTCGGTGATAGGACCGCCGATGCCTGAAGAGTCGACCGCCCGCGCCAGGTACTTGCCGGGCAGCAAGGCCACCACCGAAGAAGTCGAGCGCCCCGCTACCTCGGTCAACGGCAGCGCCGTATCCCAAGTCGCCGAGACATTGCGCGAGTGCCGAATGTTGATGCTGCCACCGAGCTTCACGTCCAGTTCTGGCACTGGCTCCCAGGCCAGCGTGGCCACGCTGTTGATCACGTCCAGCCGCAAGCCAAGCAGCTCCGACGGCGGCGCCAAAAGTGCCTGTGCGCTGTAGGTTTGGATCGTTGCAGGCCCGGCAAGCCCGAGTACTGATTTCGGCGTCACTCGCACAGACCACACACCAGAGGATGCCGAGTCGAAATCGATCGTTGGCGTCGAGATCTCCGCCACGTACTCCCAGTTTCCGCCGGGTTTCAGGACCTCGACCTGGTAGCGCATGGCTCGGGCCGGCTGAGTCCAACTGACCGACAGGCACGCCGCGGCCAATCCGGTGCCGGTGTCATACAGCGATTCGAGGAAAGTCATCTGCCCAACGGCGTCAGGCTTGCCAAGATTGACGTTGCTGATCGGGTTATCGACGTCAGGGGTGCCGTATTCGACTTCATTGAACTTGTCGGTATCAAACGCCACGGCGCTGATCGCATAGGTGCCGTCGTCGCCTTCGCTGATGCCAATGACACGGAATTTCTGCGTCTCCAGCGATGCTGTAGAAAACGCCCAGGGTGCACTGGCCAGAGGCGCTGACGCCAAAGGCGGCGACACTGTGATGGAAGTTGCTCCCGCTCCTACCGTCACGGCAGCGGTCGCGTACGATCCATCCGCCATCACCACGCCGACTATGCCAGTTCCGTCCGTACCGATTGGCGCATCCAGCAGCAGGTTTGATGCCGTGCTGCCAGATAAAAGCCGACCGCCTATTGCGAGCGCCTGCCCGAAATGCATCGGCCACATCAATGATATCGCCGGGCATTGGGATAGCCCCATCGGCGCCCGATGCAAAGGTTACCGCCTCACTTTCGGCGTACAACAACCAGCGCCCCAGGCGGCGCGCCTGCCCGCGTGAAGTGCAACCGACCGCCACGACATCGCTTTGCTGGATACGTCTCCATTTGGCGATCAGGTCAGGCCGCTCAACGATCTCGACGGACTGCTTGTATTGCTGAAGCGGATCGTTCCAGGTGACCGCCGCGACGTTGTAGCGTTGGTCCGAGGCAACCGACTGATAGTTGAAATCACCTCCGACCACGTTGGAGTTGTTGAACAGGTAACGGCTGGACCGAGGCGCATCCTGCACGGCAATCAGCGTACCGCCAGCCCAGAAGCAAATGGCCCGGAACACCGACACCATGTCGTTGACCAGCTTCCAGGCGTCCTGCTGTGTGGTCAGCGCCAGGTTGCAGGTGAAGCGAGGCTCGTAGCCGCCATAGCCGTCAGGAACAAAGACGTCGCAATATTGGGCAATGCTGTACAGCGAGTATTTGTCTACCAGCGTCGAATCCAGTAAGCCGCCCAATCCATAGCGGGTATTGGTGAGCATGTCGTACCAGATCCACGCCGGATTATCGGTCCAGGCGCGCTGGAAAGACCCATTCCATGATCCCGAATAGGTTCGGGTAATCGGGTTGTAATTACTCGGGACCAGCACCTTGATGCCACGGATTAAGAAGGAAATGCGCGGGATACTAGAAAACTGCTGAGCGTCAATTGAAAGAGCGACTATCGCCGTGTTCGGGTAGCGAAGTCTTTCATCCCAGAGCAGCGTCACCGAATCGAAGAAGGTCCTATTCTGGATGGCCGAACTGCCCGAGTCGGGCGACAACCGGGTCAGCCGGACGTAACGCGGTAGCCCACCAGATACCGGCAGCCGCACGTAATACGAGAACTGGGTGCGACTCATGGTCTTGCCGGTGATCGTCAGGTCACCGCACAGCTGATACCAACCGCCAGTGCCGAGTTTTCCTTCGACCCGGAAGCTCGCAGTGGAGCCGGTCGTATCACCATTGGTTAAATTCTGTTCCGACAGCTGCGGTGTGCTGACGGTAATGCGCACGGCATCGACATCGGTGTCAGTGATGGCGCGCTCGATTGCGACATATTGGTGTAGCTCCACGCCGACAGACTGCTCGGCCTCCAGGCTGGTGAATGGCATGTAGGGCTGCCACTGCGTGCCTGGTCGCCAATCAAATCCGAATCCGGGAAAATTAATCGAGCCGTCCTGGTTCTGTAGGGGCACATCATCAAAGTAAATGCTCTGGAACCCATCGACAAAGCCGTAAATCTCCCCTTCCGATATGGCGTGGATCGTCCGTACGTGTTGCCTTGAGCGCAGGCTGTCGGGCGCCTCTACCGGAGTGCGCGCAGAACCGCCGCTATCACCGCCACCCTTTCCACCGCCCTTGCGGCCAACGATAACTTCACTCATGCGGGAATCGCCTCTGCCCATGTGCCGACCGCAACAACGCTGGAGCCGACCAGCATCTCGCCGTAAACCACAGGCACAGGGAGGCCCTGCTGCGTCGAGTTGAAGTCGCCGTTGAACAGGTAGCTGGGGTTGTTTTCGGTGCTGGCTTGGTCTTGCTGGCTGGGTGACTTAGGAACTGGCGTGAGCATCTGGATGGCTCCGCCAATAACCATGGCGATACCAACCTTGACCATCAGTCCACCAAGCGGCGCAGCCCCGCCAAAGCTCAAGCCGCTGATGAATGCCCCAGCCACAATCAGGACAACACCTGCGACAGCCTGAAATAACCCGCCGTTTTTACTGCCCGTAAGGACTGGAACAATTCGAATCTCGGTTGTCCCACTGATGGCAAACTCCGCCTCCCCGACATTTTTGCGATTACGGAAAATCGCATACCGAAGGCCTTGGCGCGAAGAGTCCCGAATAAAATCCTCGAACCCGGGGATCGTATGCTTCAGCGCACTGAAAGCCTCTATGGTAGTGCCGGTCTCAAGAAGGCGGAAATGCTCGCGGCCGAAGGCCCTGGCCAAGCTGCCAGATAGCAAAATCTTGGTCATAGCCTTTTGATCGACGGCGCTCATACTTTTCTCCAGACAATAAAAAACCGCCCGAAGGCGGCTTGGTGTTTTTGGTTGCTTAAATGCAGGCTTTCGCGGCGTCTTTCCATCCGCTGGTTGCAGCCCAATCCATGGGCAGGAATACGCGAACTGATGACCCTGTATTGGCCTTATCGATAACCGCTAAAGCTACGACACCGGTCAGGTCAGCCGATGCGGCAATCCTGTAGCCAGTTTCCGTTTCGATTGAGCTGGTGGAAGAGTTGTAGGCTTGCCACTTGGGGCCCAAACATTGCGCCAACTGCTGAGGCGTCTTTGCAGACATTCCCGAATACGCCGGCTGATCTTTCTCTAGACCCGATGTTGTGCACCCCGCTAGCACAACCAGTGCCAGGGCCGTTATAGCTTTCCGCATTTCTGAGACTCCATGTGTCACTGATCTTGCGAGGACCAGTTGAATTTGTAGTTGAGCGGTGGCAACTCATAGTGCTCGGCCAAATAGAGACCAAGCATCTCGCCCTCCTTCGCATAGGCGGACGCTTTATCGACCGTTGGACACCAACTGACCCAAAGAGAATCAAGCGGAAATGCCTTTTTGAACGAGTAATAGCTGTATCGCCACCCCGCCATATGCCCCGCCTTTTCATCTTCTGCACTGCGTACAAAAGCAGATAGACGCCGCTTCAAATTTGACGACTCACCTACCGTCAAAATGCCTTGTTCATCAATGCCAACGGCTCGATTGATGGCTCTATCAGCGCAGATAATATAGACGCCCGGCACAGCTGGAGCTTTACCGTAATGTTCCTTCAACTTTAGCCATTCCGGTTCCCAGCCTTCCCAGCTTTTTACTCTCATCGTTGCCTCCTTTGCGAAGGTCAAAACGTTACCACACCTGTATGAATTTACAGTAACGTCTCCCCTGCCAGCGATAGTAGCCTCTTGCCTTCATCGCCCAGGGGACTGGAGACTGTAATGAAAATGCTGAAAAAAGCAGTAACCTTGTTTCGCAACCGAAAGAAGAGAACTTGGGCAGAACTGAACGACTGGGTGCTCGCGTTCATCGGAGCCCCGAGCTTTCTGGTCGGTAGCTTTTACTTGTGGGTTGTCGGTACAACGACACCTGATCTGTTAATCCTTTCTCGCGATCACGGCCTACCGCTAAAGGCAATTTTGGCTTTTGCCTTCTTGGGTGGCTTGGCCTTGAGCGGCCTGTTCTTCATGAGTGTCGCGCGACGGTGCTACGAACTGATCTATGAGCGCAACTTCAAGTAACCCCAGACAGCCCTCATCCGGGCCATTTCTCGCCTGTACGAATCCCAGTAACGCCCCTCCACAATTAAGGATGCGAAGATTGCAAGCAAGCAAGGAGTCCCTCGATGAAGTGGCACGGAAGGCATTCAAGATACCTACAAATTATGTGGTAACTGTCTACCTACTTGTGACAGCCGTGGTCTCAATCGGCGTCGTGCTAAGCATCAAGTATTCCGACTGGTTAATACTTGCTAGGTCTGGCGCGGTTTTAATCCTTCTCGCCATGGCATGTGAGATTACCGGTCTTCCAGAAAAATACGTAAACAGGATCATGAAACTTGTCGAGTCGGTAATGGCACCAGTCGTGCTTATGCAGATAAACCGATTACCGCATGTCTACGGTGCAGATTCCGCGACCAACGAAGAAAAAATTGCCGAGATCAGTGAGAAAGAGTTGCGAAGACGAGTAAAGGACGCAAGCGACAAATTTCAAAAAGTCCTTTCAGCAAGGATCAAATGGCACCAATTTCTGATCGCATCCTTAGGTACATTGCTTTGGGCATTTGCCGACCTAATCGGTAAGCAGTAGCCAATGGAGACGAGCATGTCCGTATGTACCCTCACCTTCAAATGCCTAGGCCACACCAAACGCGAAAATGGTTTGATTAGCCTTTACCACTTGGAAGTGACCGACACCCGAACCGGGGAAATCGAAAATATCTCAGTCAAACCAAATCATCTTGCCTCAGAGCGAAGCATGAAGAGGATACTACTGGATCGGTGCATGTTCTATCGGGCGACCCGAGACCAGCATAACCGGATGCTCCTTGAGATTTTCGACCCGAAGCCTGCTCAGGCAGAGAGTCGAGAGACCGAAACCTCGTAAAAACTCCCGACGGAGTATCTCTCCACTTCTTCGAGTACACAGAAACGAAAAAGCCCAGCAAAGGGCTGGGCTTTTAACTGAAATAACGTCGGCGTTCAGCCACGAGTAACAGTGATGATGTATCCAGGATACTTAGCTTTTAGCTCCGCACTGCATAGATCAATAGCGTCTTGATGAGTGAAGACAAAAAATGGTTTTGATCCCGAAGTTGCACTTTGCGACCCCGGTTTTTGGTGACGATATTTCGCGGTGAACCACTGTTTACCTGAACTCATAAGCGAACCTTCCATAGCAACAAACAATGTGAGCCATCAATTTAGCATCATGCCATCGAGCCACCAAGCTGTACGAATATCCAGTATCGCCATCCCGACATTCAGTAGTAGCGTCTGGCCTCCACGCAACGGATTTCCCAGTCCTTTGCCTGCAAGCCCAAGGACTGGGGATGCGCCAATTTCGGCGCAAATTGAAGGCCTAGGAGGTCAGCTTGAGCGATCAATCAAAGTACAGATTACAGGCGCAAATCGATGCTCTGAATCTACTGCTACAAGACGTGTACGCGAATATGTACAGCCAACAACCACAACTCATCGCGCCTGTTAAAAACGGGATTATCAACACTGTGAAATTTAACTGGAAGCTTGCGCCTGGAGCTACGGAAGCTGATGCCGATCATGTTTTAAAAATGCAGCCGCTTGTCGTAGAAGAGATTGAGCGTTTTTTCGGAAACGTAGCAGACGTGCTGGCTGACTTTCAGAAAAGCAAATAACTGGTCCAAGGTAAGCTGCGGGTGGCAATGGGTTCGACGGCCTTGCTTTTAGTCCGATAATCTCTCTCATGTAGTGCTTCCCCGCGGCATTGCCGCATCAAATGTATGGCTGTACGCCCTTGTACCGCATGATGTGGGTCGTGCACTCGCGGTAGGCGCGGCCGAAGACTTCCTTGCAACTCAGGCGCCCATACAGGTGGTGCAGCAGGACGTCGCCCTCAAGCCAAATCGCACCATGGCACGGTGTTGGGCTGCCGATAGCCATGACGATCAAATCGCCCGGCTCTGGAGTGGATACGGGAACAAAGCCGGCCCGCTCGAAGTTGTCGACGTAAAGGTTATCGCCGCTGTGCCACCAGTCATCCTTGCGATGGTAGTCCGGAAGGATGATGCCGAGCACCTGGCGGTAGTAATCGCGGACCAGGGTGTAACAGTCGATCACACCATGGACAAAGACCCGGCCTTCGAGCGGCATTTCGCCGGCGGCCGGCATTTCGTGCAAGGTTGCAGCACCATCCTTCAGCCCGACAATCCACCAGGTCATGCGGCTGGCCGCGTGACTCGCGATATCGTGCTGACTTGGCTCGGGGCCGGCATCAGGGTGCGAATGCACCACCGCGACGATATCGCCCAAGTCCTCGGCTGCGGCGTAATCCTCGGGGTGCAAGATGAAGCGATCCGGTTCATCCGACTGATTGCGGCACGGCACATAGGACGGCTTTCCGCGCACGCTGACGACCAGACCGCATGACTCTCGCGGGTACTCAGCCAAGGCATGCGCCTCGGCGTCAGCCCGGCATTTCTCGAACAATTTGCTCATGGTCAAAGTCTCGGAACGCGGGCAATACCCGGGAAGCCGCCGAAAGGCAACTCGCCATTCTCGCCAAAGCGCTTCTTGCAACCCCGCAAGGTACGGCTGCACTGATCCTTGGCAGGATCACTGGTTGGGTTGTCGGTATAGTCGGCCACCGGGCCGCCGGCATAACCACACTCACCAGAGCGATAGGCCCACAGGCAAGTGCCAGCCACCACCTGACGCCGCGGTAATTTCACACCCTGTAGGTCGAGTGGCGAGCCAAGCTCGAACTCGATGGCGGTTGGTGTCTCGTTGGCCTTGCGCGTGATGATCCATGTCTCGACCGGGTATTCCTCAGCCGGGTTTGCAGTTGGGTTGCCACCAGCAAAGTTAACCACATCCAGGTACTTGACCAGCGTGCGACGGCGTTTGAGCTTAACCCCAAGAAGGTCTTCATATTCTCGGCACAGCGCCGAAACCGTCCCGCCGAAGTTACCGACTTGAAGCTGTGGCCGGGCCGGCGATCCTTGACTGGGCGTAGCGAACTCCTGAGCCTTAATCGGCCAGGGTGTGTAAACGTTCCCCTACGACACAACTGACCCAAGCGTTTCGTTCACTCCGGCGTGAAGGCGGCACTGGCTGATGCACTTCAGGTACTGGGCGAGCGCCACGACTTCGTGGAATGCCAGGAGACAGTGTCGACGTTCCTGATCAATCTCGCCGCCGCACCTCCTGAAGAGTCCGCACGCTTCGCAAACATGTCGCGACCTAAAATCCTAATTACTGAAAAGCAGTCGCGGCAGCTTAAAGAGTTTGCGCACACGAGCAAGCGGATTGAAAGCTGATGATTTGTAGCGCTGAGTGACGATCATTCGGCCGATTTCAAAGCCAAACTCAATTGCATCGTCGCGCGAAACAAAGAGCATTGCAGGTGATTCGCCCCACTCTCTGATCATCTGTCCGGCCAACCAAATCGAAACATTTGTTTTGTGATACGTCCGCAAACTTTCCGGGCCGTCAGGCTTTGCTCTGAAGGGGCCTTCTGCAGCAACGAGGATCTCGTAGCCAAGGTAAGCCTCTTGTTTTGTAATGATTGAACGCTCCATCATCATTATTGCTGTCCATTGCATGTAAGGGATTTGAGGCAACCTTACTCAAAAACTCGAGTAATTCCAAATAGCCACCACCCTCTGTCGCATCCGGTCACGGAGGGCAAGGGATCCGGCACCACAGGCCGCGACATCAGCCAAGCGGGCGAGGACGCGGAGTTGACGGGTGGTCAATGAGCATTCCGAGCCCGCTTTCAACGCAGCATGGGCGAGCTCGGATGCATTTCGTACAGCTCCTAGCGGGTGCTCAGGTAAAACAGGCCGCCAATGAACGCCACGATGTAAAGCGGCGAACGGATGAATACAGGGATTTTCCACACCATCAAGCCCCAGGTGCCCCAACTGCCGATGAGCAGCAGGAACATTTTGAACGCCATCATCGTCCGGTCGCTGGCGACCGCCTTAGGAATCCCGATGAAGATCCCCAGCGACAGGATCAGCAGCCCGAGGACGATGAAAATATCCGCACGGCACAGATTGCCTTCATTGAGTCGCTTTTCTTCCTGCACATAGGCAGTGTTGGCTTGCTCGGCGTGTTGCTCACTGCCGTGCGTCTTGCCGCGTTGGTCCCGGTATTTGGTGTCGAACACGCGAAGTACTCCTGTAGGTTCATGCCAGCACGCTCACCCGTTTGAATGTAGCAGGTAATGGCACTCTGCCACAAACCTCAACGAGCGCCTCCAAAGACTACGTTTTCTCGAACTAATTCAAGCACTCGAAAAAACAGTCTGGAGAAAAGGGCTGCTGCGGGGTCGGTGAAGAGATCCAGCGCGAAGACATCGCGCAGGAGTTCAAGACAGTGCTTCAGGACAAGATCGGCGATGCTGCCGCATTGACTCTGGTCGCTTTCAATCCGAAATAAGCAAGCGCTGCAGATCCTGCTGGTGATTGAGCAGGATCCGGGGGATGAAATCATAGAACCCGCCGCCTGACCCACCCCGACCTACTCACCCGAACACCAACCTGAAGGCGTGATAAGTCGTCCGACACCATTTGGTCAGCCAGCTACAGAGATGTGCGTTTTGGTTCCGTATGGAGGACGCATTGATGTAACCACAGAAACCTCGTACTTCCTGACTGGGTTGCCTAAAGCATTGAGCTCTTCGTAATAGTGCAGTTCGGTATCTTTCTCGCTATCCGGCCCCAACCATTCAAAGTCATTGCGGACTAGCTTATGGCCCTCTGGAATTCCAATTATTTTTTTATGCTTGTCAATCATTGAGCCTCCTAGGCCCGATTCCATATCTCGCTTAACCAATACCCCACTTCAACGAATCACGCCAGCCGGCGAGGATCCAAGCCGGAATCAAAGTGCCCAGCGCACGTTTCCTGATTCGATGAAGGTATTTCTATCTGGATATACCCGTCGCGGCTGGATCAGCCATTGACGCGTCTGCTCTACATCAAAACCATTCGGTTTGTAGGTTCTCATCGCAAGCACAGTTCCGCTGACGTCGTACCAACCGCAATCCGTGCACTCGACTGATTTACAACCATCTGCAAATTCCGATTCCTGAGCGACTGCTCCGCAGATATAGCACTCCATACGTACCTCGATTAGCTGATTGCTGGACTTGGATGGCAAGGGATGCGGGTAATGACGTGAAACCGCGTTGTATCTGTTAAGCGTATCCCTTTTCCAAAAAGCGAAAGGCGATTTACGTAATTAGTTGTGGCAGCAGCTCCCCTTTCCCCACCCTCCACCGCCCGGGCATGACCCGGCATAGGACGCCCCATGCCCACAGAAAACAAACCGGCCGAGCCACTTCCGAGCTTGGCGACCGGTCATGAACTCAATGCTGCGACTTGGGCTGACTTTGTTCAGCGCCTGCGCTATGACTGCAACGGCCCCCGGGTCCGGGATCACAGCACCGCCGCGGCCATCTTTATCGTGGAGCAACGCCGCATCGTCTGCGGTCTGGACATGGACTACACCGAGCAACGACTGGTTTATTTCCACAGCGGCGAGAGCGAATGTTTCAGTCCGAAAGAGTACTGGGACCAGTGTGATCGGTATGAAAAGGCCGGACTGAACAAGGCCATGCAGCTCTGGTCGGAATGCCAGTTCATGAAAGCCAGTGAGGATGATCAGTGGCACGTCCTTGGCGAGATGGAAGATCACACCGTCACCGGCTGGCAGGAAGAGTGGGTCTATGTGAATGCTCACCTGACCTATGCAGGGGCTGAAGCCTTCATTCAGCGCAAGAAACACGACTATCGTCGCGGTCTGCGCATCTACGTCGACAGCCAGTACTACTGCTGGGAGTTCGAAGCAATCAAGGCGGCGATCCTCGGCGGCACTCTGACCTACACGCCGAAGGAGGCAGCATGACCACTCAAAACGTAATCGCTGAGCCGTTGAAGGTTGAGCGCTCGACGGTCACGAAGCTGGTCATTATCGGCGCGCCACGGCTCGACCCGATCACGGTGTTCCTGGAGGACTTGGGTCGCCGGGACTGCCCCACCGAATCCGATCCGAACTATCAGACAGCCCAGGGAAAGATCACGATTAACTGCTGGGACAAGAGTTGGAACGCTTACTGGGGCGGCATGGGGCCGCGTACCGTTGCTGAGTTCGTTGTGAAGTGCGGCTGGGATTACGTCCTGAACTGCCTGGATCGCGGCATCAGTAGCACTCG
>Ga0302168_1000272_pt1 | contig 12292 bp, 12 predicted proteins | sample I_Fen_N1_2_FD_193494 | JGI IMG/M metagenome (GOLD analysis project Ga0302168, IMG submission 193494) | Peat permafrost microbial communities from Stordalen Mire near Abisko, Sweden - I_Fen_N1_2 | ecosystem: Environmental > Terrestrial > Soil > Wetlands > Permafrost | place: Sweden: Abisko...
GTGCAATTAGAGGAAAGAACCGTGAATTAAGGACAAGAAAGGTCTGATTTTCGCCGACTTATGATTTTTTGAGCCTCAAGTAGTGAGGGCATCAAAAATCGGTGGGTACTTCAGACCTTCCTTAGCTCCGCCTCGTCCGGGATGAAAGCGGGAGCCCCCTCTTGTGACTGGCTATGCTCATAGCAAGAATACTTGGTCATCAAGTCATCTATATACTTGCAATCGTCGCGTGTAATCTTTGAAAGCGCCCCAATGCGATTATCTGTAGTCACGCTACGCCTATGACGCTTTACAACGTCATTCAGCAAGTCATTTTCAACTGTACGCTCCAGAAGCTTTCTGAAGTCAGTGCATATGCTTTGTGCATAGATTTTGTATGCGGCAATGTCACCAGAGTCCGCCAGCTTTTTCGCGGAATCAAGTCTACTTATTAAAATATTATTCGACTCTTTAGTTGCACTATTCCAAGCTTCAGGAGCTGCCGGATGTCCTGTCGTCCCATTAAATGACTCAATACAAAGTTGATTTAAATGGGCCTTTCTCCACGGATCACCTTCCTTTTTTGCAGCATCCTCTATTGCGCTATAGAGGGACAGTCGGTGAGTGAAGATGAGTACCTGTCGATCATTTGCAAGTTCAACAAGACGTGTGGAGACATTCCATTCATAGTCTTGATCCAAGGATGAAATCGGATCATCAAAGATAAATGGAGTTCGAGCATCTTTCCCGGTTACATCGGCTAAGAAAGCAGCCAGTGAAACAATACGGTGCTCCCCGTCGCTTAGAATTTGATCTGGAGCGGTTCCTGCGACTACGAGACCTCTCAGTTGGATTTGGTGGAGAGGGAGACCGCTATCAGTACGAGTTTTCACCAATTCCACTTTAAGGTTCTTGGCTTTTAGCTTAGTGAGCTCGCTATTGAATCGTTTGATATATGCGTCCGTGATTACTTTCTCTGAAATCTCTCCGGACTTTCTTGAAATTGCCGTTGTACTTGTGCAGCGTTTAAAGGCCTCGTATTGCTGATATTCTTTCAGTCGTTTCAGTTCAACGCGAATAGCCTCAGCCTGCTGTGCCGTCCACTCCCTTGCTTTTAGCTCACTTATTTCTTTTGCAATCGCGACCCTATCAAAAGCTAGTGCGTCCTCGTCATATTGTGCGGCCTCTGTTTCGAGCTCAACAGCTTTAGTGTCTAGAGCCACGGTGACTGTAACTCTTGCCGCTTCAAGACCGGCACAAGCCTTTGCAGCCTGTGCATTTTTTAATTCAGTAAATAACGTTGCTACTTCTTGCCAAGCCTTCTGGATCTGCTCAAGCCAATTACCATCTGAGATTCCGGCTGCTTGACATTTTGTTTGAAGTTCTTCATCTGTCGGAATTAGAGGTATCGCATCTAGTGCGAGCTTCAATGCCAATTCAGCTGCTACAGCATCTCGCTCCAAGACTCCCTGCACATACGTTTCAAAGTCTTTGAGTCGTTGCTTCGCCTCTACGTCAAGTTCTTGGTGACACAATGGGCAGCGTGAATTGTTAGAGGTTACGGGAAACTCTTGTTGAGGATATGCAAATTCTACTGAATAGTCTTTTGCTGCCAACCAAAGTGCCCGCCACGTTAATTCCCCCACCCCGTCGAATTTTGCTAGCCCTGTAGTTGCTATAGCGCCTTCGGTAGCAGTCTGACGCTTTTTTACTGCATCGACGCGTAGTTGGTGATACGTCTCGCAACTTTCTGGCGAAGCTATTTCTGCTGCTTTTTTTAATGCCTTAGACAAATTTATTATCTGTTGCTTCTGTGTTCGCTTGTTTTTTGCTTGTGAAGCAGGATCGGTTTGCGCAAGCCTCTCATTTCGCTGCATCAAAGAGACCTTATCGTCCTCACTCCAATTTAAAACATGAACTAGATCTGCTTCTTTCTGCGTTGCTGCCAGAAGGGTATACGATTGACCCGCCTTGGTATTAAGATACTCGGGTGGAAGTTTTGGCTTCTTGCTAACCAAACCATCTTGCTCTACTTGCAGCCTGGCTTTTATTTTTTTTAATGTAGAAACCAGGGCTTCAAAAAATGCAATTGCGGGAGGGGTGTACGCTGCAGGACGCTCCCCCCCTAAATAAACCCGACTAGCGTTTGAATCGAAAATATCAGTTGCTATTAAGTCTTCTATCGGAGGGCTATTAGCAATCCAACTACGAGGAGTAGACACTCCATTTAAATCATAGGTGATCGTGCAGTCTTTTACTGCCGGCTGATCTGTAAAAACATTGCTTTTTAAATTTTCCGCCTGAGCCTTGCCGCATGCTTTTTTTAGAATTCTAGTGTACCCGGATTTGCCTGCACCATTATTCCCATAAATAACTGTCAGATTTCCTTTCCCGAAGGATAAAGGCAACCTAGGAGACAGGTTATCAATTCCACGAATTGGACCTATAGATTCAATTCTGACATTACTTACTGCCGCACCTGCTCCATTGATTATGGGAAACATCCTTATTGATGTTTTAACTTGTCCTGCCGGAGACTTTAACAGACGCGCTAGCTCTACAACATCTTCATCTATAACTGCATTACCCTGCAGCAACTTTAGTGCTGCCTCTTGCATCCAGTCTTGTTGGGTGTGGAGCCACTTTGTGATTTCTTGTTGGAGGTCATCCATAATTCAACTCCTTTGAGTGCACACTCGCCGTTCAATAAAAAAGCGTCGCGAATTCATTTATAGCGACCTATTTTCATCACTTTCTTTAACGGGCCGGAGAAAATATAGCTTGAGTTACGTCCCAGCGCCTCATTACACAGATGGAAATCTACGCTGCACTTATTCGCATCGGTCTTGTATTACGCTTATGTACGTCAGAGCGAGACGCTTTCTTACCCCCTTAGCTGCACATCTGGCTCACTCCATCCGAAAATCTTCAGCTCAGAGGCATCCTAAAAAAAACACACCGAGTGGAAAACCTATTTCCTACTGCACCGATTAAAGCGGTTTGAGAGGGTGTCTGCGGTTTCGCGCGAGGACACCCATGAACCTACCACGCCCTACCCGTACAACCCTGATTCTCAGCCTTTGTCTCGTCGTCCTGGCGGGCACGCTCGGCTATGAGCATCACCAGCTCACCAAGCTGCACGACAGCCTGGACACGACAGCCGACAAGGATTCGCTTGATGCGATTCTGGTGCGACTGAGTAAGGTCGACGAACGACTGGATACTGTCGATGGTAAGCGACTGGTGACCAACGATGATTTTCGTTCTGGTCAGCAGGCACTGTCGAACCGGATTGATGCCGCCCAGGCATATGCGAAACAGGCCACTGAGACCGCTCAGGAGCTCTCCCGTAACGCCGCGTCAGCCGGGGAGTTCGTCATGCTCAAGGCAAATGTCGAGACCATGGACAGCCGCCTCCAGGAGCTTAGCAAGCCCCAGGCCAAGCAACCTCCTCCCGCTGCCCCTAAGCCGAAGAGCGTTGAGCGCAAAACACAACCGGCCCAAAAGCCCAAAACCAGCGCCGTAATCCCAGATGCACCTCCCTTTACTGTGGTCGGCATTGAGTATCGGGGCGGCGAGCGGTTTCTATCAGTCGCCCCACCTGGAAGTACACAGCTGAGTCAGATCTACCTGATCCGGCCGGGAGATGCAGTTGCAGGCACCTCCTGGCGACTCCGATCGCTGGACGGCAGATCGGCTCGTTTCGACGTGGCCGGCGCTCCACAAACCGTAACCGTATCGCAATAGGACCATCCCCATGCATGACACCAAGATCGGCCCAAGGAGAAGCGAGCCAGCGATAGCGGGACAGCTATTTGCCGGCTTGGCAGGGTTCATATTTTCCTACTCCAGCTTTGCGGCGCCTCCACCGGTTTCGACAGTGCACACTCAAGAGAGCACTGAAACAAGAAGCCTCCAGCAGGGAAACAGCCAGACTGATCTCGCCCGTGAATGGGGGCTGACGCCCCAGGAGTGGAGCAGGTTTCAGGTGGTTATGGACGGCCCACGTGGAACGTATTCTCCTGGCCTCGACCCGCTTACCGCGCTCGGAATTGAAGCCAGAACGACCGAAGAGCGCAGACGTTACGCAGAACTGCAGGTGCAAGCCGAACGGCAACGGATCGATAAGGAGCTCGCCTACCAACGTGCCTATGACCAAGCGTTCGCACGCTTGTATCCCAACGAGAAGATCATCCAGATATCCGCCAACCCCAAGCCCCCGTCTACGGGAGGCCAACCGACGCTGGTGAGCGATGGTCGTCTGGCGATCTTTGTGCGCGAAAGCTGCACCGCGTGCATCGCACGAATAAAGGACCTCCAGGAGCAGAAAACCGCATTCGACCTGTATTTCGTTGGCAGCCAGGGTGATGACGAGCGGATCCGCCGCTGGGCGACCCTTGCCGGCATTGAGCCCACGAGCGTCCGTAACCGACAAATCACCTTGAATCACGATGGTGGTCGCTGGCTTGGCCTTGGACTCGGCGGCGATCTACCGGCGCTCGTCCGAGAGGTGAATGGAAAATGGCAACGCCAATAGTCCGCACAGCGTTTGCCGGTGCCCTGATCTGCGCGACCGCAATGACTAATGCAGCAGAAATTCCGCCACCGGCTTACCAACTGATCGCAATCCCGGAGGGCGTACCTTCGGAGGTTCTGTACTCAGTTGCCCTGCAGGAAAGTGGCACGAAACTCCGTGGACATATCGTCCCATGGCCCTGGACGCTGAACGTAGCCGGTGCCGGTTATCGTTTTGCAACCCGAAGCGATGCCTGCCAGGCGCTGATGATCGCCATTGTCAGCGTCGGCCCCGCACGCGTCGATGTCGGCCTTGGCCAAACCAATATGAAAGCCAACGGATATCGGTACGGCAGTCCCTGTGAGGGACTGGATCCGTACAAGAACCTGAAAGTCACCGCGCAAATCCTCGCTGAACACAAAGCCAAGGGTGGTGACTGGATTACTGCTGCTGGGCGTTACCACCGGCCAGCGGGTGGTGCACCCGCTGAGCGCTATCGACGCGCGTTTACCAAGCATCTCAGCCGTGTGACCGGCATCAAATTAATGGTGGATAACCAATGAATCGACACCTCTGTTTTTTTCTTCTGACGTGCCTGGCACTTCCGAACGTATGTATGGCCAGCCCACTGATCGTCGTCGAGGATCGAGGCGGTGCTTCCGCCATGCCCTATTACCAAGACCTGGTGTCAGAACCCAGCGAGCAGCAAGCAACTCAACAGAATATCGGTGTTCGAGGGACGGGCGCGTTCCCTGTACGGTCCACGCAGCTTACGCCCGGCGAAGTGCAGGGCCGGATGATCAACGCACCTGGCCTCCAGCCCATGTTCGTCTTGGGTGATGACGAACTTTCCAGGACCTGGCTTTTGCAACGCCGAGAACAATTGAAGCAGATGCAGGCAGTTGGAGTGGTGGTCAACGTAGCGAATGCTGAGCGCTTTGCCGAAGTGCGTCGCTGGGCAGCTGATCTTGAGATGGTGCCCTCCCCCGCGAACGATCTGGCTGGACGACTGGGCATCCGCCACTACCCGCTTCTGATTACAGCCACCACCATTCAACAGTAGGTAAGGACGAAAATCGTGGCCAGCACCTACACCATTGAGTCGTTACTTCGCCCTGCAGTCGAGCTCTATACGGTACTGGTCTGCATCGCAGCAGCACTGCTGTGTGTGTTCGCGCCTTGGGTTTTCGCTCTATCTCCACTGTTCGGGGTTGTGACAGCTTGTGGGTATCTCTGCCTGGCCTACATTCGGCTGAGACAGGCGTTGGTGGTCCTACGATATCGACGCAATATCCGTCGTCTCCCGCATTACACGATGACCAGCAACGACATACCGGTCAGCAATGAGCGCCTATTCATTGGCAAAGGGTTTCGCTGGACGCAAAAACATACCCAGCGACTCATGGACACTTACCTGCCGAAGTATGCCGAGTATGTGGAACCCACTGCTCTATACCGGCGGGCACGGCGTATCGAAGAGAGACTGGAGTTCGCCCCCTTTCCCCTCAAGCTCATTACCCGGGCGACAGCATGGGACGTAGCATTCAACCCAGTGCGACCGCTGCCGCCGGTGGGCGGCCTTCCTCGCCTCCATGGTATCGAGCCTCACGAAGGCGATGTCAGCTTGCCGCTGGGTGAACGTGTCGGTCATACCCTAGTACTGGGCACGACACGCGTAGGTAAAACCCGGCTTGCCGAGCTGTTCATTACCCAAGACATCAGGCGCACTCGCAGAAGGTCCCGCCGCCGCGTTCAAATGGGTCGCCGCGTGCAGCCTGTTCATCGAAGCCAGCGCAGCGCAAAACAAGATGAAGAGATGAACCTCGACCGCGAGGTGGTGATTGTCTTCGACCCTAAGGGTGATGCTGATCTGCTGAAACGCATGTACATCGAATGCAAGCGGGCTGGTCGGTTGGACGAGTTCTATGTTTTCCATCTGGGATGGCCAGACCACTCGGCACGCTACAACGCCGTGGGCCGTTTTGGCCGGATCTCTGAAGTGGCCACACGAATTGCAGGCCAGCTTTCCGGCGAAGGCAACTCTGCCGCTTTCCGTGAGTTCGCATGGCGATTCGTCAACATCATCGCCCGGGCACTGGTCGCCCTCGGCCGCCGCCCTGACTACGAACAAATTCTGCAGCACGTTATCAACATCGACGCCCTGTTCGTCGAGTACGCGCAGAAGTATTTCGCTGAACACGACCCTAAAGCCTGGGAAACCATCATTGCGATCGAGGGCAGCATCGATCGGAAGAACCTCAGTTTTGCAATGAAGGACCGGCCGCTACGTGTGGTGGCCATCGACCAATATGTCACACAGAAACGCATCTCCGATCCCGTTCTTGACGGGCTTCGTTCCGCAGTTCGCTACGACAAGACCTATTTCGACAAGATCGTGGCCAGCCTGCTTCCGCTGCTGGAGAAATTGACCACCGGCCGTATCGCGGAGCTGCTGTCTCCGGACTACATGGACCTTGAGGATCCGCGCCCAATCTTCGACTGGATGCAGGTGATTCGGAAAAGGGCTGTGGTCTACATCGGCCTGGACGCATTGTCCGACACGGAGGTGGCCGCTGCCGTCGGCAACTCCATGTTCAGCGATCTGGTCTCCGTCGCAGGCCATATCTACAAGTTCGGTATCGATGACGGTCTGCCTGGTGCCACCAACGGTAAGGTGGCGATCAACGTCCATGCGGATGAATTCAACGAGTTAATGGGTGAAGAGTTCATCCCGATGATCAACAAAGGCGGCGGCGCCGGTATGCAGGTAACCGCATACACCCAGACCATGAGCGACATCGAGGCGAAGATCGGCAGCCGCGCGAAGGCAGGCCAAGTGATCGGTAACTTCAACAACCTCTTCATGCTGAGGGTGCGGGAAACCGCGACGGCGGAACTGCTCACCAACCAGCTGCCCAAAGTTCAGGTCTTCACCAGCATGCCAGCCAGTAGTGCCAACGACGCTATCAATGGCAAAGCCGCGTTCACGTCGAACACCCATGACCAGATCCAGAGCGTCAGTGTGCCCATGATCGAGCCCGCGCATGTCGTTGGTCTGCCCAAGGGGCAGTGCTTTGCGCTCATCGAAGGTGGCAACCTTTGGAAGATCCGAATGCCGTTGCCGGCGAGCGACCCGGACGAAGTCATGCCCAAAGATCTCCAGGCACTGGCCGAAGGTATGCGCAAAGGCCCTGGAAATAACAGCGAATGGTGGCAAGCGCCTGGTTACCAGGCCTTGAGCGAATCGTTGCCCGATGACCTGGTGAATGATTTCAGGAACATGGCCAACGGCGACAAGGCTGCATAAAAGGTAGGCCTTAAAGGGACAACGCCATGGCAGATATTGCAGAAAAAGCGCAACAGCAACAGGAGGGGCAGAAGACATTTCTGGGAATGCTGTTCTCTATGCCCTTCCACTTCTTCGGGGTGATGTTCGGCTCGCTGCTGGGAGCGATCCTGGTGGAGTGGCTATGCCTGTATTTCTTCTGGCCGGATGCTGGCTGGAAGCATGCTCAGCAGATGTTCGAGTATGAGTTGAGCTGGTTGTCTCAGGACCTGCTGCAAAGCGTCATCATCAAAGAACCAGGGCGAACCGCCGCGTGGCTGGCTCAGTGGGTGTACGACTGGGTGATGGTGAAAACCGGCCTGCAGGACAATATCAACTCAATGACTCAGTACGCCCGAACCGCGCACTCGCAGACCGGTAGCTTCGACCTGCGCTATCAAATCGGCTGGGCGATGATCAAGTTTCAGGACTACGGATTGTCGGCGCTCTATACCGTGCTCACCTTCTGCATTCGTATGGTGATTCTGACCCTCACGATCCCTCTGTTTCTGCTGGCCGCATTCACTGGCCTGGTGGATGGTCTAGTTAGGCGGGATCTTCGCAAATTCGGATCAGGACGTGAGTCGAGCTACCTGTACCACAAAGCACGCGGAACGATTCTGCCGCTGACCATCGTGCCCTGGACCGTCTACCTGGCCATCCCGATCAGCATCAGTCCTTTGTTGATCCTGCTGCCATGCGCCTTGCTGCTGGGCGTGTCGGTCTGCATCACGGTCTCAAGCTTCAAAAAATACCTGTAGGAGTTGGACATGCAGTGGACTCACGAGCAACAGCCCATCATTGAATCGACGGCCGGCAAGCTGCTGGTTCAGGCATTCGCCGGAACCGGGAAAACCACCACCCTGGTGGGCTACGCAAAGCACCATGCGGCAGTGAAGATGCTGTACCTCTGCTACAACAAGTCTGTGGAGCTGGCAGCCAAGGGTAAATTCCCGCGCAATGTCGTCTGCAAAACTGCGCATGGCCTCGCCTATGCGGTCTACGGCAGCCAGTACGCCGCCAAACAAACCAACAACCTTCGACTCACCGACATCGCTAGGGCGATCAACACTCAGGACTGGGAGTTGGTCCGCGACGTGCTGAGTACATTGAACAACTTCATGGCCAGCGCCGATATGGAGCTCGGTCGGTCGCACTTCCCTCGCTTCCAGGGTAAACAGATGCTGACCAGTGCTCAGGAGCGCTTCCTGAACAATGCGCTGGGCGTGGCCAAATCCATCTGGAACAGGATGATCGATCTGCAGGACACCGGGATGCCCATCACCCACGACGGTTACCTGAAGCTGTATCAGATGAGCAAGCCAGACCTAAGTCAGCGCTTTGAAGGCATCCTCCTCGACGAAGGTCAGGACGTGAACCCGGTGATCGCAGACCTGGTGAAGATCCAACGCATCCGTAGAGTGGCGGTGGGCGATCCACATCAGCAGATCTACCGTTTCCGAGGCGCAGAGGACGCGCTGGACAGCGACTGGATGGCAGATGCCGAGCGACATTATCTGACCCAGAGCTTTCGCTTCGGCCCCGCTGTTGCCCACGTGGCCAACATCATTCTCTTCTACAAGGGAGAAACCCGAAAACTCCAAGGCCTTGGACCTAATACCCAGGTCAAACGAGCTTTACCTGAAAACCTTCCGCACCGCACCTTCATCCACCGCACCGTAACCGGGGTCATCGAGAACGCGCTGCGCTTGGTGACGAGTGAACCCAAGATCTTCTGGGTAGGTGGCATTGACAGCTACTCGTTACGCGACCTCGAAGACCTGTACCTGTTCAGCCGCGGTCGTAATCAGGAGGTGCAGAACAAGAAACTGCTGCGCGACTACCGGGACTTCAATCAATACGTCGAAATTGCCGAGGTCAGTCAAGACAGTGAAATGCTCCGATCGATCAAGATCATCGCTGCCTACCCGGATCTGCCACAGCGGATCCTGGCACTGCGGTCTCGAACGGTCGATAACGAGCTGGATGCCACAATTACCCTCACCACCGGGCACAAGGCCAAAGGTCTGGAGTGGGACTTCGTCAGCCTTTACGACGATTTCACAGCAGATCCGCTCGCGCCGGACATTGACCAAGGTCGGAAGAACGATGAGTTGAATCTGCTCTATGTGGCGGTGACCCGTGGAATGAAGATCCTGGCTCTCAACGCGATGGTTCTCTCGATCATGCAGACTTACGTCGATGCGCGCACCGCCGCAGCCCCCCAAAAGAAATCCCGAGCGTAGCGAACGAGCATTTCCGATTGCCCACCCATGCTCCGTGCTGGAAGCCTGACATCTCAAAACGTTGAGGACGTGGCATGAGTAACCAGGCATTCGAGTACCACACTGAATTCTGCCCGCTGCTATACCGGGTGCAGACCAAGGGTTTTCTGCTGTTTAAGACGGAGGAGCCCACTACAGAGCCGGACATTGGCGCGTTTTTACAGGATCCGGAATACAAGGAACGGCTCGCAAGACTAGGTCGAGATGGCTGGGAGTTGGTCACCGTTCAGACGGTGGTGAAGGGAGATATCAAGGTTGGGAATCAGAATGCTCAGGCTTGGGCATACGCAATTGCCTTACCCACCGGATACCTGATGTTCTTTAAGCGTCCTGTATCGTAGTTGCACTCCATTTGCTCAATTTCTGAACGGGTTGATCAACGCAACCCGCCTCCAACTAGTTTCAGCTCCAGAAGAATATTCGCCCCCTCAGTTTCGGACTTAAAGGCAGGAAAACTTAGATCGCGCATAACTCTTCCGATCTCAAAAACCGCAGCCCTGCGTGCGTCTTCGACTGGGGCAACTTTATCGCCGGTACGTGTATCAAAATAGTACTTCCCATCGCAGTGGAGTTCGTCGAGCAAATATCCCATGTCATAAACGTAGTCAGGTACGATTTCGCCCTCACCAGCTAAAATGCCGGCAGTGATTGAGTGATTACCTCCGTTAACAAAGCCAATACCCCAAGGTAGCCAGAGTTCGATTTGATGGTTTTCATCCTGGCACCAAGCCCCCTGAAAGCTGCGGTCCCACTCACTCCCATTAATCAGCGCTTTGCTGGAGCCAATCGTCGCTACTGCATCGACGTAACGTCTGAAGCTCCAGGCCCAAGGAAGCACAATGTCGCGTGATAGCTTCAAGCTGTAATCTTTACCCTCGAGCCTTACACTACGAAAATTCATACCGTCTGCGGTAAACATTCGCGTTCGGGTTGCCTCCCCGAAAAAAGTATTGGAGTCGATCGTCGGCAGAGCGTCCTGGCCTCGCTCAGCGTGTAGTGGTCTAATGAAACCGGACACCCATTTAGGCGAGAATGCTCGCCAGATCGAGGTGCCGGATGACCAAACAACGCCGTTCCTTTTCCGCTGAATTCAAACGCGAGGCTGCTGACCTCGTGCTCAAGCAAAACTACAGCTACATCGAAGCCAGCCGTTCACTCGGCGTCGGCGAATCGGCCCTGCGCCGTTGGGTTGACCAGGTTCAGAAGGAGCGCCAAGGCGTCACCCCGCAGAGTAAAGCGCTGACACCAGAACAGCAGAAAATCCAGGAACTGGAAGCCCGGATCGCCCGCCTTGAACGGGAAAAATCCATATTAAAAAAGGCTACCGCGCTCTTGATGTCGGAAGATCACGAGCGTACGCGCTGATCAATCAGCTAAGCGTCCATGAGCCGATTGATTGGCTGTGCAAAGTGTTTGATATCAACCGCTCAAGTTACTACGCCCACCGCCTCAAGCGTCGAACGCCTGATGTCGAACGGCTTCGGTTGCGCAGCCGGGTGAGCGAGTTGTTTTCACAAAGTCGCAGTGCTGCCGGCAGTCGTAGCCTTCTCTCGTTGATGCGTGACGATGGTGAGCAACTCGGTCGGTTCAAAGTGCGCAGCTTGATGCGCGAGCTTGATCTCGTCAGTAAACAACCTGGCTCTCATGCCTATAAACGAGCGACGGTTGAACGGTTGGATATCCCGAACATCTTGAATCGGGAGTTCGATGTCCCGGCACCCAACCAAGTGTGGTGCGGCGACATCACCTACATTTGGGCCCAGGGGAAATGGCACTATCTGGCTGTCGTGCTGGATCTTTTTGCGCGCCGGATAGTGGGCTGGGCATTGTCAGAAAAACCAGATGCTGAGTTGGTGATCAAGGCGCTGGACATGGCCTACGAACAGCGTGGAAGACCTCAAGGGCTAATGTTTCACTCGGATCAAGGGTCGCAATATGCGAGCCGCCTGTTTCGCCAGCGGCTCTGGCGTTATCGCATGCGTCAGAGCATGAGTCGTCGAGGAAATTGCTGGGACACTCAGTTCACTATGCTCAAGAGCGTCGGCCCAATCTGACCCGTGCTGGGATTGGCCAATAGAGTGCCTTTGCGTTGACCTGTCGATTGGACGCTGACGTTCCCTGGCATTGCCGGGCCCAGCGTCTGTGACCTGATAGGAGCCTTGTCCTGCATCTTGAGTGTCCTGTCCT
>Ga0302168_1000274_pt1:10000-12280 | contig 12280 bp, 9 predicted proteins | sample I_Fen_N1_2_FD_193494 | JGI IMG/M metagenome (GOLD analysis project Ga0302168, IMG submission 193494) | Peat permafrost microbial communities from Stordalen Mire near Abisko, Sweden - I_Fen_N1_2 | ecosystem: Environmental > Terrestrial > Soil > Wetlands > Permafrost | place: Sweden...
TTTCACGGCACTACCCCCTTATATATGTTGAGACGCCTTTTTCGGACACGTATTTTGCAACTGAATACCACTAAAAACGAAGGTGGACGCACGAGAGGACGAAAACGCTATAGTAGGAAAAAATTCCGCAACGGCTCGCGCTATACAAATTTTTCGTCCTTTTGGTGCGTCCACTTTCGTCCTCCACTTTTCGTCCTTTTGGTGCGTCCACTTTCGTCCTCCACTTTTCGTCCTTTTGGTGCGTCCACTTTCGTCCTTTTGGTGCGTCCACTTTTCGTCCTTTTGGTGCGTCCACTTTCGTCCTCCACTTTTCGTCCTTTTGGTGCGTCCACTTTTCGTCCTTTTGGTGCGTCCACTTTTCGTCGGAAAAGTATGCCCGCCGCGGGTGTCGAACCCGCGCCCGGGGCGCCGACCGACCGGCGAGCGCCCATTGGCCGCGCGCCGTCGCCCGACGTGTGTGTTTTCGTCCTCCCGAGGGTTTTTTTGGGCCAGGGGGCTCGGTCGGGCACCGTTTTGGGCGACTTTCGCGCCCCGCCCCCCCGCCCGCTGCCTTTGACTGGGGTGGGGTCAAAATCGCGCGGTGAATGCAAAAATTCGCTCCGTTTCTCGAATGGACCTCGCGTTGAAAAGTTCGGTTTTTCGGTCGACCCGGGGTCGTGTGCTGAAAATCCGCATATGATTTTGGTGCGGAAAGGGCAACTTTGTGGCGTTTTAAAAACAATTAGCGACGGAGACCGCAATCTACGCCGTGGCAGGCAAAAGACAAGTCCAAAAACGGCCCAAAACCGGGTGCGCGCAAAAAACGCAAAAAAACAGCGAAAGTCGCGTTTTCGACCCCCGCTGAGCGCGTTTTGATCGCGATTGTTATCGAATGATGATTTTGAGCCGCGAGCCGTGGCCACACAAACTGCATTAAAATTTAGACACCTTGGAATGCGGTGTCACACTTTGCAGACCCCGTTTTCCTTGAAAATTGATCAAAAAAACACCGATTTTTGAGTGATGCAAAAGTAAAAATCGCTATGAAAAAGTTGCCAACTGCGGTCCGAGCGTCAAGATTTTGTCCGCATGGGCTATACCATATATGAAGTTCGTCCAGAAAGACGCGAATTAATCACTGTAAAAAAAATTAAGCAAAATCATTCGAGGGACCTACCTGATCGCGTTTTCGTCGCTCCAACTTCCGGTATACGAAACGACCCTTTGGCACAAGTGAGCCCATAGCTGTGGAGGTGTGGGGCTTTTTGGGAGGGCCAAAATCCAGTTAAAGAGGCGGTTGTGATGAAAAAGTATAATTTTTTTTACAGTGATCGCGTCGCGATAAACTGGCAGCGATTCCTTAAAAAATTACTCACTTGGAACAAAATCTCGATTGGAAACTGCGGTTCTCCTCGGTTTTATAGAAATTTTATAGGTCGCGTTTTTCGACATTTTGCCATTTTTCGGGTCTGAACGTGCACATGTCGCGCGGATGGTCCCGAAAATGAGTGTATCTTGACGAAATAGAATAAACTTTTACACACATCCATTCAGAACATGGTTTATCTTTTCAGAAACCATAAATGTTCACATCTTGAAAATCGTTTACTCCGGGGCCAGCCGAAATGAACTTTCGCATGAAAACACGAAAAACGTGACCATCGGCGGCGGATGGGCCGTTTTTCCGGAAAACGTCGAAAATCGCGGCGGATAGTGGAAATAGCAAATTTTCTATGTATGAAAACGTTAAAGGCATTTTGTCAAACCCTCAAAATCATAAAAATTTAGCCACGGAGGCCAAAGTCCACTATTGGTTCATAGAAATCCAGGTTTCGCCCAAAATCGCGAAAAGTGCCCGTGCACGCGATTTTTCGTCAATTCCGGACCAAAACGTGGTCAGAAAAAATTTTAAAAAAATTCAAAAGTGTAACACACATGAAATTCGTTTATAACTCCTTGAGGCGGCTCTAAATCATAAAAATTTAGCGATGGAGAGCAAAACCCACTATAGGATATCAAAAATCCAGGTTTTGAGCGAAAATCGCAAAAATGGGCCAACACGGGCCAAAAAGGCCGTTTTTCGGGGAAAACTCGCAAATCGTCCCGGATGCGGCGCTTCGCGTGCTCTAAATGTTTTTAAAATGGAAAGCGGCTGGCTCGCCCGTCCAAAATCACTAAAATTTGGCGACGGAGGACCGGAGCCACTATAAAATCACCCAGGGTCCAAGAAGCCCCAAAAAGGAGAAAAAAAACAGCCGCCAAACCAGGCAAAACAGGAATTTCCGTAATTCATCGCAAAAA
>Ga0302168_1000277_pt1 | contig 12183 bp, 14 predicted proteins | sample I_Fen_N1_2_FD_193494 | JGI IMG/M metagenome (GOLD analysis project Ga0302168, IMG submission 193494) | Peat permafrost microbial communities from Stordalen Mire near Abisko, Sweden - I_Fen_N1_2 | ecosystem: Environmental > Terrestrial > Soil > Wetlands > Permafrost | place: Sweden: Abisko...
CGTGGGCTTCGGCCTTCTTCAGCACGTCACTCAAAGCGTTGAGCATTTGTTTGAAAACAGGAACGGAAGCGTCGTACAGGGAAATGGTCATGGCAGTCTCGTGTGATGACGGAGATAAACGTGCGCCGATTATAGCCATGACCGCCCGCTCAGCGGCTTGTCTTTTGTTGCGTCACGATCGGCAACCCGCCTTGCCGATCAGTGGCAATCGCCGCCCATGCGGACCAACAGCGCCGAGCGGCCCGGTTTTAGATACGCATCGACTTCTCCGACCTTGCACGATGCCAGGTTTTGCAATTGTGGATTCAGTGGCTCCGGCACGAACAGCAGCCCCGCTGGCCGGTCGTCCCCTTGCAACTGATCAATCGTCAGCGGCACAACCGGTCGGCCCATGTAGTAGACCAGGCGGATATCCGGCTCACCGATTGTGTAGGCCTTCTGGCCCGGTTGCCCTGCCGCCAGCGCGGCGACCTGCTCAAGGCCACCGACGCGGTGAGACAGCACCCGCGCCTCGACGAACGCATAAAACACCACGAACCCGGCCAGCATCACGTAGGGAACCGTGGCCAGGCAGGCACGCCAGCGACCCTTCGCGTCTTCGAGCACGGCCGTCCAGTGCATGGCCAGCAGCAGCGCCATGGACGGGTAAACCGGCAGCAAATACTTGCCGTGTTTTTCGGTGAAAAAAGAGAACACCAGCAGTGGCAGCAGACTGCAACACAGCAACATGGCCGCCTCGCGGCGCGAACGGATCATTGCCCAGAACTTTCGCGGCTGCACGAAGACAATCAGCCAGAACGGGAAGAAGTCACCGGCCAGGTACAACAGATAGGCGTACCAGGCTTCGGCGCCTTGCCCGTCGATCTTCTTCACGATGTCTTCGCTGATGATCGACGCCCAGACACCCCAACCCTGATTGATGGACACGGCCAGATACCAGGAACCGCCCAGAACCACTGCAAGGAGCCAGCCCCAACCGTCACACAGATAGGCTTTGGCCCGGGCATCGCGATAGATCAAGGCATAAGCCAGAATCGGCGCCGTCACCCACAGAAGGCACACCGGCCCCTTGGTCAACAACGCGCAGCCTATGAGAACGTAGCTGAGTCGACTCCAAACGGCCCGGCCCTGCAGGAATATGAATTGCCAGGCTGCCAGCAGCGCGCCGAAACACAGCAGGGTCAGCAGCATCTCGATTTCAGAGCGGCGGGCGAACAGGCTGAATGCCCCGTTCGCGGCCAGGAACACCACCGCAAACAGCCCCACCTGGCGCCCCGCCTGCCTGAGGCCGTACAGATAAGTGCCGACACAGCACAAGGTCGCGGCCAGCGCCGAAGGCAGGCGCATGCTCCACTCGGACAAGCTGCCCAGCACGGCGGTCGAAACGAGACCGACCCAGTAGAAAAACGGCGGCTTGGACAGGTACAGATCGCCGTTCATATAAGGCAGCAACCAACTCCCCGCTTCGCGCATTTCGCGGACGGTGACCGCGCGCCGAGCTTCGTTGACACTCAAAAACGGTACGCTGCCCAGGCCCCAGAAAAACAGCAGCGCAATGGCTATGGCCGCAAGCAAGGCGATGTTGCGGTTCGACAAACGCGACAGACTCAGCCCCATCCAGGTTACTCCGCAGCGGTTACTTGAGCGTTTTTGGTCTTGCTGAAGCGATAGAAAAGGTTGGGCTCGCTGACGACGTAGAGGTCGCCATCGGCGTCCATTGTCATACCCTCGCCTTGCGGCACCGAATGCTTAAGATCGCCCGCCTGGCTGCGCAGGGAGAGAATGCTGACGAAGTTCCCCTCGCCGTCCAGCTCGGTGATATTGGCGGACTCATCACTAAGCAACAAAAGGTGCCCGCTCTTCGGATCGAAGTAGCCCTCGGAGAGGTCTCGACTGAAGACACTGCGGTTGACCCAGGACGTCAGGTCCTTGATGCGGATCTGTAGAGGGCCGCCCATTGAAGCGAGCATGCCTGTCACCGAATACAGCTGCCGCGGATCACGCTCCTTGATGGCGAAGACACGATCATTGGCCCGGTCGTACGCCACCCCCTCAAACCCTTTGTTGTGCGGGCTCAGGTTGACGCCGATGGCAACAAATTGTGCTTGTTCGACATGGATCGGCGCAGGGGTGTCGGGCAAGGTGACGATGTCCAGTTGCTGCAGCCTTTCATCGGCGATCACCACCCGTCCACCGCCGATGTAAGCGATGCCTTCGGTGTCTTCGAAGCCGATCAGCGGGTAGCGCCCGAGCAAGTCGCCGTTGCGGCTCAACACCACGATTCCCATGGGCGCGCCATTGGTGATTCCCAGCAGGCGATCACGATCGTAATCGTAAGCGATGCCGGACAGATTGGTGACACCCTCCACAGGTTTGGCCTGGATCACCGCCTTATAGTCAGGCAGCCAGATATTTTTGTCCGGTGCCTGATTGCCGTACCACTGGTTGTGCCAGTGTCCGTACAACTGCGAGAACCAGGCATCACGCACTCCTGTAGTGATAACCAGTGCCAACGCGACAACGACAACCAACAGCCCCGCTTTCCTTGCCTTGCTCATTATTATTTTTCTCAGTCCCAAGTGAAACGATAGACATGCCCAGGCTGCTCCGGATGGCATTTGCCGTTATCGGCATCGGCGCCGACGATCGACCACTCGGCACGGGACGTTTCGCCCAGTTCATGTGCAGCCTCGGGGGCGAAGCACTGGCCGAGCAACTCGTCCGGGACCAACGCATAAGCCTTGGGGTGATCGCGCAGCCATTGTGCAGCCTGCTCGACCGAGGACTCGGCCATACCGAAATGCACGATCGGCTGACGGGCGTACAACCAATGTCCCTCGCGCCAGTTGACCAGTACCAGGTCAGCACCGTGAGTCATTGACGCGGCTTGCTCCATGATGGCTACGTGTGGATTGGCGCCGTCCGTGATCGGCTCGATAAACCCACGGGCGAACCACAACACGAACCAGCCTGCCACCAGGGCCGGAAATGCCCGGCGCAGGCGCGGACGCCGCTTGAACCAGCGCTGCAGCAGCCAGGGAATCAGCGGCGCGGCCGCCAGTACCAGCCCCGGTAGCGCCGGGTAGATGTACAACTTGCGCTTGCCGGCACTGATGCAAAAGAACAGCACCACCAGCGCAACCCAACCGAGCAGCACCAGCACCCGACCGTCACGCTTTTGCAGCTGACGGCGCCAGGCCGGCACCAGCCATGGCAAGGCCAGTACCAACGGCAGCCAGTATTGCGGAATGACGTTGGTGAAGAAGTACCAGAACGGTTCCCGGTGGTCCCACGAAGCGGCGTAGCGTCCGGCGGTCTGGCGCAGGAGGATTTCCCGGGCATAGGCCACCTCGTCAGCGGAACCATTGAATACGATGGACAAGGTCAGGGGTAACAGCCAGACCGCAATCGCCGCCAGCATTACCAGCAACCCGAGCCACCATTTGCGCGCCTGGCCCGGCATGGCCACCACACCCGGCCAGTCCTTGCGCACCGCATAGGCATAAGGGATCAGCATCAGCGCCGGCAGAAAGCCCACGCCTTTGGTGATCACGCCGATGCCCATGCCCGCACAGCCTACGTAGAACCAGCGCCATGCCGGCCCCAGCAACAGATGACGGGCCAGGCCGTAAAGGCCCAGGGAAGTGAACAGAATCAGAAAGCTGTCGATCTGCCCGGTGCGCAGAATGCTGTAAGTCTGGTAGGTCGCCAGGTACAACAGCGCGGCAATGCGCCCGATGCGCTGGTTCCACAGCCGTCGCCCCAGGTCATAGACCATCGCCGTGACGGTCACCGCGGAAAAAAGCCCGGGTATGAACAGGGCAAGGTTGGGTTTGCCGGTCAGCCAGGCGAAGAACGCCACCGTCCACATGAAGATCGGTGGTTTATCGCCGTAGATCTCCCCGGCGCGATGGGGAATCAGCCAAGAACCGTTGTGCAGCATTTCCAGGGCCACGCCGAGGAAACGTTCTTCATCGACGTTCTGCACCTGACGCAGGCCCAGACCGGCACCGACCAAAAGCAGGGCGAGCAACATCAACCCCAGGCATTCGACCCTGGGCGACAACGATCTGCGCATGACTTACTCCTTGAGGTTTTTGCTTTTTGCAATCAGTTGCAGGTTGCGCAGATAAACAATAAAGCCAAAAGCCTGGCCGGCAATGAACACCGGGTCCTGCCGGTAAATGGCATACATCAGCAGCAGGGCACTGCCGACGATACTCAGGTACCAGAAGCTGGTCGGGATCACGCTGCGTTTTTTGTATTCGCTGTACAGCCACTGCAGGACGAAACGGCCGGTGAACGCGATCTGGCCGGCAAAGCCGACCACCAACCACAAGGATTCGCGGGAAAGGTTCATTCCTGAACCTCCCGAGCCTGAGTATTCAGGCGAGTACGCTTGATCAACCACCACACCCCGAAGAGGTCGAGAATGCCGACAAGGGCGCGGTCGATATTGCCGTACTTGGACACGCCGGCGGTGCGGTGCCGGTGGTTGACCGGATGGACGACCATCTTGCCATTGTGGCGCTGGATCAGCGCTGGAATGTACCGATGCATATGATCGAAGTACGGCAGGCGCAAAAACGCCGCGCGTTGAATCAGTTTCAAGCCACAGCCAGTGTCGGGCGTGGCGTCCTTGAGCAGGCGGCTGCGCAGGCCATTGGCGAAACGCGAAGCCCAGCGCTTGCTCGCGGTGTCGCGGCGGTTGACCCGGTGCCCCGCCACCAGCTGCAAGTCGCCACTGCCACGCGGGTTACGCACCAGTGCCAACATGCCCGGGATGTCTGCCGGGTCATTCTGCCCATCGCCATCGAGCGTGGCCAGCCACTGCCCGCGAGCGGCCTGTGCCGCGTGGTACAGCGACGTGCTTTGGCCCAGCGAGCGATCATGATGCAGGATGCGTAACTGGCTCAGACCATTGTTTTTGGCCTGCTGCAGTTCGTGCAAGGTGGCATCGGTACTGCCATCGTCGACGACGATGATTTCATAAGACTCATCCGCCAGCGCCACGCGGACCTCCTCAAGCAAGGGCTTGAGATTGTTCGCTTCGTTCTTCGCGGGGATCAGTACCGATACAAAAATGTCATTGCTCATAGAGGCGCTCTTTTGCCTTGCTCTTTTATTTTCAAGGGAGAATGGTTCATAACTGATAGAACTGGCGATACCACTTCACAAACTCCCCGACGCCGGTGCCAACCGGCACCTGCGGACTGAAATCGACCCACTCTGCCAGGGCCGACACGTCGGCCCAGGTCTTGACCACATCGCCAGCCTGCAGCGGTAGATAGTTACGTTGCGCCTGCATCCCCAGCGCCGCTTCCAGGCAGTCAATGAACTCCAGCAGCGCCACTGGCTGGCCGCGACCGATATTGAACAACCGGTTGACACCTTCTCCCGCCCCGGTCGATACCGGTGGTCGTGTGCGCAATCGGGCAACGCTTTCGACGATGTCGTCGATGTACGTGAAGTCCCGTGCCATCTGGCCCTGATTATAGATATCGATCGGCCGGCCTTTGAGCATCGCCTCGGTAAACTTGAACAGCGCCATGTCCGGCCGCCCCCACGGTCCGTAAACCGTAAAGAAACGCAGCCCACTGGCCTTCAATCCGTACAGATGGCAATAACTCTCGGCCAGCAGCTCATTGGCGCGCTTGGTCGCGGCATACAAGGAAATGGGATGATCGACCGCGTCCTCGACACTGAACGGCATTTTGCTGTTGCTGCCGTACACCGAGCTGCTGGAAGCGTAGATCAAATGCGCGGGACTGTGGTGTCGGCAGGCTTCCAGCACATTGAGGAAACCCACCAGATTCGATTGCGCGTAGATGTCGGGATTGTCCAGCGAATAGCGTACGCCGGCTTGTGCGGCCAGATGCACCACTTCGGTAAACGGATGATCGCGAAACAACGCCATCAACGCCGGCTTATCGACAATGTCCATTTTCTCGAAACGAAAGCCCGGCAAGCACTCCAGTTCCTTGAGTCGTGCGCGCTTGAGCGTGACGTCGTAATAGTCATTGAGGTTGTCGATGCCAACCACTTCATGGCCGTCCAGACATAGACGCCGGGCGGTGTGAAACCCAATGAATCCGGCAGCGCCGGTAATCAAAATAGTCATGCGAATCGTGTGCTATTGAGCACATCTTGTTTGGCTGATACCAACATCAACTTCATGCCTTGCTCCATCTTCCATTGCTTAAGGCCGATGACATTGTCGATGCAAGAAACGTGTAAATCCCCCACTTCAAGGACATCCTGTCCATGGCCCCGCATACGGTGCCCATCCCATTGTAAAAAAATCGTTAGTATTGCGTTAAAGCCTCATTAAACAGCCCAGATAGTTCGCAAATACTATTGCCATTGACGCACACCAATCTAAAGTGCATCCACGCAAGTGAAAACCTGAACCGGGTAAGGACGCAGAACCATGATCACCGAGCAAGAGACGACCTATGACGAGCCGCGACTCAACAGCACGGAAATCCGTATTCTGGGCTCTCTGATCGAAAAACAGGCCACCAGCCCGGAAACCTACCCGCTTACCCTCAATGCGCTGATGATCGCCTGCAACCAGAAGACCAGCCGTGAACCGGTGATGAACCTGACCCAGGGCCAGGTCGGTCAGAGCTTGCGCGCCCTTGAGGGACGCGGCTTCACCAAACTGGTGATGGGCAGCCGTGCGGATCGCTGGGAGCACAGGGTCGACAAGGCACTGGAACTGGTACCGGCTCAGGTGGTGCTGGCGGGACTGTTGTTCCTGCGCGGCCCGCAAACGGTCAATGAGCTGCTGACCCGCAGCGGCCGCATGCATGACTTCGAAGATACCGAGCAGGTGGTGCATCAGCTTGAACGCTTGATTGCCCGTGGCCTGGCCCTGCTGATTCCGCGCCAGGCCGGACAGCGGGAAGACCGGTATATGCATGCCTTGGGCGACCCGGCGGACATCGACGCGATTCTCGCGGCGCGGCAGAACCCGGTCGAACGTGGTGGTGGCAGCGCTGTTTCGGTTGAGCGGATCGAAGAGCTCGAGGCGCGGATTGCGGCACTGGAAGAGCGTTTGGCGCGCCTTGAGTAACCATAATTAGCTGAACAACAAATCCCGTGGCGGGGGTCATGCTGTTCAGTTAAGGACGAACACTGTACCTGTGGCGAGGGAGCTTGTCGGAACGCCGCCCGGAGCAAGCTCGCTCGCCACAAATACACCATGGCCGACTCGATCTCGGAGCCGTTCATTCCCCGTCCCAGTAATCCACCCCATCCGCCTGCCGGGCAACCGCGACAAACCCGGAGGCGTTACCCTGAGCATCGACCTTGAAGTCATCCATCACCGCATACTTGCCGGAGTCCGGATATTCGCAAATCTCCGGTGACTGCTGGGTGCTGACCGCCCCCCGGTTCCAGCACGTACAGGCGATAACCGAGCTTTTGAGCCCCCAGTTGCTGACCCACGCGGGCCATGCGTTGCCGATAGCGGCCAGCGGTTTCACCGGTGGGCGCCAAGGCTTGGGGCAAGGGCTCGAGTTCGACCTGATTCAGGTTGAGAATGGGGGGATGCATGGACACCTCCTTGATCTGGTTTTAAGGCAGGCAAAAGACCTTCAACTGCGCGCAAACGCCACCGCTTGCTGAAATTGCTCATCCGTCGGCCGCACACCGGTATAAAGCACGAATTGCTCCAACGCCTGGAGCGCGATCACCTCCAGTCCGGTGATCACTTGCTTGCCCTCGGCACGACCACGCACGATCAGCGGCGTTTCCGAGGGAATCGCCACCACATCGAAGACGATATCAGCAGCCGCAATGACCTCGGTCTCGTACGCCAACTGCCCGGCCTCCGGGCCGCCATCCATACCGACCGGCGTGACATTGATCAGCATTTGCGGCCGTCTCTCCCCCAGTTCCGCTTGCCATGGATAACCCAGGGACTCAGCCAGGGCCCGGCCTGCGCGCTCGTTGCGGGCCACGATCAGGCCGTTTGTGTAACCGCCATCGCGCAAGGCACTGGCCACCGCCTTGGCCATTCCGCCGCTGCCGCGCAGGGCAAAGGTGGTGTCCTTGGGCACTGCGTGGGTTTCCAGCAGTTGGGCAACCGCAATGTAATCGGTGTTATAGGCCTTGAGATGACCGTCGGTATTGACGATGGTGTTGATCGATTGAATGGCGGCGGCGGACGCGTCCAACTCATCGACCAGCGCAATGCAGGCTTCCTTGAACGGCATCGACACGCCGCAGCCGCGAATGCCCAAGGCACGAATACCGCCGACAGCGCCCGGCAAGTCGTGACTGCTGAAGGCTTTGTAGTAGAAATTCAGCCCCAGTTGTTCATACAGATGGTTGTGAAATCGCAGGCCAAAGTTGCCGGGGCGTCCGGAGAGGGACATGCACAGCTGGGTGTCTCTGTTGGGGTTCATCTGCATGTGAATCTCCTTGCATTGCACTTTCAGATGGACGGGCTTGGCCAGTCCAGGGTGTTCTGATCAATCATATTCCAGGGCCTGCGCATGGTATCGGGCGACCGTAAGCAGGCCGGTACAGACCTTACACAAAATTTACCTAACGGCTGTGCTGATTATCAAAAACGCGCTGTCTTAGAAGTATCCCCGCGACGATCCTTGGGTCTATTGCAGACGCAAGCGCCGGGGCGAAGAACCGAGGAATTATCATGATCCGTAAAATCCCCACAGTAGCCTTGCTGATCGGCGCGCTCGCTATCGCAGGGCAGGCGCAAGCCCATGGTGGTGGTAATGACGCGGCGGTATTTGGAGCGATCGTCGGTACGGCCATCGTCGGCTCGGCCCTGATCAACGCCAACCGGCCGGTGTATGTCGAGCCACAACCGGTTTATGCACAGCCGGTCTACGCCCAACCCGCACCGGTGTATGTCGCACCACCGCCACCGGTTTACTACCAGCCGGCACCGGTCTATGTGCAGCAACCGATCTACTACCGTCCGGCGCCGGTCTACTACGGACCTCCCCGTGGTTACTACGGACCTCCCCATGGTTACTACGGGCCTCCGCGTGGTTACTATGGCCCGCATTACGGTCACTACTGACACAGTCCGCAGGGGCCCGCTTGCTGGCGATGACGCGTTCAAAAACGCGATCGCCGGCCAGCAGGAACATTGAAAGGTGCGGTGACCGACAAACGGTCATTTGCACCCACTGGCGTCAATGACCACTATCGAAAACGGTGATTGTCCGAAAAAACGCCCGCCCCGTAAGGTATCTCCATAGATCGATGGAGGTACTGATGATGTCTCAGGTTCAGATTATGTCCGTTATCGGCAGTGCCGTTCCCGCCCCTCTCAGAGAGCTGGGATTACTCGCCTGCTGGTACCTGGTACAGGACGGCGAACAGATCAGCGGCCCGCTCACTTCGCTGCCGGCCGCCCAGGCATTGTCTGAGCGTATCGGCACTGGCCAGACGGGCAAATTCAGCGCTTAAGGCAGCTGAACCCGCGGTTTGGTTTCGATGAAGATCGCCCAGCTCGACATGAACAGCGCGGCAATCAGTGGACCGATCACAAAACCGTTGAGGCCGAAAATCGCCAGGCCGCCCAGGGTCGAGATCAGGATCAGATAGTCCGGCATCTTGGTGTCCTTGCCCACCAGGATCGGTCGCAGCACGTTGTCCACCAGTCCGATCACAAAAACCCCGAACAACCCCAATACCACGCCCTGCCAGATCGCCCCGGTGAACAGGAAAAATGCCGCCACCGGCGCCCAGACAATACCCGCCCCCACCGCTGGCAACAGGGACAGAAACGCCATCAACACGGCCCAGAGCAACGCGCTCGGGATGTCCAGAAACCAGAAAATCAAACCACCCAATGCGCCTTGTGTGATCGCCACCAGCAGATTGCCCTTCACCGTGGCCCGCACCACGCGGTTGAATTTGAGTTGCAGACGACGTTTCTGGTGTTCCTGCAGCGGTACGGCGGAGCGAACCTTGCGCGCCAGTTCGGCACCGTCCCGCAGAAAGAAGAACAGCAAGTAGAGCATGATGAAAAAACCCACCACAAAATCGAAAGTGCCCTGACCAAAACTGAAGACCTGCGTGGCGACAAACTCATTGCCCGTCACCGCGCTCTTGATGATTTTCTCCCGCAGGCCGTTCAGCTCGCCGACCCCGAACCGATCGAGCAAGTGCTGAAAGTACGGCGGCAGGCTGTGTTTGAAGTGCGTCACATAGCCTGCAATGTCCAACTCGCCGCTTTCGATTCTGTTGTAGAGCGCCGCCCCCTCCTGAACCAGCAAGGCACCAAGGATGATCACCGGCAGGATCGCGATCACCAGACAAACGCTCAGCGTCAGCAACGACGTGACGTTGCGCTGCCAGCCGAACTTCAATTGCAACCGACGCTGCAATGGCGCAAACAGGATGCCGAGGATCACTGCCCAGAACACCGCGCCGTAGAACGGCAACAGAATCCAGATGAAGGCGATGCTCACCACCCCCAGCAACACCGTCAGTGACTTGTCTTGTAATGTCTCTTCGTTCATGTCCGATCCATGTCAGTCCGCCGGAACGCAATGTTGCGCCCTGATGCTTAGGCCACCATGGCTCGCGCGAGTGCCATCGTTTTTTTCATCAAGCATAGATCCAGATCAATAAACCTTCCGAGCAAGGCGTATACGCTCGGCGGCTTTTGCGATCGATCCCACCATGAACCAGATTGCTCCGGAACTGCTCGCCCCCGCCGGCACCTTGAAAAACATGCGTTATGCCTTCGCCTACGGCGCCGATGCCGTGTACGCGGGCCAGCCACGCTACAGCTTGCGCGTGCGCAATAACGAATTCGATCACGCCAACCTGGCCGTCGGCATTCGTGAAGCGCAGGCCCAGGGCAAGCGCTTCTACGTGGTGGTGAACATCGCGCCGCACAACGCCAAACTCAAGACGTTCCTCAAGGATCTGGAACCCGTGATCGCCATGGCGCCGGACGCGTTGATCATGTCCGACCCCGGCCTGATCATGCTGGTGCGCCGGCACTTCCCGCAGATGCCGATTCACCTCTCGGTACAAGCCAATACGGTGAACTGGGCCAGTGTCGAGTTCTGGCAGCAGCAGGGCTTGAGCCGGATCATCCTCTCGCGGGAACTGTCTCTGGAAGAAATCGCCGAAATCCGCCAACAGGTTCCCGCCATGGAACTGGAGGTATTCGTGCACGGTGCGCTGTGCATGGCCTATTCGGGCCGCTGCCTGCTGTCGGGCTACCTGAACAAGCGCGACGCCAATCAAGGCAGTTGCACCAACGCCTGCCGCTGGAAGTACTCGGCGCAGGAGGCCACCGAAAACACGCTTGGCGAGATCGTCCAGCAGTTTCAGCCGGAACCGACCCTGGGTCTCGGCGCACCCACCGAGCAAGTGTTCCTGCTGCAAGAGGCCAATCGTCCCGACGAACTGATGCCCGCCTTCGAAGACGAGCATGGCACTTACATCATGAATGCCAAGGACCTGCGCGCCGTACAGCATGTCGAGCGCCTGACGCAGATGGGTGTGCACTCATTGAAAATCGAAGGCCGGACCAAATCGCATTTCTATTGTGCGCGGACCACCCAGGTCTACCGACGGGCCATCGATGATGCCGTGGCCGGCCGCGATTTCGACCGCAGCCTGATGACCGACCTCGAATCCCTTGCTCAGCGCGGCTACACCGAAGGCTTTCTGCGTCGGCATGTGCATGACGAGTACCAGAACTACCAGAACGGCAGCTCGGTGTCGGAGCAGCAACAGTTCGTCGGTGAACTGACCGGCGAACGACGTGAGCGGTTGGCGGAAGTGAAGGTGAAGAATCGGTTTGGCCTGGGCGATCACATGGAGTTGATGACACCCAAGGGCAACTTCCACTTCGATCTGCATCAATTGCACAACATCCGGGGTGAAGCGATCGAGGTCGCGCCGGGGGATGGGCATACGGTGTACCTGCCGATTCCGGATGCGGTGGATTTGAGTTTCGGGTTGTTGATGCGGGATGTGCGCACGAGCTGATCAATCCGTTTTCACGGCCGTAATCAACACGTGATCACACCTGCTCCCTCGCCACAAAAACAGGTGCTCGCCAGTTCGTTTAAGCAAATTCCTCGCGCAACATCGCCACGAACGCCTCTCGCGCCGGGTGCACCCCGGCGTTTTCATGCCAGTAGAACAAGTTCTCGATCGCCGTCAGCTCGGGAA
>Ga0302168_1000283_pt1 | contig 12022 bp, 10 predicted proteins | sample I_Fen_N1_2_FD_193494 | JGI IMG/M metagenome (GOLD analysis project Ga0302168, IMG submission 193494) | Peat permafrost microbial communities from Stordalen Mire near Abisko, Sweden - I_Fen_N1_2 | ecosystem: Environmental > Terrestrial > Soil > Wetlands > Permafrost | place: Sweden: Abisko...
GCGTAAAATTCGAGCAAATCAACCTGCACGATCTGATTGAGCAGCTATGTGAGTATTTCGAAGGCGTGGCGCAAGAGCGAGATGTGCAACTGATAAACCAGGCCCAGGATCAGTTGTCGGGTGATCCAGGCTTGATCCGTCGAGCATTGGCTAACTTGTTGGCCAATGCGCTGCGCTACGCAACTCCCGCCTCTGCAGTGACGGTCAGCAGCAGGGTTTCGCAGGACACGCTCGAAATCACGGTGCACAACCACGGCGAGCCGATTGCAGCAGAGCATCTGCCGCGATTGTTTGAGCGCTTTTACCGGTGTGACCCGTCACGTAATCAGCCCGACGATTCTGGTGGTCTGGGATTGGCCATTGTTCGCTCAATCATGCAACTGCACGGCGGTCGTGTAACCGTTCAAAGCACTGAAGCAGGTACGAGCTTTCACTTGGAGTTTCCCCTTATAAACGCCTGAACTCGAACTGAAGGTATTGCTGCGCCACCGCGTAGTGGGTCGTGCATCCATGAATAACGAAAGTCCAACCACCAAGGCCGAGCGTCTGCGCATTCCGCGCACGATCTGGGCGTTGGGCTTTGTCAGCCTGTTCATGGACCTGTCTTCTGAGCTGGTACACAGCTTACTGCCCGTATTTTTGGTCACGACATTGGGGGCCAGTGCATTGACCGTCGGAGTGATCGAGGGTGTTGCCGAGTCGACCGCGATGCTCGTCAAGATTTTCTCTGGCGCCATCAGCGACTTTATCGGTCGACGCAAAGGATTGCTGTTGCTGGGATATGGTTTGGCGGCGCTAAGCAAACCGCTTTTTCCCCTGGCTCACTCGGTTGAAGTGGTCTTTACCGCACGCTTTCTGGATCGCATCGGCAAAGGTATTCGTGGTGCGCCGCGAGATGCCCTGGTCGCAGATGTTTCGCCACCGGGGATCCGAGGCGCCTGTTTTGGGTTGCGCCAATCGATGGATACCGTAGGGGCTGTTCTTGGCCCCGCGCTGGCCATCTTGCTGATGCTATGGCTTGCCGATCTCCAGCGGGTGCTGTGGTTTGCCGTGATCCCCGCAACAATAGCGGTAGCCCTGATTGTCGCAGGGGTAAAAGAACCCACACACGCCGACAGCGAACACCCATTGCGCTCTCCAATTCATTGGAGCGTCCTACACGACTTCTGCGCTGGATATTGGTGGATCGTCATTATTGGCGGGGTGTTTACGCTTGCACGATTCAGCGAGGCGTTTCTGGTATTGCGGGCGCAGCAGACAGGCCTGTCGGTCACCTGGATTCCACTGGTGATGGTGGTGATGGCACTTTTCTATGCGTTGTCCGCTTACCCTGCCGGCTGGCTATCTGACCGTATCAGTCGCACGAAACTGCTCTGTGTGGGAATGGGGTTACTCGTGCTGGCGGATCTGCTGCTTGCTCAGTCCGGTTCTGTCTTCACGATGATGCTGGGCGTTGCATTGTGGGGGCTTCACATGGGATTCAGCCAAGGCATCCTTGCCTCGCTGGTAGCCGATAACGCGCCTGAAAAACTCAAGGGTACCGCCTTCGGCATTTTCAATCTGGTCAGTGGTGCTTGCATGCTGGTCGCCAGTGTTCTGGCGGGCGGGCTATGGCAAGGCATTGGATCAGCCAGCACGTTCCTCATGGGGGCATTGCTTGCCGCAACAGCTCTGCTCTTGCTGTTGCTCAAGAAACAATGACTTCTCAGGCAAAGAGCGGAAGAATTTCGATCTGATTGAGTCACTCACCGGTTGAACAAAGCGTTTTCGCAGCAGGTGGGCTTGGGTTGGCGAGCTAACAGGACTTGCCCATCCCAATCCCCATCTGCCGTTCCTGGGGGACGAGGAAGAAGTCGTCCATCGCCAAAAGCGGCAGCCAGCGTGCTTCGTGGTGCATTCACACCTGGCTGTGTCGACGCCAACGTGATGAGGGACAGGGGATGATAAAAACGCTCCTCGACAACCGAACCCATCCACAGTGATGAAGGCCGCTCGTTTGTAAGCTCGAAGTCGACGACCCACACTCGAAGCACCAGACGCGAGTTGCCAAGTGGGTTACCACTATTTGATCGAACGAGCGTCAGGCTGGGGAGGCGACCACTGGCGAACAGTGGAATGACTGGAAGAGCCGCCGGGTCGGTCCCGACGGTAAACCAATTCAGAGCATTCAACGGTGTCCAGTCCGCCGAGTCTTGCCAACCGTGGTTCTGCAGGACATCTCGCAAGTCCTCCAGGCCACCGGCCCACTGCAAAGACAGCGGTTCATTTGTTTCGCCCGTGAGGTCAATACGTCGTACCGGCACTTGCTGCCAGCCCGATACCCACCAATCGGTGGCGGCCATGGATGGCGCTGTTGCCTTGACAGCATAGCGGTCGCTGTCGCTGGCATGGCTACGATAGACATTGAGTCCTCCGACGAGAATCAGTGCTGAACATCCGGCGGCGACCAAGCCCTTTGGCTCAACGCGTCCAACCTGGGGCCGCAGGTAGGACAGTCCGAGCAGCGCCAGCCATGCCGAGCCGAATGCCAATCCCCCGATAACGTCGGAAACCAATGGGCACCGAGGTAGAGGCGTGAGGAGGCGATGAGAAAGATAAGGATCGCTGCGCCGAGAGCGACCACGAGGCGCCATGCCGGGTGTAGATCACGTGCGATGAGAAAAGCGAGGAATCCATAGAGCACGACATTGACCGTACTATGCCCGCTAGGGAAGGAAAATGCGCTCCACCCGGAGTAGAGAAGCTCGCCGGGTCGAGCTCGATGCAACGCCACTTTGATAACTGTGTTGAGCGCTGAGGCGCCAGCAATTGCAATCAGCCAATAGGCAGCTGTACGCCAGGCGCGTTTGTACATGAGCCACAGCAAGACAACCAGCGTGACCGCCGCCACGACCTTGGTGTCACCGAGTTCGGTAATAGCGATCATTAACGCGTCGCCTGGCGCTGTACGTAGATCCTGGAGCGCGTGGTATATCGCGCTGTCGGCGAGCAGCAAGGGGTCACCGGTGACGACATCTTCGAGAATGCCAAAGAACAGCCAGGCTGCACCGACGAGAAGGACAGCTGACAATGCGAGAATCCGTGCTTCGGGCTGCGAAGGATCGAGTAAATGGGTGAGACTGCGGCTCAACCAGGTGTCGTGGGTACCGGCCCAGCACCGCAGGCGCCCGAGTGCGTCCATGAAGTAGGGGACGCCTCGATGCAACGCCCAGCGCACGATACGCAGGAGTGCCCAGCCCACCGTGAGTAACACGACCAACAGAATCGCGAGCGGCTTGGCGGCCGCTCCGAGAGTGCTAAATGTTGCGCCTACGAGTACACCGGACAGGATATGCGATGGAGCCCAAGCGAGCGCCGAGGCAACATTGACGGCATAGAATCGACTCACTGCCATGCCCATCATTCCGGCGAGTAGCGGGATGAAGGCGCGGACGCCCGGTACGAAGCGCGCGAGAAATACACTCTTGACGCCGTGACGCTCGAAAAAGGCCTCGCTGCCCTGAATCAGTTCAGGGTGGCGGTTCAAAGGCCAGAAACCAAGAATTTCGCGCTGGTATCGATGCCCGAGCCAGAACGAAAGACCATCACCCACGATAGCGCCTGACGTGGCGGCTACCAGCAACGGCCAGAGCAGTAATACGCCGCTCGGCACCAAGGCACTGAGCGCGAGGATCACGGCTGTGCCGGGAACGACAGCTCCGATAATCGGGACTGACTCCGATAGTGCCAGAAGAAACACCGCCAGATAGGCAACATGCGGATTCACCGTGAGGAACTCGATGATTGATGAGACCAGGGACGTCATCATTCGCGGGTAACCTATGTAATGTCGGTCATACGGCGATCAAGGAGCGTTTCTTCCCGTTAGATCGCACAATCGATAAATCGATAAGAGGCCGGTATGACGTTAGCGGGTAACTCTTCTACGCGCTTTTCAACGCGTCAAAAAGTGCAATAAAGGCTGCTAACACCAATAGATTGAGTGCGGTCGAAGTCACTTACCCAGGATAACGATGTCCGTAGGCCCTTCGAATTCAATGCCAGTCGTGTTCAGTGTTTCGCTGGAACCAGCGTCTGGGTTTCAACTCACTCTGTGGGCTTCTATACGTTTGACCATATCCCCCTGGGGGGGATACGATGCTGGCGCAATTCATTGAGGCCCGAGACTCAAGTCATGAGTGAGCACGATCACATCCATCCCCATACCCACCAAAGTCATGAGGCGATCATCAAGCGCCTCAAGCGGGCGGACGGTCATTTGCGCGGCATCATCAGCATGATCGAAGAGGGACGAGCGTGCGTAGACATCGCCCAGCAACTGCATGCTGTCGAAAAAGCCATATGCCAGGCCAAGCGCACGCTCATCCAGGATCACATTGATCACTGCCTGGAACACACCGTGTCGGCCTTGAACGATGGCGAGCGCGCACCCTTGGAAGCGTTCAAACAAATCACCAAGTACCTCTAGGCCAGATATGCCCAACTTCGCTGAACTTCTGCAACAAGGCGGGGCACACGCCTGGCTGTATTTTCCGAGCGCGATTGTGCTGGGGGCCTTGCATGGCCTGGAACCGGGCCATTCAAAAACCATGATGGCGGCCTTCATCGTGGCCATCCGCGGCTCGGTCAAACAGGCCGTTTTGCTGGGCTTGGCCGCGACGCTGTCGCACACTGCAGTGGTCTGGTTGGTCGCCATCGGCGGCATGTACCTGGGCAAAGGCCTGGACGCTCAAACCACTGAGCCATACTTTCAGCTCGCGTCCTCTGCATTGATCATCGTGATTGCGCTATGGATGCTGTGGCGAACCTGGCGCGGTGAGCAGATGTTCAAGTTCGAGCAAGGTGCCGATCACCACCACGAGCATGGCCACCATGATGAAACTCACCGAATCGATACCGGCCATGGCCGTGTCGAACTGTCGATTTTCGAAGAAGGCATGCCACCGCATTGGCGCCTTGAGACATTGACCGGACACGCCTGGGCGGCCTCAGATGTTCGCCTGGTGACGACTCGTCCAGATGGCCGCACTCAATCGTTCTCTTTCGTCGAGCGCAAAGGCTTCCTGGAGTCGGCAGTCGATATCCCGGAACCACATGAGTTCAGTGCTCGCTTGAGTCTTGGGCATGCGGGCCACTCCCATGATTACGACCTGGAGTACCAGGAGCATGATCATGGGCACGCGCATTGCGAACCGGAAGGTCTGGAATTGTCGATTGACGGCTATCAGGATGCGCATGAACGTGCGCATGCCAACGATATCCGTAAACGCTTCACCAACCGCGAGGTCACCACGGGCCAGATCGTCATGTTCGGCCTGACGGGCGGTTTGATACCTTGCCCTGCCGCCATCACCGTGTTGCTGCTTTGCCTTCAGGTAAAGGAAGTGGCGCTGGGAGGCATGCTGGTCCTGTGCTTCAGCATCGGCTTGGCGCTCACCTTGGTCGCTGTTGGTGTCGCTGCGGCCATTGGTGCTAAACACGCCTCCAATCGCTGGCCGTGGTTGGGCACCGTGGCTCGCCGCGCACCTTACTTGTCCAGCGTATTGATCATCGGTGTCGGCCTTTACGTAGGCATCCATGGCTGGATCGGGCTGAACCTATAAGGCGACGTCCGAGTGTTTGAACTTAACGCTTCCTGCGGCCTGTTCCGCGAAGTATTTAGCGTCGCCAAGCGCTTGATCTTGCTCGGGAGTTGCCCTCCCAACAACCTGCATGGTGCCGCCGGGATGAACGTGAGGGTTGATGTATGTTTTTGAGTAAACGCGAACAGGCTCAAATTGAGCGTCGCCTGATTGCCACCCTCACCGAGGCCTGCGAGACGGCTAAAGCGGAGATCGTGGGTTTCTGCTGGTTGACCCACGAGGTCGATTACGCTCTGTTCCCGTCCAGTCTGATGGTTGTTTGGGTTTTCGACACCCAGGCCAGCCAAAGTCAAGCACTTGCCTGCGGACAAGACAAACGGATGCTTGAGCTGACTGCACAGGCGTTACTGGCCGCGGGTATTCACATCAGCCAAGTGCAGGCTCACCTGCACTTCGATAGCGAGGAGCAATGTAGGCGGGCGAACGCTGGTGACAGGCAGCAGCGCTTGGCCCGCAAACGCCGGGCAAGGAGTTGAAGCATGGCCAAGGATATCGAAAACCCTGTATTTCTGTTTGCCAACTCAATAGCGAACTGTGCCTGAGCTGTGGCCGCATCAGGCAAGACATAAAAAATGGAAGGGCATGAAACGCCCGGAAAAGATGGCCGCGGTGCAGCGTGCAGCTCAGCGGCTGAAAAGACTGCAAAAAAATAACGCTTATACCCATTGTGAAGCAACTCAGTCAGAGGCTTCACACACCTCAGTTGTCTGGAAATGGTAGCGACAAAAGCCAAGCGCTGAATGCGTTCAACGACGGTAAATGCTGATATCGAGTCGCGTAGATAAGGTAGTAGCTACGGCCGCTTTCCATCGGTTCAAACAATGCAACGAGTTCGCCACTCTTCAGTTCATCCTGCACAAGGATCTCTGGAACCAGGCCAATCCCAATCCCTGCTGATACCGCTTGAATGAGGTGCGCCGTGAGCTCAAAGCTCGGGCCGGCACGCATGTTCCCGTGGTCGACATTATGGTTGTCGAACCAATCAGACCAGGCACTGGGCCTTGATACGACGTTTAACAATGCATGCTCGGCAACGTTCGTGGGTGTCATTGTGCCGTACTCGGGCAGCGCTGCCGGACTGGCAACCACGACCAGCTTTTCAGTGAGCAACTTATGCGTCATGTAGCCCGGCCAGTCTCCTGAACCGACGCAGATGATTGCGTTCATGTCGTGAGTGGAGGAGTGGACGTCCTCCCGGATGATTCTTGAATGTATGTGAACCAGGATTTCCGGGTGTTTTGCGTAGAACTCATGCATCCGTGGCAGAAGCCATTTCGAACCTAATGTCGGCAGTACCGCCAGGTTCAGCGGGCCACCGTCGTTCTTGTACGAAATGGTCTGCAATGTTGCGCTTCGAATGCGACCCAAGGCTGCCGTCAACTCGTGTTGATACAGCGCGCCGGCAGCCGTCAATTCAATCTTGCGGCCTTCACGCCTGAAGAGCTCGATTTCAAGTTGAGCCTCCAATGTCTGTACCTGCCGGCTGACGGCGCTCTGGGTCAATGCCAGCTCTTCTGCTGCCTTGGTGAAGCTGCAATGGCGCGCGGCAGCTTCAAAGGCAACCAACAGCGACATTGAGGGAGTCAGTCTTCTAGGGTTCATTCATAAAGCTCATGCAAAACCAGCAGGAATTACGTTTGTTCCAAGCGTGCATAGCGGCAAGAATCAATAAAAACCTATGCAGCTACTCGGTGCACCTTGTACTGAACATACGTAATGCGAATGCATAGATTATGCTTTTTAGCCTGTAGGAACTCCATCATGATTGCCCGGTTATCACCTCCCAATACCCAGGAAACGACCTGCGATACGTTTCTGGATGCGCTCCAGATGGCAGGGTTTCAAGGTGAAATCGCGCGCAACTATGGCGACCGAACGGTATTAGCCACCGACAACTCCATTTACCAGCGTCTGCCCCAGGCTGCCGTGTTTCCATTGGACGCGCAGGATGTGGAGATTTTGTCACGGCTGGTCAGTCATGCTGAACACAGCAAGGTGGTGCTCACGCCTCGAGGCGGAGGTACGGGCACCAATGGGCAATCGCTTACCGATGGTGTGGTGGTCGACCTGTCCCGCCATCTGAACAATATCCTGGAAATCAACGTCGAGGAACGCTGGGTCAGAGTACAGAGCGGTGTGGTCAAGGATCAGTTGAACGCGGCACTCAAGCCCTATGGATTGTTCTTTGCACCCGAACTTTCAACGTCGAATCGCGCCACCATTGGAGGGATGATCAACACCGATGCGAGTGGTCAGGGGAGCTGTACCTATGGCAAGACTCGCGATCACGTTCTTGAGCTCACGACGGTGTTGCTGGGAGGCAATCGTCTCACCAGTTCAGCTGTCGACATGGAGCATTTGCCCGCGCTGACAAGGCGCGAAGACCGGGTCGGTGAGGTCTACCGGTGTGCCATGGACATTGCCGATACTCAGGCTCAATTGATCAAGGACACCTTCCCCAAGCTCAATCGCTGCCTGACCGGTTATGACCTGGCACACCTGCGCGAATCGGACGGACGCTTCAATCTGAACAGTGTTCTTTGTGGCTCTGAAGGGTCTCTTGGATTCATCGTCGAGGCGAAACTGAACGTCCTGCCTATCCCGAAATATTCCATCCTGGTCAACGTGCGTTACGCCGCATTCATGGATGCCTTACGAGATGCAAAGGCCCTGATGGAAATGCAGCCGCTGTCGATCGAGACCGTGGATTCCAAAGTGCTGATGCTGGCGATGAAAGATATTGTCTGGCACGGCGTCGCCGAGTATTTCCCTGAGGATCCTGATACACCGACGCTGGGGATAAACCTCATTGAATTCAGCGCAGACGATGAAGAGGCTGTTCAGCACAAGGTTCATGAATTTGTCCTGCACCTGCAGCGCGATACCTCTGTTGTGCGATTGGGGCACACGCTGGCGATCGGTGCTGACGCGCTGAAGCGTGTCTATGCCATGCGCAAGCGCGCAGTGGGTTTGTTGGGCAACGTCAAGGGTGAGGCCAGGCCACAGCCATTTGTCGAGGACACTGCGGTTCCTCCCGAAAACCTTGCTGACTTCATCCAGGAGTTTCGAGCTCTTTTGGATAGCCATGACTTGCAGTACGGTATGTTCGGCCACGTCGACGCCGGTGTACTGCATGTGCGCCCGATCCTTGATATGAAAGATCCCGTTCAGGCGGCCCTGATCCGACCGATTTCCGATGCTGTCGCTGCCTTGACGCAAAAACATGGCGGCTTGTTATGGGGGGAACATGGCAAGGGCTTGCGGTCGCAGTATGTGCCAGATTACTTCGGCGAGTTGTACCCGGCCTTGCAGGCGCTGAAGGCGGCCTTCGACCCACACAATCAACTCAATCCAGGCAAGATTGCAACGCCGAAAACTGTCCCTGGTGCTCGACTGACACGCGTTGATGAAGTGGCGTTGCGCGGTGACCTGGACCGGACAATTGATGAGCGTGTCTGGCAAAGCTATGACACTGCCGTCCATTGCAATGGCAATGGCGCTTGCTACAACTTCGACCCCGATGACGCCATGTGCCCATCCTGGAAGGCTACGCGCAATCGAATCCACTCGCCCAAAGGCCGAGCCTCGCTGATACGTGAATGGCTGAGATTGCAGGGGGAGCAGGGTGTTGATGTCCTGGCTGCAAGCGACCAGCTGAGTGGGTCCGCAGTGCCTCAGAGCCTCGCACATCGGGCCGTTAACAGCTTGGCGCAGAAGATGGGCCAGCCAGATTTTTCCCACGAAGTCTATGATGCGATGACAGGTTGCCTGGCCTGCAAATCATGCGCAGGCCAATGCCCGGTCAAAGTGAATGTGCCTGAGTTTCGATCACGCTTTCTTGAGCTTTATCACAGTCGCTATTTGCGCCCCCTCAAGGACTACCTGATCGGCTCGTTGGAATACACGGTTCCTTACATCGCCAGGATGCCACGTCTCTACAATTTCATGATCAGCGCTCGACCGGTTCGCTGGGTTCTCGAACGAGCAGCCGGGATGGTCGATAGCCCGCTACTGAGCCTGGTGGATTTTGCGGCCGTTTGCCGGCGTTGGAACGTGGAGGTGGCAACGCCTGAACGCCTGGAAACGCTTTCAGATGAGCAGCGTGTGAAAAGCGTCATTCTTGTACAGGATGCGTTCACTCGTTTTTTTGAAACACCGTTGCTCGCTGACTGGGTGGAACTGATCTCCCGGCTTGGCTACAAAGTGTACCTGGCACCGTACGCGCCTAATGGCAAACCCCTTCAGGTGCAGGGCTTTCTTAAAGCATTTGAGAAGGCTGCCAGCTTCAATGCACAGTCATTGTCGAGTCTTGAGCAGTATCAAGTTCCTTTGGTGGGGCTCGACCCGGCGATGACCCTGGTCTATCGACAGGAGTACGCCAAGACACTGGATGCCGGCAAAGCTCCCTCGGTGATGCTTGCGCAGGAGTGGCTTGTCAGTGCGCTGCCGCAAAATGAAGTAACGAAGGAGGGGGAGGCTTACCACTTCCTCCCTCACTGCACGGAAAAGACCAACGAGCCCGGCAGTATCGCACTTTGGCAGACGATTTTTGATCGTATGGGTCTGACCCTTCAGGTGCAAGCAAGTGGCTGCTGTGGGATGTCAGGTACCTATGGACACGAAACGCGCAACGCAAAGACCTCGAACACGATCTACGGGCAATCCTGGAAACTGCTGATTCAGAAGTTTAACCAGTCGGGGCGAGTCATTGCCGATGGCTATTCCTGTCGCAGCCAGGTCAAGCGCCAGGAAGGTGCGACCGTACTCCATCCCCTGCAGGTTCTGTTGGCTCGGGTAAAAGAGGTATCAGTGCAGACCTGATAGATCTCCTCCAGCGCCTGTTCACTAGCAGGCTGGTCTTTGCAGTTTCACCTTTGGGACGCGATGGCGCCTCGCGGCCCAAACGACTCCGCCAACAAGCAGGGAGATGCAGAGCAGTTCTACGACGCCAGGTAGTCGCTGTGTGTACAAGAAGCCGTATACACAAGCTCGATATCGACGGGTCGATATCATTGATGAAGACTTTGATATCGCCTTGAGAATGGGGAAGCTTAAAGGCTATCCCACGCTCGCGCCGCGGGACGATGAATACTATTGAAAGTGGCTCAGGGATAAGTCCTATTTATGATTTTAATTATCCATTAAATCAATAATATAGGAGTCCAACATACGGGTAAGCTAGCGGGGATGAATACACCGGGTGCGGCTTTTGCAGCGAGTGCAGGTGGTATCTGCAATTCATCACTCCTTTGACGCAATTTTTTTTGGCCCGCCCACGCGCGGGCCTTTTTTTATGTGCGCTGAAGTCAGGCTACAACCATCCGAGTAACAATCGGGCCCGGTTCGTGCCGGGCCTAACGAGCACTGCCCGGGTAATTGTCAGAATCATCGGCAATGCAAGGCAGGCGCCAACCGTAGTGAAGCGACGCCATCCGCAGCACGGTACATCCTGCTGCGGTCAGCCACGAGGTCACCACCGAATTTGCACCGCTGTAGTTGAGCAAAACCTCTACACCCGCGCCTGCCAACGCGGCAGACGCGTAGATTTCCCGTTGCAGGATGCCTGGCACGCGTGACAGCAAAATATCCCTGAGTACGCCACCTCCGACAGCGCTGACCATCCCCAGTAATATTGCGACCTCGGCACCGGCCTGGACCGCCAGTGCCTTTTTCGCGCCTGCCACAGCAAACAGTCCAAGGCCAATTGAATCGAACAGTTGTACGGGGGATTTCATTCGACACACCATCGGGTAAGCACACACCACCCACGCTGCAGCGATCAGCGACACGACCAGATAGCGCCAGCTCGACAGCCCGGCCGGCGGTAGTGTGCCCAGACACAGGTCCCGAATAATCCCACCACCGCATGCGACGATGAACGTGATGGTAGCAATGCCGAACAGGTCCAATCGCTGTTGGCGTGCGGCAACTGCGCCGCTTACACCAAATGCAAACGTGCCGAGCAGATCGATGATGGAGTAAATCAGGTGGGTGTCCATGACTGTGTTACTCGGCGTTGCCGAACCAGGCGAATGCTGCGCAAAGCATCGTTTCGAGCCCGGTACGCAATGTAGGGTGCAGTAAAGGCGCGAACTGGGGCGAGTGATTGCTCGGGATACTGTTTATTTTTCCCTTGGCCCTGGCCAGTTCATACACTTGCGGGTCTGTACACCCTACGAACCAGAACACGTAGGGCACCTTCCATGCGCGGCCGAACACGCTGAAATCCTCACTCGCCGCGGCCGGTGCCGTTTCATAGGCCCTGTCACCAAACCAGGCGCCAAATGCACCAGCCAAACGGGTAGAGGCGCGCTCATCATTAACCGTCAACGGGTAGCGGTTGATTGTTGTAATCTCGGGGTCGCGTGGTGCATTGGATG
>Ga0302168_1000286_pt1 | contig 11978 bp, 8 predicted proteins | sample I_Fen_N1_2_FD_193494 | JGI IMG/M metagenome (GOLD analysis project Ga0302168, IMG submission 193494) | Peat permafrost microbial communities from Stordalen Mire near Abisko, Sweden - I_Fen_N1_2 | ecosystem: Environmental > Terrestrial > Soil > Wetlands > Permafrost | place: Sweden: Abisko...
GCCGCCGGCACTGAAGATCGAGAAATACAGGCGCGACTGGTTGGCCTTGATCCCGCAGCTGTCGATCAGGTATGAGTGAATCATCTTCCAGTCAGGGCTGGAGAAACGCTGGGTGTCCTTGTTCAGGATGATCTTGGCCAGGTACTGACCGAGAATCGGCGCGTTACCGGCACCACCGGCGTGGACTTCCGACAAGTCCATGATTTTCATTTTGCTGTAGTCGCGCAGGAAGCCGCTTTTTTCGCCCTTGCGCGAGAAACGGATGCGACCGGCAATGTCTTTGTCTAGGTCACCAAGCATCACCAGTGGTTCCACCAGGAACACCGGTTTGGCACCCTTGTTGGTGCCCAGGCGCAGGTTGTTACGAATCCATTGCGCCGGGCTGTAGCCCTTTTCCGCAAAGCGTTTGTCCGGCGACAGACGGTCTTCGTTATTGAATTCATTGAGGTAGAACTTGCGGGCGTTGTACACCAGCTCCGCGACGTCCAGGGCAATGTTGGAGCCGCAGCGACCGAGACCGATCAGGCACACCGACGGGAATTCCTGGTCGTTGTGCTGTTCGCTGGCGCCTTCCAGATGGGGCGGGCGCGGGAACACCATGTCGCGCAGGCCGTCGAGGTTATCGAGGATGCGGTCGGTATTGGTTTCAGTGAAATACAGGTATTGCTGAGTGGCCAGCGGGCGCGTCGGGGTCAATGGCTTCGACGATGAGGGGCTGTTCGCCGCGGGGCTCAGAGTCAGATCGGAGACCGTAGCGGCCGGGTTATTTTTAGAAGTCATTGGGCGCCATCTACCTGGACTGGTTGGCTGAGCGACAACTGTCGTCAAACCTTCACGGAATGGGATCTCGCGTCTTGTTTTTGCGCGTATTTGGCCAAAGTCTCAGGGACTCGCCTGAGCAGCAGTGGGTGGAATCCTTTCCTTAGTCATGATGGATCGGCCAATATTCGGCGATCTTTAATCAAAAGGAGGCTAAATGATGTCAACGCTACCTTCGTTGGGGTTCGCCGGAATTGGCCTAATGGGCCTGCCCATGTGTCGGCGCCTGCTGGCCGCGGGCTATCCGTTGACCGTGTGGAACCGCAACCCGGACAAGTGCATGCCGCTGGTCGAGGCGGGCGCCCGACAAGTGGTAACCCCCGCTGAGTTGTGCCAACACGCCGACATCGTCCTGCTGTGCCTGGCTGACACCGCGGTGGTGCGTGAGGTGGTGTTTGGCCCGGTCGGAGTGGCCTCTGGGGCGAAAAGCGCGCAGTTGCTGGTGGATTTTTCCAGCCTGGAACCCAGTGCTACACGCGAAATGGCCAAACAACTGATCGACAGCACCGGCATGAGTTGGCTGGATGCACCGGTGTCCGGCGGCGTGGTCGGCGCCGAGGCTGGCAGCCTGGCGATCATGGTGGGTGGCGAAGCCGCGGATCTGCAGCGAGTGCGTCCGCTGTTGCTGACCCTGGGCCAGCGAGTCACCCACATGGGCGGCGTCGGGGCCGGGCAGGTGACCAAGGCGTGCAATCAGATGATCGTGGCGTGCAATGCGCTGGTCATTGCCGAAGTGGTGGCGTTGGCCGAGAGCTCCGGGGTAGATGCCCGTTTGATCGCCGAAGCGCTAGCCGGTGGGTTTGCCGATTCAAAACCGTTGCAGATCCTCGCTCCGCAAATGGCCAAAAGCCAATTTGAACCGGTGAAATGGCATGTGCGCACGCTGCTCAAAGACCTCGACACCGCCGTGAAATTTTCCCGCGAACAGGGTTCGGCCACGCCACTCAGCGGGTTGGCTGCGCAACTGATGCGACTGCATGGGAGCCAGGGATTCCTGGAAAAAGATCCATCGACGTTAGTGCAGATGTACCGCGAGCCAGGCTCAACGGTGTGACGTTGCACGAATGCCGGCGCTGGTTGATTTCGTTCAGCACCGGACGCAAATCGGCCAGCGGCACCGGACGACTGAGCAGGTAGCCCTGAACAAAGTCACAGCCCAGGCGTTCGAGAAAATCGTACTGCTCAAAGGTTTCGACGCCTTCGGTGACCACCTGCAAATGCAGGCTGTGGGCCATGACGATAATGGCCTGGACGATCTCCATGTCCTGGGCCGCTTTGGGAATGTCCTGGATAAACGAGCGGTCGATCTTCAGCGTGTTCAGCGGCAGGCGCTTGAGGTAGGCCAGGGACGAATAACCGGTGCCGAAGTCATCGATCGACAACGAGACCCCGAGGGCACGAATCTGCCGCAGTAGCACTAGTGTGTTGGCGAGGTTGCCCATCAGCGCATTCTCGGTGACCTCCAGCTCCAGCCGATGTGGCGCTACACCGGAGGCGTGCAGTGCAAGTTCGATTTCGTCGGCCAACTCTTCACGCGCAAGGTTCAGCGGTGAGCAGTTCACGGCGATTTTCAGCTCTTCGCAACCGTGGCGGGACAGTTCACCCAGGTCTTCGCAGGCTTTGCGCAGCACCCAGTTGTCGAGCTCGCGGATCAGGCCGTTCGCCTCGGCAATGGCAATAAAACGATCCGGCGCCAGCAAGCCGTGAACCGGGTGTTGCCAGCGAACCAGTGCTTCGAGCTTGCTGACCTGGCCGGTTTTCAGGTCGAAGATCGGCTGGTAATACAGCATCAACTCATTGTCTTTACGCAACGCGTGCCGCAGTTCTTCTTCGAGTTGCAGCTCCATCGTGGCGCGGGTCTTGAGAATGGAGCTGAAAAAATTCAGGCCGTTGCGGCCTGCGTCCTTGGACTGGTACAGCGCCAGGTCGGCGTTCTTCAATAGTTCTTCACAGGTCCTGCCATCTTGCGGAAACAGGCTGATGCCGATACTGGTGGTCATGACCATGTTGCGCCCGGAGAGCTCGATGGGCTCCTTCATTTTCAGCATGATGCGCTGGGCCATGTGCTGCGCTTCTTCGGGATCGTTCAGGCCGATGAGAATGCAGAATTCGTCACCGCCAAATCGGGCCACGACATCGTTGTGGCTGCGCACCGAACTCTTGATATGGCCGGCCAGCACCTTGAGCAGTTCATCGCCAGCGTCATGGCCAAGGCTGTCGTTGATGCGTTTGAAATGGTCGATGTCGAGGAACATCACCGCCAACATGCCGCCTTCGTTGGTCTTCTCGATCAGTTTCTCGGCGAATATCTGATTGAAGCCGCGACGGTTGATCAGGTTGGTCAACGCGTCGTAATGCGCCACTTGTTGCAGCGACAGGCGCGCCTGATCCAGTTGGCTGAGCAACGAGTTGACCCGCTGCAGATCACGCTCCTTGTGTTGCAGCTTCTTGTCCGCCAGTGCCGCGCTGATGCTGCTGCCGATAATCAGCAGCGTCATGACCGCCACCGTCAACGCCAGTTGCAGATGACTGTGTTCACCGGCCGGCGCCATGACGCTATCGCGGGGCACCACCAGATTGAAGGCAGCCATGCCGGTGAAGTGCATGCTCAGGATGCCGGCGCCAAGAAGGAGGCTGGCGCTGTATTTAAGCAGTTGGTGAAACATCCCGGTGCCGTCGCGCAAATAGCGCGCCAGCAACAGCGCCGAGAGGCTGGCGCCAATCGCAATGACGATGGACAAGGCGAACAATGCCGGCTGGTAGTAGACCGTGGCACTCGAATGCATCGAAGCCATGCCCACGTAGTGCATGGCGGTAATGCCCAGCCCGACCCACACGGAAGCCTTGAGGCAATGCCGGACATTCAGGTCGGGGAGACTCAGGGTGTGCATCACCAGCCACGCCGCACACAGGGCGATTGACAGTGAAATCAGAGTGACGGGGAGTTGGTAGTGAATATCGACAGGTGCCTGGAACGCCAGCATGCCGATAAAGTGCATGGCCCAGATGCCGCCCGCCAGGCACCCGCTGCCGACCCAGCGCCACAGGCGTTGGGAGGCCGGACTTTCCGCATGCGCAACACGCTCTGCCATGTCCAGCGTGGCAAAGCAGCCAACACACGCCACTACATAAGCCAGCAGCACCAGAAAAGGGTCATGCGCGCAATTGAGTATGAAGTGCCCGCTTCCTGGTAGCTCGGTAATGAAATGCAGACCAAGCCACTCCATAGCACGCCCCGTCGTTGTCATCCTGGCCGGCACAATGAGCGCTGGCGAATGTCATCGAGTATAGAGGCCGTGCCTGGAGTGCAAGGGGTGATGGCAAAATGGTTCCATATGTTTTTGGCATCACCCTAATCGCGTTTGGTACTAAGCCTCAGGCAATTTGTTCGTAAGGTATTTCGAACCCCGGTTGCAAGGGCGCAAGGCCAAATGCCGCCCGGGCAGCATCGCAATCCACGTTGGCCTCACCATTTTCCCAGGACGCCTCAAACTCGCGGCAGGGGCTGGAACGTTCGTTGTAAATCGAGCATTTGACCTCGCTGCCAACTGTTCCCACAAGGCTGATGCAGCGGGCGGGTTTGCAGTCGGTGCCGAGCATCGCCACGCGACTGGGGCTGATCGACGCGACCAGATCATCCGGCACCGTTCCCCCGGACGAGGCGCATTCACCCCAGAAAAAAGACACACGGAAATGGGAACAGCAGGCACCGCAATTCAGACACGGACTGACTTCGGACATGGTCGATTTATCTACGCAGGAGGGGTACGCAGGGGAGCGGACAGGGGCGCTATTCTAGGCTTCGCAACGGGCTTTGGAAGGGGGTATGGAAGGTATTTTTAAGCGACGGACGGCACCGTGGAAATAGCGACCGGATCCCCGTGAATCCTGGGCCTGGCGGCCGGCGTGCCTGCGTGAATGCCATGGCCTGATATCAGCCTTGCAAATAATGACAGACAGTGTGGGTGGGCCTGTCTAGATTGACGGTTCCGGGGACAGTGAGGCCCCAATAACAATAAAAGAGACGGACCCCATGCAGAACTCGACCCAAGCGGCGAATGCCTGGCGCATTCTGTTCCTGTTGTTCCTGGCCAACCTGTTCAACTTCTTCGATCGCACCATTCCCGCCATCATCATCGAACCGATCCGCATGGAGTGGCACCTCAGCGACTTTCAGCTGGGGATCGTCGGCACCGCTTTCACCCTGGTTTACGCGATTGCCGGCCTGCCGCTAGGACGGATGGCCGATACCGGTTCACGCAGCAAGCTGATGGGCTGGGGCCTGGCGGTCTGGAGCGGGCTGACTGCAGTCAACGGGCTGGTGGGCAGCTTCTGGAGTTTCCTGATCGTGCGCATGGGCATCGGCATCGGTGAAGCCAGTTACGCACCCGCTGCCAACTCGCTGATCGGCGACCTGTTCCCGGCGCATCGCCGGGCAAGGGCGATGGGCATTTTCATGCTGGGTCTGCCGCTGGGGCTGTTGCTGGCGTTCTTTACCATCGGCGCGATGGTCAAGGCGTTCGACAGCTGGCGTGCGCCATTCTTTATCGCGGCGGTGCCGGGGCTGATCCTGGCGATCTTCATGTTCTTCATCAAAGAGCCGAAACGCGGCGCAGCAGAAACCGTGCAGGTATCGCAGGAACGCGTCGACCGGCCGATCCGCCGGGTGCTGGCGGTGCCGACGTTCCTGTGGCTGGTGATGGCGGGGCTATGTTTCAACTTCGCGACTTACGCCTGCAACTCATTCCTGGTGCCGATGCTGCAGCGTTATTTCCTGATGCCGTTGCAGGAAGCCGCGGTGGCCACGGGGGTGATCGTCGGCGTGACCGGTCTGTTCGGCCTGACGCTCGGCGGCTGGGTCGCAGACAAGATTCACCAGCGAGTGGCCAACGGGCGGCTGTTGTTTGCAGCGTTCAGCCTGATTATCTCGACCGTGTGCACGGCGTGGACACTGCACGCCGGGCGCATCGAAATTGGCGTGTTTGTCGCGGTCTTCAGTGTCGGCTGGTTGTTTGCCTACAACTTCTACACCTGCGTCTACACCGCGATTCAGGACGTGGTCGAGCCACGTTTGCGCGCGACGGCGATGGCGCTGTTCTTTGCCGGGCTGTATTTGCTCGGCGGTGGTTTGGGGCCGGTGGTGGTGGGCGGTTTGTCCGATCACTTTGCCCACACGGCAATGCTGGCGGCCGGTGCCGAGCAGATGACCGAGGCGTTCAAGGCGGTCGGGCTGCATGACGCGATGTACCTGATTCCGGTGGCGTTGTTCTTCACCATGGTATTTCTGTTTATGGCGTCGCGGTGTTTTGTGCGGGATGCGAAGCGGATGAAAGAGGGGCTGGTGGCGGTGGTTGAGCCTGGGGTTTCTGTGGCGACTGCCTGATCGCCATCGCGAGCAAGCTCGGCTCCCACAGGTTCAGTGGTGTTCACAGATTTTGTGTTCGACACGGACACTGTGGGAGCCGAGCTTGCTCGCGATGAGGCCATCAGCGACACCTTAACAATCAAGCAGACAAAAAAAGGCCCGCATCACTGCGGGCCTTCTTTATTTAGCCGGGTAGAGCAGGGGATTTAACCCGCCACCAACACCCGAATCGCTTCCAGCCGCAACGCAGCCTTTTCAAGCATGGCCAACCCTTGCTCGCGCTGTTTGCGCAGGGCAACCAGTTCGCTGTCGCGCACGGTCGGGTTCACGGCTTGCAATGCGGTCAGGCGCGCCAGTTCTTCATCGGTATCCGCCGCCAGACGACGCTGCGCTTCAGCCACACGCTCGGCGTGACGCGGCAGGATCTTCTCTTCGCCGGCGTTGATCCGTGGCGTCAGCTGATCACGCTGAGCCTGGATGAACTTGTTGGCGCTGGCACGCGGGACGCTTTCCAGCTGATCGTTCAAGGTCTCGAACGATACCCGGGCCGACAGGTCATTGCCGTTGGCATCGAGAAGGCAGCGCAGGGCGGCCGGCGGCAGGTAGCGGCCCAGTTGCAGCGAGCGCGGGGCCACCACTTCGCTGACGTAGAGCAGTTCCAGCAACACGGTGCCAGGCTTGAGCGCCTTGTTCTTGATCAGCGCAACGGCGGTGTTGCCCATCGAGCCGGACAGGACCAGGTCCATGCCGCCCTGAACCATCGGGTGCTCCCAGGTGATGAACTGCATGTCTTCGCGAGACAGCGCCTGGTTGCGGTCGTAGGTGATGGTCACGCCTTCGTCGTCGCCCAGCGGGAAGCTGGCGTCGAGCATTTTTTCGCTCGGCTTGAGGATCAGGGCGTTTTCCGAATGGTCTTCGCTGTCGATACCGAAGGCGTCGAACAAGGTTTCCATGTAGATCGGCAGGGTGAACTGATCGTCTTGCTCAAGAATGTCCTCAACCAGTGCATCGCCTTCGCCGGCGCCGCCGGAATTGAGTTCCAGCAAGCGGTCACGGCCGGTGTGCAAGTCCGCTTCCAAACGCTCACGCTCGGTGCGGGCTTCGTCGATCAGCGCTTGCCACTCGCCGTCGTCGGCCTCTTCCAGCAGCGGCAGCAGGCGTGGGCCAAACTGATGCTGCAAGGCGTTACCGGTCGGGCACGTATTGAGGAACGCGTTGAGCGCTTCGTGGTACCACTGGAACAGACGCTCTTGCGGGCTGGTTTCCAGGTACGGCACGTGCAGCTCGATGATGTGCTTCTGGCCGATCCGGTCCAGACGACCGATACGCTGCTCCAGCAGGTCCGGGTGTGCCGGCAGATCGAACAGCACCAAGTGATGCGAGAACTGGAAGTTGCGACCTTCACTGCCGATTTCCGAGCAGATCAGCACTTGTGCACCGAATTCTTCGTCGGCGAAGTAAGCGGCGGCGCGGTCACGTTCGAGGATGTTCATGCCTTCGTGGAACACTGTGGCAGGGATGCCGGAACGCACGCGCAGGGCGTCTTCCAGGTCCATGGCGGTTTCCGCGTGGGCGCAGATCACCAGCACTTTGGTGCGCTTGAGCATCTTCAGGGTGTCGATCAGCCACTCGACGCGCGGGTCGAATTTCCACCAGCGTTCTTCTTCGTTGGCGTCCGGCTGAGCCTGGAAGCTGACTTCCGGGTACAGCTCGGCGTGATCACCCAATGGCAGTTCGAGGTATTCGTCGGGGCATGGCAACGGGTATGGATGCAGTTTGCGCTCCGGGAAACCCTGCACGGCGGCGCGGGTGTTTCGGAACAGCACGCGGCCGGTGCCGTGGCGATCCAGCAGTTCACGCACGAGTCGCGCGCTGGCTTCGGTGTCGCCATCGTTCACGGCGGTCAGCAGGGCTTCGCCTTCGTTGCCGAGGAAACCGTGAATGGTCTTGTGTGCTTCAGGCGACAGGCGCCCCTTGTCCAGCAGCTCCTGAACAGCTTCGGCCACCGGGCGATAGTTTTCGCTCTCGGCGCGGAAGGCGGCCAGGTCATGGAAACGGTTCGGGTCGAGCAGGCGCAGACGAGCGAAGTGGCTGTCCTGGCCCAGTTGTTCCGGGGTCGCGGTCAGCAACAGCACGCCGGGGATGGTCTCGGCGAGTTGTTCGACCAGGGTGTATTCCGGGCTGGCCTTGTCTTCATGCCATACCAAGTGGTGGGCTTCGTCGACGACCATCAGGTCCCAGCCGGCGGCGAACAGTGCGTCCTGGGCTTTCTCGTCTTCGACCAGCCACTCCAGAGCAACCAGCGCGAGCTGGGTGTCTTCGAAGGGGTTGGTGGCATCGCTTTCGATGAAGCGTTCTTCGTCGAACAATGCGACTTGCAGGTTGAAGCGACGGCGCATCTCGACCAGCCACTGGTGCTGCAGGTTCTCGGGAACCAGGATCAGCACGCGGTTGGCGCGGCCCGAGAGCAGTTGGCGATGGATCACCAGACCGGCTTCGATGGTTTTACCCAGGCCTACTTCGTCGGCCAGCAGAACGCGTGGCGCAATGCGGTCAGCGACTTCGCGGGCGATGTGCAATTGGTGCGCGATCGGTTGTGCACGCACGCCACCGAGGCCCCACAGCGCGGATTGCAATTGGCGGCTGGTGTGTTCCAGGGTGTTGTAACGCAGGGAGAACCAGGCCAGCGGGTCGATCTGCCCGGCGAACAGACGGTCGCTGGCCAGACGGAACTGAATGAAGTTCGACAGTTGGGTTTCCGGCAGCGTCACGCTTTCGTTCTGCGCGTTGAGACCGTGGTAGACCAACAGGCCATCGACGTCGTCGACTTCCTGGACCGTCAGCTTCCAGCCTTCGAAGTGAGTGATCGAGTCACCGGGCGAAAACCGCACGCGGGTGAGGGGCGCATTCCGTAGCGCGTACTGGCGAGTCTCGCCAGTGGCCGGGTAGAGCACGGTCAACAAGCGGCCGTCCTGTGCCAGAACGGTGCCTAAACCCAGCTCGGCTTCGCTGTCACTGATCCAGCGTTGCCCCGGTTGATACTGCTGCGCCATGCTGCCTGACTCCCACCTTGAAAAAGCGGGCTATCTTAACGGAAGGAGGCCCTCAGGGCCAAAGGACTCTCATAAAAACTCGCAGTCTTACGTTAGCCCAATGAGGTCGCGCTTGCCGGACAGGGCACCTAATCGTGCCAAACGGGTCACAGTTTGCGACCGATGGCTCAAGTCGCCATCCTCGCAGCCGACAGCCTGCTGACAGGAGACTAAAAATTATGCTGCTACCGATGCTCCCCTTGAGTGCCGTGCCGATCACCTCACAGCACGACCCGATTCGCCAGCGCCCGGATATTCCGCCGGTGGTGCCGGTGCAGGAAAGCTCGAACGAAAGCACGATCGACCTGCAGCAGCGCGATCCCGAAGAAGCGGCTTTTCAACTGCGCGAGGAACAGCGCCGCAAGCTGGAGCGCGAGCGTCGCCGTCGCGAAGCCGATGAAGACCCTGAGGAGCACCTGGCGATTCCCGGTGACGAACTGAATTCCGATAACACCGTGCCGGTGGCGCCGCTCATGGAAGATCAGCCGCGTCAGGGTTTGTGGGTTGATATTCAGATTTGAGTTGTGGCGGGTCAGACCGCATTATTGCGACATACCCGTCAAACGATGCACTGAGCACCATGAGCCAAGACGATAAGCTGATTGATCTCAACTCTGAACGCGCCAAGCGGGTTCACGACCTTAATGAAAAACGTTTGAACGAAGTTCGTCAGGCGTTTGAGCAGGCAATGCCTTTGGGCAAAGCCAAGAAGAAACCGAAGAACAAACCGAAAAAGCGTTGAAACCCCCTGCATCTTTTGATGCAGGTCAGTTATTACCCCGCCTTTACGCCTGGTCTCGGGCGACATTGATCCAGGTCAATTTTCTCTTCTGCCTGTTTGGTTAACTTAGCCCTATCGCAACAGGGCAAGCCCAGGAGGCCAGTCATGTTTTTCGACAACGTGGTTATCGCCGGAGTGCTGACTGTCAGCCTCATGGTTATGTTTTTCGCAGGGTTTGGATTTTTTATCTGGAAGGATTCGCACAAGCGCAAACCGTAGTTCTTTCTGGATGTAATGAGCACGCAAGGCATTTTGGGCAACTTCGGTTGCCTTTTTTTTTGCCTGCAAAAATCTATTGGAATACGCCGACCTGTTGTAGGAGCCGAGCTTGCTCCGGGCGGCGTTCCGACGATGGGGTCATGACATTCAACATCCATGTTGCCTGTAAGGCCGCTATCGCGAGCAAACTCGGCTCCTACAGATTATGTGGCGTTTTGCGAGTTTTCGGCGGGCAACAAAAAGGCGCGGCTCTTACGAGGCGCGCCTTTTTCGTTGCAGCGATGTATCAGCTACCCAGCGCCTTCGACGCCAGCCAGAACAGGCCGGCCGACAGGCCCACCGTCGCAGGCAGGGTCAGGACCCAGGCCAGCAGGATGGTTTTCACCGTGCCGCCTTGCAGGCCGCTTTTGTTCGCGACCATGGTCCCGGCCACGCCAGAGGACAGCACGTGGGTGGTGGAGACCGGCAGGCTGAAGATGTTCGCCAGGCCGATCATGCACGCAGTCGTGATCTGCGCCGACATGCCTTGGGCGTAAGTCATGCCTTGCTTGCCGATCTTCTCACCGATGGTCAGTACCACGCGTTTCCAGCCCACCATGGTGCCCAGGCCCAGAGCCAGTGCGACCGCCAGAATCACCCAGAACGGCGCGTATTCGGTGGTGGTGGTCAGGTCTTTGCGCAGTTTGTCCAGGTCAGCCTTTTCACGGGCATTGAGGCTAGGCAACTTGCCGACTTTCTTGGCCGTGTCATCCAGGCAGAGCAGGTAGCGACGCACTTCGATGCGGCTTTCCGACGACAACGAGTGGTAGTCCGATACACCTTTAAGCGTGCCGAGCAGGGCGGTGATGGTCGGTTCGGTCTGTTGCGGGTTGCAACGGAATTTCTCCGGCAGATCACCTTCGATGCTCTTGCCCAGCGCCAGGTATTCACCCAGGGTGTCGGCGTTGCGCTTGTAGAACTGGCTCAGGTGCAGGGTCGCATCGCGAGTCCGTTCGATCTGGTACGTCGTGCTGCCCAGGTCGAGTACGAACTGCGCCGGCACGATACCGATCAGCACCAGCATGATCAGGCCGATACCTTTCTGACCATCGTTGGAGCCGTGCACGAAGCTCACGGCCATGGCCGAGATCACCAGGACCAGACGGTTCCAGAACGGAGGGTGCTTCTTGTCATCGAGCTTGCGGCGCTGGTCCGGCGTCTTGTGCATCTTGGACAGTGGACGCCACCATTTAAGGCCGATCAACACCAGTGCCGCGACGAGGAAGCCGGCCATTGGCGAGAACACCAGGGAGGCACCGATGTCGATCGCCTTCTGCCAGTTCACGCCATCGGCCAACGGAATGTCGTTGATCAAGGCGTTGGCCAGGCCGACACCGAGGATCGAACCGATCAGGGTGTGGGAGCTGGAGGCCGGGATACCGAAGTACCAGGTGCCCAGGTTCCAGGTAATGGCGGCAGCAAGCAGCGAGAACACCATGGCCAGTCCGTGACCGGTGTTCACATTGATCAGCAGCTCTACCGGCAGCAGGTGGACGATGGCATACGCCACGCCAACACCGCCCAGCAGCACGCCGAGGAAGTTGAACACCCCGGAAAAGAACACCGCCAGATGGGGCGGCATGGCTTTGGTGTAGATAACAGTGGCCACCGCGTTTGCGGTGTCATGAAAGCCGTTGATGAACTCGAAGGCGAGGACAAAGGC
>Ga0302168_1000288_pt1 | contig 11908 bp, 9 predicted proteins | sample I_Fen_N1_2_FD_193494 | JGI IMG/M metagenome (GOLD analysis project Ga0302168, IMG submission 193494) | Peat permafrost microbial communities from Stordalen Mire near Abisko, Sweden - I_Fen_N1_2 | ecosystem: Environmental > Terrestrial > Soil > Wetlands > Permafrost | place: Sweden: Abisko...
AGGGAGTGTTGAAAATCGATATGGTGTCACATACAGAGCACCACGGTGTACAGCCTATACGGTAACGGTGCGGCGCAGGGCTTCGTTTGCAGAGGCATCAATTTAACTGAGGGTTGGTGTCCAGTGTATAGGGGCAAATTCAGGGTGTCAGTCAATCGTGCGAACGGCAGGGCTGGATGGAGGATTACTTCATGGTCACCTCGATCAAGATCGATTACCCTGATGCCCACCTTTATAGGTGCAGGGGGTTGAGTCGCATCTAGCGCTGGATGGAAATTAGGACCCGGTCGTTTCTCAATATCGAGGGCAGGTGCTGCAGCCATTAGGCGTGGATACCTCCACCGATCCGCCCAACAATAGGTGTGTAAATGAGGATAGAAGCTGGACAAGCCTTTGCTTGGTCAGAGATAGATCAAGCTCCAGAGGTGCCAGGTGTTTACGCTTGGTACTCCAAGCTTGTAATTTCTAAAGCTGATATTGAGGCTGTTATCAAGAAGGTAACTGCGGCTCAGCTAGAGGGAGACGCCCAGGCCCGTGCAGCGGTTGAAGCTGCATTGAACACATTCATTTTTGGTCCTTACCAAGAAACACCTTATCAGGTAACGATGCGGGGACAGCTTAAGCCGAAGTTCTTTGGTGAGGTGGTGCATGAACCATCTAAGTCAGACTCGTTGATTGAGCGGCTTGCAGCAGACCCCGATCGCTTTCGCGTCATTGCTGACGTACTAAAAAACGTTGCTCCTTGGTTTACTGCGCCGCTATATATCGGTATGGCCAAGAATTTGCGCACCCGCCTGAAGCAGCATCGCAACAAAATTGTTGAGTTGAGAGACCTTCACGGTGGTGGAAGTAGGGATATCGTCGCAGAAGCAGGTTTTGCCAATCAGGTGGTTGCTCGAAATTTTGATCCCACGAACCTTTTTGTTCACATTTCCGAGGTGAGCGTGGACACCGGCGAGCACAACGACCTAGAAAATATTCTCAATCGAATCAACTATCCGATCTTTGGAAGGAACTGACATGGCAACGCTTATCAGTGGAGGTACAAGTGCGCTTGATGTGCACCTTGATGGAACCATCGGTACGTTTCGGGTGAGCACGGAAGATGGCAAGAGCGCCGGAGTAGAGGTTCGATACCTCTTGACTCACGTCACCTTGTCAGAAAAGCAAGGTCAGGCAAAGCTGCTAAGCATGCTTGCTCCTGTGCGTGAAGTCTTTGATTTGAAACAACTTGATTTCGACGAAATTATGCAGCGAGATATTGAAGACTCGCGAGTTTCGTTGGAGCTTATTCCTTACCTGCTTGATACGTCTACCTCTGGTCTCATCAAGCTCTTCCCTCCAATCGTAGCTGTGGCCTTACCGCTAAAACCTAACAGCCGAGTTCCTGCACAGTACTACCGTAAGGTGGAACGAACGTGTGAAGACTCTAAAGATCACCAGGGTATCAAGGAGCAACGCATAACTGCTGGAGCCAAGGGAGAGGAGCAGTTTCAATTCTTTCAAAATCTACGTGGAGACACGCCCTTGTCCGAGGGTGCACAGCTGCGTCTTGCGCGTGATAACTGCACTCTCGCCATAGTTGATGGGCAACATCGCGCGATGGCCCTGCTGGCACTCTATCGCAATCTTACAGGTGGATGGGCAGAGGCTACGCGTAGCCCGTATGAACGCTACTACAAAGTATGGCCTGACAAAGAAATCAGATCTTATGACCTCAGTTCACTTCAGCTACCAGTGCTCATTTGCACTTTTCCCGAGTTGGATGGCTCGCTAAGTGATGATATAGACATGGACGTAGTGCGTGCCGCTCGTCGAGTGTTTTTGACTCTGAACAAGACGGCTAAAAGTGTTTCGGACTCACGTAACAAGCTTCTGAACGACCAGGATATCGTAGCAGAGTGCCTCCGCGCGACGCTTTCTCACATAAAGGGATTAGACGTAAAAGATGCCACTGCTCTTCGTATTTGGAATGTCGAACTCGACCAAGAGCGAGATCGTGTAAAAATTGCAAGCGATGTTGCTTTTACCGGTGTAAGTCATCTTTATCATCTAACTGACCATCTCCTCATGGGGTACCACGCTCACGGCATTGAAAGTCGAGGTAAGGTAGGGGCTCCCAAAAAGAAGCTTGATTTGGCCTATGAGCGCCTAGGTCTCAAAGATGAACTCACTCAGGAACAGAGGGAGGTCAATAATAAATCCAACTACTCGGACGAGATAAAAGATATTGTCCGTAAGAGATGGTCGGAGTTATACACCCCGATAATTGATAGTTTCCTTTCCGCAGTGCATCCATTCGATGCATTTGCTCGGGCAACCATTAAGCTCAACCATGCGCTAGTTGAAAAACGTGATGCAGAACTGGAGAAGATGCTTTTCGACGGCCAAGCTACTGTTCGAACATTTGACGCTTTCCGAGAAGGGTTGGCGCGCCGTGTGGGAGATAACGAGCTAAATTGGGACACCCCTGAAATTCGGGAGGCCTTAGAGCGAGTCAATGCTGTCATGAGTAGCCGGAAGGCGCGTGTTGAGGAAATGAAGGTGAGTCGCGCACTCTTCTTTCTAAACAGTCTGACACCCAAAATCGAGAAGAAGGTAATCATTGACGGGGAAGTCGTGAAGCCCTTGCGTGATGCCATCGATCGCTTGTACGAGAATGTTTTTTCGACAGTCGCTTTTCAAACAGCAGTCGTATGCACCTATGTAGAAGCGATTGAGCGTGTTTTCGGTAGCATAGATAAATCTACTCCTGAGTTGCTGACAGAGTACATTGATGCGCTAAATTCGTTTTTATGTCCAAAAACGCTCGAAGATCTTAAGTCGCTGATGAGGGTTTTTGAGGGCGAATTGAGCGTCGATGAGGAAAGTGTAAAGCTTGTTTTAGGTGGCCCTACATTTCGAAAAGTTGTGCTTCCTGGAGAATTGCAGCCCGCTGAGTGGCCTAAGTATCGGTATTTGATATTGGAGCTTTGGAGGTCGACGGATGAGGGGGTTAAGGGACTCGTTGATCAAGATCGGGATCACTGTCGTCAAGCAGTTGCGCAGTCTTTGATGCGACGTCAGGTCGCAGAGTATTGCGATGAGCATCGCATTTCTGATGTTGATCTTGCAGACGACGCTCGTGCAGCCATTCGTGATAAGGCCAAGGCAAGCTATCAAGAGTTTCTTAATGGGGTTGTAAGGAAGAAGGTAACCTTACCTATCCTAATGTTTGATCCAGCGCCTGGAGGTGGAGATGGCTCTTCTGACGATGCTGGCGCCGAAGAAGTGGAGTAGATAAGAGAAGAGTAGCAGGCTGAAAATAGACACCTCATCAGGCCTTCCCGATGAGGTGTTATATGCTGAAAAAACTAAGTAACGATGCTTATTTGTGGCAAATCAAACAAGAGCCACCGCCCTCGTCTTCTCCGTAGATATCATCAATATTTACGACGTCTATCGGGCGCAATGGGTTGATTGGGGTGTTTGCGCGGGTGCGTGCTTTGCGAAGTTCAAAGTCTGCCGTAATTTGCGCTACTCTCTCTGGCTTTTCTAAATCTACCAGAGACTCGCCTGCAGACCACGTAAAAGGAGATCCGTGCTCCAGCGCGTCCTTTTCCAAGGCCTTTGCTTCTTCGAAGGCTTCAGGATGGCGCTCCTTGAGGTGGACCCATTCAATTTTTTGTTGGAAGAAGCAGAAGGTGCATCCGCTGCGCGAGCGCCATTCGTAATATTTTGGGTAGCCCACCCCTGAAGATTCTAGGATGTCCATTACACCTGCTTTATCGATTCCCGCTTCGCGAAATGGTAGCGTGACGATCAGGTTATTTTGTTTAGATGAATATCCCTCGCGATATTCCTCATCGGCGCGAATAGCGACGTAGGATGTCACTTTGTCTCCCGAGGCAAGCATCGGTTTTATCCATTGTTCGAATGGCTTGAGTTTCAGCATCCGTGTGCACCAGCGTGTCTGGGGCGAAGGAAGAAAATGATTGTACTCGCGCAGCCAGAAATCAAAGTCGCGGCGTGGATTAAGACGTTCTATAGGTCGTCCCAAATAACCTTCGAGCCGGCCCAGAAACTCGTAGACCTCAGGTAGCTCTTTACCTGTGTCTGTAAAAAAATACTCTATGTCCAGTTCTGGGTGAGTTTGGCGCATATATACGGCTAAAGCTGCACTGTCCTTTCCTCCGGATAACCCGAGTACGTGGCGCTCACCCATGACTTTCTTCCTCTTCAGCAGCTAGTTGCATGCCTGCTTTAGCTAAAATTGCGAGTAGTACTTCGGTTTCAAGTCCTTGCTCGCGTAACTGACTAGCAATTTCCTCCGCTTTAGATTCTACAGCTTTACGATGTCGGTCAGTAATCGCGAAGGAGCGAGAAATTACTTTGGTTTCTGATCCGGACCCAATTACAACCGCGAATGCTTCGCTGTTGGGCTGTCGTCCCTTTACTGACACGAAGGCTTCGGCTTGTCGAAAGCGAAGAGCGACTTTCGATATTTCAAGCATTGCCGAGTCGATGTCACGATCTATCCAATCGCGAGGTGGTTTGTTGGCCGCAAGGCTCAAAATTCCTTCTATACTTTCGATCGTCCCGTCATACTTTGCCAGTCGGGTGGCAAAAGAATCTTGGCGAAGATCTCCGGTTATTCCCGAGACTGCCTCAGCGCGGGCACGTAAACGTTCAAGCTTATCTCCAGGAGCATCAAGTGCTTCAAGCATAGAAGCTCCTACGCGACGAAGCATAGTCTCATAAGCGCCAGCTAGCTCGATTATTGGACTGCGAAGAGCTTTGACGTAAGCTTTGCCGTCATCAGTATTTAGCAGAGCAACCAAATCAACAAACAGAACTTTATGTGGGTCCTTCGCTTTGAGTAAAGTGTCACGAATGGCTCGTGCTTTTTCGCTCAACTGATGTGTGCGTTGCGTCCAGATTGGAAGGTTAAATACTAATGCAACTAGGCCGCGGGCAGCTTCTAGTGGGTCGCGAGCGCTCGCGCTCTGCCCTACATCGGCAAGGACTTCTGCAATGCCTTTCAGAATATATGTTTTTTCTTCGTCGATAATGACCCAGCGAAGCGAAAAGCGACCCGCATCTTGAAGGTATTCATCGATGTCCGCGTCGGTCAGGCGAGGAATAAATATCCCATCTTTGTAAACTGCAACATTCGATTTGTGAGCGAGTAGGAATGCAGTGAAAACGATAGGTTTTATGCCGGCTTTCATACCGAATGGCGGTTTGCTCCAAAGATCTGAGATGTCGGATGCTTTGACGCGCACTGAGGAGTCACTAAAGAGCGCTCTAGTTGTGCTCCATAATTTGCTAATTCGAGCATCATCGTTTTCTTCAGGTGGAAGGAAGCGCCAGTGTCCATTGGTGTCTTGACGGTGCAAGTCTGTGCTTCTAAGCACGGTTTCGTAAAGTCCTCGCTCAGCGGGAAAGCCTTCAATGTTGAAGTTTTCGGAGGCTTCGTGATCAAGCATGAGATGCATTAAATCACGGCGTGCCTTAACGCTATTACTCGAGAGATTGTCGCGATTGGCAAGTTCACTCCATACCAGTGGTGAGCTTGGATAGAGCTCGTCAGCTAGATCAGAAGCGATGGGTGAGAGGCGTGTTCCTAAGTCAATAGGGTCATCGCTACCATCGAACCATTGGGCGTTTGTAGTGGCTGCTTGGAGTTGCTCCGTCAAGTTCGCTCTTACAGAGGCTAAGCGGGCATGGACTTCGCGGCGGGCTACTGCATCACCCTGCAGTTCGTGACGATCTTTAACCGCTTCTAGTGCAACAAGCTCTGCGCCGAGCGTTTCGATCCTCGCATAGTTCCGTGGGACTCCAACAAGAAAAGGCCAAGGTCGGCGCTGAGAGCATTCTTGGGCTCGACGCAATGCTGTTTTTTGACTTACATTGCTACCAGGTAAAACCAGAGCAAGAAGTCCAAACTCACCTTTGCTTGGGACATATTTCTTAGCCAGACGCTCAGCTTCTTCTAGTCGGCTCAGAGAAATATTCATCCAGCGCATTGAGCCTGTCTCATGATAGTGTCGCTTGGCTACTACTGGATGCAAGCCCATCAAATGAGCTAGGTGGTTGTAGTCGACACCTGGAGAAGAGGCGAGGGTTTGTGCAATGGCTGAGTCGATGTCGAAATCGCTACCTTCGAATACTGACCAAGCACCAATGTGCTTTTTAAAGAGAGCTACGCGCATGCGCGAAAGCTCCTCAAGAGCCTTCTCTACCTCTGCAGTTGGAGTCTGAAAGAAGATTGCTTGCAGGACCGGCATGTCAGCTGCTAGTCCAGATCCGTTGCGGAATAAATCAATAATCGCGATGTTCTTGATCAGCGCCACAAGTAACGTATTACTAGTTTTCGCTTCTGTTCGCTCGACTGCTTCCACAGCTTGTGACCAGCGGTGTCCATCGGGAGATGCAAGGATCGCAGGCTCTAGATTCGAGCGAAGGTAGTCCCAATAGTCGTCGGGGCGATACCAGGTTGCGGACTGAAGAGGTGTGGCTTTTAAGTATGAATTGAAGCCATACGGCTCTACAGAGGCCAGGAACCCAAATGTGCTGCGTTCGTTTTGCCCGAATTGTCGTTTGGATATGGGGCCGAGCAATGCTGCCATTGCAGGATGGAGGGGCCAGCAGTTTGCTAGGGATTCGGCGAACATGCTTCCCACTGCTGGTCGGCGTAGCCGGATGGAGTCGGCGATAGCAGCCGATGCTTTCTGTACCCACTCGGGACGATAATCTGACTCGATAGCGCGTCCAATGAGTTCGACAACTTCGTCGCTAGCAGCGACGAACGGTAGATCTACATAGCGACCTTGAACCTTTGCCCATTCATCACGAGTGTCGTTACCAAGGCGTGCGCCGTATTGAGCGAAGGACTGGTGTAGTACGCCTATGATCACCAATTTTCCGTTGGATCTCGCGGCGGCCTCGGCAAGCTCTTGAAAGAAGTAAACATCATCGCCATTCCCCAAAGCCGAAGCTTCGAGAAATTTGCCCATTTCATCCAGGATGACCATAACTCCGTCTTGCGACCGATCTTCAGCAGTTTGTACCAAATCGTTGATGAGGCTAGATGCGGAGATTTTACGGTTGTCGACGCTTTTCCCTTTAGCTTTACGAAGTGCAGCATTCAGCTCGAAAACTACGCTAGAGCGCTTGCCTACTAAGGGGACAATAAGCCAGCCTTCGCTTGCAGCGAATGCCCGGTCAAAGTGGGGTATTTCCTCGACTTTTAGGGCTTCTCTCGCTCGCTCTCGTATGGCGCTATCGTGATGGAGTGCGCTTGCTAGGGTGACTGCCAGAGAGGATTTTCCGCCTCCGAATGGACCGGTCCAAGTAAATGAGCGTTGATTCGTTTCCGCCAGCTGCTTGGACATGCTTTGCAGAATAGTGGTCGCTGTGGTGTGGCATATATAGCCAGCTAGCGCATCCTCGCGGCCAAGGTCGGCATCTAAGCGAATTGAGCGTTGGTAGTGGCGGGATATCCGCACTCTTTCAGAGAGTTGTGTGCGTTCGTCAGTCATATGCTTTTCGAATTAGTTCGCGGCGCCACTCAGCTGAGTCGCCAGATTGTTTGTGTACCTGGCGCAGGCCTGCGGTATCGGTCCATGCCAAATACCCGTCAGTGAGGTCACTTAGGGCTATCAATCGCTCGGCTACTGAGTCTTCGTCCAGCTTGAACACTCGGCCAGGTGACCCCTCTGCATAGGCGATAGTTTCGAACGCCATGGAGCTTAGGCCTTCTGCAGCAGTTTCCCAAAAAGTGAGCAGGGCGTAAGCAAACAGTCCGTTGTGCAGTGACGTTTTGGGTCCTCTGCGAAATGCGTATTGGCCTTTGTGCACCTCTTGCAACAGTCCTAATTCACCAAGCAATGGCTCCGCAAAGTCCTCGGGGGAGCCGCCTGCGAGACGCGGGGCGTAGCTGCGGAGACAGGTTTCTAGATCACGCGCTAGAGTGGAGGGAGAGATGCGCTTATTGGGGGTAAGTTTGCGCGCGAAGTCTTCTAGAGGCGCTTCTAGCTCTTGACGTGTGAATGTTGGCATCGTTACGTGATTAAATAACCATCGCCAAGTGGTTGAGCGAGCGCCTTGACCAGCAAGGCACCAATGGGCGTACCACGCAGTTGAAGGGTTTTCAGCGTATGGATCTAATCCATCATCATGAAAAATGTCTACTGCTATCTCAGGAACTTCAAAACTACTAGGATCAGCTTCAGATTCGCACAGAACGTCGCATGCTAGGGCCCAGTGTCGAATCGAGCTGACCATGTTTTTTCCGACGCCGAATATTGCAATGGCGTTTTCATCTGTGAACGTGGCTTTGGAGACCTTCCCCTTGCGGGCTGAGGAAATAGCTCCGTTGTCGTGCCAAACCACTTGGTCAAATGCTTTTTTTAGCCACATCTGGCGTAGTGGGAAGGTCTCATGTCCAGAGAATTGAGCTTGACTAAATTTGTTTTTTGGGGTTCGCATTTTTTTGAGTCTTGGCCAGACTGGTGACAATCACCAGTTCAAGTTTGTAGTCGATTCTAGGGAACGAGGAAGGCATAGGCAAGGATGATCTGTGTATATTTACAGTACTTTTGGTCGCGCGCTTTCTGGTCAGCGCAAGGATTGCGTTATGGCTATGCTGGGTGGGAGCTGTAAGAATTCAGTTGACTATTGCCTTGGTATGTGGAAGGCAATTTTTCTGGGTGGTGATTCGATTTACTCGGTTATGGCGTGCGATAGCTAATCGTCGAGTTGATGGGACTTGTTGGTTGAATTGCTGTACAGGGGAGGGGGGCGACCAATACCCTGCTGAGGCAGCTTCGCTCTAAGCCACATGCTTTAAAGGGCATACCAATCCATTGCTTTGGGGGGGGTGAACGGGTTTGAGCTGTTGGCGCTGATGGAAAACTGACCCTGCCGATTGAAAATTGAACCGGAACGAACTGCTGATTTTGGAATCGGCAAGTCTGGATAAGCTTAACAGCAGTGTCCCGGTGGCAAGGGTATCAAGCACCACTGTGCTTAGGTTTGCGGCAGGATATCCTGGCGGGGTTCAAAAACGGCTCATCATCCTCTTCACCGTTATCGTCTTTACGCTCACATTCACGTGATTCTTTCTGCCGAAGATCGATGGTTTCCTTTTCAGCTCGCCGGGACTCAGGAAATAGCATCGCTTAGGGGGGGTAAGCATGCACAGCGCCTACAGAAGTCTCGGATTGCACTGGCCAAAAACATACGAGTAGTTGTTCCGCTTCACTTCATTGTAGTGCGGGCAAACAAGATATCTGAGTGACGGGCTCCTCTGTCAATGACTACCCCGGCATTGGCCAAGGGTAGTCTGCCAAAAAGAATATTTAAGCTCTCGGGCTAATGGTCGCTTTCTACGACAAGTGAGGTGTAGCGTTCGTGATTCGCCACTGCATTATCCAGTATCTGGGTGCCAGTCTTGTTGAGTGAACCAGTCTCCTCATTGTAAGGCGTCCTTAAGACCTCATTTGATGTAGCCTTTGTCGTAGAAATCCTGTTCGATGATCTTGCAAAGCTGGTCAACCAGGTACGTGATGCGCATAGTCGAAGGATGTTGATTGGTGTGCAGCCGGCCTTGTTCTACCAGTTCCTCTGATTTGCTCGGCAAGGTGGGAATGCCCTGGTGACTGGTATCGAAGTTTTGGTTGGCGAACTTCGAGGTACGCAGTCGAACCAGCGGCATCCAGCCAAGTCCTTCAACAGTATTTTCCAGCTCTTGCATGGTCTGTTGGTAATCCGCCGAAATACGAATCCCCCGCCATACGTACGACTTGTGACGCGTTTCGTCGGTAATCTCCAGATAGAGCAGTGGTGCAGTGGACATAATGAGGTTGTTCACCAACTCACGCTCTTGGTCATGGATGTAGCCAGGGATCTTGAGGATCAGCTCAGCGAACTTCTCTCGCTCCTTCTCCTGATCATCAGCTGGGTAGCCGGCAGCTATTGCGCTGGCGAACAGGGATTCGCGATCACTGACTTGGCTATAACCCATTGCCCTGCGCAGGGCGCCCTTGTAGTTGTCATGTCCATAGTTAACTCGCTCATCTTCCCAGGCTTGTGCCATTTCCTGACCGAGGCTCTGGTAAATGCAGAAGGCTTCAAATTCGCCGCTGTCACCATTCATGAGGTTCTCCACGGCTTGGGAGTTTTCCTCGTCGTCGCGGGTCTGCACCCCGGCTTCATAGAGCCCTTTAATCAGGGTGGCTGGATCTTGGAAATGATTCGCCCAGATTCTCGCGTAACGGTAATCAGCATCAGTCGAGCGGTAGTACCCATCGTACGCGAGACCAAGCAGTCTGATCGAATCATCAAGTTGCTGTCGGACGTGATCAGCATGAAAAATGCCAAGCGGCCGTTCCATCAGCGGGTTGATCAGTTTGTCAATTTTGTACAGTTCGGCTACCCGTGGAATGGCTTCGCTGATCTCCTTCCAGTCGACTTCGCCAGCTCTGCTCATGATCTGTTGGATGATCACTTTCAGTACGCGAGGCCTGAAGAGGCCGCGGGTGAGGCGGGTGGCCTGTAACGCACCAAACTGCTCAGCGAGCGCCGCCAACGCACTGTTTAAGGCGTCATTGACAATCTCATGATTAGCTTGGGAAAGCTCACCAGTCTCTAGAGTTTTTTTAAACTCACCCATCTCCATGGTTCCCATGTCCGAGCTGGCTTCATGCAGCTGGAGTCGGCACATCAACTGGGTCAGGTACAGGCCGGCGATGATATTGCTACGGAGCTCTTGCATGCGAACGATCCTTAAGATGTCTGTGGTAGTAAGATCTAGGGCCTCGAACACCTTGTTCGAAAACTGAGCCTTGCTTGGGTTGGAAGCTACGCGTAGGCAGGTGCCCTTCCAGGGGGGACTCTTACAGCTTGCCGCCGACACAGAAACGCGGGGACGAATGGTAAGCGACTGGGCATTGGGGCGCCATCACCCCTTAACTCCAAGGGTCGAAGGGTTAGTTCCAGGACACTCACGTAGGGATGCATGAAGCACATCGACCTCTGGCGAGGGTGCGATTAATTTCTTGCGGGCTTGGGTTGCTCAAGAGTACGGCGATTGCCCATCTCTTTAACCCTTACACACTGGCGGAGATTTAAGTCCCGGTAAGGCCAAATTAAAAAAAACTACAGCGATCAGGAGGCATTTCAGCCTCCTTCCTTACGTTTTTTCACTTGAAACAAGGGAGGCGGGTGAGCATCCAGTGGAAGAGCAGTAAAGCGATGCATACGATGATCAAGACCGATGGAGATCGCAGTATCAGGATTGCAGTCAGCACCACTGCTGAAGCGCTCGCTAGCACGCCGATAAAGGTGAAAAGTTTCATCAAAAAACGTATCAACGCCACGAGAGTCTCCTTGGTTAGAGTGATTTGGGTTTCGGTCATGGTTTTAGATGTCCGCCGGATTGACTGGGCTAATGGGGCCCCTTACAGATGGTCTCGTTCTGCCATTGATTTGCAGCCTTCATGGCCCACCACAACGTGATCCAAAATCTGGGTGCCAACCATGTTGAGGGCGGTTTTAAGGGGGGTGATCAAATTGCGATTGGTCTGGCTGGATTCTGAGTCGCCGGAGGGTTTGTTATGAATCAGGATTACAGCCGCAGCATTGTGTTCCATCACAATTTTCACCACTTCCCGTGGATACACGCTGACACCTTCCAGAGGGCCTATAAAGAGCTCTCTGAAACCAATAAACCGGTGATCTGTGTCGAGCAGTAACAAAGCAAAGACTTCGTAATCATGGAACTGCAGCAGCGTTTGCAGGTGGCTGAATACGAGACTGCGCTCAGTCAGTACGCGTCCTTTCGTCAGACGAAACATCGCGAGTTGATGAGCCATCTGCAAAACGTCGGCCTCGGTGACCGGTGATTCCAGGGTGCAGGTGTCAG
>Ga0302168_1000290_pt1 | contig 11798 bp, 14 predicted proteins | sample I_Fen_N1_2_FD_193494 | JGI IMG/M metagenome (GOLD analysis project Ga0302168, IMG submission 193494) | Peat permafrost microbial communities from Stordalen Mire near Abisko, Sweden - I_Fen_N1_2 | ecosystem: Environmental > Terrestrial > Soil > Wetlands > Permafrost | place: Sweden: Abisko...
CGGGATGAATTCGAGGGGCGTGGGGTACGGCGAGTCAAGAGGGGAAGGCGGAGCGCAGGGCCACGAAGCGAGGTCTGGTCTGGAAGAGGCGTAGGCCTGCCAGCATTGAGGGCGGTAAAAAGCGACGCAGGCCCCATCCCTTGGGGCCTGCGCCTGCGGCTTGTTACGCCGTGGTATTTATACGTGTGCCGATCGAACCTGAGGTCGCTTTGGTCTGCTCGACTTCGCCCGGTTTGCTCCCGTCATGATCGCCGTCGCTATCTATTTGTACCGTCGGGGGCTTTTGGTGTTTGATGGCTGGGGTTTGTGGCAGGGTGATATGGGTCGAAGAACTTATTGCCGATGTCATGTTAATCCCCTTAAGGAGCAGTAGTTTGAGTGGGTACTATCGGCATCTTATTTTAAATATTCAGGGTATTTGGCACGAGATCCACTCAATTAAATTAAGTGAGATCGGTTCCCAGTCATTAGTTGGCCTGTGTATTTTAGAAAGTTGTAAGGTGTGAAAAAAATGTGATGCCTCTGTGAATAATGGGGGATTTGTTGTAACGGCTTTAATACAAACACTTGAGTGCTCGCCAGGCCGTCACTGTCCAAAGATGCGCTGTCAGTGATCAATGATCGAGGTCCGGGCGCTGCCAGGGATCAACGTGCGTCATCAGGTTCAAAACGCGGTGCCTTCGCATGACGTTCTCCCGGGCTGCAACGGCGATGGCATGACCGTGCTCAACGGTAATCGAGGCATCTACTTCTATGTGAGCGTCCACAATGATCATGTCGCCCATTTTTCGAGTACGTAGATCATGTACCCCTTTAATACCTGATGTTTGTTGGAGCGTATCGCGGATAGCTGCGATCTCTTGCTCATCCGCAGCACGGTCCATCAGGTCGTGCAATGAGTCCCAGGTGAAGGTCCAGCCCATTTTGGCAATCATGCCACCGACAACCAGCGCAGCAATGGGGTCAAGAATCGGATAGCCCGCCAGGTTTCCGGCAATGCCTATCCCAACCACCAAGGAGGAAGCGGCGTCGGAGCGCGCGTGCCAGGCATTGGCAACCAACAAGCTGGATTTAACTTTTTTGGCGACCCTCAGCATAAAGCGAAACAACAACTCCTTGGCCACCAACGCTGCCAGGGCAACCCACAACGCAGTCGCATGCACCGTCGGAATGGATTCGGGGGTTTCAAGCTTTAACACCGCAGAGCCAATCATGCCGACACCCACGATCAACAGCAGCAGTCCCAATACCATGGACGCAGCGGTCTCAAAACGCAGATGCCCATAGGGATGACCTTCGTCGGCATCCTGCTTGCTTTTATGGCTGGCGAACAACACGACAAAGTCAGCGATCAGGTCGGATAAGGAATGAATACCATCCGCGACAAGTCCCTGGGACTTCGATAGCAATCCAACGGCAATCTGGGTAAGCGAAAGTACAATATTAACGATGACACTTACCCATGTGCATCGGGAGGCTGCCGCTGCACGCGCGAGTTGACTGTAACCCTCGTCCTCAGACTCGTTGGAGAACTCTTCGTGAATCATTACTTATGCCTTTAGTTGAGATTGATACTCGTTGTATTACACGAGCAGCAGGGGTGCGGTGATAGCGCTATTTGAATAGCCCAAAAGCATAATGCTTGTAAGAATCTTGGCGCAAGAACATACGCAGTATTAATCAAGCGACGTGCAGGAAATATGACTGGGTCGTGGAGTATAAAGTTGTAAATGCTAATATTTCACGTACTCAAACTTATTGGGTTTGGGTAAATTTGATGTTCCAAGTGGGGATGAGCTGCAGGCGATTTGGTTGCGTTTGCAAATGACCGCTTTTGGCCGTTCTTTGCCGATTCCTTCTATTCAATCCAAAGCCTCCGTCAAGCCGCGATCGCGAGTTGTCTCGATCTCTCCGCGTTATCCGGTGGCGCCTGATTCATCTGTGCCTGGAAGCAACGAGCCGAAGCAATGGCTTCGGCTCGCGATCCAACAGTCTGGATTAACTGGCTTATGCAACCACTTGATAACACGGCACATACGCCGCGCCGCCGGGCAGTTTCATCCGGTGCTGGGCAACGAAGGCCTTGAGCAACAGATCCAATGGCTGCATCACCGCCGCATCGCCCCGGATCTGGTAAGGCCCGTTTTCTTCGATCAGGCGGATGCCCTTGTCCTTGACGTTGCCGGCAACGATGCCGGAGAACGCGCGGCGCAGGTTGGCGGCGAGTTCGTGTGGCGGCAGGTCGCGGCTCAGTTTCAGGTTGGCCATGTTTTCGTGGGTCGGGTCGAACGGGCGCTGGAAGCCTTCGTCGATTTTCAGCAGCCAGTTGAAGTGGAACGCGTCATTGCGCTCGCGGCGGAACTGCTTGACCGCTTTGAGGCCCTGGGTCATCTGTCGCGCGACTTCGGCAGGGTCGTCGATGATGATTTCGTAGTGTTGTTTGGCCGTCTCGCCCAGGGTGGCGCCGACGAAGGCGTCCAGTTGCTCCAGGTACGGCGCGGCGTGTTTCGGGCCGGTGAGGATGACCGGGAAGGGCAGGCCCTTGTTGTCCGGGTGCATCAGGATGCCGAGCAGGTACAGGAACTCTTCGGCGGTGCCGGCGCCGCCCGGGAAGATGATGATGCCGTGGCCGACGCGGACGAAGGCTTCCAGGCGCTTTTCGATGTCCGGCAGGATCACCAGTTCGTTGACGATCGGGTTCGGCGCCTCGGCGGCAATGATGCCCGGCTCGGTCAAGCCCAGGTAACGACCGCCATGGATGCGTTGCTTGGCGTGGGCGATGGTGGCGCCTTTCATCGGTCCCTTCATCACGCCGGGGCCGCAACCGGTACAGATGTCGAGGCTGCGCAGGCCCAGTTCGTGACCGACTTTCTTGGTGTATTTGTATTCTTCGGTGTTGATCGAGTGGCCGCCCCAGCACACCACGATCTTCGGCTCGACGCCGGGGCGCAGGGTGCGGGCATTACGCAGCAGGTGGAAGACGTAGTCGCTGATGCCCTGGGAGGTGCTCAGGTCGATGCGTTGGCTGTCGAGTTCGTTTTCGGTGTAGACGATGTCGCGCAGGGCGCTGAACAGCATTTCCCGGGTGCTGGCGATCATTTCGCCATCAACGAAGGCGTCGGCCGGGGCGTTCAGCAATTCCAGGCGTACACCGCGGTCCTGTTGGTGGATGCGGATTTCGAAGTCTTTGTAGGCTTCGAGAATGGTCTTGGCGTTATCGACGTGGGCGCCGGTGTTGAGGATGGCCAGGGCGCATTGGCGGAAGATGTCGTAGGTGCTGCCGGATCCGGCTTCGCTCAGTTGTTGGACTTCCCGTTGGGAGAGGGTTTCCAGGCTGCCTTTAGGGCTGACCGAGGCGTTGATTACTTGTCGTTGGGACATTCAATGATCCTTAAAACGATGTCATTCCCACAGAAACAACGAATGACATCCGAATAGTGTGTATCCAAGAAAGAAGATGGCACTGATTGCACGGTCTCGCCACGTCCCCATTTGACGATAAAAAGATGAAAAGGAGCCCCAGCATAGCTAAATCCCGCGCAGAGGCGATAATGCCCACTATCTTTTTCCCCGCGACTGAAGGAAACCCGACGCAATGTTCGAAATCCAGCCGATGAACGCCGAAGCCTATCGGCAACAAACGCGGCGCAGTACGGTGATGATTGCCTTGATTTTCCTGGCGCTGGCCATGGCGCTGTCGACGTTGGCGGTGGCGGTGTTTGGTGAGCCTGGCGGGGACAATCTTCGATTCAACATTGGCGGCGTGTTTGCCGCAGTGCTGGTGATGGTGGCGCTGATGCGCCAGGTGTTCTGGACCCGGCCATGGATGGCGCCAGCGGTCTACAGTTGGCAACTCAAGCGCAGCCTGATGAGCATCACCAATGTCATGCACCATGTCACGACGGCGGTGGAGGCGGGCGATCCGACAGCGATGAAGCTGCTGCGCTTCTATCATCTGGGGTTGAGCCAGATGCATCAACTGGACGGCAACTCCAGCGATCATGGGCAATTGAACCGGGAAATGGAGCAGCACAAGGCGCGGATGGACGCGTTGGGAATCGATACCGAACAGACGCGGCTGGACCCGGCCTGGATAGAGACCGTGAAGCAGGCTTCGCGTTAGACGCCGGCGTCTTCACACGCATTAAAGGAGCGAGGCATGGGGCATCCCTCCATTTTCGAGCACATTGAAAAAAACCGCTCCGGCGTCTCGAGGCGCAAGATTCGCTCGGCCGTAACGCTGATGGTTGCCGTGTGCCTGTCGATGACGGTGATCGTGATTTGGGAAGCCTGGAGTTCGCGTCAGTACCATCTGCATGACAAGGAAGTGGCCATGTCCAACCTTGCGCAGACCCTGGCCTCGCAAGCGCAGTCGTCAATCAAACAGGCCGATACGCTGCTGTTCGGGTTGGTTGATCGCCTGGAAAACGAGGGCGTCGGGCCGGGGCAGCTGGATCGCCTGCAACGCTTGCTCAGCGCCCAGCGCAATGAACTGAGTCAGATCCACGGCCTGTTCGTTTATGACGAAAACGGGCGCTGGATCGTCAATTCGAACGGCGCCGAAGTGGGGGGCGCCAACAACTCGGACCGTGAATATTTCATTTACCACCGTGACCATCCCGACCTTGGGCCGCACATTGGACCGTCGATAAAGAGCCGTTCCAGCGGCGAATGGATCATGACGGTCTCGCGCCGGATCAATCATCCGGATGGCCGTTTTGCTGGCGTGGCGCTGGCGACGATCTATCTCAACCACTTCCTGCAGCTCTACGACAGCATCGACATGGGCGATAACGGTGTCATCAACCTGATCGCGGACGATGCCAGCATTATCGTGCGGCGTCCCTTCAATGAAGCGGATATCGGCACCAGTCTGGCCAAAAGCGCACTGTTCACCCGGTTGTTGCCCACCGCCGGATCAGGGACGGCTTCGACCAGTTCCATCATTGACGATGTCGAGCGAGTCATCGGGTATCGGCGGGTCGAGGGTTATCCCTTGATCGTTTTCGCCGCGCTGGACAAAGCAGAAGTTCTGGCGGGCTGGCGCAGGCAGTCCTTGCTCAGCGCGGGGGTCGTCTTGCTGTTGCTGGGGTTTTCCGGCGTACTCGGTTATCGCCTGATCAAGTTGATGAAACAGCAGGATCTTGCCCGGATCGAGCTGCTCGGCACCCAGGACAAGCTCCTTGAACTCAACCGCAACCTTGAGTTGCTGGCGCTGGAGGACGCATTGACGGGGTTGGCCAACCGTCGCCAGTTCGATTTGTTCATCCACTCGGAAATGGGGCGCGCGCGGCGCAACGAGACGGGCCTGGCGCTGCTGATGATCGATGTCGATCATTTCAAGGCATTCAACGATCAGTATGGCCATCTGGCCGGTGATGAGTGCTTGCGCAGTATCAGTGCAATCATCATCGACAATATCAAGCGCCCGGGTGACCTGGCGGCCCGGTTCGGTGGCGAGGAGTTTGCCGTGGTGCTGCCTGGCACCGATTACGTGGGGGCGTTTCTGGTGGCGGAAAATATCCGTCGCGCGGTGGAGGCGGCCGACCTCGAGCACAGTGAAAGCCCCGAAGGCAGGGTGACCGTGAGCGTCGGAGTGTGTGGCTACAATCCGGCCTTACAAGCGCAGACCGAGGATTTGATCGGTGCCGCCGACAAGGCGCTCTACGTGGCCAAGACCAGCGGGCGCAACATGAGTGTGATTGCCAACTGACACTCAGACAAAGCGATCACTGCCCTGAACCAGTTTGGTGGCCAGGTACGATTGCTTGAGCTTTTCCAGCCACCAGTCCAGGGCGCGACCGTCATGATCGCCGCGCCAACCGGCGTACAGCACGTTGGGCTCACGAGGGTCGGCCATCTGCTTTTCAATCAGCGCACCGCTCTTGAGCAGCGAGCCGACCCGGTGCCTCGGCAGCCAACCCACACCCAATCCGTCGCACTGCGCGAGGATTTTCGCGCGCATGGTCGGCACCGCCAGCATGGGTTGCCCGCCGGACACGCCGTAGGTACTGCCCTCGCTAGACCTGGATGAATCGGCCACGACAATCGCCCGGTGTCGGGCCACCTCGGCGCGAGAAACCGGGTCCCTGGCCTTGGCCAGCGGATGCTTTGGCGACACCGCGAACACCCACTCCATTTCACCCAACTGCATCCAGCGCAAAGACGGGATCGCCGGTGGTTCGTTGGTGGCGCCGATGATCAGGTCCGCGCGCCCTTCACGCAGGGCTTCCCAGACCCCTCGCAGTACTTCCTGGGTGATGCGCAGCGGGACACCGGAACCCAGCGCGTCGAACTCATGAATCACCGGCATCAATGTCTCGAATTCCAGCAGTTCGTCAGTGACGATCCACAATCGACTCTCCCAGCCGTTGGCCACTTGCTGAACCCGTTGCGTCAGGCGCGAGACATCCTGCATCAGCCGCGCCGCTTCGTTCACCAGTAACTCGCCGGCGGGGGTGAGTTGCAGGCGATAGCGACGGCGGTCGAAGAGCAGCGCATCGAAACGCTCTTCCAGTTGCCGGGCGGCATAGGACACCGTGGACGGCGCTTTGCCGAGGTGGGCGGCGGCCCGTGACAGGCTGCCGGTTTCGCGGATGGCCTCCAGCAAGGCCAGGTCTTCAATCGACAGCATGTATTTTCAATCCTCAATCGAGCACGCCACTATTGGAGGAGCCAGGCTTGCCAGTAACGGCGTCCGCAAGATCGCCTCCCTCGGCCGTCCACACCCGGTGACTCAGGGCGTGCGGCGTAATTGCCACTGGCGGAACAATCGAAGATAGACCAGAGCGTTGATCAGCAGCACTACGCTGCCCAAACCCAGTTGTATGCCCGGTGTCAGACCGGCCGGATAAATGAACGGCCAGACGTAATGTTCGATGAAACCAGCGCCATAGCCGCTTTGCCCGGCGGCATGGCGCAGCCGGTTTTCCCAGTCGGTGAGCGGGCAGGGCAGGTGGAAGAACTCCACCGCCATACCCCACAGCGCGGCGGGCAGGTGCCACCAGACCAGGCAGCGCCATTTGAGCACCAGTAGCCCGCCGAACACGACGAACAGAATGAACGACAGATGAAACAGTACCAGCCCGTCGGCGGCGATTCGGTAGAGCATGTCGACTCCCGGACGCATCAGGCGAATCGTTCCATGGTACTCGGGCGGGTGGCGGGTGCTCTATCGATTGTCGTGCGCCAGCGCGTCGAGCACCTCCTTCAATCGCGTCACCATGGCCTCGCTGCTGCGTTGCATCGGCGCGCGCAGTTCATCCTCGATCAAGCCTTCAAGGGCCAGGGCGGTTTTCACCGGGGCGGGATTGGGCTCGATGAACAGGCTCTGGATCAGTGGCAGCAACTGGAAGAAGGTCACACGCCCGGCGGCCAATTGGTTGTCGCGTATCTGTTGATACAGCTGGACGAACAGTTCCGGATGAACGTGCGCCGACGCCGCGATGGCCCCTTTGGCACCCAGGCACAGGGCGCTGAAAATCTGGTTGTCTTCGCCGCACAGCACATCAACCAGACCACTGGACAGCAGCGCGAGGGTATGGGTCAGGTTGCCGCCGCAGTCCTTGATCGCGACGATGCGCTCGTGGGCGACGATGTTGAGCAGGGTCGCCTGTTCGAACGTCACGCCGGTGCGGTAAGGGATGTCGTAGAGAATCAGCGGCACGCTGGAAGCATCGGCGACGGTCTGGAAAAACGCTTCGAGCCCCGCCTGGGACGGGCGGATGTAGTACGGCGGCGGCACCAGCAAACCGGCCACCGGACGCTTCAGGATCTCGCGCTGGAACTGCAGCAACTCGCTCAGGTTGTTGCCGGCCAGGCCCATGACCACGCGATGGGCCGGTACTTGCTCGAGCACGGTATCGAGCACCGCCAGTTGCTCCTGTTTGCTCATGGCCGCCGGTTCGCCGGTGGTGCCACAGACAATCAGGCCATCGACGCCTTTTTCCAGCAGGTGGCCGACCAGTCGGCGCAAAGCGACGAAATCGATGGCACCGTTTTGGAACGGCGTGACGAGTGGAACCCAGATACCTTGAAACGATGACATGCGATGACTCCTGAAGGTTAGACCGATTTCGTCACCGTCAGAAGCGTAGTAGGAAGCAAGCAAGGGGAGGGTGGTCCGTCGCGCTCAATGTCCTGTCAGCTCATCTGACGGGACAGCGCGCCCCGGTCACATGAGCGACTGTTTCTTCGATTTGAGGGCGTGCGCAACGCAACCTTGCGCCTTGGCATTCAAGCCAATGACGTCAATGTTGAGGTTGAAGGTTGCGGACATGTTTGCTTACACCCTGAATGAGGCGCTCAGTTTTAAAAGGCGGCGCCGGGTTTGTCAATCACGAAAATCTGCGAACGCTGCGCGCATGCGTCCGTTGCGCTTGGCCTGATAGAGCAATTTGTCGACCTGCTCGACGAACACCAGTGCCGTGGTGTGCTGCGTTGCGTGGGTGGTACCGACCCCCAGGCTCAGGCTGAGCTGCGGCGATACCGCGGAAAATTCGTGGGGAATCTGCTGCTGGCGAATCAGGTGCAGGCACTTGTTGGCCACCAATCGGGCGGATTCGGCATCGGTTTCCGGCAGCAGCCAGACGAACTCTTCACCGCCGATCCGGGCGATGAAATCCCGTGGTCGATTCGCCGCCAGCGACAGCGTGCGCGCCACGCGGCGCAGGCATTCGTCACCCTTGATGTGGCCGTAATGGTCGTTGTACTGCTTGAAATAATCGATATCCAGCACGATCACCGACAGCGGCGCGCCGCTTCGCTGGGCACTGCTCCATTCCCGTTCCAGCACGGTGTCGAACATGCGCCGGTTGGCAATGCCCGTCAGGCCATCCTGGAAGGAATACTCTTCGAGCTGTTTTTGCAGGCGTAGCAGGTGCTCTTCGGTTTTCTTGCGTTCACTGATGTCGAACATGAACCCGACCAGCGCCTCGACCTCGCCGTCCTTGCGCACCACGTGCACCACATCGCGAATCCACACGTATTCACCGCTGCGGGTCAGTGCCCGGTAATCCGCCTCGTGATCGACGCCGGCACGGGATTGCGAGACGCAGAACTCCACCACATAGGCGCGATCGTCCGGGTGCATGCGTTCGACCCAGTCATTGACGCCGACCCAGCTGTCCTGCTTCCAGCCCAGCAGGCTTTCGATCTGCGGCCCGATGTAGCTGAAGGTCATGGTCTTCCAGTCGATTCGCCAGGGGATTGCCTTGGTCGACTCAAGCAGGGTTTTGTAAACGTCGCTGTCGGTTTCGACTGAATACATGAACGGCCGCACCTCGAGGGGAAAAATGCAGCGCCATCATGTTGCTACTATTGAGCCGACGCAAGCGGGCAGCCGATGAATGGCAATATGCGCAAGATAGTTCAAGCCAACGTCGGCCAGTACTGGCACAGTTTGCCGTCCTTCACTGGTTGTAGAGCGTTATGTCCAATTCACTCATGCCGCGCAGCGCGTTCCTTCGCGGCGCCGCGGCGATCATGCCGCTGTCCCTGGCCACCGCACCCTGGGGGTTGCTGGCCGGCTCCATGGCCATCGAAGCCAACCTCACCCCCCTGCAAGGCCAGGGCTTGTCGAGCATCGTGTTTGCCGGCGCCGCGCAATTGGTGGCCATCGGCATGCTCAAGGGCGGCGCCGGGATTTTTTCGATCCTGCTGACCACGCTCTTGCTGACCTCCCAACACCTGCTTTATGGAATGAGCCTGCGTTCGGTGATTTCGCCGCTGCCGGGTCGCTGGCGGGCAGGATTGGGCTTTCTGCTCACCGATGAGTTGTTCGCCCTGACCAGTCAGCATGACAAGCAACAGTTCAACCGCTGGTACGCCCTCGGGGTCGGCTTGACGTTCTACGTCGCCTGGAACCTCTTTACCCTGGCCGGTATCGTGCTCGGCAGCAGCATTCCGGGCCTTGAGCACCTGGGGCTGGACTTCTCCATCGCCGCCACCTTCATCGCCCTGATCACCCCGGTGGTGCGCAATGTGCCGACGGTGGTGTGCGTCGCGGTGTCGCTGTTCTGTTCGGTGCTGTTCAGCTACTGGCAATGGGGCTCGGCGCTGGTGTTGTCGGGGTTGGCGGGCATGACCGCCGGTTTTATCTGCAATAAATTCTACGGTGGACGCACATGATGGTCTGGGCAGTGATTATTGGAATGGGGATGTTGGTGTTCCTCAACCGCTATGTGTTTCTGGAACCGCGCCTGCCGGTGCGCTTGAGCAGCAATGCCCGACAGTTCCTGGGCTTTGCCGTGCCGGGCATGTTGACCGCGATCTGCGGGCCGATTGTGTTCATGCCTGAAAAGCAGCTGAATCTACATTGGGACAACCCTTACCTGATCAGCTCGCTGGTGGCCATCGGCCTGGTGCTGTACACCCGCAACACCTTGCTCAGCATGCTGTTGAGCATGGGCTTCTTCTTTTTGCTGCGAGGGTGGCTGTGAGCCGGGCACGGGAAATTGTTCTACGCTTAAGATTGATGACCGATCCCTTCAGGAAGAGAGGTGAACATGACCACTGACCCCAAGCGTCCGGACCTTGACGACGACACGGATGAACCAACGGAAGAAGAGCTGGAACAGCAGAAGCACTCGCAGCAGACATGGAAACATGACGACAGCCGGGAGCTGTCGGAGCGCGATATGGAGAGGCCATTGAAGCCCTGACCGGGCCGCGTACAAATAAGCCCCGTCGTCGAACGGGGCTTTTCAATTCTGTCAGACCGCTTCATTCCAGCGAATCTGGGTGATCCCCAACTGCCTTGCCTTGATACGCGCCGCTTCCAGGGATGAATAGGTGGCCATTTGCAAGTCGTGCTGGGGAAATGCATGGGCGGAGGCCGAATGAATGGCGTCGACCTCCGAAAATTTTACCGCCATCTTGAAGAAGTGCTGTCGCACACCGTCGAGCAGGTAATGCACGGCATAAGGGACGAGCTCGCTCATGGGGTCCTCCGAAGCCAATGGTGGCCTGGACGCGATAGTCGAGAAGAGGATTCAGAGGGATCTGCATCCCCATCGGACAGACATGAGGAATGACAGGTTCAAGTGACTTCATCAATCAAGGTGGCTGCCTGGTTTCTGACGTTGCCAACCGCTTTGCTCACCCTGTGCCATTGAAATGCATCGCTGCCTTCACCCTGCAAAAGTACCAGCTGCTCGGCGCGCTCTTTTGGGGTGGCCGGGTCCAGCCATTCCCGCGCCAGTTCGGCCGACAGCACGACGGGGCGGCGGTCGTGAATGTCCAGCAAGCCGCCGGCGCTGTCGGCGGTGATGATGACAAAACCGTCATCGTCCCGAGGCGCGGCGCCGCCAACGGGGAACTGTCCGATTGCCGCGCAGTAGATCGGTCCCCGGTCGCGCCGTCGGATCAGCCAGGGTTGCCGGGTGCCGTCGCCGGCGTCCACCCATTCGAACCAGTTGTCTATCGGGCAGATTGCCCGGTGCGGCCAGATCGCCCGAAAAAACGGGCCATGGGCGACTTTCTCGACCCGCGCATTGATCGGTGGCGCGCGATCCTTCGCCCAGTGCGGGCGCCAGCCCCAGCGCTGTGAGTCAGCATGCAAGCCGTCGTTCTCCAGATGCAGCAATGCAAGTTGCGTGGTGGGCGCAGCGTTGTAGCGCGCCAAGGGTTCATCGCCAACGTGATTGATCATCGCGTCGGGAATGCTCAGCGCTGCGACGAAATCGTGGATGCCTCGATACTGCGACAGCCTTCCGCACATCGACCGAACCCTCCGGATTGGAGTGTTCAGCATAGTTGCTTCCTGCAGGCGCCAGGCGCCTTCAGGATTTGGCATGCAG
>Ga0302168_1000291_pt1 | contig 11768 bp, 10 predicted proteins | sample I_Fen_N1_2_FD_193494 | JGI IMG/M metagenome (GOLD analysis project Ga0302168, IMG submission 193494) | Peat permafrost microbial communities from Stordalen Mire near Abisko, Sweden - I_Fen_N1_2 | ecosystem: Environmental > Terrestrial > Soil > Wetlands > Permafrost | place: Sweden: Abisko...
CACATTGGGACCCGATCAGTTCAACCGCGGTCATCGCCTTTGCGAACATGAGCATTGCTGTACAAACACCCCGGTAGATAATCCTAAAAAGTAGAAACATACTTAGGTTCTTAATTATCCACAAATCAACCCTTTAATCCCTTCTTATTTCAATTCGAAATAGGAAGGGATTTTTAGTTCTCACAATTATAAAATTAATACACTTACGCTATTGGTTAACCTATGGAAAATATGTAAATTTACGCTCTTAAATTCAACCCTAAAATAAGTATCATGAAAAAAGTAATTCTCGCTTCCATTTTTTGCCTTTTCATTCAGGTTAACAGCCACGCACAAACAAAACAAGCTTCTATCAAAGAGTTGTTTCATGTTATGCAAACGGATTCCATCATTGAGAAAACATTTGCATCCATCGTCCCGGGCATGTTAAGTCGGATGCCCAACATTCCTAATGACTCAGCTGCACTTGCAACAAGAGATAAAATGATGACCGGAGTGATGAAAATTGCAAAAGATATTTGCACAAAAATAATAAATGAAGATATGGTTCTTATCTATGACAAGTATTTCTCTCAAGCCGAGATTGATGATTTCATCCGCTTCTATAAATCAACATCCGGTCAGAAGTTCACAAAAATGACACCAACTATCCAGGCAGATTTAATGAATGTGATGATGCAAAAATACATACCTGAAATGAGTAAGTCTATTGCAGCATCTGTGGAGGAAATGAAGAATAAAGAGTCTAAATAAACTCAAATAAGAAAGGTTCTTTTCGTACAAGAAGAACCTTTCTTTTGTTAAATCATTATTTTTCACCATCAATCACACCAAATATACCTAATATAAATTAAATTTATACAATAAACATTAATTCGTGCTACTAAAGTGATAGCATTCGAAAATATGATATAAATTTGCAGCATAAACCAAAAGCAAGATGAGAATTAATACAAAAATACGGTATGGTTTACGAACAATGATAGAAATAGCCGGTTCTACCGATGCCAATGGTATGTTACAAAAAGACATTGCCAAAAATCAAAACATATCATTGAAATACCTTGACCCTATTATTTCATCATTAAAGCTAAAGGGATTGATTGCCAACAGTAAAGGAAGAGGCAGTGGTTACAAATTAACCCGTGAGCCCAAAGATATCACCATGCTCGATATCTATACGGCATTCGAGCAAATAGTGGTTGTTGAATGTATAAATAACCTCGGCTATTGCGACAGATCAATGCACGATTGTAAAGGAAGGAATTACTGGAACGAGTTTAAAAATGAATTTGCGGAAATGCTACAAAGGAAGAATCTTGAGCAAATAATTGAAGAAACTCATTATGAATGTAGAGGCATAATTACCGAAACATTAAACTAAATTATAATTTGACTTGTTTTAAACTCGTCAATTATTTTTTCTTAATTAATGCTACTTATGTTATAGCATTACCATAACAAATAAAAAAAAGCAATCAGAATATAAAAGCAGATAAAAGAGTTTTCAAACAAAAAATTTTAAAGTATCGTGCTACCATTGCTATAGGATATATAACTTAATTAAAACAACAATCAAACCCATGTCAAAAATGAAACTAACAAATTATTATATGTTGCTAATGGTTAGCATCATATTAGTCGGTTCTACCAGCGCAGTAAATGCTCAAACACTGAAAATAAACTCTCAGAGCTCTACTATGACTATTTTGGGAACTACCAACGTGCATAATTTTCAAAGCAAAGTGACTCAAATGAGCGGTGATTTGGTGATAAGCGGCAAAAAAGTTCAATCATTGAAAGTGGATGTACCTGTGAAATCGATTAAAAGCAACGAAAAATTGATGGACACAAAAACCTACGAAGCTTTTAATGCCGAAAAAAATCCAACCATCACCTTTCAACTCATCGATGCAGTAATCCAAAAAGCGACTGCTGAAGATATTGATGTGACACTAACAGGAAATCTGACAATGGCCGGAGTTACCAAAAAAGTATCCTTTAATACTACAGGCAAGGCGCTTAAAGCAGGTACTTTCCAATTTACCGGAAGCGTAGCACTCAAAATGACTGATTTTAAAATGAAACCACCAACCGCCATGCTCGGAATGATGAAAGTAGGCGATGCTATTACCTTGAAATTTAGCATTGTATTGGTAGGTGATTCTGAAATAAATGCGTTGCTAACAAAATAAGAAAAGAACAATACATAAGAGAACATCACTTTACCAACAATTAAAAATAAGAAAAATGAAAAAAACAATCTTCACAGTAGCAACTGCTCTATTTGTTAGCAGTACAATGTTTGCTCAATTAAGAGCTACGGATCAGACCGGCATAAACGTATTCGAAACTCCTAAAACTGATACTCAGTTTACAGGCCCAAAAGTAGAATTCGGCGCTTCAATTGCAATGCCTTATATTGCTTTGAAAAACACCAATGATGTAACAAATCAAGATCCTACAAAAAACACAGAAGCATTATTTAAAAGCTCTCCGAACTTTGCACTTTCAATGGCGAATTTATACATTAACAGCTATTTGGCCGACGGTATTACGTTGCAAGTAACAATGTATTTGGCATCGAAACACCACAATGAAACATGGGTAAAAGGTGGTTATGTTCAATTCGATAAAATTCCGTTTATCAAAATGGATTTATTGGACAATATCATGAAATACACTTCTATCAAAGTTGGACAAATGGACGTAAACTATGGTGATGCTCACTTCCGTCGTTCTGATGGTGGAAATGCTATCTACAACCCATTTATGGAAAACTACATCATGGATGAGTTTGCTACTGAAATTGGCGCTGAAGCAGATGTAAACTACAAAGGTTTAATCGGTGTGGCAGGTATAACCAATGGTAATTTGAACCCTAGTTTGGCTTATATTGACACAACACAAACTGCTACCAAATACTCTAACGGTCTTCATAACCCTTCATTCCTTTTGAAATTAGGTTTTGACAAACAACTAAGCGAAAAATTCCGTGCTCGTTTAACTGGTTCGGTATATACAACTGCTGGTTCTTTATCAAACACCTTGTTTGGTGGTGACCGTACAGGTTCTAATTACTCAGCGATTATGTACAATGCTGCTCCGGGAACAACGACAGCTTTTGGAGGACGTTTTAATCCAAGTTTGACTGACAAGCTAACAACTTTTATGGGTAACTTATTCTTGAAATACAATTTGACGGATGCAGTTTCTGTAGAATCATTCACAACTCTTGAGTCTGCAAAAGGACGCAAACCTTCTGAAAAACTAGAACGCAAAGCGAATCAATTTGCAACTGACCTTGTTGTACGTTTTGGCAAAGCCGAAAATTTCTTCGTAGGTGCTCGTTACAATACTGTTTCAGCTGACTTAGCTGCAGCTACCGGTGCTGCCACTTCAACTACTGCTCTTATGGCGGTTCCTGCATACAAGGTAGACATTAGCCGCTTGGCAATCAGTGGTGGCTGGTATGTAACTAAAAACATTATGGCGAAAGTTGAGTATGCAAACCAAAAATTTAGCAACGTTCCAAACGTAAACTACATTTTGAATGGTTATGAGTTCCACGGATTAAGCGCTGAAGCTGTAATCTCTTTCTAAAAAACCGGATTGAATTTCTTTAAGCTAGCCGGGGATTTCCCTGGCTGGCTTATCTTCCTTTTTTAAATTAAACGATTGTATGAAAAGGCTTATTGGTATAGTTGGGATTATCCTTCTTTTAAGTCAACCAATGCTGGCTCAATCCATTGTGACAGTAGATTTACAAAAAAGTAGTTCGGTAACGATTACCGGCTCAACGAATATTGTCTCGTTCAAGCTACTCTTCCCGGGAGATTTACTTCCCAAGAAAAACTTTGTCATAACCGCCACGCAAAGTCAAAACAGAATACTTTTAAGCCAAACACAACTTTCAATAGCAGTAAAAGATTTTACTTCGGGGAATAAAATGGCCTTGAGAGATTTTTTGAAACTTATCAAGTACAAAACTTATCCATCTATTCACGTTCAACTGAATTATATTGATTTAAAGCAAAATATCGACAAATCAAAGTTGATAAAAGGAAATGCTTACGCCAACATAACTATTACAGGCATTACTAAGCAATACTGTTTTCCGGTTTCATCAGATAGCGATGGTGAAAATTACTTCCTGAATGGTCGTAAGAACATAAGTATCCGTGATTTCGGTCTGGTTCCTCCGGTCGAGATGATGGGCTTAATAAAGGTGAGCGAATGGATAGATCTGGATTTCCATATTGTTTGCAAAATAGCCTTGAACAAGGCAGATCAAACTGCATACAACAACCCTACTCAATTGATAGATTTAGCTAAGAGTACAACAGACAATCACTAATAAATTATTGAACCTAAAAAGAGCTTTTCCTTCGCAGGAAAAGCTCTTTTTGCATCTCACCAACAAAGCTCAACTAAACAACTGAAAGCTCAACACAGCCCAAGCAAATAGCCACATAGGGATATCTGAAAGATATTGAGCAATCATTGCTCGCGCCGCTTGATTTTGCTGCAAACCATTTAGAGTTCACCTGATATTTACTTTTCCTATTGAGCCATATTTACATTGATCCTTTGGATTGATCAAAAACTCGTATTATCCGATGACAAAAAAGCCCTTCTCCGTTAGGAAAAGGGCTTCTGTATATATTAAGAAGCGATTATGCCAATTTGTTTACATAGATAGCTAACTTAGATTTCAAGTTGCTAGCTTTGTTTTTATGGATAATATTACGTTTAGCCAATTTGTCCAACATAGCGCTGATTTTTGGTAACATTTCTGTTGCTACAGTTTTTTCAGCAGTTGTACGTAATTTGCGAACCGCGTTACGTGCTGTTTTAGCATAATAACGGTTGTGCAATTTCTTCTTGTCGGCTTGACGAATTCTTTTGATAGATGATTTATGATTTGCCATTGCAATCTTATTTTTAATGCTAATAAATTTTCTTTTCTTTTGTAGTCCATAGGGGAGTCGAACCCCTCTTTCCAGGATGAAAACCTGGCGTCCTAACCGATAGACGAATGGACCATTAAGCGTTGTATTGCTTTCTGGTATTGAGTATTGTTGTTCTCAATTGCGGGTGCAAATATACGGGTGTTTTTTGAATTGACCAAACCTTTTCTGGAAAATATTTCAATTAATTTGTAATTTGCTATTTATCAGTTACTATAAATTTCACGATAGAAGGATTTTGTTTCTATTTTCATATCAAAAGCCAATATTTTTGCTACTTTTGTTGCCTCAACAGCCCATTTATGCAGGAAAAAACAAGCGGAATTGTACTCCATTCGATAAAATACTCCGATTCGGCAACAATTGTTACCGTATATACGAGTCAATTTGGACGCGTTTCGTACATGGTTCATGGTGTAAATAAAAAGAAATCGGCATTTCGCTCTGCTTTTCTTCAACCGCTCTCCATTGTAGAATTAGATGTGGTTCATCTTCCGGGCAAAGATTTACAACGTGTAAAAGATGTAAGAATAGCTTACCACTTTACAAGAATTCCTTTTGATCCGATAAAAAATTCACTGGCCCTATTTCTTTCCGAAGTTCTTTTTCGCACCCTGCGACAAACCGAACCCGACGAAAACCTGTTTTTGTTTCTGGACAATTCGATTCAACAACTGGACTGTTGCGAAACAGGGTTAGCAAACTTTCATTTGGTATTTCTTCTTAAATTGAGTCGCTATTTGGGATTTGAACCCAACGAGGATGAGGGAAGTGCAATCTACTTTGATTTAATGAATGGGATTTTCACAATGAACAAGCCACATCATATACATTACCTGTTGCAGGATGCCACAACTGATTTCAAAGCATTGCTTCAGGCTGACTACTCGAACATGCACCAATTGATCTTTTCGCGCCAGAAGCGCCTTAAACTGCTCGAAAGCATGGTTGAGTACTATCGCTTACACATACCCGACTTTAATGGCTTACATTCACTCGCAGTGCTGCAGTCATTATTTGATTAAAGGAAGATAGATGCTTATATTATTGGTAGAGCTTGGAATTTTTACTGGAACAGATCCAGATTCCATAAAGGAGTTATAGAACACTTTTCAAACCTTACTAGTTTTGCAATGGGTTTTGCAAACAACAAAGAGGAAGGTAGAAGTAATGTATGCCCGCAGAGTATTCAGTCACCCGAAATTCAATTCATCATATAGAATAGATGAACTTTAGATATTCTTTGAATAGATAATTAGCTTTTCACCCGGATTGAGTCTGTCTCCGGGTATACTATTCCAGTCTTTAATATCATGCACACTACAACCATATTTCTTGGCTAACGAATAAAATGAGTCTCCTGATTTTACTTTGTGAGTGATTTTAGGCTTTACTACTGTTTTATCAACGGTACTATTATCTGCCACCACATTTACACTGAGCGATTGTCCCGGTTTTATTTTTCCATCTTCGAGATTGTTTAATCTCTTCAATTCATCTATTGCAACATTATATTTTTTTGCAATTACATAAAGCGACTCACCTGACTCTACTTTATGCACAATTGTTTTTTCGGCTTTCGTTACAGCCTCTTTTTCGGACTGAGTATCTTTACCAGCCAACTGCAATTGTTGTCCAGCTCTGAGACTAGAAGTGTGTAGGTTGTTTATCGATTTTAGTTCTGCCACCGATACATTATTCTTTTCTGCAATGTCCGAAAGTGTTTCGCCTTTCTTCACCTTGTAAGTAGCAACGGCAGATTCAGCTTTCGTCGTTTTAGTACCATTGGTCACAGTTGCCATTTCCGATGGTTGATTCACCTTCAGCTCCTGACCAAAACGAATAGCACTCGACTTAAGATTATTCATTGTCTTCAGTTCGTCTTCTGTTACGTTGTATTTCTTTGAGATGCTTGAAAGCGTTTCACCTTTTTTTACTTTGTACGAAATTGAAGTAGCAGCAGCTTCTTCTTTATTAGCTGCACTTTTTGAAGTCTGTGTAGCAGCTTGAGCTATTTGCAGGTTTTGACCTAAACGAAGAGCATTCGATTTGAGATTATTCGAAGCTTTAAGTTCGTCTTCGGTCACATTGTATTTCTTTGAAATGCTTGAAAGTGTTTCACCCTTCTTTACTTTGTACGAAATTGGAGTTGCTGCAATTTCTTCTTTATTAGATTTACTATTTGAAGTCGGCACAGCAGCCTGTGCTATTTGCAGGTTTTGACCTAAACGAAGAGCATTCGATTTGAGATTATTCGAAGCTTTAAGTTCGTCTTCGGTTACATTGTATTTCTTTGAAATGCTTGAAAGGGTTTCACCTTTCTTTACTTTGTACGAAATCGGAGTTGCAGCAGCTTCTTCTTTATTAGCTGCACTTTTTGAAGTCTGTGTAGCAGCTTGAGCTATTTGCAGGTTCTGTCCTAAACGAAGAGCATTCGATTTGAGATTATTCGAAGCTTTAAGTTCGTCTTCGGTTACGTTGTATTTTTTTGAAATACTCGAAAGAGTTTCACCCCTCTTTACTTTGTATGAAATTGGAGTTGCTGCAATTTCTTCTTTATTAGCAGTATTATTTGACACAGCAACATCAGCCTGATTAACTTTCAATTCTTGACCCAAACGAATTTTTCCGTTCGACAAATCATTCAACTTTTGAAGTTCAGCAACTGTAGTATTATTAGCCTTGGCAATACTAAACAACGTTTCACCACTTTTCACGGTGTGCAGTGAGTTTGTATTTTCAGCAGTTTGTTGTTTTTTTGCAGCTTGCAGTTCCGGTTTTGCGTTTTCAGCAATAGCTCTGCCCGGCTCAATGACCATTAAGTTTTCTTCGTCTTTTACTTTCAATTGTTGCTTAAGACTAAGCTTACTCCCTTTGATACGGTTTTTTTCCTTCAATTCGGCAATACTCATTCCATATTTCTCAGCAATAGAAGAAAGCGTCTCCCCTCTTTTTACACGATGATATTCAGCAGGTATACTTTTTCTTATCCGTTGAACATTGGAATTATTTACGATAGGTGCAATAGGCTCTTCATTCAGGTTGCTGGATATATTATCTGTTGCAGCCGACCGAACTACCGAAAAAGGATCAAACCCTACTACACGGTTAGCTTTTACAAAGCGTCGTGAATAATATGCTTCGTCAGAGTTTGAAATGGTGACGCCTTTGTGAACCGCAGCATGAATAAAATCAAAAGTGCCGTTATCATTTTTACTAACAACAATTCCTACGTGACCAACGCGCTTACTACGCGAACGTCCCGAAAAATAGACCAAGTCGCCGGTTTTAAGTTCTTCGGGTTGAACTGTATCAAATTGCTCCGCTTGCTCTGCAGATGACCGCTTGAGGCTAAAACCAAAATTGCGGTAAACGTATGAAGTAAATCCTGAACAATCGAAAGAAGAAGTACCCGGCGAACCGAAACGATATGGAGTATTTAAAAATAATTTACCAAAGTTGATGATTGAATCGCCGAGTGGAACTTTAGTCGGTGACAGGTAATTTGTATGCAGAGTATCGGTTATAGCAACATACTCCTTGCGCTCTACAGCACCGGAGAAAGATAGAATAAAAAAAAGTGAAAAAAGGAGTAAAATTGATTTCAAAAACTGCATAAATGAACTGTTCAGATAAATAACGTCTTGCAAAGATAAGATTTTTAGGCATTAATGAACAGTCATCTCCTACTTTTTAATGAAAAACAGAAACTTTTAGAATTTATTAAAATGTAAGTGCAAATCTTAAAAAGTCAATATCACAGCTCTTTTTGTAACCTCAAATTGAACAGTTTCGCCCAATTTCAATGGAAAATTATTATCCACATGCCCTGCAGGAAAGTTGAAACAAACGGGATAATCGTACTCGCTTACTGCACTTGCAATAATTTGAGCAACACTTTTTTTCATCAGCGGATCTTCATCGCAGTCGCTAAACTGACCGACTACTAAACCCGACAGTTGAGCCAACGATCCACTGAAACGTAAATTCTGCATCATCCGGTCGATATGGTAGGGGCGCTCGGCAATATCTTCGATAAAAAGAATGTTATTTTTATAGTCCAAATCAAATTGACTACCCCGCAACCCAATTAATACAGAAAGATTACCTCCAATGAGTTTTCCCTGCGCGATGCCAACTTTGTTTAGTCTGTGTTTCGGAACAACATACGTGGGCATTTGCCCAAAAAGAATCTCACGACACTTTTGCACATGTATTGAATCGGCCGGAAACTGAGTGAGATGTTTTGCCATGATGCCGTGAATAGAAGCTATGCCTAAATTACTTATAGCGTTATGTAAAATAGTAATATCACTAAAACCGATAAGCCATTTTGGTGATTTCGCGAAAGTAGAAAAATCGAGCTTATCGATAATTTGTGCCACTCCGTATCCACCGCGACTACATAAAATCGCATTCACCGACGGATCGTCCAACGCTTCCTGCAAATCGGAAATGCGCTGTGCCTCCGTACCGGCAAAGCGACCATACTTTGTACGAGCAAATTCCCCCTCGGTAGCATTCAGTCCCCAGGAGCTAAGCGTCTTTTTTACCCCAACAATATATTTGGGTTCAATATTCCCCGATGGAGAAACTATGCGGATTTGATCGTTGGGCTTTAGATATGGTGGTGTCATGGATTTATTTCAATTTTTTAAATTTCAATTAATTATAGATGCCTTGTTTATTCACAATAAAATTACACGCGTTTATTCAATATTTCACCCATTTCCACATTTCCTTCCAGGTTACTTTTTTACCATACATCAGAATACCGGTTCGGTAAATTTTACCAGCCATCCAGGTAGTGCCAATAAAAGACAACACTAAAATCAATAGTGAGAGAATGATTTGCCAGGTGGGAACCCCAAACGGCAAACGAACCATCATAACAATGGGAGATGTAAACGGAATCATTGAACACCAAAGCGCCAATGGTCCATCGGGATTTTGGGCGCTATAAATAGCCGCATAAATGGCAAAAATAATCGGGAGCGTGAGTGGCAGTGAAAATTGCTGCGTATCCGTTTCGCTATCAACAGCCGAACCAACCGCTGCAAAAAGCGAAGCGTATAATAAATATCCACCAAGAAAATAGAGAACAAACAAAACAACTATTTGAGCAAAATCAAATCCATTCAACATGGCCACTAGCTCTTGCACCTGACTTGGACTGGCAGCCGGCGCGGCTTGCATCCCCATAGAATTTGCTTGTTGCAAAGCATTAACGTCTACTTTCCCGCCAATAAAACTGCCGGCGACAGTGGAAATAATCACCGTTAAAAGTACCCATAAAAAGAACTGAGTAAGCCCAACCATGGCAATACCGATGATTTTACCCATCATCAATTCAAATGGTTTTACAGAAGATATAATCACTTCCACAATACGACTGGTTTTTTCCTGCACCACCCCACTCATCACCTGTGCACCGTAGATAACGATAAACATGTAAATCATGAATGCCGAAATCATACCAATTCCCAGTGCCAATTCAGCCGAACCGACTTTGTCTTTGCCATCTTCACCCCATTTCACCGTGGTTATATCGATATCCGTGTGCGATTCGTCTACCATCTTTTTCAAGTTCGGAATATTGTGAGAAGCTAACTTTTGTTCTTCTACGTAATTCTTAAGTAAGCCGGAAACATAGTTTTTCAACTCCATATTCACTTGTTCGCTAGAATAAAGTGCCACTGCTTTCGGGTTTTTGATCAAATCTCCGGAGATAACCAACAAAGCTCCAAAATCTTCGTTTTTATCGTTCTTTTTCCGAATTTCTTCAGCCGGCTTATCGACGAAATCGAAAACATAGCTATCGTTATTTTTAAGCACCGAAGTATAGCTGTGCGTTTGGTCGATGACGAAGATGTGCTTCTTCGTACCATCTTTTATGCTCGACAGCCAAAGCGGAATCATGATCATTCCGGCAAACACAACCGGAGTAAGAAATGTGAGAATGAGGAATGATTTTTTCATCACCCGGGTAGTGTATTCTCTTTTTATGATTAAACTAATCTTACTCATTTTGTCACCGTTTTTATAAAAATATCATTCATACTTGGCAATAGTTCTTCGAAAGAAAGAATCTCGGTTTGTTGAATAAGTAAGCTCAACAAAGAACTGTTGGTTTCAGCATGTTGTTTTTTGATTACACTTTCCACAATATTATTCTTCGTAGTTTGCGAAAGCAGTTCAAATCCGTTTTCATCGAAGGAATTGGTTGAGCGAACCACAAAAGTATTGGTAGCATGCGAAGCTCTTATTTCTGCAACATTCCCCTGCAAAACAATTCTCGATTGATTTACCAACGAGATATTCTCACACAAATCTTCAACCGTTTCCATATTGTGGGTGGAGAAAATGATGGTTGCACCATTATCGCGCAGGTTTAGAATTTCTCGTTTCATCAAATCGGCATTCACCGGATCGAAACCACTGAACGGCTCATCGAAAATAAGCAAGCTTGGTTTGTGTAGAATCGTAGTAATAAATTGCACTTTTTGCGCCATTCCTTTCGACAGCTCTTCAACCTTTTTATCCCACCAACTTTCTATCTCGAATTTTTCAAACCAATATTTCAAAGCTTTCAAGGCATCAGTTTTGGTCATGCCTTTGAGCTGCGCCAAATACAAAGCCTGTTCACCTATCTTCATCTTTTTATAGAGCCCGCGCTCTTCGGGCAAATAACCTATGCTTTCAACATCTTTTGGTGTGAGGCGTTTGCCATTGAGGCGTACCTCGCCACTATCGGGAGCAGTGATGCAATTGATGATACGAATAAGGGTGGTTTTTCCG
>Ga0302168_1000292_pt1 | contig 11751 bp, 14 predicted proteins | sample I_Fen_N1_2_FD_193494 | JGI IMG/M metagenome (GOLD analysis project Ga0302168, IMG submission 193494) | Peat permafrost microbial communities from Stordalen Mire near Abisko, Sweden - I_Fen_N1_2 | ecosystem: Environmental > Terrestrial > Soil > Wetlands > Permafrost | place: Sweden: Abisko...
CTGCCCGCTTTGCTACGCCGAGTACAGCGTCAAGGCCGCGCCAGCCACGGGCTTTGTCGAAGATGGAGATGTGCTGGATCTGGGCAATCGGGTGTTGCAGGTTGTGCACACGCCAGGACACTCGCCAGGCGGCATCTGCCTGTACGAAGCGGAAACCGAGACCCTGTTCAGCGGCGATATCATCTACGACGGACCGTTGATCGAAGACGCCTACCATTCCAACCTCGATGACTACGCGCGCAGTCTGCAACGCTTGCACGCCCTGCCGATCCGCACGGTGCATGGCGGCCATTTCGACAGTTTCTCCGGAGAACACTTGCGCCACATGATTGACGAGTGGCAACGCTGCCACGACTGAAGCCTGCTGTACTCATTTTCAGGATATTCAACGCAGGGAAAACAACGATTACGCCCTCGAAGAACCATCATGAAAAAAGCTGCCGTTCGTGCCGCGGTGCATCACTTCATCAGCCGACTGCTGGAGAGTCAGGATGACTTCGACGACAACGCCAGCCTGGCGCAGTTGGGATTGGATAAAACGGATATCGAAGAGTTGATCTTCCATCTGGAAGATGAGTTCGGCTTGACGGCATTTACCGCCGAGGAGGACCAACTGCTCAAGACGGCCAGGACGGCCAGAGACTTGAGTCGGTTTTTGCTGGAAATTGGCAGACATTAACAATCATGATTGCCGGTTGAAACAATCCGTACGCGCCCCTGCAGGAGCAAGGTTGCTCGCGAAAACTTCCAGGCGACGCGTACTTCAAGACAATCAGCGTGATCGTTAACGTCCATCGCGAGCGGGCTCGCTCCTACAGGATTACCGGCGACGCGGTTGGCGTCGGCGTTGTTCGTCGTCCGTGCGAATTGGCACAGGTTGCAGAGGCGGTTCGATCAAACCGAGTGCGACACCCAGGTCATGCAGCCAGTTCTGAATTTTCTCTTTCATGATGCCCCCTTCAGGGTAGTGCCGAGCGGCCGGAATTCTGTAGCCCCTTCGCACTGATAATAGTCTGAAGTGCTGTGCAATGCTCAATCAAATTGGCAATGATCTGTTACTGAATCGATCACAATTGACCAATGTCAACTCAGGCAATCGCACGCGCCTGAATCTGCGCCGACGGATAGACCGCCTGTTGCTGCTCGATCCACGCATTCAGGTTGGCCCCGACCATGCCCTTGCGCCACATCAGCCACGTGGTCGCCGTGGCAAAAGGCTCGGCCAGCGGGTGTACCGCCACGCTTTCACGGCCCGGCAGACTGGCGAGCATCGACTCCGACATCAGCGCCACCCCGGAACCGGCAATCACGCACGCAAGCATCCCCGGATAGGACTCGATCTCCATGGCCCGCCCCATCGCTGCGTGATCATGGGAAAACCACGACTCCAGGCGCATCCGGTAAGAGCAGCCCTGACGAAAGGTGAACACCGAACGCCCTTCCACATCCCGCGCGCTGAGCACCGGTGGGTGGTCGGCTTCGCTGACCAGTACCAGTTTCTCTTCGCACAACAGCACACCGTCCAATCCCGCCAGCTCCGGCGGCCCGTCCACCAGCGCCGCATCGAGCCGGCCGGTCAGCAAGCCTTCCAGCAATTCGCCACTGGGCCCGGACTGCACCTGAAGGTTCACCGCCGGGTAGGTTCGGTGATAACGCGCCAAGAGCGCCGGAAGGTGAATCGCAGCAGTGCTGTACATGGTGCCGAGCACGAAGTCGCCGGCCGGTTGCCCCCCCTGTACGGCGGCATGAGCCTCATCGTGCAAGGCAAACAACTTGGTGGTGTAGTCCAGCAGGACTTTTCCCGCAGGCGATAGCTGCAAACGCTGACGCTCGCGCAGGAACAGTTCGACCCCCAGTTGCTCTTCCAGCTGTTTAAGCCGGGTCGACAGGTTGGACGGCACCCGGTGCAGGCGTTCAGCAGCACGGGTGATGGACTCTTCCTCCGCCACAGCCTGGAAAATTCGCAATTGACTGAATTCCACGACATTCTCCAAACAAGAACAAGTTACTCACTATTATTCATTTTTAAAGAAAGTCAATCAGTCCTAGCCTGACGGTCATTGATCTTCTGGTGGAACTCCGACCATGTCTCCCTTGATCCGCTTGCTTGCCTGTTTTGTCGCCTTGATGATGGCCATGGGCATCGGCCGTTTTGCCCTGACGCCGCAACTGCCGCATCTGCTCAGCGAAGGCCAGATCGACCTGACCGACGCCGGACTGATTGCGGCTGCCAATTATCTGGGCTATTTCGTCGGTGCCGTGGACGCGATGTTCTCTCGTCGTCCCGAGCAAGTGCGCCGCCGCCTGCTGGGCGGTCTGTGGCTGTGTGTGCTGCTGACCCTGGCGTCGTTCTGGGCCAACGGGTTCTGGTCGCATCTGTTGCTGCGCTTTGGCACCGGCGTGGCCAGCGCTTGGGTATTGGTGATGATTACTGCGCTGAGTCAGCCACTGGCGGCTGCCACCGGGCGCCCGCGGCTCGGCGCCGTGGTATTTGCCGGACCGGGTCTGGGAATTTTTCTGACCGGGGTGCTGGCCTTGGTCGCGAACCTCTTGGGCCAGACGTCCGCCACGTTGTGGCTGGTGTATGCCGCCGTCGCCCTGTTGATGTTGTTGGGGGTTCTGCGATTTCTGCCCCGGCCCACCGCGACCGCACCTGCCACTGCCAACGTCGCAAGCTCATCCCATCGAGGCATCGGACGCTTGGGGGTGGTCTATGGACTGTACGGCCTGGGCTACATCATCCCGGCCACTTTTCTGTCGCAAATGGCCAACGCGCAGTTCCACGGGCATTGGCAGGCCGATCTGTTCTGGCCGTGCTTCGGCCTGGCAGCGGCGATTGGCGTGGTGTTGGTGAGTCTGCGTCGACAAGCGGCCAATACCACGCGTCAATGGCTGACGCTGACCTTATGGATGCAAGCCGCCGGGGTCTTCGCTTGCCTGCTGGGCAATGGTCCGGGGCTCGTGCTGGGAGTGATCTTGTGTGGCACACCATTCCTGGCCTGCATGCAGTTGGTGATGCAACGTTCACGGGAGCTGGCGCCCCACGCCAGCCAACGCAACGCCGGGCTGCTGACCGCCTGCTTTGCCGTGGGCCAGCTCAGCGGGCCGTTGCTGGCAGCATTGAGCAGCCATTTCAGCGGTGGCTTGCAACCTGCGCTGGTGATCGCCGGCAGCGGTTTGCTGCTGGCCGGCGGATTGCTCTTGAGTCCGGTCAACGCTGCCCGAGCGCTTTGCGCAAACGGCGACGCACCCACTGCTCAGCGCTGACAAACGTGATGCCCAGCAGCACCAGCACTGCCCCGATGACAAAGTTGAGGCTGAGTTTTTCTCCCAGCAGCACCACGCCGAACGTGACGCCGAACAACGGCGTCATGAACGAAAAGACCGCCAGGTTCGCCGCCAGATACCGGCGCAACAGCCAGAACCAGGTCAGATAGCTGAAGAACGACACCACCAGGCCTTGAAACAACACGCTGGCCACCGCCACGGTGGTCAAGCTGACGTGGGTGATCTGACCGCTGAGGAGCGCGATCAACAGCAGCCCGACGAAGCCGACGATCAACTGATAAAACAAGGTCAGGGTCACCGGCGCTTCCGACAATCGCGAAGCACGCACCACCACCGTGGTGGCCCCCCAGGCGGCACCGGCCAATACCCCCAGCGCATCGCCCATCAGCATGCGGTGATCAAGGTTGGCCCAGGACACGCCACCGGCAAACGCAACGGCAATGCCGACGAAGGCGAGGAAGATTCCCAACCATTGCACCGGCCTCAAGCGCTCGCTCGGCAACAGCCAATGCACACCCAACGCGGTAAAAATCGGCGCGGTATAGAGGAACACCGACATATGGGCCGCCGTGGTCAGTTGCAGGCCTTCGGAGATGAAGAAAAACTCCAGGCCAAACAGAGCCCCGGCCAACAAGCCGCCGCGCCAGGTGGTGCCGACTTGATCCCAGCCGCCCTTCCAGCAGATCAACAACCCGACGAGCAACGCGGACATGCCCGAACGCCCCGCTGCCTGCATGACCGGTGCGATGTCAGGTGCCGCCCACTTGATCATCACCTGTTGAACGCCCCAGATCAGGCACAACCCCAGCATCACTTGCAGGGCAAATCCATCGGCGCTACGCCGGGCGACGCTCACCGCAAGACCTCAAGAACAACACACAACATGGCAGTGACTCGACAGTAAAAGCAAAGCCCCGAGCGGCTTGTCGAACAAGCGGCGTCGGGGCGAAAAATTATGCTGTCGATTATTAACCAGACGGCCAGAAATTTCCGCCTGATAGAGACCTTTAAATTCCCGCTTGCGTCATGCCGCCGTGACCAGCGGGAGAGATCGCTGCACCTGCTCACGCTTGGCCAACACGAAGAACAGTGCGCCACCGAGGAAACAACCGGTGAACCAGGCAAAGTTGGCCATCGGTTGCAGGAACGGGGTGAAAGTGATCGCCACGCCCATCAACGTCGCCGGAATCAGTGCCTTGACCGCCGTCCAGTTAACCCCGCCGCTGTAGTAATAGCGCCCGGTCGGGCCATCGTTGAACAGCGCATCAACGTCGATCTGCTGTTTTTTGATCAGGTAGAAATCCACCAGCAGAATCCCGAACAACGGGCCAATGAACGCCGCCAGCACATCGAGGGTGTAGTGAATCACTTCGGGGTTATTGAACAAATTCCACGGGGTGATGAAGATCGACGCCACGGCCGCGATCATGCCGCCGGCACGCCAACTGATTTTACTCGGGGCGATGTTGGCGAAATCGAATGCCGGGGACACGAAGTTGGCGACGATGTTGATGCCGACGGTGGCGGTGACGAAGGCAAACGCGCCGAGCAGCACGGCCACGCTGTTGTCGATCCGCGCCACGGTGGCAATCGGGTCGTGAAGCATTTCACCGAAGACAGGCAAGGTGCCGGAGACAATCACCACGGTCACCAGGGAGAACGCCAGAAAATTCACTGGCAGTCCCCAGAAATTTCCGCGACGCACGTCCTTCATACTCCGGCAGTAGCGACTGAAATCGCCGAAATTCAAGGTCGGCCCGGAAAAGTACGACACCACCAGGGCCATGGCCACGATCACTTGTCCGAACGCTTCCCAACCCGACAGGGACTTTTCCGCGAGGGTGAAACTGATGTTGCTCCAACCGGCCTGCCAGACAATCCACCCGGCGAGCATGAACATCACGCCGTACACCACCGGGCCAGCCCAATCGATAAAACGGCGGATCGACTCCATGCCTGCCCAGAACACCAACGCCTGAACGAACCACAGGCTGAGGAAACCGAACCAGCCGAGGTAGGACAAACCGGCAAAATGTGGTTCTGCGTAGGTCGCCATCGAAGGAAAGAAGCGCAACACCACAATGATCAACGCGCTGGACGCGAGGTACGTCTGAATCCCGTACCAGGCCACCGCGATCAACCCGCGAATGACCGCCGGAATGTTCGCCCCGAACACCCCGAACGCCAACCGGCAGATCACCGGATACGGCACTGCCGCTTGCTGACTCGGCCTGGCCACCAGGTTGGCGATCAACTGCACAATGCAAATTCCGCCCAGCAAGGCAATCAACACCTGCCAACTGGCCAGCCCCAGCGCGAACAGGCTGGCGGCGAATACATAACCGCCGACGCTGTGCACATCACTCATCCAGAAGGCGAAAATGTTGTACCAATTCCATTTCTGCGGCAGCGGTCCCAAGTCCTGGTTGTACAAGCGCGGGCTGTAGCCGTTGGGCATTTGCTCGGTCATTGCGAAGCTCCTCGTAAACACTCCCGACGTGATGCCAACATCACACTGCGTACGGGAGCTGTCATTGTTTGTATACGAGTTGCTACGCAGAATGCGTGCCATAAACGATAAAGGTGTGACGAATCGCGGTTCTAGCGGTGTTTTATGCAGGCAGATAAACGGCATTTTTTGCTCAGAGATGCCCATGAACAGGGCACTGCCGCCTGCAAACGGTGCACATGTCATGTATACAGAGAGGAATAGCCGACTGCTGCTCAGTCAATCGTGAACGGGCCAATTCCCACTCTTGGACTGTTGCGCAGGCTCAAAGGGGGGAGCGAACTTGCTCTCGATGACATTCGTCCAGCCAACACCGTTCATGATTTGCTTGCAGCCAGCGCATTCGCCACACGAAAACCCACAATGCAGGCAACGGCACTTGCCACCGCGCCCCACGCCATGTCCATCAATGCCAACCGCGCCGACCACCCTTGCAGGGTTGCCCAGTTGGACAAGTCATAGGTGCCGTACGCCACCGCGCCCAACAATGCCCCCAGACGTGCGGCGTGTGTCCAGCTCCGCGCCGGCAACACCACAAACACCACACAACCGATGACATAAAGGAGGTAAAACACAGCGGCTGGGACCCACCGCGGTTGCTCGAGCATCAACGAACCGAGCAGTTCCCGATAGGTCGACGCCATAAGGACGCCCAGCCAGAGGCCATCGAGCACGAGAAACGCCGCCAGGGTGGCGACATAGGCTATGAGAGTTTTTTTCATCATCCGGCCCTTGCAGGAGCCGCCGCAGGTTCGGGCGTCTTCTGCATAGGGCCGCAAAGCGCTCAGCTTAGTTCAATACGATCGGCATGAATGACAATCTGGCCATTCTTGTACAACGCACCGATGGCTTTCTTGAAGTTGCCTTTGCTGACACCAAACATACTGCTGATCAGCGTGGGGTCGCTCTTGTCGTTGACCGCCAGGGTGCCATTATTCTCGCGCAACTTGGCGAGGATCTTCGAGTTCAGACTGCTGGCTGCTTCCTGGCCAACCGGTTGCAGGCTCAGGCTGATCTTGCCGTCGGCGCGAACTTCCTTGATGAACCCCTTCTCTTCTTTACCGGCGCGCATGAACTTGAAGATTTCGTTTTTGTGGATCAGGCCCCAGTGTTTGTTGTTGATGATCGCCTTGAACCCCATGTCGGTGGCTTCGGCAACCAGCAAATCCACTTCCTGGCCTGCGGTGTAGTTGGCCGGCGTCTTGTCCAGGTAACGGTCCAGGCGCGCCGTCGCGGTGATGCGGCGGGTGTGCTTATCCAGATAAACATGCACCACGACGTATTCGCCCGCCGTCATCTGCCGCTTTTCTTCGGAATACGGCAGCAACAGATCCTTCGGCAGCCCCCAATCCAGGAACACACCGATACTGTTAACTTCAACAACTTTCAAACTGGCGAATTCACCGACCTGAACTTTCGGTTTCTCCGTAGTTGCAATGAGTTTGTCATCGCTGTCCAGATAAACAAAAACATTGAGCCAGTCTTCATCTTCGCTGGGAATATCTTTTGGAATATAACGATTCGGCAGAAGGATTTCGCCATCCGCACCACCGTCCAGATATAAACCGAAGTTAGTGTGTTTAACCACTTGCAAACTGTTGTAACGCCCGACTAAAGCCATGTTCAATACCCTCATTGCGTGGGCGCATTCTACCCGGTTTTACCGGGCGCGTTCGGTGTCCGGCCCGATGACGCAGGAAAATCTCGCTCAAAGCCTTGAATTTCATGGGCTCTGGCGCGTGGCGTGGCCGCTCGTCAGTCCATTCTGGGAATTTCAACCCTGGTTACTCAGCGGCAAAACGGCCATTCCCACACCCTTGTTCTTATTTAAAACAGCAGCTTAGGGGATTCATCAAGAGAATAACTTGCGCTTGACCTCGCGCATGCCCGCTGTGCTTAAAGGGATATTTACCAAGCAAATAGCCGGCCTTTCCTGTACGATACATGGCCAAGTTAATTTTCTACAGGTTAATGGCCGCCATGCGCGTAAAAGCATCCAACAGCAAAGCAAAGCCAGCTCCAGCCGTCGAAACCAGCGAATCGATCAACAACCAGATTGCTGCGTTCCTCAAATCCGGTGGTGAAATCCAGCAAATTGCCAAAGGCGTCAGCGGCCAGACGTTCGGCCCGTCCAAGCAGATCACCTTGGGCAAGAAGTAATACCGGTAATACACCCGTCCTGAGGCGCTTTGAGCTTCGAAGCGCCTGGACTGGCACCCTCGCCACACCCCTTCTGTTTAATTAATCCGCAAAAATCGACGAACGGCCATCGACCACGATGAATCGCCGGTATCCTTGCACGCGTCTAGATCAAGCGTTTCAGCGGGCCCGACGCCCTGCGCTCGCTGTTCATGGAGTGACGCATGCTCAAGTCCACCTGTTTATTGCTTGCTGGCCTGCTGGCCGGCTCATCGGCGCACGCGCAAATTTTCCAGCGCGAGCTCGGCGACTTCGACCTCAAACTCGGTACCACCCCCAGCCGCAGCATGGCCCAGGGGCTGGTCAAGCCTTCGGCAGTTGGCTCCTTTCACGGTGGCCTCGACCTCAGCCACGACAGTGGCCTGTATTTCGGGCAGTACGCACCGAGCATGGGCATCTCGTCGGGCAAGAACCTCGAAATCGATTCCTACATCGGTTTTAAACAACCCTTCGACCAAACTCTCGGCTATGAAGTCGGGATGATCCACTACAGCTATCCCAAGGTGGACACCCTCGACAGCCAGGAACTGTTCGGCGGCCTGACCCTGCTCAGTAGCCGCTTCGGCGTGGCTTTCAGCAACGATCCGGACAAACAGAACAACACGCTATTCGCCGACCTTGGCGGCAATCAGCCGTTCGGCATCGGGATCAGCATGAAATACACCACCCATCAGCTGAACTCGCCGGTTTCGGTGGGCGGTGGTTACGTCAGCAGTTTCACCGATTGGTCGGTGAAGTTTTCACGCCCGTTCATGGGCATCGACCTTGACCTGATCTACAGCAACTCCAACCTCAGCGGCAGCGAGTGCTCGGCGTATTCCGGGCACAACAGCCAGTGTGATGGCCTGGTGACGCTCAAGGCCGAGCGCGCATTCTATTGATTGGCTGAACTGCCCGGCTCATCCTGCGTTCACATGAGAATAAGACGCGCCCGGCCTCGCAAGGATTCGCCCATGTCTCGCTGGTTCAAGCACATCGCCACCCTGCTGATCTTCACCCTCGCCCTCGGCGCCTGCAGCCGCGTCGGCCTGGCCTATCGCAACCTCGACGTGATCATTCCGTGGACGCTCAGCGACTACCTGGACATGAACGGCGAGCAAAAGGACTGGTTCAACGAGCGCCTCAAGAAACACCTGAACTGGCACTGCACCACACAATTGCCGGGTTACCTCGCATGGCTGGATCGCTTGCAGAGCATGGTCGAAACCAATCAGGTGACCGACGCGGCGCTCCAAGCGCGAACCACGGAAGCCAAAATGGCTATCGCTGAAACCGCGCGCCAGATCACGCCTTCGGCCATCGAGTTGCTGCAGGGACTGGATGACAAGCAAGTCGCCGAGATGAACGACGCTTTTGCCAAAGATCTGCGCAAACGTGAAAAGGAATACGTCAAACCGCCGCTGGCTCAGCAAATTGCCGAACGCGGTGCGCGCATGGACAAGCGCCTGACCGATTGGCTCGGCCCGTTGAGCGTCAGCCAGGAACAACGGGTGATGGCCTGGTCGACCGCGCTGGGCGACCAAAACACCCAATGGATCGCCAACCGCGCGCACTGGCAGAAACAGTTCAGCGAGGCCGTGGCGCAACGTCAGAGCCCACAATTCCCACAACAAATCGAGACGCTACTGGTCGATCGAGAACGTTTGTGGACACCGCAATACCGCCAGGCCTTCGCCAACACCGAAGCCCAGGCGCGCTCGCTATTTGTGGATTTGATGGCAGAGAGCACACGGGAACAACGTCAGCGTTTGCTGAAGAAAATTGAGGGTGTGCGCAAGGATTTCAGCGATTTGAAATGCTTGAAGGCGGCAAAGCAGGGGTAGATGGATCGCAGCCTTGGGCAAAACCGACAAACGGCTGCGATCTTTTGTTTCAGGCAATCTGCGCCTTCGCCGCCAGCGCATCAAACGTCTCCTCAGCCAGCGCATCCTCCTGTTCATCCAAGACCTGACGTGGATGCTCGTTGCCCGGAATGCTGCTGTCGATCAGGCTCAACAGGCTTGAGCCACGAGGCGTCAAAATGTAATTGGAACCGCTACCGCCTTGCTCATCGGGCCGAGGCTCGATGTAACCCCGCGCCAGCAGCAACTTTTCGTATTCGCCGGCCACCGCTTTCAGGTGATCCAGGTTTTCGGTCTGCTCACCTTCCGCAGCCTTCTGCGCCGCGTACTGCTCGGCATAGGGTCGAGGCGTGAAACTGCTCGCTCCGTTTTGCACCTCGTGCAGCAAACGCTCAATTAAATCCCAGTTATAAGTCGTCATCCTGATTCAACCTCCGGTGCCCGTGAGTGAGAGGGCCTTCATAGGTTGTGACCGGCGTGGACGGCAGCCGTTCAGCCGGGGTTTCGAACAGCAGCGACCGGCGGTATGTCGAATTGAGCAGGGATCAAACGACTAAGCTGTGTCCGTCACCTCCACGCATCACGCAGGAGAAAAACCCATGAACATTCAGAATCATCCCGTCGTGTCCCGGGAAGAATGGCTGGTCGCCCGCCAACACCATCTGGCCCACGAAAAAGCCTTCACCAGGGAAAGGGACAAACTCAGCGCTGAACGCCGCGCCCTGCCCTGGGTGAAAATCGACAAGGTCTACCGCTTCCAGGGACCAGGCGGCGAACTGAAACTGGCTGATCTGTTCGGCGGGCACAGTCAGCTGGTGATTTACCACTTCATGTTCGCCGAAGGCTGGGATGAAGGGTGCCCCGGTTGCTCATTTCTCAGCGATCACATCGACGGCGCCAACCAGCACCTGGCCCACCATGACATCGCGCTGGTGGCGGTCTCCCATGCACCCTTCGCCGAGTTCCAGGCATTCAAACGCCGCATGGGCTGGAAATTCGACTGGGTATCGTCGGCCGGCAGCGATTTCAATTATGACTTTGGCGTCAGCGCCCGAGCCGAAGAGGTCGCCGCCGGAACGGCTACGTACAACTACGAAAAAACCGACGGTTCCGAGGAAGAACTCCCCGGGCTCAGTGTTTTTTATCGCAATGAAGCCGGAGAAATTTTCCACACTTACTCCACCTATGCCCGAGGCCTGGACATGCTGGTCGGCGCCTACAACTACCTCGATCTGACGCCCAAGGGCAGGAATGAAGAGGAAATCATGGAATGGGTGCGGCACCACGACCGGTACGAGGAGGGGGCGAAATCGAACTGCTGCCACGGAAGTTGACCTGCTGGCACAGAATCGCGGCCATTGCCTGACACTGAACTTTTGCCATGGGGCAGCGCTCAACCGGGTAACCCGCCTTAACCGGAACCGAGACCTGCCGCCATGAAATCACTGCTCACGCTCACCCTCGCCGCCGCTCTGACCTGTGCCCTGCCCGCCTGGGCCTGCACGCCCGAAGAAGCCACCGCCAAACGCGAACAACTGGGACAGGAAGTGGCCAGGCTTACGGAGCAGAACCCGACCAAGGCCAAGGAGATCAATGCCGAGTTGCAGAAGATGGACCTTGGGACGGCATCCAAGGATTTGCCTGACAAGTGCCAGTTGATCGACCAGCGCTTGAAAGAACTGGGCTCGGCGGAGAAAAAGACCGAGGGTTGAAAGCCGTAGGCGCTGGCCGGTGCGATGTGTCGGCGTCGACTTCGCAGGGCCGTTGTCTGGCATAAAAAAACCGGACCTGGGTCCGGTTTTTTTATGGGGATCGCTACGTTGCTTTATTCAGCAGCCGGCGCTTCCGGCTTGCGACGCTTGAGCGGGGCCATGCCATCCTTGCTGACCAGGGAATCGCTCTTCGGCCGGTTGG
>Ga0302168_1000293_pt1 | contig 11715 bp, 8 predicted proteins | sample I_Fen_N1_2_FD_193494 | JGI IMG/M metagenome (GOLD analysis project Ga0302168, IMG submission 193494) | Peat permafrost microbial communities from Stordalen Mire near Abisko, Sweden - I_Fen_N1_2 | ecosystem: Environmental > Terrestrial > Soil > Wetlands > Permafrost | place: Sweden: Abisko...
GGTCGGTTAACCGCGGTCATCACCGCTGTAATCGTTTACAAACTGGAGCACAGAATAACAAATATAATCGTCCCGGGAAGATCATTACAGTTTTTCTGCATCTGTTGACTGCCATAAAGCAAATGGCATGCCTGATTGGAGGGCAGCTGTAAATTCTTGCCTCAGCCCCCTTCTAGAGCATTCATCTGTCCACAAGCCGCACCAAAAAGCGGATGCTTGAAGTGTTACCGCACACGATCGGTGCGAAATTTGGTAACGTTTTCTGCAAAGGATTACATGGACGGAGTGCTGTGGACGATACGCAGTGAGAGCCCTTCGTAGCCGTCCAGATTGATCATCATCTGTCCGGCCTCTGTCAGATCGCCTTCCACCCGCTCATTGATCATGTCGACCACCACTCCAGGGCTGATACCGGGCAAATGGACATCCTCGGTGATAGGTTCCGGGCCGAAATTCAATGCCGTAACCTGAATGCCCTTCCCTGCTGGCAGCTCATGCACCATCAACAAGAGTGACGGGTTTGCCACGTCCGGAATAAGGATCTGGCGGCTACTTGCGATCGAGTACGCTTGCCTGATCGCCAATATCTTTTTAACCATGGATGCGAACGAGTCCGGACGTTGCAGCTGATCAATGAGGTTGCCGTAGAGGGATCGGGCGCGTGGCATCCCCTCTCCAGACAATTGTGCCTGTGGATTGAGGTCGACCAGATCATAGCCACCCCGATGAATCCAGCGAGTGTCACCGTCTTGCATCATATGTAGCACCTGTTGCGCTTCGAGCGGCAAGGCTCCCACCAAATCCCATCCAGACACGGCAACAATGCCGGGCTGCATTGCGTTGTACATCACCAACAGGAGGTGGATTTTTTGGATCAGGCTAATGTCCACCTCAGAGATCAAACCGAGATCACGAATGCCTAGCGCAGCGGTAATAATGCTTGCCGTGGTGCATGAAACGCCGTTTGTGACGAACTTCAGATTGTAGGGAGCATGCTCGCCGGCGAGGCGTTCGTACATTTCCTCTCGAATGTGCTCACGCAAGATACTTCCTGGAAAAGTCTGCCCTTTGTAGAAGTACATATCATGAGCATGAAGCGTCCAAAAATGCACAAGTTCAAGGGTTAGCTCGTCATGATTTTGCAGCGCGTGAATGAGCGATGCAGGATCGATCTTGTAATCGTGCATCTGATGCAGCATTAACCGCAGAAACTCTGTATTGCCAGTCAGCAGCGCATGTTGATAGGCCGGCCTGGTGATGAAGTCATAGGACAAATCAGCACCGCCTTTGGACATGCTGGCAATATCATCCAGGGTCAGGTTCAGCTCTTGAAAACTGAATCCGCCAGCCTTGCGAATCATACCGCCCAGCAACTGATTACCAGTGACCGATAAAGGGTGGCTTTCCGACCAGGCCGTATTGTTCGTTCGACGCTCGACACCCAGAAAGCCGTTTGCATCGAGGCGCAGCCCTCTCGCACCCAGGACATCAATCGCATGGAGGGCATCGCCAATGATCAATTGCTGAGCTGAGAACGACGGATCGAGCCAGTTCAAAGAGGGCTGACCTTCCTTGAAATAATGGAGGTAGACCCAGCGCCGTAGCTTGCCATCAACCCCTTTCACTACAGGAGTCGCACTCCAATCAGTCTCTTTGACTCCCGGTTCGAAAAAAATAACCCGCTGCAATTGCCCAACAATGTAATGCCGTTCTTTGAGCTCATCGCACAGCGCGGGCGTAAGGTTCACGGCATCCCGCCCCTTGGGAACATCAGGTAACAGCCCCCAGTCTTCTTCGCGAATTTCCACCATATGGTAGATCCCCGGGTAGTCTGCGTAGGCCATTTCCGCCAGCCGAAAGTCAGCCCCCTTGCCGGTGTGCGAAGGGATCGAGTCATCTATGGTCACGGCATTGTGGGCAGCTGCTACACGACTGACTTGAATGAGTTGCTCCTGGCTGCCGTACCGAGGATCTATTTCAAAGCTGATTCGGTCGAAATTGCCATCGACACTGGGCGTCAACTGGCGACCTTTGATACCGCCTGCAAGCTTCAGAGGGCCGGTATGGATACCTTGAACGCCGATTTCAGAGAGACTGCGCCAGAGTTGATCATCACCAAGGGCACCGAGCACCGTCTCCCCATCACGAACAATGATCGAATCGGGATAAACCGTAAGCCAGACAGAAGCGATAGCACTGGCATCCCTCGGGCGTCCTTCAGCATAGGGATGCGCCCACAACCGCCCTTGCCCGGAATAAAGCCTGGCCCTGTCCTTGGCGGCCTGAAGCATGGATTGATTCACCAGCCATGCGGTGTAATTTTCGTCTTGCTGTGCCATTCATCAATCTCCCGCATTTTCGATTTGCTCGGAACATGGAGCCATGTTCCTTAGGTAAAACAGTACCTGGCAGTTCAGAGTGAGGAGCGAATGTAATCGTTCGCATTTTTTTGATGCGGGAAAGCGCTGAATGTCGCAAAATCGAATCATATAGCCTTGGGGAACAGCCCCGAGGCGCGAAAAGCAGTGTTGAGCGTAATCGATATCAGTGCCGTCCTGAACTCCGCGTCTTCAACTGCATGCGCCATCAAGAGGAATATGTGTGAGTATTAAGCGAAAACCATCGGGACGTGTAAACGTCACTGATGTTGCAAAAGCTGCAGGTGTTTCGGTGGCCACCGTGTCTCGTAGCTTCAACCTGCCCCATCATGTTCGAGATGATGTTCGGGAAAAAGTTCTGCAGACAGCGAGCAAAATGGGTTACACACCCAACTCTGCCGCCAAGGCTCTGAGACTGCAAAAGACCAATGTCATTGGGGCCATCATCCCGACACTTGATCACTCGATCTACGCAACGATGGTCAAAAGCTTCCAAGACAAACTCGCCGAGTATGGGTATGTCGTATACGTACTTAGCTGCGGTTTTGATTCAAACTCAATTTATGACAGTGTAAGACTGCTGGTGGAACGCGGGGCCGAGGCCTTATTGATTGTTGGCGATGTTGCTGATCCTGATTTGACCCGTTATCTGAAGGAGTACCGCATGCCCGTGGTGTGCACTTATTCCTATTTTGATAACAGGGCGTTCCCATTCATTGGCTTCGACAATTACCAGGCTACAAAGCAATTGACCGAGTATTTGTTAGGGCTGGGTCATCGCAATATGGCGATGTTGACGGGCCCCATGCAAGGCAACGATCGTCAACAAGCACGTCATAGCGCATTTCTCGATGCGCTCAAGGAGCACAAATCCAAATGCACTCACTTTACCTATGAAAGTGCCGGTGGTTACACCATCGAGTTTGGAGAAAAAACACTTCGCCGAATCCGTCTGGAATGCCCGGAAGTCACCGCCATCATTTGCAACAGTGATGTAATCGCTTTTGGAGTACTGTCAGCGTGCAAAAAAATGGGTATAGACGTGCCCAGGGAAATGTCGGTTGTCGGGTATGACAATCTTGAGTTCGCCGAATATCTGGAGCCGCCGCTCACTACCCTGGCAATACCCGCCGCAGAGATGGGTCTTCGGAGCGCCGAAGCAATTATCGCAAACTTGAAGAATGGCACTGAAATCAAACCGCTGCTGCTGGGTACTCAGTTGATGATTCGCCAATCCAGCCATTCGATCTGACCCGACTCACCAGCTTCACATGTTAACCGCTGCCGCCCAACCCTGGCCGGCAGCCTCAGTGAGGGGAACCTGTCCCCGCGCTGCTCGCCGACAATTGCGACACCGCATCCACACTTGTGCCCGCCAATGCTGCTGTCATCCAGCATCACACACCGACTATCCACCGTGGGCGCGCACGCAATAGCAACGCCTTTTTTCGCACAACACCTGTTCCGCTGCGGCCCTTAATGGCTCCAGGCGACGTTCGTATAGTGATCTCACCGTGATGCGCTGGAGCACCGGCCTAATGATGACTTTCCAATGACGAGTGAAGCGAAATGAACACTGCTTTTGAACCTGCCCAAAGCATCGAGCTAGCGGCTCACGAACTTGAAGCTGAATATTTTGAGTACAGCAAGGCGGCAAACCCGATCAGCGCAAATCTGATCAGCCGAATTCCCTACCACTGCTTTCCATCATCGCTATACGAATCTGGCCCATCGCGACTGCTTCCTCTCGATCTCAGTGAATCTTTAGGGTGCGAAGGCCCCGCCACTGGCCCAGGCTTGTGCGCAAACTTCATCAGGCTCAACGCCAACGATAGGATGAACCTCGCTCCCAACGCGACTTCACAAGTGTTGTATGTAATAGATGGCAACGGAAGTCTGAGTTATGGAGATCAAGCCTTCGACTGGACAAAAGGATGCTTCATTGCGTTGCCCGCAATGCACACCACCGAGCTCAAGGCATCGTCGGACGCCCGCTTTTACTACGTGCATGATGAGCCGCTGCTTCGCTATCTAGGTGTCAAGGTTGCTGAAGATCGTTTCAAGGCAACGCTATATCCTGCGCAAGTCGCTAACGCAAAACTGCGTGAAGCAGCCGAAGATCCCCGCGCTCAGGATCGAAGCCGCATCAGTATTTTGTTGGGTAACCGCAATTTCCCCCAGACTCGAACGGTGACCCACGTACTGTGGGCCATGTACGGAATCTTACCAGCAGGCTCTATCCAGAAACCCCATCGACACCAGTCCATCGCTTTGGATTTCATTATTGATTGCCCAGAGGGCTGCTATACATTGGTAGGGACAGACCTGGATAGTAACGGTCAAATCCGTAATCCGACGCGCGTTGACTGGGCACCTGGCCTGGCGTTTGTAACCCCGCCAGGCTACTGGCATGCCCACTTCAATGAATCGGATACGGAGGCTTATCTGATCCCGATTCAGGACGCCGGGCTGCAGACACATTTGCGCTCCCTGGACATCCGATTCAGCTAACAAAAAAACCCCGGCTTACTTCGCTAAGCCGGGGCCGATTGTTGCCAATAGGGCGGATCACCGATCCGTTCGACGATAAAATCGATGAAACAACGAACTTTCGAAGAGACTATTCGCTTAGGTGGATAAATAAACCACAGTGAAGCGGGGGTCTGAGCGAGCTGGCAGCTCCATTCAGGCATCCATTGGATTAATTGCCCCTCTTTGAGACTTGCCGCTGCCAGCCAGCCAGGCAGTAACGCCATCCCCAATCCATTCTTCGCAGCTATCAGCTGCGCGTCCAGGTCGTTAATTCGCAATTGTGTGGTTAGCATCACTTCGACTCGTTCATCGGCACGCATGAATGTCACATCGAAAGAAGATGCCGTCGCGCAAATCAGCGGATACGCGGCAATATGATCAGGGTTAACAGGGGGCCCATGGCTCTCAGAGAATGACGGGCTCACGCACAGCACCATCTGCTCCTCTGCGATCCTCCGTGCCTTGAGAGTAGAGTCGGGAAGAACACCGATTCTAATGGCAAGATCGACGCCCGCATTGATCAAGTTCACTTGCGTCTCTTCCAACGTCAGATCGACTTTGATCTCAGGAAATCTTTCAAGAAAACTGCCCAGTACTGGAAGCAAATGGTGCCTGGCAAACGCGGGGGGAACATTGAGCTTGAGTACCCCCCTCGGGTGCTGGTTGAGGGCAGAGGTTGCCGCCTTGGCATTATCCAGCTCTGTCAGCACCCGTCGTGCGTGATGAAGGAACGTCTGACCACCCTCGGTTAAATGAAGAGTGCGCGTGGAACGATTGAACAAGGCAATGCCCAGATCCTGCTCGAGATCCTTGATGTATCGCGAGACCGTGGATGCCTTTATCCCGAGCCGCTCCGCAGCTCGAGAAAAATTGTTGCCATTGGCTGCTTCAACAAAGGCTGTTAGTGCCGCTAGATAATCCAAGACCATCCCCTGAAAATCGCCAATGACTCCTTCGACCAGCGAGGCATGAGGACCCAATGAAGGAAATCAAGCCGAACGCAGCAACCGAGCTTGCGAGCGGCGACGATCAATTCGGGTCTTGCGCAGGTGACTGCTCATGAGCATCACGAACGCGATCACAGGAACTATCATCGCCATTTTTAGCCCCACCGAGTCCGACATAAAGCCAATGACAGGTGGGGCCAGCAGGAAGCCTGCGTATCCCAGAGTACCGTTCATGGCTAAACCCAACCCTGGAGCTCCAGGATAGGCGCGGCTCGCCTGGCTATAGAGCAGTGGCGTCATATTCGACAGTCCAATCCCCACCAGGATAAAGCCAACGATTGACGTGACGGGTTGGGGTATGAGCATGGCAAGCACCAAACCCAAAGCGCCTACCGCGCCAGATGCTGTAAGCACCCAATTAACACCAAATCGGCGGATCATGAAATCCCCCGACAGACGCCCAATGGCCATTGCCAGACTGAAAGCCCCGAAAGCGAAAGCAGCGATATTCGTGCTGCTATGGCTCACCTCAGTCAGGTAAAGCGAACTCCAATCAATTACCGTGCGCTCGATGAACAATGCCAGGAACGTCAAACCAGCAATGCATAGCAACAGTCGGTTTGGCCAGGCAATGCACTTTTGCTCGGCAGCCCCCTCCTCGACCGTCACCTCTGGCTGGAGATTTCCAAGCGATCGTGCAACAACCAACGTCGCTAACGCCATCAACGCTCCGGCAATGCAAAGGCACTGAATCACACCCAGCTTATCCGACAGTAACGTTGCGACTGTAGAGGCTCCAGCCAAGCCACCGATACTGAACACGGCATGAAAGGAAGACATTAACGGGCGCCCTTTTTTCGCCTCGATCACCGCCCCATGCGTGTTCATCGAGACATCGAGAATGCTATTGGTTACGCCTAGTAAAAAGATTGTTGCTGCCAGAACGACTGCCGACTCTGCCATAGCGCAAAGCGGGAGCGACAATGCCACTAGCAGGCCGCCCATTAGAAGGGTTTTGCGACTACCCAAGCGCGTTACTAGAACCCCAGCCAAGTACATCGTCAGCATGGTTCCTGCCGCAAATGCGCTCAAAGCAAAGCCTAGCTCCGAATCCGTGAGGGCCAAGGCCTGTTTCATCCCTGGAATGTTTGTCGCCCAGATCGCCAGCACCATGCCGTTGACAAAGAACATTACAGACGTGGCTAACCTTGCCCGCCCAAAAACCTTGGAGTTCAGCATCGTTACCTCTTAGGTATCCATACTCGGCATTGCCTGGAAAAAGCATTGCCTGCCCGATGACGGTGAACGTCATTCAGGTGCAAAAAATGGCATCAATCTCGGCCTCGAGCGGTGCGCTCAGCGAGAAATGCGATAGCACAGCACGTTTTGTTCCAAGGATCTAACCATTGGTCAAAAAGGGCGGGATAACGAGGAGCTCGACGAGAGCAGGTGTAGGACTTTCGATAACAGCAGGCACGGCTTTCTCCCCTGAGAATTGTTTTTACTAGAGGGATTGAACAAGGCTTATAGGTAATCGATTACAATTTTAATCGCAAGAAAAGCTGGTTTGTCAGAAATTGAAAACGCTTTGGCCATCGGCCATCTTTTTGGAGAAGCGAGCCACCGATGGAGTGGCTCGCCAACAAATCACCAAGCGGTGTAGCCACCGTCAACGGTGAACATCGCTCCTGTCGCGAAGCTCGAGTCATCAGACGAAAGAAACAGGATCATATTCGCGATATCCACCGGCTCACCCATCTTGTTGAGGGGCGAGCGCGCTTCAAGACCTTTCTTGAATTCAACGGGATCTGGAACACTTTCAAAAATCTTGTCGTAGTAGCTTGAAGCAATAACGCCTGGCGCCACGCTGTTCACACGGACACCTTCCAACGCGTGGTCAAGTGCCATGGCTCGGGTTAGCGCCGCTACGCCGCCCTTGGCAGCCACATACGCTGCACGATCCTTGATACCTACGACAGAAATGGTCGATGCCAGGTTAACTACCGCCCCGCCACCTCGGCGTACGATCTCTGGAATGGCGAATTTAGAGCACAAGAACACGCCTTTGAGATTGACGTCGATAACCTGATCCCAAGTGTCTTCTTCCAAGGTAACGACTGTCCCCAGCGTTCCGAAACCTGCGTTGTTAACCAGAATATCCAGCCCGCCAAAGTGCGAGATGCATTTTTCAACCATCGCCTTCACTTGCGCGGCAATTGCCACATCAACCTGCACAGCAAAAGCTTGCGGGCCGATAGACTCAGCCACCGCCAATGCATGCTCAATGTTGCGATCGGCGACCACTACCTTTGCACCCTCACTCGCAAACAGCCGAGCAGTTGCTTCACCGATGCCAGCACCTGCGCCGGTAATCAGGGCCACCTTGTCTTTCAATTTCATTACACGTTCCTCAAATTAATCTCGATATGCCTGAATACTCGAACTGGATACGCTTATCGACGCGTCCTGAAACGCGAGAACCGAGGCTCCAGCGCCAACCGGTGACGCTGCGGGAGCTATTACGCCCGGCAGACTGTAATCGTTTACATCACCTGCCGAACAATAACAAAAAAGAAGCCCCTTAGCGATACCGGCCAGCAACAATTCATTGGATTACAGATATTCACACGGGCTGGCGAATTGCCGTAGCCGAACGATTGGCCTTAAGACGCGCGTAGCCCACATAGAGACTGGCGGGGACGATGAGAGCCGGGATCCAGGCGACGTCGGAGCCAATCATTTTGGCGAAGTAGCTGTGATAGAAGGACATGTCCATGAAAGGAATAGTCGAGGCCACGCCGAGAAGGAAGATAACCATCGTGGAGACATTGTATTTGCCGTAGCTGCCGTCGACGTCGTACATGTCCTCAACGACGTACTTACCCTTTTTGACCAGATAAAAATCAGCCAGATTGATCGAGCTCCAAGGCACCAGGAAATAGACCTGGGCGATAAGAATGTCGGCAAAATAGGCGTTGAAGTCGTATTGGGTAGCAATCGCGATAGCAGTTGCAGCCACCGCCGAGAAACCCATGGCGATAAATTTGGTCTGGCGGCTGATCCGGGTCATGCCGCGCATGCCGGAGAAGATGGTCATCATCGACATGTAGGCGCTGTAGAGGTTTAGAGAGTTAATTTCCAAAACGCCCAGCACAACGATGACCATGGCCACCTTCGCCCATGGGCCGAAGAAGCTGGCAATTGCATTGCCCGGGTTAGATGTCACGTCGGTGAACATCGTAGCCAACAGTGCCCCCAGAAGCATGACCAGACCGGCACCCAGCAAGTTACCCATGTAGCTGAACCAAAACGTCTGTTTGCTTGAAATATTGGCCGGGAGATACCGTGAGTAGTCCGCTACATAAGGCCCGAACCCTAATGTCCAGGAAGCCGCCTGGGTCACCGTCAACGCAAAGGCAGCAAAAGTGAAACCTTGGGTCAAATCCATTGCACCAACAGGCAACGGGTGCTGCAGAGCCAGAACAGCGACCACCAGGAAGATGATCCCGGATAAGGCAGACATGATCGCGCCAAGGCGATGGATCAGCTCATATCCAATAAATCCGATGATGAATGACACCAGGCCGAACAGGATAATCGCGGTATTGTCTCCGACATCCATGAACGATTTGATTGCATCGCGCATCACCACGCCATTGGCAGCAGTGAACAGGACAAAAGAGATGTAGTTGATCAGGAGCGGGAAACCAGCCCCAAGCACGCCGAACTGCGCACGGCTTTGAATCATTTGGGGAATCCCCAAATGCGGCCCCTGGGTAGAGTGGGCGGCCATGAAAATCGTACCGATAACGCAGCCGAGGATGAGAGCCAGGCATGTCCAGGCGAGACTCAAGCCAGCAACGATGCCTAAGGTGCCGACGACAAGAGTTGTCACCTGCATGTTGGCACTGAACCAAATTGTAAAGAGACGCCGCGGATGCCCGTAACGTTCAGACAGGGGAACAAATTCAATGCTTCTTTTTTCGATGTCCATCATTGGCCTCTCTTTGGGCACACATCCGCGCATTGGCTAAGCGGCTGTGGTGGGGCTCTCGTTACCGAGAACGATCTATGGGGCAACCGCACTGTAATGGATTACAAAGCGACTGCAAAAAAAGACCATCCGCTCAGCACGCTTCCGATGCCAGCGCATCGGTAACCTTGAATCTCCCCTGGCCACGTGCTGTGATTCAGGCCTTTGTAAAGGATTACAAAGCAGCGTTCATGCCAACATTTCATAACGCCGCTGGAGAGGTCGAGGCTGGGCCGTTCAGGCCTTTGTAGCCGTGGCATGCGCCCGAAAACATTAGGGGTAATCCGATACACCATGTCTGCTTTGGTAACACCGGTGTTTCCTTAACTCTCACATCAAGAGCTTCAATTTGGTGCAAGAAATTCCTCCTTGTCCGAATCGAGAGCATTTGAATATTTTCCATGTATCAGCAGTATTTGCGGGCATTTTGGTACAAACACAGCGCTTGCCGTCGACTACCTGATCTGTGCTGTATTATAGATTATGTAATCGTTTACTTAAGAGTGACCAGATGCTATCTCCTCCGCTCAACGCCACAAAAACCGTACCTTCGGACGGATCGTGGGCATCCGTCGTTGCAGTTTCACTTGGAGCATTCGTGCTTGTCAGCTCGGAATGCGCCCCCATCGGCTTGCTTTCGCAGATTGCGCAAGATCTTCAAATTACCGAAGGCGCGGCAGGCTTGTTGATCACCTTTCCAGGTGTCATCGCCGCTATTGCAGCACCTGTCAGCATTGCACTATTAGGAAAGGTTAATCGCCGGGCCATTCTTTGCGGGCTGCTTCTGGCACTCTCGCTGTCCAATTTCGTCGTGGCGATATCGACCAGCATATTCCCTGTCCTGGCCGCACGAGCAATGCTCGGCGTTAGTCTTGGCGGCTTTTGGACGATCGCCACATCGGCAAGATCTCGCTTACGTCCGCCGGATCAAACGTTGCGTGCCACCTCTATCATCTATTCGGGAATTTCGATGGGTACAGTCGCCGGCGTACCAGCCAGCACCCTGCTGGGTGATTGGCTAGGGTGGCGCGTGACTTTTAACGTATGGGGCCTGATCGGAGTTTTTGCGCTAATTGGCCTGGTACGCACGCTCCCATCCCTTCCTCCCCTCCCCCGGTCTGGCACCCACAACATTTCAGGCCTGCTTCGTTTACCAAAACTACGCATCGGTCTTGCCGCTATCGTATTGATGCTAGTCGGCCACTTCTGCGCATACACGTTTGTAGCTCCCTTCCTTGATCAATCAGCCGGCGTAACTGGGTCGCAGTTAAGCGGCTTTTTACTCGTTTACGGTATCGCTGGACTTGCAGGCAATTGGCTCGGCGGATGGTATACGAGCAAAAATCTGACGGGCGTGATCGCCATTGCAGCCACAGGCCTGGCACTTTCGTTGGCGTCACTAACGATCGCCAATACGAGTGTTGTTGGCCTGCTTGGCCTTGCTGGATGGGGAGTGTTCTCCGGTGCCCTGCCCATTACCACTCAACTCTATGTGTTCAATGCAGCTCCCGATGACAAGGAAAGCATTGCTGCTGTCTGCGTATCCATAGGTCAGGTTTCTATTGCGGCAGGGGCATTCGCAGGAGGGCTAGCGGTTGATTTTTATGATGTCAGGGGCGCAATACTGCTAGGGGCTGCCTTGGCTCTGGCTCTTGCCTCGATGATGATACGCGTGAGTATTGGCGAGGCGCAAAACGTTGCACGGATGCGCGTGCGAGAATTTCCGAACGGATAGAGTTTCTGCCAACACCCTTTGTTTTTGGCGGTACTCAGGTAAATGAAGCGATAGGCTAACTCCATCATGACCATGCACAAGAAAAAGCCC
>Ga0302168_1000295_pt1 | contig 11613 bp, 9 predicted proteins | sample I_Fen_N1_2_FD_193494 | JGI IMG/M metagenome (GOLD analysis project Ga0302168, IMG submission 193494) | Peat permafrost microbial communities from Stordalen Mire near Abisko, Sweden - I_Fen_N1_2 | ecosystem: Environmental > Terrestrial > Soil > Wetlands > Permafrost | place: Sweden: Abisko...
CGAAAGGCAGAAAGGGCAGGAGCGCCGCGCAGGATCAACATCTTCGGGACAGCCTCGGGAAGGGGTGTGCTTTGAGGCCGTGCATTCTAGCCTAAACAGCCCGCGACATCACCCGAAACGCTACGCGCGGTTGCACCCGGACGTCGGAGCGGGTGTCCGACCGGAAAACCGGCGCCGATCGGGGCGCTCGGCTCGAGTTATTTTGACGGGTGAAAAATCGGGTTATAGCCCATTCCTGCGGGCTCCAAGTGGGTTTTTCGCCTTCTAGCAGACAAGCCCTTTGCTGTCGAGATATGGCGCTCGTGGTCCTTTGCGTATACTGCGCAAATGTTTTTCCCAACGGCTTTGCGTCCGCGGTACGCCAAATGGCTGATCGCAACCGGACTCTTCCTGATGCTCAGTGGCTGTGTTGATAAACCCAACACACTGGAGCGCGTAAAGGAGGATGGCGTGCTGCGGGTGATCACCCGAAACAGCCCCGCCACCTACTTCCAGGATCGCAACGGTGAAACCGGCTTCGAATACGAGCTGGTGAAGCGCTTCGCCGACGATCTGGGGGTCGAACTCAAGATCGAGACCGCCGACAACCTCGACGACCTGTTCAACGAGGTGGGCAAACCAAAAGGCCCGGTATTGGCCGCCGCGGGACTGGTCAGCAGCGAAGCGCGCAAGAAACAGGTGCGATTTTCCCACTCCTATCTGGAAGTGACCCCACAGATCATCTATCGCAACGGTCAGTCGCGCCCTACCGAAGCGAAAGATCTGGTGGGCAAGAAGATCATGGTGCTCAAGGGCAGCACCCACGCCGAACAGCTGGCGCAACTGAAAAAGCAATTTCCCGGCATTGAATACGAAGAGTCCGACGCCGTTGAAGTCGTCGACCTGTTGCGCATGGTCGATGAGGGGCAAATCGACCTGACCCTCGTGGACTCCAACGAAGTCGCGATGAACCAGGTCTACTTCACCAATATCCGGGTCGCCTTTGACCTCGGTGACGCCAGCAACCAGAGCTGGGCGGTGGCGGCCGGGGATGACAACAGCCTGCTCAACGAGATCAACGCCTACCTCGACAAGGTCAAGAAGAACGGCACCCTGCAACGCCTCAAAGACCGTTATTACGGGCATGTCGACGTCCTTGGCTATATGGGCGCCACCACCTTCGCCCAACACTTGCAGCAACGCTTGCCCAAGTACGAACAGCACTTCAAGGCCTATGCCAAGAAAGAGAAAGTCGACTGGCGCCTGCTGGCGGCCATCGGCTATCAGGAATCGTTGTGGCAACCGGCCGTCACGTCAAAAACCGGCGTGCGTGGCCTGATGATGCTGACCCAGAACACTGCGCAGGCCATGGGCGTGTCCAACCGCCTCGACCCCAAGCAGAGCATCATGGGCGGCGCCAAGTACCTGGCTTACATGAAGGATCAACTGGACGAGTCGATCCAGGAACCGGATCGCACCTGGTTTGCCCTGGCGGCCTACAACGTCGGCAGCGGCCACCTGGATGACGCCCGCAAACTGGCAAAGCGGGAAGGCCTGAATCCGGACAAGTGGCTGGACGTGAAGAAAATGCTGCCGCGGCTGTCCGAGAAGAAGTGGTACAGCAAAACCCGATACGGCTATGCCCGTGGCGGTGAGCCGGTGCATTTCGTGGCCAACATCCGCCGCTATTACGACATCCTGACTTGGGTCACGCAGCCGCAACTTGAAGGCGATCAAGTGGCCGAGGGCAAGTTGCTCGTGCCGGGGATCGACAAGACCAAGTCGGCTCCGGAACCGGCACCGCTTTAACAGGCCCATCCAACAATGGTGGGAGCGAGCCTGCTCGCTCCCACAGGGTTTTGTGGTGTTCTCAGGCTTTTGCGGCCGCCGCCAGAATCAGCGCCTTCATCTCCGAAACAGCCGACTTGAAGCCAACGAACAAGGCATGGGCCACCAGCGCATGGCCGATGTTCAGCTCGTTGATACCTTTGATTGCCGCAACGGCCTCGACGTTGTGGTAATGCAGGCCATGGCCGGCGTTGACGATCAGGCCCTGGGCCAGACCAAACGCCACGCCATCGGCAACCCGCTTGAGTTCTTCAGCCACCTCGGCAGGCGTCTCGGCATCGGCGTAACGCCCGGTGTGCAGCTCGATGGCCGGCGCGCCCACACGACGGGACGCCTCGATCTGACGCTCATCGGCATCGATGAACAGCGACACTTCCGAGCCGATCTTCGACAGGCGCTCCACCGCCGCCTTGATACGGGCTTCTTGCCCCGCCACGTCCAGACCACCTTCCGTCGTCAGCTCCTGTCGGGTTTCCGGCACCAGGCAAATGTGCGCCGGGCGAATCCGCTCGGCGAACGCCATCATTTCTTCGGTGACGCCCATCTCGAAGTTCATGCGGGTCTGCAGCACGTCCTTGAGCAGCAACACATCGCGCTCCTGAATGTGACGACGGTCTTCACGCAAGTGCACGGTAATGCCATCGGCGCCCGCCTCTTCCGCATCCAGTGCTGCCTTTACCGGGTCCGGGTAGCGGGTACCCCGAGCCTGACGCAAGGTGGCAACGTGGTCGATATTCACGCCAAGAAGAATGCGGGTGCTGGTGGTCACGGAAGCGCTCCAGAAGAAGAGAAAGTTCGGTGCACAGCATACATGGGGAATTTACGGTTTTCGAAACAACTCTCGGGAAACCAGCGGCCGACCGCCCAAATGAACGGCCAGCGCCTGCCGCATCAAGCGCTTGGCCGCCGACAAGGCACCCGGCGCGCTCCAGTCAGCATCGGCCATGGCCAGCAATTCCGTGCCATTGAACAGGCCCGGTTGCAACAGATAGACCCGCTCCAGTCCCGCATCCACTTGCAAGCGATAAAGGCCGTCCGGCGCGATGGGGGCGTCGTGGATGTCAGTGATCAGAGAAAAGCCGTAACCGAGGTCATCGAGCAACCGCCATTCGAATGAGCGCAGCAGCGGTTCCAGCGGACGACCTTCAGCCAGGGCCAGCAGGGTGGCGGCGTAATGATCGAATACGGCGGGATGCGGATCTTCGGCGGGCAGCAGGCGAATCAGCAACTCATTGAGATAAAGGCCACTGAACAGGGCTTCTCCATTGAGCCAGGTGGAAACGCCGGCGCTTTCCATGCGCCCCACGTTTTTGAGCTCGCCACGCCCCCGAAACTCCACTTCCAGTGGCACGAATGGCCGTGCAAGCGTCCCGGCCTTGCCTCGCGCACTGCGCAATACAGCCCGCAGCCGACCTTGCGGCGTGAGGAAGTCCACCAGCGCACTGCTTTCGCGGTAGGCGCGGGAGTGGAGGACGTAGGCGGGTTGGCCAATTGGCTGGGTTGCGGACATGGATGTCTCACTGAAGGCATGCCGTTTTGAAATCAACACAAACCAATGTGGGAGCGGGCTTGCCCGCGATGGCGGATTCACCTTCAACATCTCTGCTGAATGTTACATCCTCATCGCGGGCAAGCCCGCTCCCACAAGGTTCTACGGTGTAGTGCAAGCCTGATTTACAGGTCGCCGTAACCCAGCGAACGCAAGGCGCGTTCGTCGTCGGACCAGCCGCCCTTCACCTTGACCCAAAGGTTGAGCATGATCTTGGAGTCGAACAGCAGCTCCATGTCCTTGCGCGCCTCGGTGCCGATACGCTTGATGCGCTCGCCCTTGTCGCCAATGATGATTTTCTTCTGGCCGTCACGCTCGACGAGGATCAACGCGTGAATGTGCAGGGTTTTCCCCTGCTGCTTGAACTCTTCGATTTCGACGGTGATCTGGTATGGCAGCTCGGCACCCATCTGGCGCATGATTTTTTCGCGAACCAGTTCAGCGGCAAGGAAACGGCTGCTGCGGTCGGTGATCTGGTCTTCCGGGAAGAAGTGATCGTTTTCCGGCAGATGCCCGGCAATCACCCGCTCCAGCGCGTCGAGGTTGTGCCCGTGCTGGGCCGAGATCGGGATGATCTGCGCGTTCGGCAACTGTTCCTGCAACCAGGACAGGTGCGGCATCAGCTCCGCCTTGTCTTCGATGCGGTCAGTCTTGTTCAGCGCCACGATCAGCGGGCCGGTCACGTATTGCACGCGCTCGAGGACCATCTGGTCTTCTTCGGTCCACTTGGTGCGGTCGACCACGAAAATCACCACGTCGACGTCTTTCAACGCCGCCGATGCGGTCTTGTTCATGTAGCGGTTCAGGGCCTTCTCGCCACCCTTGTGCATGCCAGGGGTGTCGACATAGATGGCCTGCACATCGCCTTCGGTCTTGATACCGAGCATGTTGTGACGGGTGGTTTGCGGCTTGCGCGAGGTGATCGCCAGTTTCTGACCAAGGATGTGGTTCAGCAACGTGGACTTGCCCACGTTCGGACGGCCGACGATGGCAACATAGCCACAGCGCGTTGCGGTTGTATCAGTCATTGCCATTCTCCACACCCAGGGCAATCAGTGCTGCGGCGGCCGCTACCTGTTCGGCAATGCGACGGCTCACACCCTGACCTCGGCTTTTTTCATTCAGTAAGATGATTTCGCATTCGACGAAGAACGTCCGGCAATGCGGCTCACCCTGGATATCCACCACTTCGTAACGCGGCAGCTCGCAACCACGGGACTGCAGAAACTCCTGCAGGCGGGTTTTTGGATCCTTGTTGGTGTCGACCAGTGTCAGGCCTTCGAACTCGCCGGCCAGCCAGGCCAGCACGCGTTCGCGCGCCACTTCCATGCCGGCATCGAGGTAGATCGCACCAATCAGCGCTTCCAGGGCATCGGCCAGAATCGACTCGCGACGGAAACCGCCGCTCTTCAATTCGCCGGAGCCCAGGCGCAGGTATTCGCCCAGATCGAAACCACGGGCCAGTACGGCCAGGGTCTCACCTTTCACCAGACGGGCACGCAAACGCGACAACTGGCCTTCGCGGGCCAGCGGGAAGCGATCGAACAATGCCTCGCCAGCCACGAAGTTGAGAATGGCATCACCGAGGAACTCCAGGCGCTCGTTGTTGCGCCCGGCAAAGCTGCGGTGAGTCAGGGCCAGGACCATCAGTTCCTGATCCTTGAAGGTGTAGCCGAGCTGACGCTCGAGACGGCTTAAAGAGACGCTCACGGTTTACCCACGCTGAGTTCGTGGTTGGATTCCACCGCCATCGCCGGGGTTCGGCGCAGGCTTGGGACAATTAACGCTGTGTTCAAAAATAACGTCCTGAATATCGTTGTTTTCATGCTGCCGGCGTCGATTGTGTCGACTCCAGAAATGCATTCGGCGCTGTGTTCAACAGCGCCGTGTTTGATTACTTGATCAGGCCAACCCGCGAGAAATTCGGCAGGTGACTGAGTTTGGGTTCCGGCCAGCTCATCCAGACTGCAAAGGCCTTGCCGACGATATTCTTGTCGGGAACCATGCCCAGCAGATCCTTGGGAATGTTCGGATCATCCCAGTAACGACTGTCGTTCGAATTGTCGCGGTTGTCGCCCATCATGAAGTAGTGCCCGGCAGGTACGGTCCATGAACGGTCCGGCGTAGCACGGTAACGACTCATTTCCTTGCGGATCAGGTGCTCGGCGGCGCCGAGTTTTTCCTTGTAGAGCTCGGCGCTCCCCAAGGTGCCCGGCTCGGAGCCGACCAGTTGCTCGGCGATCGATTCACCGTTGACGAACAGGCGCTTGTCAACGGTGTAACGAACCTGATCACCCGGCAGACCGACTACACGCTTGATGTAGTTGACGTTTGGATCGCTCGGATAGCGGAACACCATCACATCGCCGCGTTGTGGCTCACCGACTTCGATGACTTTCTTGTCGATCACCGGCAAGCGGATCCCGTAGGAAAACTTGCTCACCAGGATGAAATCGCCGACGTCCAGGGTCGGTTTCATCGAGCCGGAAGGGATCTGGAACGGTTCCACCAGGAACGAACGCAGCACCAGCACGATGAACAACACCGGGAAGAACGACTTGCCGTATTCGACCAGCAGCGGTTCTTTGTTCAGCTTCTCGACCACCATCACATCAGGCTGGCTCACGCTGCCCTGATAGGAGGCAATGGCGGCACGCCGACGCGGCGCCAGGAAAAGCAGATCGAGCAACGCCAACAAGCCGCAGACGAATACGGCGATGACCAGCAACAGCGGGAAATTTAGTGACATAGGACCTAACTATCCAACCTGAGCACTGCAAGGAAGGCTTCTTGTGGAATTTCCACGTTACCGACCTGCTTCATGCGTTTTTTACCGGCCTTTTGCTTTTCCAGCAGTTTTTTCTTACGGCTAACGTCACCGCCGTAGCATTTGGCCAATACGTTCTTTCTGAGTGCCTTGACGGTTGTCCGCGCCACAATCTGACCGCCAATGGCGGCCTGGATTGCCACGTCGAACATCTGCCGCGGAATCAGCTCTTTCATCTTCTCGGTCAACTGGCGACCTTTGTAGTGCGCATTGTCCTTGTGCACGATCAGCGCCAGGGCGTCGACCTTGTCGCCGTTGATCAGCACATCCAGTTTCACCAGATTAGCCGATTGGTAACGGTCGAAATGGTAATCCAGCGAAGCATAGCCGCGACTGGTGGACTTCAGGCGGTCGAAGAAGTCCAGGACCACTTCGTTCATCGGCAGGTCGTAGGTCACCTGGACCTGGGTACCGAGGAACAGCATGTCATGCTGAATGCCGCGTTTCTCGATGCACAGGGTAATGACGTTGCCCAGGTGCTCCTGCGGCACAAGAATATTGGCCCGCACGATCGGCTCGCGCATGTCTTCGATGGAAGACAGGTCCGGCAGCTTCGACGGGTTATCGACGTAGATCGTTTCGCCGGTCTTGAGCAGCAGCTCGAAAATTACCGTCGGCGCGGTGGTGATCAGGTCCAGGTCGTACTCGCGCTCCAGGCGCTCCTGGATGATTTCCATGTGCAGCATGCCAAGGAAACCGCAACGGAAGCCGAAGCCCAGGGCATCGGAGCTTTCCGGGGTGTATTGCAGCGACGAGTCGTTCAGCGTGAGCTTTTGCAGCGCCTCGCGGAAGTCTTCGAAATCGTCGGAGCTGACCGGGAACAGACCGGCATACACCTGAGGCTGAATGCGTTTGAAACCTGGCAGCACATCGACGTCCGGCGTCGAGCTCAAGGTCAGGGTGTCACCCACTGGCGCACCGTGAATGTCCTTGATGCCGGCGATGATGAAGCCCACTTCACCGGCTTTCAGGTCAACGGTAGCGGTGTGTTTGGGATTGAAGACACCGACGCTGTCCACCAGGTGGATCTTGCCGGTGGACTTGACCAGAATCTTGTCGCCTTTCTTCACACGGCCATGGCGTACGCGCACCAGGGACACAACGCCCAGGTAGTTGTCGAACCAGGAGTCGATGATCAACGCTTGCAGCGGATCTTCGATGTTGCCGGTTGGCGCCGGAATGGTGGTGACCAGGCGCTCGAGCACTTCATCGACGCCCAGACCGGTCTTGGCACTGCAAGTGACCGCGTCGGTGGCATCGATGCCGATGATTTTTTCGATTTCTTCTTTAACGCGGTCCGGATCGGCCTGTGGCAGGTCGATCTTGTTCAGCACCGGCATCACTTCCAGGCCCTGCTCGATCGCCGTGTAGCAGTTGGCTACCGACTGTGCCTCGACACCCTGACCGGCATCGACCACCAGCAACGCGCCTTCACAGGCCGCCAGCGAGCGGCTGACTTCGTAGGTGAAGTCAACGTGGCCGGGGGTATCAATGAAGTTCAACTGATAGGTGATGCCATCACGGGCCTTGTAATACAGGGTAACGCTATGCGCCTTGATGGTGATGCCGCGTTCACGCTCAAGATCCATGGAGTCGAGGACCTGGGCTTCCATTTCACGCTCGGCCAGGCCGCCGCACATCTGGATGAAGCGATCGGCCAGCGTCGACTTGCCATGGTCAATGTGGGCGATGATGGAGAAATTGCGGATATGACTCAAATCACTCACGGATCAACACTCAAAAAGGCTGCAGGCATAGCCCGCCGAAAAATAGCCGGGAATTGTACCTGATCCACGGCGCAAGCGTCACGTTCGCAGGTCAGACGGCATGTACAAAAACGCCCCGGTCTTGCGACAGGGGCGTTTCAGATGGCGACGATCTCAGGAAAAACCCTCGATCAACCGGCCCGGCGCAACAGCCAGACACCGGCCAGGGCACAGACACCGGCCGGAATCAGCACCGCAAACAGCGGCGAGAATCCAAACACCAGGCTCGAAGGCCCCAGCAAATCCTGGACGATACGGAAGGTGAAGCCCACCAGAACACCGGTGAACACACGCTGGCCGAGGGTCACCGAACGCAGAGGCCCAAAGATGAAGGAAATCGCCATCAGCACCAGCGCAGCCGTCACCAGGGGCTGCAACACCTTGACCCAAAACGCCAGCCAGTAGCGGCCGTTGCTCAGCCCCTGATCCGCCAGATAGTGGATATAACCCCACAACCCGCTGATGGACAGCGACTCGGGCGCCATGACCACGGTGTCCAGCAATTGAGGACTAAGGGCAATTTCCCAGCGCTCGACGGGGGTGGTGACCACTTCAGTGCTCTTGTCGTGGAACACCGTTGTCGTGACATCGCTGAGTTGCCAGTGATCCTTGTCGAATTCGCCACGCTTGGCGAAGCTTGCCGACAACATGTGCCGCTCTTTATCGAAGCGATAGCGGGTCACACCGTAGAGAAGGCCGTTGGGCTGCACGGAGTTGACGTGGATGAACTCGTCACCCTGGCGGTGCCACAAGCCGTGTTTGGCGCTTTGCGCATCACCGCTGCCCTGGGCGAGCGAGCGATTGGCCTGCGCCGTGACTTCGGTGGCCGGCGCAACGTATTCGCCGATCACTACACCCACGACCATCAGGATCAGCATCGGCTTCATGACCGCCCAGACGATCCGACCGATCGACACGCCAGCGGCGCGCATGATGGTCAGCTCACTGTTGCTGGCCAGACTGCCGAGGCCAATCAGGCACCCGATCAGTGCCGCCATCGGCAACATGTCGTAAAGACGGCGTGGCGCCGTCAGCAAGATGTAGCTGGTTGCGTCCAGCAACGTGTAGGTATCGCTGATTTCACCCATCTCATCAATGAAGGCGAACAGCGTCGCCAAGCCGAGAATGATCCCCAGTACGGCCAGGATTGCCATGAACACGCTGCTACCAATGTAGCGATCGAGCTTAACCACGAGCCACCTCCAGCGCGCTACGGCGACTCGCCATCTTCAAGCGCAACGGCTCCCAGTAAAGCAGTCCGAGACCGATCATCAGGAACAACCCGTGAACCCACCATAACCCCAAGGCAGGCGGGATCTTGCCCTTGTCGAGAGCACCGCGGGCGGCAATCAGAATGGTCAGGTAAGCCATGTATAGAAGAATCGCCGGCAACAGCTTGAGGAAACGCCCCTGGCGTGGGTTGACCCGTGACAGCGGCACCGCCATCAGGGTCACGATGAACACCAGCAGCGGCAGAGACACACGCCATTGCAGTTCCGCGCGCAGGCGCGTGTCTTCGCTGCCGATCAAGGCGCGGGTGGTCATCGCATCACGATCAGTCACTTCGTCACTGACGTCCGGTTTGGGCAGCAATACGCCGTACTCGTCGTACTTGATCGCGCGATAGTCGGCCTGCCCCGGATTACCGTCGTAGCGATAGCCGTTGTCGAGAATCAGGTAGCGGTTGCCGTCCGGGCGGATTTCCTGGCGCCCCTTCTCGGCCACCAGCACGGAAATCCCGCGATCATTCTGGTCGGAGCTGGTGTTCTTTTGCGAAATGAACACACCCGCCAGATTGACGCGATCATCGGTCAGCTGCTCGGTATAGGTCACCCGAGTCCCGTCACGCAGGGCCTGGAAGCGACCAGGTTCGAGGGTATCGAACTCGGTCAGCGCATCCTGTTTGTTCAGCAGCAGCTGGAACTGATTGGCACCTTGTGGCGCCAGGCTCAGGCTCAACCAGGCCACGACCAGCGCCACCAGCGTGGCCGGAAACAGGGTAATGACAAACAGACGCTGCTGGCTCATGCCGGTGGCCGACAACACTGTCATCTCGCTTTCGAGGTACAGGCGGCCGTACGCCAGCAGGATCCCGAGAAACAGGCCTAGCGGCAGGATCAGCTGCAGGAAGCCCGGCAGGCGGAAGCCCATGATCAGGAACAGCGAGCCCGGATCCAGCAGGCCCGAGGCCGCCTGGGCGAGGTATTTGATGAAGCGACCGCTCATGATGATGACTAGCAGCACGGCGCTGACAGCGCTCAAGGTCAACAGGACTTCGCGGGACAGATAACGGAAGACAATCAAACCAGACACTCCAGGGTTGTCAGGCTAAGGCGGCCAAACAAGCAAACGTATCAGACAGCCCGCAGGGCAGAGCCGCCGAAAAAGATGGCGCATTATCCTGTGATTGAGTGCGCCTGTCACTGCGCATGCTCAAGCTGGCGCTTAATGCGTTGAAGATCGTACAACCGAGGGTTGTCAGGCGCAGGGAGCGAGGTTCAAACTGCGGCCTTTGTCGCGGGCCGTGACCTGCGTCTTTCCATCTATATAAGCAAGCGTCTGTGCGTCGCCGTTTTGCCCACGCACGTTGACCATTATTCAGGGACCCGGACATGGAACTGGTTGTAAAAAGCGTTAGCCCAGAAACGTTGAAGACCGCCACGCTGGTCGTCGCCGTCGGTGAAGGCCGCAAGCTCGGCGCCGTGGCCAAACAGCTGGACGAACTGACTGGCGGCGCGATCAGCGCTGTGCTCAAGCGCGGCGACCTCGCTGGCAAAGTTGGCCAGAGCCTGTTGCTGCACAGCCTGCCGAATCTAAAGGCGGACCGTGTTCTGCTGGTAGGCGTGGGCAAGGACGAAGAGCTGGGCGACCGCCCGTTCCGCAAAATCATTGCCGGCGTACTCAACACCCTGAAAGGCCTGGGCGGCACCGACGCCGTGCTGGCGCTGGACGAAATCGTGGTCAAGGGCCGCGACAGCTATGGCAAAACCCGCCTGCTGGCTGAAACCCTGGTGGACGGCGAATACACCTTCGACCAGTTCAAGAGCCAGAAAGCCGAACCACGCGCCCTGAAGAAAGTCACCCTGCTGACCATCAAGGCTGCACAGGCTGAAGTCGAGCGCGCCGTGGCCCACGCCACCGCTATCGCCAACGGCATGGCTTTCACCCGTAACCTGGGCAACCTGCCGCCGAACATCTGCCACCCGACGTTCCTTGGCGAGCAAGCCAAGAACCTTGGCAAAGAATTCAAAACCCTGAAAGTCGAAGTCCTTGATGAGAAGAAGATCAAGGAACTGGGCATGGGTTCGTTCTACGCCGTGGGCCAGGGCAGCGCCCAGCCTCCGCGCCTGATCGTCATGCAGTACAACGGCGGCAAGAAATCCGAGAAGCCGTACGCCCTGGTCGGCAAAGGCATCACCTTTGACACCGGCGGCATCAGCCTGAAGCCGGGCCTGGGCATGGATGAAATGAAGTACGACATGGGCGGCGCTGCCAGCGTGTTCGGCACCCTGCGTGCCGTGCTTGAGCTGAAACTGCCGATCAACCTGGTGTGCATCCTGGCGTGCGCCGAGAACATGCCGAGCGGCAACGCTTCGCGCCCTGGCGACATCGTCACCACCATGAGCGGCCAGACCGTGGAAATC
>Ga0302168_1000296_pt1 | contig 11601 bp, 8 predicted proteins | sample I_Fen_N1_2_FD_193494 | JGI IMG/M metagenome (GOLD analysis project Ga0302168, IMG submission 193494) | Peat permafrost microbial communities from Stordalen Mire near Abisko, Sweden - I_Fen_N1_2 | ecosystem: Environmental > Terrestrial > Soil > Wetlands > Permafrost | place: Sweden: Abisko...
GTGAAGCCTATGAGGCCGAAAGCCTGCTTATGACCGTCAGCCAGATGACGGACAACGAGCGTATCGACCTCAGCAAGCGCGGCGGCAACGATGGCCCGGTGACGGGCCGCTTCAATCGTTTTGTCGAACAACTCGACAGTCTGGTCGCTGTGGTTTCGCGAGATACCCTGAGCCTCAACAACCTCGGGGAGCGCTTGGCGCAAGCAACATACCCATTGCGAACGGGTGCGAGCCTGCAGCTTGCTGAGACCTCATACATGACCGGCGCCATGCAACAGATGGGTAGCGCTATTGAAGAAGTTGCCAAGCACGCCGAAGAGGCTGCCAAAAGTGCATGCCAGCTCAATGACGAAGCGCGCGACGGTAGTAGTACGGTAAGCGGCGGACTGGAAGAAACTACCCGACTGGCCGAGCAAATCGACAGAAGTGACCGCCAGGTACAAGCACTAGCTGAGCAAGTCGAGCAGATCGGACGGGTTCTGGATGTGATCCTTGGCATTGCCGGTCAGACCAACCTGTTGGCGCTCAATGCCGCGATTGAGGCTGCACGTGCGGGTGACGCCGGGCGAGGGTTTGCCGTGGTCGCAGACGAGGTACGCAAACTAGCCCAGAAAACAGCATCCTCTACCGAGGATATCCGGGGAATTATTGGTCGCCTGCAGCAAGGTAGCCGAGATGCTGCGAGCGCCATGCAAAACAGTCGCGCCAGTGTCGATCAGTGCGTGCTCAGCAGTCAGCGCACGGCACAACTGCTTGGTCGTATGTCTGCCGGTATCGAAACGATTAACCAGATGAACCAGTTAATCTCCACTGCCACGCACCAACAAGCCGCCGTGAGTGGCGAGATAGGGGAGCATCTGCAGGGGGTGCAATCCATCGCTGAGAGCAACGATCAATATGCGCAGGAACTCCAGCAATACAGCGATGTGTTGCTGGGTTCGGCTAATCGCCTCATGGAGCTTACAAATCGTATCCAGGTGAGTTAAAGGTGCGTGTTCATTTGAGCCAACCCGCGGCGATTCAGAGCGATCAGCTTTGGCCGGGGGAGGGAGTTTTGGCATTAATGCTGGTTGCCCAGTTGCTCACTTATTTCCTTGCCGATCATATCGGGTGCCAGATAAGCTCGCTTTGAATCTGAAAATTCGGATGCACTAACGGGCGGTTTCAAGCCAAATGAATGTATCACAGGGAAGTGTGCTGGTATGGGGATTTGATAGCGTTTAAGACACCCTAAAAAATGCGACCTTCTCGGTAAGGCGATCAGCTAGCTTCGCTAGCTCTTGGCTGGCCGATGCAACTTCACGTGAGCCAGTTGCCGATTGCACAGTTGAGCTATGGATGCGCGTGATATTTTGCGCAACGTCTTCGGCCACGACGCTTTGCTGGACAGATGCGCTGGCGATTTGGGCGTTCATGTGGTTTATAGCCCCGACTTGCTGGCTAATTTTAGCTAACGCGGTCTGGGCGCTGCGGGTTTGCGCAACGGTGTGGCTTACCAGTTCGCAACTATTACGCATGGTTTGTGCAGCAGTTTCAGTTCCGCTCTGCAGGGTGCCGATCATTTCGCGAATTTCCCTGGTCGACTCCTGAGTTCGATTAGCTAGAGAGCGCACCTCATCGGCCACAACTGCAAACCCGCGGCCATGCTCACCTGCTCGGGCCGCTTCGATGGCAGCGTTCAGCGCCAACAGGTTAGTTTGCGTGGCAATTGAATTGATTACCTCGATCACTATTTCAATGTCTTCACTACGCTTGGACACCTGTTCTACGGTATTGGTAGTTTCAACAAGTGTGTTGGCTAATTGTTCAATAGCGAGAGTGGTGTCCGCAACGACGCGATTACCGCTTACAACTTCAGCATCGGCTAGACGCGTTGCGTCCGCTGCTTGAGATGCATAGCCCGAAACTTCATTTACCGTTGCCGCCATTTGCGTAATTGCAGTTGCCACCTGCTCAGCTTCGTGGGTCTGCAGGCTGATTTGATTGTTATTGGCGGACGATGTGGTCAACAGTTGCCTAGATGAATTGTTGACCTCTTGGGCCGCAATGCGTACTTCACTAATAGTATCAGCCAAACGGCTAAGGGCAGTTTTCAGGACGCCCATCACACTGTTCGGATAATCGGTAACAATCATTTGTTGCAAATCGCCTGCGGCCAACCGTTGGATAGCCTGTGCAACCTGAGTCGGATCAGCACCCAGCGTTGACTTGACGAAGCGAATAATAGAGATCGCCAAAAAGATGCTCATCAGCAGCGCTATCCCGGTGGCCATGAGCATCAGTCCTCGAAACTCACTAGCGGTGGCTTGTACCGCACTGAGTTGGCTTTTGATCGAGGCTTCTTCATAGTCAATCAATGCATTCACGCGCTTCAACCACTCGCTGTATTCACCGGAGGTTTGGCGCAGCAGCAAAGCCTGTGCACCAGAAATATCCCCTGCGCGACGCAGGGAAATTACCGATTTCGTAGAAGCTAGAGTTTGCTTTTCAATGTCTTTAATTGCCCGTAACAGCTGTTGCTCCTGCGATGTTACTTCTGCAATTGCGAATAGCTGATCCATTGGTATGGCTGAATCGGAGTAGGCCTGCTCTAGATTAACAACTTCATTGAGGTGGAAGTTCAAGTCTTGTTCACTATCCACCAACACTGCGTCCCGAATAGCAATGGCCCGGTTGTGCACGCTTCCGCGAAAGTTGATAGCGTAGCGTTGAATCTTTGCCGCATTTTCGCTTACGTGTTCCAGGGTGGAGTCGATAAACCCCACACGTTGAATACCCACGGCGGTGATTAGTATGAGCAACGACACAATTACGGCGAAGCCTAGCCCTATGCGCGAAGCTAGTGAGATTGAGTTTTTCATGGGCTGAGCTCTTAGATAGACCCTGTACGGGCAGGACTTGGTGGTTCCATTTTGCTATCCATGTCAAGGGCAGCTTGTGTGCCTCTACCGCCCATTTGAAAGTGACGACACCCTGGCGAGGGACGAGCGCGAGCAGCTGTGATAGCTGACTGATAGCTGACTGATAGCAGAGTGACACATATTACAGAAAAGCTATACACGAAATTAATTTTGTATAGGTTTTATCGCTTCTCGGAAAGTCGAAGCGATGCTGGCAGTCGCAGTCTGGTTTCGGTGATGCACCAAGATGGCGAGAGGATCGGCTCGTAAAAAGCTATGTGGCCCGATGAGGGAACTGGGATTGGTTAGCAAGAACCCGGGCTCTTCTGCTCGAAAGCGACGGTGACCCTTTTTACGATGCATCCAATCGACTCATGTCCGGTCGTGCTTCTACCAACGGACGTCTGACGAGAGTGATATGGACGCGCTAGTGGAACGCTTAGCGGGAGAAGGCTGCGATGATTCATTAGTTGGGGTAGGGCAGCCAAGGCGCCTAGTTCTTGAATTCATCCGTGAAGCACCCTCTGCACGAGGGCGCCATAGAAGACGTGCGCCGAGCCGTACCTAGCGCACGCTTGATTGAGGTAGCTCTCGCACCATGACTGACTGCAGGCACCATAGATTTCGTAAATGCCGAGCGTCCCGTCTCCCATTACCTGGTGGCGCTTGCGGGGCGAAGAGAGGAGAGGTGGTGTTCGAGTAATGTTGTGTTCGAATCGTCGCTTGCGGTGCCCGCAAATAGGAAACCCCTGAAACCATAAGGAGTCAGGGGTTTAGAAGTAATGGTGCCCAGAGACGGAATCGAACCGCCGACACGGGGATTTTCAATCCCCTGCTCTACCGACTGAGCTATCTGGGCCGCGGCGGAATTAAACGTTTTTTACGGCTGAGGCGTCAAGCACGAAATTCAAAAAAACTAATAAATACCTATGCTTACGATTGTCCGTAATGTGGAAACCTCAAAAACCGTGAGCTGGAGCTGGAGGTGGTTATCTGACTCAGGTCATGAGCGAGTATGAAGTAGCAGTCCTTGATCTGATCGGCCGACTGGAGAGGGCGCCGTTTGAGCTCCATCGCGCTGCACTTAGCGGTAGAGGCCATGCTCCACGTAATGCATCATCAATCTGAAAAGCCGAGGTCGGAAACGAATGCTGTCTTCGACTTTATCGGTCAACCGGAGAGAGGAGTCGTCATTTGAGTTTCGTCATTCGCTTCATTCAAAAGAGACCCTGATCGTTTTATCGCTCATTTTGGCAGGGCCAAGCTTAGCTTAGATTTTCCGGGAGGGGAGAGTGCTACATTGAGGTGCGCTTGAGCCAGTTACGCAGTCGGATTTGAATGATGGTTTTGAGCTCTTGACCCCGTTTTTGTTGGCTTGTAACGCAATTTTCTATGTGTAACGTTGCGACTGTTACGAAGCACAAAGTTACGTTACACCGAAGCTTCCGGGCTTGCTGGCCATACAGCGAAGCTTGGCTGAAACGGTGTCACTGAGAACGCTCGTTTGTGCAGAACGTGTCGCTAAATCTCTCTTGATCAGAAGAGTCGATCTGGCATTCAACTGTCCAGCGGCCGTCGCTAAACATAAGCTGATAACTCGAGCAATTTCTAAACGGCTCCCTCACATCGTGAACTCGAAATTCACGCATGCGTTCGTATGAACGAGCGTGGCTACCATGCTTGATCAGCCAAGCGGCAGCTCTGATGAATTGCCCATGGCTAAAGACCAGGATGTTCTGAGTATCGTGATCCGCGAGCTTGGACAACATCGCATCTACGCGCCCGATTAGATTATCGAACGACTCAGCGCCAGGCCCATCAATCATCGCCGCATCTCCGTTTTCCCAGTAGCTTTCCGCGTGTGGTTTTCGGTCGGCCTGAGTAGTGCCAGCAAAGCGGTTTGGGCTCAAATACGTAAATTCTTTGACTGGCCACATTTCGAATGGAACGTGGCAGAAGCATTCTGTGGTTGGTAATGCGGTTGTGATGGCGCGTTCGAAAGGTGAGGAGATGATCAGGTCGGGTGCGGACGTGATGGAGTCAGCTAACGCTCGGGCCTGAGTCTGGCCATCCTTACGCAGCCCAGTGAAATCAGTGGATTCAGCGAAGAGGCGTCTGGACTTGCGACATTGGAAAATAGAAACTTTTAAAATTTGAAACTTTCTATTTCCAAATCTACTTCCTTCAAAAGACTTCCATTGTATTTATTTTAAGAGCGCTTGGCTATAAAGCGCTCACCCTTAGTGCATATCTTCCTTTCGGTTAGCATTTAAAGTGATGCGAAATCGCCTTTTTTATATCAAAATAATATAATGGTAATTAGCTTTGCGCCCATACTCTACTGTAATTTTGAAACTCTGTAGCTCATGTGTAATTTTAAAACTTTGTAGAATGATGAATTTTATCGGGAAATCTAAGGGCTAGAGCATGGATCCACTTTCTCATCCTTCAAGACCAGCCGGCGCACCAGAATTTGTCGTATTCAGTCATAAGCAGAATGAGAAAGTTAGCTTGTTCTGTCGGCCTACGTTGTGGCGCTTTGCTGAGGTGGAGTTTGACCCTTGGGTGAAAGAGGTGAGCGTCAACCAACGCGTGATCTATCTCGACGGGGGAAGCGTTCCAGTGGCCCTCGCGTTCGAAAGCAGGCACGCTTCCGTCCTAGTATTCTCCAAGCTAAGCCTGGGTACCTGCTCGTCGAGTCAGATTCAACAATATGCCGACGATAATGGTTTCCTGTGCGAAGTTTTAGATTCCCAGTATTTAAAATACGATCACACGCGTTACGAAAATTATCTGTTGATGCTTTCATACATAAACAAACATAGGGATTCACTTACAGAGCGGAATCTACGCGGCACGCTGAAGTGCCTTCCTCGCCAAGACCTATCGCTGAGCGATGCCATGCAGGCAGTCGAACAGGAATTTTCAGAGACGGGTGCAGCGTTAGTGTTTGAATTGATCAGAAGAGGACGTTTGACCGTCAAAAATTTAGTCTCGACTAAGTTAAGTGGCGCCTCCCTGTTGAGCCATGGAGACGCGCTGCATGAGTGAACAGCGCTTTTCGAGATCAGAGCGTGTACGTGAAGGCTATGACTGTGATCACTGGGCCTCAATTGATTTAATGGTTTTGCCGGACAGCATTCGAGGCCAGACAGAGAACCGGATCAAGGCGATCCGAGCCTTCTTAAAGGAAGGCGCCTCGCTTGATGAAATCCAAATAAAGTACGGTATACCCCGTTCGACACTATACCGTGCGATAGAACGATGCGAAGCGCCTGATAAGAGCGGAAGTCCGGTTGGCTGGGCGGCTGCTATTCCCTACATGCGCAGCGGTGAAAAAAAGTACCATCGGACAGCCCCCGCTGGCTCGTCATCTCAGCAGGGGTACTCGGGAGTGTTCACTCAACTCGTCGAACAACACCAAGGTTTGGCGGATTGGTTGAAGGCGCAAGCAAGTAAATATAAACCCAGAAAATCGGGCGGCGACTACTTCATAGCAATCCATAAAGCGTTCGTGCGAGAGTGTATTGAGTGTGGCGTGAAAGAGGATGAGTATCCACGAAATCAGAAAACTAAAGGCATTAGCGGCCTCAGAAAATGGCTGCAGAATAAGCATCAGGAATTACGGGCGGAGCAAGAATTACAATCCTACGCGTCCAATGAAAATGCCAGGGATATCGACCCCTCTGATATTTTAGAACAAGTTGAAGCAGATGGGCACAAATTGGACATACGGCTGGTTATTCGTGATGTGGACGCTTACGGAGAACCGGTAGAGTATGAAATTCTCAGGGTCTGGCTGATTGGCCTGATTGAGAAGTTTTCACGGTGTGTACTGGGTTACTCATTGGCGTTAGGGCATAACTATGATCAGGTGGATCTGCTTACGGCAATCTACCGCGCCTTGAGTCCGCACACGCGTCCACCTGTCCGTATACCCGACACCCGTTATCACGATCAGGGGGGATTCCCCTCAGAAGCGGCCGGGGCTTGGCAGACCTGGTCTACATTAAAACTGGACAACGCGTGGGCCCATAAGGCAAGGCATGTAATTGAGGTGTTGACGGATAGATTGGGTTGCGTGGTGGAGTTTGGCAGGCCGCATACCCCAAATGACCGCCCTATCGTAGAGCGTTTTTTCCTCTATTTGGTGCAAAATTTCTCTCATCGCGTAATCGGCACTACGGGCAGTGAGTCTAAAGATGAAATAAAAGCTCGCTTATCGCCAAAATCAAAAAGTCCGCTAAAGATGCTGTTGTCGCTCGATGAGTTGGAAAGTGCATTAGATATAGTAATCTCTGATTATAATGGCCGGCCCCATTCGGCCATTCAGAACCATGCCCCCCTGGATCTCTACCTGTTGCGCTTGTCCGCTAGAGCGCTACCACCGAACACGTTGCCTGTCCGCTTCCAGCATGAGGCGGCTTTTACGAAAGTTCGTGAGATAAAGACAGTGAAGACCAATGCGAAATATGGAGGGGCTTTCATCAATTTTGCCTACCAAAAATATCGAAATCCAGACGTGCTGCGCGGTAATTCCGCCGGGCAGAAGATGATCATCGAGTATTCGCGTAGGGATGTATCTTCGATCAATTTGTTGGATGAGTTTGGGAGGTTCGTTGGCGTGCTGACACCGCCGCCGCCTTACTCCACCACGGCGCACAGCTACAAATTGCAAACGGAGATCTCAAAAGCCGTTAAAGATGGTCAGTTTCGATTTTCGGACAATGAATCATTCATAGAAGCAGTCCGAAGGTTTCAGTTGAAAGGCAACACAATAAGCCGGGCAAGTGCCACAAATTTCTACAAGCATGTCGGGGACGTTTCTTCACGGCCGCCCGTTGAAGAAACCACGCTGCCTGCGGAACCTGAACCACAACATGACCGCGTAAAGCTCTCCAAAGTGTTCACTTTCTAATAAGGAGGCTGCAAATGGACATTCAGGATACCCGGCCCATCGAGGTTGAGCTCCACCCCGTTTGTAATCAACGTTATTTAATACCGACTTTCTCAATTGGAGAGACCTACGCATTGGTGCTCAAGGTTATCCGGCGTAGAGACTCGGGTTTAGTAATTTGGGGGCATACTCGCTACGGCAAGACGTGGGCGATGATGTACTGCCAGCAATGCCTGGTCCAGGATTTTCCGGACTTCCCGGTGGTCATTTACAACGCAAAGCGAGAGGTGTTCGCCACCAAAGGTAATTTTTACAACTCATTGCTGGCAGTCGTTGGCCACAAGCAATCGAATGACAACGTCAGCATTTCAAAAAAACATCTGCGGCTCGTGAATTTTATGGAGCAAGCAGCACTTAAGGATCCGCGGCAAGTCTTCATTCTCTTCGTGGATGAAGCGCAGCGACTCCAGCAGCCGCATTATGACTGGATCAAAGACATCTACAATGACCTGAGGCTGAAAGGGGTGACTCTGTTGCCAATTCTTGTCGGTCAACAGCAGTTGTTGGACCAGAAAAAAGCACTCCTCAAGTCCGGTGTGGAAGGTGAAGCCATCGTCAACAGATTCATGCTTTACGAGCATCCTTTCCGCGGCATACGCGAGAAAGAAGACTTCGCGACCTGCCTCGGCTTTTTTGACAGCACCCCCTATCCGGCCACCACTTCTTGGACCTTTACCAAATTCTTTTTACCCCAGGCCTATTCCAATGGTTTTCGGCTAGCGCATGTCAAGGACATCTTGTGGGATGCTTTCTGTGATAGCTATCAGGAGTTAAAGCTGAAAAGCAAGATGGAGATACCCATGCAGTATTTCAGCAAAACCATAGAGATTATTCTGCGTGACAGTGTGGACCTGGATCAGCCGGAGTACACCATCACCAGGGAGTTCAGCTTGCGGTCAATCCGTGAATCGTGGTTTTTAGCCGCAACGCTCAACACGAAGACTGCGAACCAGAATGCCTGACGATGATCATTGTCCCTGATGCGAAAACGCTCAGCGTTGTACCTAGGTACTGCCCTGTAGTTCCTCGGTACATGGTCTACGAGTCTGCCTATTCTATTCTTAGCCGGTTTGCGCTCTACAACGTCATCCGTGGCGATGCTGTGGTCAAGATCTTCGCCCCGGCAAAGAATCCGGAAGGGGGTAGGCGTAGCCGATGGTTAAACCTTGCCCATAGCGCGTCCGTTAATCCTGTGGCGCTCCAAGAATGCTTTAGCCTGGATGGCGCACAACAAGATGCTCTTTTTTTAGTCCCATCAGCACTGCCATTCAGTGAGCACGTCGCCACCACGCTAAGAGTGTGTCCATTGTGCCTGGCGCGTGGTGTGCATTATTCCATCTTCCAGTACCTGCTCATCCAGCAGTGTCCAATCCATCAAGTCGAGTTGACCCAAACCTGCCGAACTTGTGGTGGGTCCATGGATTATTCACTGAACAGCAGGTTGTTCCAGGAGGCATACGCTTGCCACCATTGTGGTCGACTCCTGTGGTACAGAGAAAGCAGCAGTGGATGGTCGTACCTAAATAAATCTGGGCTCAATCGCTTGACGTTGGCGCATCGAATCTTTGAGCGTGGCAGGGGCCGACGGATCTATTTTGATATCAGTCAGCCTACGAATTTGTATTTCGATAATACTGTGCAATTTTCCGCTGCCACCAACGATTTTGTCGTGCGCCAACGTGCACTGTTTAAAGAAGTTCAAAGCTGGGTTACCGCAGGTCGGGGGAGGCCTGGGGCTGGCTTTTACCGGACAACCAACATCGGCCGTCGTTTGATCCTTGAGGAGGCGCTGAGCGATGAGGCGGTCGCCGCTCTTGTTCCTACGCTGAAAAGTATCTTTCGGCAGATAAGAAAGCGCGTGTTACCGGGCATGCGGCTGAGCAACCGGCGCTTGGCCGGAATGTGGAGAAACATTGAGGGGAGTGAAATTCCTCGGTCAGGGTATCGGCTGGCCGGCTATCTTGACTGGCTCTGCTTTTGGTATGACGTACAGGCGCCCGCGGATTTGCGTTCGAAAGCACGGCCCTCTCTCATCAGGAAGCTTAGAGCCTGGCTTGACTCCAAGCGGGCACACGAAGTGTTTACGCTATTAAAAGGAAAGCCCGAAAAGCACTGGCTGATAATGAAAATATTCGCGCATGAGGTCGCTTACTTCATGGCCAGGCAACTGCAATCGTTATCAGCCCCCGAGCCCGATGCCGGCGAGACCGAATCAAATGGGGTCGTCTATCACCGTACCGTCGGCCCTGCTGCATGGGCAGTGGTAGTACTGGCCACTGACGCAACTTGTACATTTCATTTTTGCGCTCGTTGCGCGCTCATTGAAATGGGACGGCCGTGTGTGACTGCTGTAGAGATGCGTGCGGCGATCGCAGCGCTGTCGCATTAGTTTTCAGCAGTCTAAGGAAACTAGTGCCTCCTTCACCAGGGGCTCAGTTGTCGTTATCGTCTTCGGTGATAAAGACCCGACCGTTACTGAAATTGGCACGCGACAGCGAGGCGGAAATGCCGGAAGGGCTTGTATCTTGCGCAGCGTCCGAAGCTATTCTGGAGTTACGGATCGCATCATCCCAATCTACGTAGCAATATTGGTCATCCCGCGCTGTCGATGCCCCATGCGTCAGCCTATTGTCAACCTCAGGCGAAAACTGGAGATTGACAACTTTTTTGAGTGCTTTATCGAGGGAGTTTACTTCCGTTCCTTCACTGACAAACCCTTTCGGAAAGGGGGCTGCGTCGTGACAGTAAAGGTCGACTGCCTGAGCGCAGTTTACACTCGTCACCATTAGCGCAAAGCGATAGCGGCGCTCCAGGACGGTCTCTATATCATGAGCGTCCATGGTGAACTCAACCTGAGCATCCCCCATGCTGAACAAATGGTCATGATTGCTGCGGTACTCGGCCAGGTGATGATGCCGACCTAGCAGCACCTGCAGGAGTATGGCCGTACCTTCAGCCAGGTGAGCTTCTTTTCCCTTACCAAATTGGAGATACCAGGAATCAGCGCTTTCGGAAAACAAATCAGCACAGCGAGTTTTTGCGAGGTCGGAGGTGGTGCATCCCGTTTCCTGCAATACGCGAAGCATGGCCAGATCTCTCACCCAGTGGTCCAGCCCCCGGCAGGTGTTGCTTATCAGTTCTAAGCCTTCGCCTGAGTACAGTTTTGCATGCGCTGTGAGCTCAGTGGTACGGACAAAGTGGGCGGCTTGACGGTAGAGTTTCTTCATCTGGGAGCGCAGGGGGGCCAGATTTATGCCGAAGCGATGTTCCTGCAAACGCATGACGGCGGCGATTCTGGAAGCGGCCTGGCGATTGCTCAGTCGACCCAAGCCCTTCAGTTGACGCTGGATGAGCAACTCGTCGATGTGTACTGGCAGGTAGTAGTTCCTAGGCTCTTTGGGCTCACCCGGTCCGGGGTAGACACTGATATGTGAAAGATAAAAATACACGTAGGCCTCTAGCGGCAGCGGGCTCTCACTGAGTGATTTGTACTGTGTGTGGCGCAACCATAAGTCAAAATGCTGAAGATAGCGCGCCACTTTGCGCTGCCTGCGCAAGGGGATGGTGCGCAGTAGAAAATCGGTGATTTCCTGACCCAGACTGGGAATGAAGTAGATTTTTTGCAGTATTGCCATGGGCTGCTCCGACAGGCGATCATCATGGATGAATCCTACACGGGGGGCTTTCAATACCACGGCTTCTCCCTGCGCTGATCAAGCGCAGCGCCTTGATCCAGGCCTTCCT
>Ga0302168_1000306_pt1 | contig 11455 bp, 12 predicted proteins | sample I_Fen_N1_2_FD_193494 | JGI IMG/M metagenome (GOLD analysis project Ga0302168, IMG submission 193494) | Peat permafrost microbial communities from Stordalen Mire near Abisko, Sweden - I_Fen_N1_2 | ecosystem: Environmental > Terrestrial > Soil > Wetlands > Permafrost | place: Sweden: Abisko...
AGTGATGCGCCCACCGAGCTGTTCCAGCCCGGCGCGGTCGACTGCTTCAAGGCAGAGCACGGCGAATTCGTCTCCGCCAATCCGATATGGCGGCTCGATGTCGCGCCGCGTACAACGGCGCAGCGCCGCCGCCACTGCGACGAGCGCCGCATCGCCCGCCGGATGGCCGAAATCATCGTTGATGCGCTTTAAGTTATCCAGGTCAATGAGCAGCAGCGCGTGCGGCGCACCACTGCGGTGCTGGCGCGCCTGCGCCTCGTGCAAGCGTTGGTCGAAGTGGCGCCGGTTATACAAGCCGGTACTGGCATCGATAATTGACTCATGCGCGAGGCGCGCATTGACTTGTTCCAGTTCGCTCAACAGCTTACTGCGCGAACGTTCGAGCAGCATCCGATGGAGTTCGGCTTGCAGCTTCAGGCAGAATAGCTCGGCCAGCTCGAGCAGCAGAATCTTTTCCTGCTCGGCGAGCGCGCGGTGAAAAAACAGTGCCAGGTGCCCCATCATGATGTCGCGGTCGCTCCACAGAGGCACACCCACGAACGCTTGATAATCGGTGCTGCGCACGGAATCGAATTGCTGGTTCACCTTGTCAGCGATTGTCACTGCGGCGCCGCACCGCGCACCGTGCCAGGGCGCCGCCGGGGTCGCAAATACCAGGTCGCATGGCGTGCCACTCAAGTCGAAGGACCAACCTTCAATATGCGATTGCCCGCGAAACGCGGCCAGCATATCGACCCGGTCATCGCGCTCTTCTGCCAAGCGTGTAATGAAGGCGAAATCGGCATGGAGCACCTCGGCCAGGGCGCGCACTGCGGCATGCAGGAAAGCTTCTCCTGTGTAAGGAGCGGTATGCATCAGCAAGGTCCGCAGGGTTGCGTACTGTGTTAGCTGATCGAAAGGGGCAGCTCGATCCCAGATGTGCGGTTCAGTCATGGCAGTCCAATTGGCTTCAAAAATATCCTATGCGACATTATAACTGCCTTAGGGCAATTGAAATTTTTTGCCGCTCGATGCCCGGCTTGTGCTGTCACTGACCTGTACCGATGACTCTAACACGTCCTATATGCCCATCCGGCCGCCACGTTCGCCTGGATTTTTGGCGAGACCCAGATTTCGAACGTCCGCTCTTGGCCGATTCATTAGATTTGGACGCGTTCAAGACTCAGACTGGATTGACTGAAACGGTGCGGTTACCGGCCACATCAGCTTGTTAGCATTCCCCCCCCGCCCTACCCTTCGCGATGGCTAAAACACCACTCCTTCCAAGCGACAGCGGAAACTCCTCATGCGTGTACCATCATTGCCTTTCGGTATTGCTCTCTTGAGCACCTTTTCTGCAGCCTTCTGCCAAGCGTCCGATTTCAGCTGGGTCGACCCAGCCGTCGCCTCAGTCAACCAAGAAGTCATTGAGCTTCGCCACACCATTCACCAGAACCCCGAACTGGGAAATATGGAGGCGAAAACCTCAGAACTGGTTGTGCAACAGTTGAAGGTGTTGGGACTGGAGGTGCGGACTAACATAGGCAAAACTGGTGTGGTCGGTGTACTCAAGGGTGGTAAACCTGGCCCTGTGGTGGCCCTGCGCGCTGACATGGATGCACTCCCCGTCAAGGAAATGACCGGTTTGCCATTCGCCAGCACAGCAACCGGCATACACCGAGGGAAAATGGTACCCATCATGCATGCGTGCGGGCATGACACGCACACGGCGATGCTCCTGGGCGCAGCTAAGGTGCTTGCGGAGCATCGTGATGAAGTCGCTGGAACGGTGGTTTTTCTTTTTCAACCGGCCGAAGAAGGCGCCGCCGATGTGGATGAGTTCCAGGCCGACGCGGTGATCGGCGCGCAGGCGATGATCCGCGATGGAGCACTCGACTCACCGAAAGTAGAGGCAATATTCGGGGTTCACGTCATGGCTGGTTACCCAACCGGCCACCTGTATTACAAATCCGGGACTGTGCTCAACAGCAGTGACGCCTTCCGTATAACCATCAAAGGCCAGCAGACCCACGGGTCCGCACCATGGAGCGGCGTGGACCCGATAATCGCCAGCGAGAGCATCATCAGCGGATTGCAGACACTGGTCAGTCGGAGGATAGACATGACCAAGGGCATGGGTGTCATCAGTGTCGGCACGATCAACGCCGGCTCGGCCAGCAATATCATTCCCGAGAATGTCGAACTCACTGGCACCATTCGCACCAACAACGCCTCGATACGCAACACCATGCTGCAGAAAATGCCGCCGCTGGTGAACGGCATTGCCAGCGCCTACGAAACCAAGGCCAACCTATTACTGGTGAACATTGCCCCAGTCACCACCAATAATCCTGCGCTGACCCAAGCCATGGTGCCCGCCCTGGAGTTGGCAGCTCCAGGCAAGGTCGAGCGTCTGGAATCATCGCTCTCACCGAGTGAGGACTTTTCCTACTATGCAGAGAAGGTGCCTGGTCTGTTCGTGTTTCTTGGGGCCACCCCGGAAAACCAGGACATGCAGAAGGCTCCGAATAATCATAGCCCCTACTTCACCGCGGACGATGCGACCTTGGCCACCGGGGTGAAGGCCCATGTCCAGTTTGTACTCAACTATCCAGGGCGGATAGCCGAAAAATCTTGAAAGCCATCCTGGTTCAGAAGAACAACGGAGTGGGATGATGTTCCTGTCTGGTTCGAAGCCGTCGATGACCAACGTCACAACTGGCTATCGCAACCCGCGCCCCATCTCTTGAGCGGTCTCTGGGTTTATTCGCAGCTAATTCGCCACAGCGGGACATTTTTCCGTAGCACACCGACAGCCCATTCCGCGGGGCGTGATCACCGGGCGTACATGGACGCCCCCTTTTTGCCAAGCTTTCATTTAGAAACGGTTTGAAGGTAAAAATTGCACCCGTACATTGGACTTTCATTAAGAGACGTGCTCGCTGTCCCTGATGGGTTCTGCTGGTCAGCGCCTCAATCGCTTACACGCACTCTAAGTGCCTCGTCCGCCGAGGGTTGTGCCGATCACGGTCTTACCTGTCTTGCCATCACTAAGTGATTGCCTGTGCAATCGGTGGTGTAATCTACGTCGATGCCCCCCCCCGACAACTCGTCTATCCAATCGTCAATGAATACCGGCAATCCGGTTGGCATTCGCTTTTGTGGGTCAATAAGGCCCTGACGATCCTGGCCATCTTGTTGACCAAGACCAAGGCAACCACATTGATATTGCACTGTTTGATTAGCTTGACCACCCAGCTATTGGGGGTGTTTTTCTGACCGGGTCGATAGATTACTGAGCGGGGGCCATGAATCATCAAGGTTCGCAGGTACGCGTCTCCGCGTTTGCTCATACCTAGCAACATTGGCTTTCCACCGCTGGAGCGCTGCCTAGGCACGAGGCCTATCTAGGGAAGGTCTGAAGTACCCGCTGATTTTTGAAGCCCGCGCTACTTGAGGCTCAAAAAATCGTGAGTCGGTCGAAAATCAGACTTTTCCTGCCTTTAGTTCATCGGGTTTTTCTCTGATTGCTGTGTTTCAGGGCAATCAACCCGCACTACAGGCGCACCTCTCCTGCATTCAACAACCGTTTGCGCACCATCCATAGGTTCGACAAAGCGAACAAGGTTGTCTGTTGCGCGATGTTTTTCGACAAGCCACGAAAGCGTACTTTCGTATAACCAAACTGGCGCTTAATTACACGAAACAATGGGATGGACTCCTCCTCACCTCGGCATCTTGAGTGCCAGACTGAAGGTGCGAACCACGGTCAAATGCGAGAAGGAGTCCACAAATGAAGCTTATGCGCATTGGAGTCAACCTGGCCAAGAACGTATTTGTGCGACCTGAAAGTCGCGTGAGTTTCTGTTTCACAGGAGAAGGTATTGCCTGATGAAACCGGCTGTTCCATCAGCCGTTCCCTACCCGGACATGCGGAGCCGGTAACAGCTCGGTGTGAAGCTCTGGGGACAACGTAGCCGCCGGATATTCGGTACGCCAGACCGCAAGGCGCGGCGGAATCTGCCAGCACGAGGGCGGAGAGGAGCTAGGGATGAGTGGATACGACCAACGTATGTGAACTTCCGTTAAACGTCGTGATTTTGAACAAGCCAAACGTGCTGACAGGCTTGAACCAAAATGGTACGTGGCGAGGAGTGGTCTTTGAATACTGGGCCACCATGGACAATCAGCCGCCGGCGAAGAGGAAGGGTCCGCCCCGCTCGGAGATTCATGCGGAACAGGGTAAGCCCATAGTGCCGCCGGCAACGGCAGGCGAACCGCAAGGAACGCTGCTGGTACTGTGGGTAAAGGAATGCGGAGAAAGCGAATGCCCGGCTGTAACGGACGGGATACGGGCTGAAACATCGTCCGACGCGAAAGCGGGCAGACTTCCGCGCGGTCATTCATGGCGAGAGAACTTTGACCAATCGTTATACGAGGGAATGCAGATGACGGCGATCGGCGCGAAAGCGACGGGGGCTGGTGCGTCCTCGCGCGCTGCGCAGATGTGGGATCAGGCGATCTGGTCGCACATGGAGGCAGATGTGAAACGACTTCAGGTGCGTATCGCCAAGGCAGTTCGGGAAGGTCGATGGGGCAAGGTGCAAGCATTGCAACGTCTGCTGACCCGCTCGCATAGCGGCAAGATGCTGGCCGTGAAGCGTGTGACGGAGAATCGCGGTAAGAGAACGTCGGGGGTGGACGGCAAGATATGGTCATCCCCGGCGGCCAAATGGAACGGAATGACGTCGCTTCGACATCACGGCTATCGTGCGATGCCGCTGCGGCGTATTTACATTCCCAAGAGCAACGGCAAGAAGCGTCCATTGGGAATTCCCTGTATGCGGTGCCGGGCGATGCAGGCATTATGGAAGCTCGCTCTGGAACCGGTGGCGGAGACACTGGCGGACCCGAATTCCTATGGTTTCCGGCCCGAACGCTCGACGGCCGACGCCATCGAACAGTGCTTCATCACTCTGGCCAAGCGCGCTTCGCCAGAGTGGATTCTGGAAGGTGACATCCGGGGCTGATTCGACAACTTCAGTCACCCCTGGTTTCTGGAGCATATACCGATGGATAAGGATGTCCTGCGAAGGTGGCTTCAAGCCGGATATATCGAGGAGGGAGCCTTGTTCGCGACGCCGGCGGGTACCCCGCAAGGGGGAATCATCTCGCCGGTGATCGCGAACATGGCGTTGGATGGGCTTGAGACAGCAGTTTACGCAAGCGTGGGATCGTCCAAACTTGCCCGCAGCAAGGCCCAACTCAACGTCGTCCGCTATGCCGATGACTTTGTTGTGACCGGCGTATCGAAAGAGGTGCTCGAATTCAAAGTGCTTCCGGCGGTCAGGCGGTTTATGGTCGCTCGAGGTCTGGAACTCTCGGAAAAGAAGACCCGAATCACGAACATTGCGGGGGGCTTCGACTTCCTTGGCCAGAACGTACGCAAGTACGACGGCAAGCTACTGATCAAGCCGGCAAAGAAGAGTGTTAAGGCGCTCCTCGACAAGGTCAGGGAAATCATCAAAAGCAACGCGAGCGTCACGCAGGAGGCGTTGATACAGAAACTGAGCCCGGTCATCCGGGGATGGGCCATGTATCACCGCCACGTCGTGGCGAAAGCGAGCTTCTCATCGATAGACTCGCACATCTGGCAACTGCTCTGGAAATGGGCAAGGCGTCGTCATCCCATGAAAGGAGCACGGTGGGTGAAGAACAGGTATTTCCGGGTCGATGCACACCGGTCCTGGGACTTTGCTACGAAGGGTCCGGCTGATGGCAGTACCAGCGGGTATCGGCTCTTCCGCGCAATGGCGATCCCGATTACGAGACACGTCAAGATCCGAGGACTGGCTAATCCATTTGATCCGGTCTGGACCACTTACTTCGCTCGCCGTCGAATCCAGAAACGCCCCGTCAAGTTGTTCGGTGCCACACCATGGTGCTGAAGAATGGCTTGAGCCGGATGCGGGGTGACCCACACGTCCGATTCTCAGGGGGCGGCGGCGCAGTAATGCGCCGCTGCTACCCGACCAGATCCACGGCGTGGATTGCCATGACCAGCCAATCTGGCGGCAGCGTCTGCCTCGTGATCGCTGGCTTCAAACGGTGCTGGAGAAGATCGAGCCCGGCTGTGAGATTGGCATGGAAAGTTGCGGCGGTGCGCACCATTGGGCACGACAGCTCCAGGCATGCGGATTTCGCGTGAAGCTGATCGCGCCGCAGTTCGTCAAACCGTACGTCAAGAGCAACAAGAACGACGCCAACGATGCCGAGGCCATCTGTGAAGCGATGAGCCGCCCCAGCATGCGCTTCGTCGCCATCAAGACCGTCGAGCAACAGGATATCTAGGCGACGCATCGCATCCGGGCCGGCTTAATTGAACAGCGGACGGCCAAAGCCAATCAGATTCGTGGGCTGGTCGCCGAGTACGGCCTCATCGCCCCAAAAGAATTACTCATGCTACGTCGTGCGATACCGTGCTGGCTGGAAGATCCGGATAACGGTTTGACGGTGCGCTTTCGCCGTTTGCTGGATGGCTTGTGGGGCGATCTTCGCGGGCTGGATGAGCGCGTGAACGAACTCGACAGCGAGATTACTGCCATTGCGACAAGCGAACCGGCCGCCCTCCGTCTACAACAGCTACGCGGCGTCGGCCCGATGATCGCCACCGCACTCGTCGTCGCCCTCGGTGATCCTCGGCAGTTTGCCAACGGCCGACAGTTCGCCGCCTCACTGGGATTGACACCGAGGCAACACAGCTCCGGCGGCAAGGATCGACTGCTTGGCATCAGCAAGCGCGGCGATGCGTATCTGCGAACACTGATAGTCCATGGTGCCCGCTCGGCGTTGCGTACGGCGAAACCCAAAGACGACCGACTCAGCCAGTGGGTCGTCCGTTTAGCCGAGCGCTCACATCCCAATGTGGCCGCTGTCGCGCTGGCCAATAAAACGGCACGCATGGCCTGGGCAATGCTGCGTCATGATTCTGATTACCAACCGGATCGGGCGGCAACCTGATCTATTCACCCGAGGCACCCTACGAGAACCATCCCTTAACCACGATTGCGACGCAACCCGAACGATGGCAAACCGGTCGAACCGGCGTTGGTAAAACCTTCAAGCATCCAGGTGCGAAAAGCACGGCGAAACGATTGGGAACCAACGCGCGAATAGCCCATCATGGCCCAGCATCGATCTGATGCCACAGTCAGAGGCCGAATATACGTGTGCAGTCGGCACGGGCGCCAGAGCGAAGGGGGGCTTGCAAAGAGGAGGAGTCCATATACGGATGTTAAACCTTGGCCCGTACCTGCGCTTTCGCATACTCGATCTTGCGGCGCATCCGCCCGATCAAACTCTTTTTTCCGTGCTTTTTATAATAGCTGCTTGGACGCGCGGCAATCGACCAGATCATCTGGCGATCCTGATGCTCGGCTCGCTTGTCCACGCCGGTGTAACCTGCGTCGCCGCAGACATAAGTTTCCTCGCCGTGCAGCAACTGATCGACCTGCGTCACGTCCGCCACATTGGCCGCCGTGCCCACCAGGCTATGGACTAAACCAGACTCGGCATCGACGCAGATTCAACCCCGCGAACTGGCGCAGAATCGTCGTCTCATACAGTGATTCTTCCATCGCCGGATCGCTATAGCCGAACCAGTTTTGCATCAGGTGAACTCGCAACATGGCCATCAACAGATACGCCGGACGGCCACCTTCGCCCTTCGGATAATGCGGCTCGATCAACGCAATCAGCCCCTTCCAGGGCACAACCTGATCCATCTCGATCAGGAAGCGCTCGCGGCGGGTCTGCTCACGTTTGCCGGCATACTCGGCATCGGCTAAGGACATCTGGTTCATCGGGGTTCAACCATTCAGTTTGTGCGAGGTGCGTATTTCATCAAATCTGGAACGCTTTTTCAGAGTTTCCCTAGGCAGCCAATTGCCGTCCGTCTTTAAAGTTCTTCGCATTGCCGATCGAGGCGACTAACGCACTGGCGATTAGCGGGCCAATGCCAAGTATCCTTTCTAATTGGCGGCTGATCTCGTCGGCCCAGTGCCATCCCTTAATCTGCGCTTCAAGCCCCTCAACTTCTTTATCCAATACCTTAAAGTGCTCGATCAGTCGCTCAATAAGCTGTTGGAGCGAGACTGGCAGCTCATAAGCCGCGCCTGCGACTACGCTCGGGGGCGCGTAGTAACGTGGGCGATTCCTTGCGGCGCAATCAGACCAACCTCGGCAAGCAGCCCGCGGATCTGATTGGCTAGGGCTGCGCGCCTTGACGAATTACTGATGCACGCGATGCAAGGCCAATACAGATTGCTTTTAAACATTCCTGATCTGCACAAAACGCATCGTTGGACGAGTTACAGCCTCGCAGATGGCCTCGGCATCTGCTGCATCACTCTTGTTGCTCTTCACATAGGGTTTGACGAATTGCGGGCCCAGTAGTGAGCACTACTACAAGCTTCCATACCGATCAGGCAGGGCGGTAAATTGGCCAAAATACCGAAGCCTGATTGCGATTCAGTTGCTTGCGCAATATGGGTTTGCCTCGTTCGTTCATGCCATGGATCTGAAACACGTTCGTGGCTAAGTTGATACCAACGGTTTGGATTTCCATGGCTGATTACCCCTTTGCACGAGTGGATGGCGACACCGCTCAATCTGGCACAGCGATATGATTATGGACGGGCGCGGCCATCCATTGCTTACGAAGCGCATTGCTCCTGGCTTCATCAAATCGACTTCTAGGTGTTTCTGGAGCCAGGCCTACGAATAGAAACGCCGCTCAGGTGTCACTTGGGCGGCTCGGTGTCTTCCCAGCATGATTACGCCGGTTATCTTGCTCAGGCCGCCGTATAGTCTGGAGCCGGCAGGGAGGCCATATCAATCACGAAGCGATAACGCACATCGGAGCGTTCCATGCGAGCGTAAGCGTCGTTGATCTGGTCCATACGGATCATTTCGCAGTCAGGCAGGATGTTCTTCTGCGCACAGAAGTCGAGCATCTCCTGTGTTTCACGAATACCGCCGATTGGCGATCCGGCGATTCGACGACGCCCGGCGATCAGCGGTATGGTGTTCTGCTCATCCAGCGGGCCGACTTGGCCGAGCAATACCAAGGTACCATCGATGTCCAGCAGTGGCACATAGGGGTTGAGGTCGTGCTTGACAGGAACCGTATCGATGATGAGATCGAAGCTCGATTGTGCCTTCGCCATCGCTTCACTGTCCGTCGATACCAGCAGTTGATCCGCGCCAAGGGCTAGGGCATCGGAGGCCTTGTCTTTTGAGCGACTCAATACGGTGACTTTCGCGCCCAGACCGGCGGCGAGTTTGACTGCCATGTGGCCCAAGCCACCGAGACCGATGACACCAACCCTGCTGCCAGGCACGACGTTCCAGGTACGCAGCGGAGAATAGGTGGTAATGCCCGCACACAGCAGTGGCGCCACCTTGGTGATGTCCAGCGTCTCAGGGACCCGCAGCACGAACTCTTCCCTGACTACCAGGTGCTTTGAATAGCCTCCGAAGGTGATGTCTTGGGTGATCCGGTCCCGGCCGTTGTAAGTATTGGTTTTGCCCTCCCGGCAAAGCTGTTCCTCGCCCTTGTAGCATTGATCGCACTGCTGGCAGCTGTCCACCATACATCCGACGGCAACGGTATCACCCAGCTTATAGCGAGTGACCTCGCTGCCCACTGCTGTCACCCGACCAACGATCTCGTGGCCTGGCACCGCCGGGTAAACGGTCCAGCCCCAATCATTGCGAACGGTGTGCAGATCGGTGTGGCAGACACCGCAGAACAGGACCTCCATGGCGACATCGTTGCTACGAAGTTCGCGACGGACAAAGGTGAACGGTGCCAGAGGCGTCTCGGGCGATTGAGCGGCATAACCAACAGTTTTCATCTGTAACCCTCTTAACAAGCGGTGAAGATTCGGGCCTGGACCTTTGGCGACAAAGATGAAATCGCTTTGGACAAATGGGTGAGAAATCGGGAGACATCACGTTTTTCCTGAGTAGTGTCAACCTTATTCCTGACAGGTCAAGGGCTGGAAAGCCACGCAGGAGAAAAGGGATAGACACCTGACTAGCTCATTCAACATCCGGCGACAAACAGGCGCCTCGCGTAACCGAAAGGCGATGGATCTTGCAGCTAGGTACACAGAGCAAGTCCTTCTATGGAAATGCAAAACTGCACGCCACTTGACCACCTGCTTGCATAGCATTTAACCAGTCATTTGCATTCAACTTGACCAGCAACGGCCGTGGCGACGACCGGTAGAGAACGGCCGATTCTGTTGAAAATGTCTAATTTGGTCCCCATCGATGAAATGAAAGCAAGTAAGCAAGCAAGCAAAGGAAGCCCCGGCGAAGACAATATTCACATCCGCAAGGCGCATAACACGCTGGACAAAGCCCTGCTGCAACTGGACTAAAGCGAAGTCCGGGATGAACGTGCCGGTGAGGTTGGCAATTTATAGCTCCGTCGCAGTGCGTACGCCCAGGCCGGTGCACCCGTCATGGCGCTGGTGTAAGATAATGCCGATATCGCCGCCGACTTCAGAGAAAAGGCGTTGCGCTATGCGCGGCCAGGCACGACGGCCTCAGTGGTGTTCGATGCCCGGCCAGGCTGATGCTTGGGAAGAATGCAGCCCATGCAGCACCAATATCGGTATTGGCCGCCAACAGGCGATGCTCGGCTTCCTGAACATCCGGACGCTTTAGCAGCACGTCAGAAGGCAGGCCTACGGAAATATCCCCACCTCCACAATTTCGGTCATCGAGAAAAACACCAGCGTCTCTTCAATCACTGCTGATCTTTTATAACGAGGCACCGGATCCTGTCGCACGATCATCGATGCCTCCCCTCAAAAAATCTCAGCCGCGACTATAAACGCCGGGACGGCGTTATTCTTTCGAGCTATAACTCATACAGTTTTTCTTGCGCCGTGAGGCCACTGCTTTCAGGTAACAAAAATGGAGTTCGAGGTGTTTTCTGCCATAGACCTCATGGGGACGTTTGTCTTTGCCCTGAGCGGTGCTGTGGCGGCTATTGATCGTAAACTGGATATTTTTGGCGTTTTTGTCGCCGCCTTTGTGACTGCCTGCGGCGGAGGTGTTATTCGTGACCTATGTATTGGCGCACTCCCCCCTGCCGGCCTCATCAACATCGAGTACCTGGCCGTGATTGCACTGGCAGTCGCCTTGGTCGCTTTTTTCCAGAATTTATTGCTGAAGCTGGCTCAGCCAACACTTTTTTTCGACGCGGTAGGGTTGGGTTTTTTTGCTGCGTTCGGTGTCCATAAGGCCTATGCACATATACCGAATGTCGAATTGGCCCTCCTGCTGGGTGTCATTACCGCGGTGGGCGGCGGCATTATCAGGGACGTACTACTCGGTCGTGTTCCCGTGGTATTGACCAAGGAAATCTACGCCTCCGCGGCGCTGTTGGGAACGGCAATCC
>Ga0302168_1000308_pt1 | contig 11424 bp, 6 predicted proteins | sample I_Fen_N1_2_FD_193494 | JGI IMG/M metagenome (GOLD analysis project Ga0302168, IMG submission 193494) | Peat permafrost microbial communities from Stordalen Mire near Abisko, Sweden - I_Fen_N1_2 | ecosystem: Environmental > Terrestrial > Soil > Wetlands > Permafrost | place: Sweden: Abisko...
CGGCGCCTGGGTGCTGCATTTATTGGATTGCTGCACAGCCATGTCGAACTGTTTGGCATCGAACTACAGGAACAGAAGGCCCGCACCGTAAGCTTGCTGCTGTTTGCCGGCCTGGCCCTGGTGTTCGCCCTGCTGTTGCTGGTGGGACTGTCGACGCTGGTGCTCATTGTGTTTTGGGACACCTATCGTCTCGCGGCCATCATTGGGCTCTGCGTGTTTTATGCCTTGGCCGCCGTCTTCTGTGGCCTGCGCCTGAAAGCGGCCATCTTCGATGAATCCTCCCCCTTCCACGGCACTCTGGAAGAACTGGCCAATGATCGGGAGCGCCTGCTGCCATGAGCCTGCCTGAACTGCCTCGAAACAGCTCGCGCACAGAAATGCGCAAGGCGCTGATTCGCCTGCGCATGGAAATGCATCGCCAGGAAATCCGCCACGAATCCGCACAACTGCTGCAACCCCTGCAGCGAGTTCGCGGCATGACACAAAACCTGCAGGACGGCTTGGGCATCAAACACGCACCGCTTTGGGGCGTAGCGGCCGTGACATTGATCGGCTTCCTGACCGGCAAGGGCGCCAAAAACGGCGGCGGGCTGAACAGCCTGACCCGGCTGGTTCGGCTTGGCACCACATTGGGGCCCCTGATCAAGTTGGTCCTGCAGGGCTCATCGCGTAAACACTGAGCAGTCGCTATCTGGCTGCATTCTTGCAATACCCGTGGGATGAACCTCTTTATCGAGGGGTTCAGCCCTGCATGCCTATCCGGTAGTCAGGTTTTATCCAAAAACAAGATCTACTAAGGAGGCCTTGTGATCGACGGGCAACCGCTCGCCTGCTTTCAGCCGTTCATCGATACCGCTACTGGCCGTATCGCGGGTGTAGAGGCACTGGGTCGACTGCGTCAGGCAGATGGTCAATTGGTTTCGGTCGGCCCCCTGTTTGCCGATCCGCGAACGAACGCCATCGCCCTGCGCCGCCTGGATCGCCAATTACGCGATAACGCCTTGGGCCGTCTGCACGAGGCGCCCTGCGAGTGGTTTCTGAGCCTGAACATCTCCCCACGCTGGATTAGCCGCCTGCGCGCGGATCAGCCGCTGCCAAGCCTCAAACAACTGGACAGGCACGGGATCGATCCGCAGCGAATCGTTTTCGAGATCACCGAGCTGGGTGGCGATATCCAGCGCCTGGCGCACGTGGTGGCGCGTTACCGGGAAGCTGGCGCGCGAATCGCGATCGACGACTTCGGTGCGGGCTACTCTCAACTTGATCGCGTCCTCGCGCTGCGGCCGGACATTCTCAAGCTAGACATGCGTCTGTTTCAGGCGGCGGCACTGGGTGGACCGAGCACCGACGTGGTCAAGGCGCTGGCACTGATGGCCGAGAAAACCGGCTGCTGGATTATCGCCGAAGGTGTGGAAACCGAAGCCCAACTGAGTTTTGCCCTGGAATGCGGTTCACGCTATGTGCAGGGTTTTCTGTTTGCCAGGGCGCAAGAGGATTTTTTCGCCAGCGAGGCCTTTGTCGAGCGCTTTGCACAACTGCGTCAACGCTATGTTCAGCACAAGCTCGCCGAACGCGGTCGCCTGATGATCATGCGCCAGCAACTCAACGAACTGATGGCAATCCTGCAAGCCTGGGCGCAGGCCCGCGCCCCACTGAGTGCCTTGCCGCAACTGGATGCCTACCCTTGGCTGTTGCGCTTCTATCAATGCGACCGCCATGGGACACAACTGACACCCAACCTTGAATGGCGCAATAATGGTTGGGTTGCCGACAACCGCTACCTGGGCCATAACTGGTCATGGCGCCCGTATTTCTATCACCTGTTGGCCGAGGGCTGGGAGGAGCGGCGACTCACCCTTTCCAATACTTACCGTGACGCCACGAGCAATCAATACTGCCTTACCGCCGGGCAATTCTTCGACAATGGCGAACGCTTGCTGCTCATCGATATCGATGCCGTCGGGCTCTAGGAGACTCAAACAGTTTCCCCCACGCGGTGCGCAAACTTATTGAAAACACCCACTGGTTCTACTTGCAGGTCCTGATGCGAACCGGGAAGCTTGAGCAATCAGTCACCTGACGGAGAGGACTCGCCTTGGATTGGCACACCCTGCTTACCCGCGAACGCCTTGGAAAACCGCTGCACAGTCCGCAAGAACTCGGCCGCAGCCCTTTTCACAAGGACCATGACCGCATTATTTTTTCGGGAGCGTTTCGCCGCCTCGGACGCAAGACCCAGGTCCATCCGGTATCGAGCAACGACCATATCCATACACGGCTGACCCACTCCCTGGAAGTCAGTTGCGTCGGTCGCTCACTGGGCATGCGCGTCGGCGAAACCATCCGCAACTCCCTGCCCGACTGGTGTGAACCCAGTGACCTGGGGATGGTGGTGCAATCGGCCTGTCTGGCTCATGACATCGGCAACCCACCGTTTGGACACTCTGGCGAAGACGCGATTCGCCACTGGTTCCAGCAAGCCGCCGGCCGTGGCTGGCTGGACGCAATGAGCGAAGCAGAACGCAACGACTTTCTCAATTTCGAGGGCAACGCCCAAGGCTTCAGGGTATTGACGCAGCTTGAGTACCACCAGTTCGATGGCGGTACACGGCTGACCTACGCCACCTTGGGCACTTATCTGAAGTACCCATGGACGGCCAGGCACGCCGACTCGCTGGGGTACAAGAAACACAAATTCGGTTGCTATCAAAGCGAGCTGCCGCTACTGGAGCAAATCGCTCATAAACTCGGCTTGCCGCAACTTGAAGACCAACGCTGGGCGCGGCATCCGCTGGTGTATCTGATGGAGGCGGCCGACGACATCTGCTACGCGCTGATCGATCTCGAAGACGGCCTGGAAATGGAGTTGCTCGAATACGCCGAAGTCGAGTCTCTGTTGCTGGACCTGGTGGGCGATGACCTGCCGGAAACCTACCGTCAACTTGGCCCGCACGACTCGCGTCGGCGCAAACTGGCGATCCTTCGAGGCAAAGCCATCGAACATTTGACCAATGCCGCGGCCCGGGCCTTTGTCGAGCAACAGGAGGCGCTGCTGGCCGGCACCCTGCACGGCGACCTGGTAGAGCACATGCACGGTCCCGCCAAACGTTGCGTGCTGAATGCCAAGGACATGGCGCGCAAGAAAATCTTCCAGGACAAGCGCAAGACCCTGCACGAAATCGGCGCTTACACCACGCTGGAAATTCTGCTCAACGCTTTCTGCGGCGCAGCCCTGGAGCAACACAACGGGCGGACACCGTCATTCAAGAGTCGTCGGGTTCTCGATCTGCTGGGCAATAGTGCACCCGATCCGCAAGGCCCCTTACACACATCGTTCCTGCGCATGATCGACTTCATCGCCGGCATGACCGATAGCTACGCCAGCGACATGGCCCTGGAAATGACCGGCCGCTCCAGCCACTGACAGAATCGGTTGACCTGCCATTACGCCACCCGTAATGGCAGATTCACCCCGACCATTTCCAAAGCATTCAACGCTGGCTGAATTCCCCTACAGCTAATGTAGAGTGAGCTGATCGATTTATCCGGGTTTGCCCCGGAACAATCACGTCTACTTTGTTCGATAAAAAGAAGCGTGAATATTATGATCAAGGACAATTTGCGCATCTTGCTGGTGGAGGATCATCCATTTCAGCTAAGAGCAACTCAATGCCTGCTTGAAAGTTACGGCTTCACCCAGTTAACCACTACGGATTGCGCGCGAGGCGCACTGCAACACATGCGTACAGCTGTGCAACCATTCGATATTCTGTTGTGTGACCAATGCCTACCCGACCTCTGCGGTCTCGACCTGGTAAAATTCGCCAGTCATCGAGGCATGATCAAACAGGCTATAATTCTAAGCAGCCTGACACCGGCAGAACTTGATGAACTTGAAAAAATCGCAACCACCCATGATTTGCCTTTACTGGGTTACTTGATAAAACCCCTGAAACAATCCGAACTTAAAAAATTATTGAGCCTGATTTCATAATCAAAAACACGTTAAAAAAAGCACCTCCCTACATCGCAAACAAGCCCCACAAAACTTTACTCTTTCTTATAAAAATCCTGATCAGCACGTAAGCCTATTCCTTTTAGCTTGTAGGAATACTCCTATATTACTGCCACAGGCACCTCAGTTCATACGTACCCCCAATTATCTGAGCTATGGTGCGCGCTTTATTTGAGCTCGTATGGGAATTGATTATGAACTCCGTTTTTATTGTCGACGATCACCCTGTCATCCGACTTGCCGTACGCATGCTGCTGGAACACGAAGGCTATCAGGTCGTCGGCGAAACCGATAATGGGGTGGACGCCATGCAGATGGTGCGTGAATGCATACCTGATCTGGTCATTCTCGACATCAGCATTCCCAAGCTGGATGGCCTGGAAGTACTAACTCGCTTCAACGCGATGATCCCCCCTCTCAAAACATTGGTATTGACTGCACAATGCCCAACACTTTTTGGTAAACGCTGCATGCAATCCGGTGCTTCGGGATATGTCTGCAAACAAGAAGATCTCAGTGAACTGGTCAGTGCCATTAAAGCGGTACTATCAGGTTACAACTATTTCCCAAGTGAAGCACTCAATCCTTGCCGCGGTGATGAGGCGCGTTATGCCGATCTGGAACTGTTCAAGTCAGTCAATGATCGGGAACTGATGGTATTGCAACTTTTCGCTCAAGGCCGCACCAACAAGGATATTGCTTCAGGCATGTTCCTGAGCAACAAGACTGTCAGCACTTATAAAAAACGCCTCATGCAGAAACTCAAAGCAAAATCCGAGGTTGAACTTATCGAAATGGCAAAACGTAACGCGCTGGTGTGAGAAACAGGATGCTCAGTCGTTTAAGGGATTATCTGACACTCATCGCCACAGGCATGTGCTTGAGCAACTCGTTGCCCGCAGCGCAGAGCAGTGAAGACTACACCTTGCTCAGTCGCGCGACAGCCGCGCATCTGCAAGTCCAACTGGATCAAGCACAACGACAATGGATCAAGGAAAAACGCGAGTTGATCCTGAGTACCTCAGCGCCGGATTATCCGCCATTCGACCTGGCCATCAGCGGCCGCGACTATGAAGGCCTGACTGCCGACTACGCGGGCATCCTCGGCAAAGCCATCGGCTTACCGATCAAGGTCAAGCGCTTTGCGTCCCGGGACGCTGCAATCGAGGCGCTCGAAAAAGGCGAAGTCGACCTGCTCGGCACTGCAAATGGATTCGAGGCTCGCAATGCCGGAATCCTGCTGTCCAAACCGTACGCAGTGGATCAACCGGTTCTGGTAACACGCGAAGGGGAAACCAGATCCCTGACCGAGGGCCTGGCAGGGTTGCGGCTGAGCATGGTGTATCACTATTTGCCGATGGATGAGGTCAAGACCCTGTACCCGAAGGCGATCATCACACCGTACCCGTCCTACCAGAATGCGATCAACGCCGTTGCCTTCGATCAGGCGGACGTGTTTCTCGGCGACACCATTTCCACTCACTACATGATCAACAAGGGCTACCTGAACAACATCCGCATGGCCAACTTCGGCAAGCACGAAGCCCACGGTTTCAGCTTTGCGCTACACAAGAACAATCCGCAGCTGCTCGGTATCATCAATGCGATACTCATGGCGATCCCCGCCAGCGAACGAGAAAACATCGCCAGACGCTGGAGCGCCGGCAGTAACATTCTGCTCACCGATCACAAACTGGCGCTCAGTAACGGCGAAGAACGCTGGCTGGCACAACATCCGGTGGTCCGCGTCGTCGTCAATGAAGCACTCGCCCCGCTGACGTTTTTTGACAATGACGGTAACTTTCGTGGGGTTGCCGCGGATTTGCTTGAACTGATCAGGTTGCGTACAGGTTTACGCTTCGAGATCCAGCGCAGTCGCAACGACGGCGACATGATCGAGCGGATCAAAGACAACCGGGCCGATCTGATCGCCGCACTGCTCCCCAGCGCACAACGGCACACACTGCTCAATTTCACCCGCCCCTACCTGCAAAACTCCAATGTCCTGCTGACGCGCAAGGACCCGGAGAGTCCCAGCAATCTTGCGCAGCTCCAGGGCAGGCGCCTGGCCATCGCCCAGGGCAATCCGCTGATCGATTATTTGCGTGGCCAGTTACCGCAGATAAAGCTTATCGAAACCCCCGACACGTTCAGCGCCGTAGAGATGCTGGCCGAGGGCCAGGCAGAAGGTGCCGTGAGTTCATTGGTGATCGCCAACTACTTCATCTCATCACAGCTGTTCGAGCACAGGCTTCAAATCAGCACCACCATCGGCACCCAGCAGGCAGCATTCTCCCTGGCAACCGGGCGCGAGGCCAGGGAACTCAATGACATCCTCAACAAGGCCCTGTTGAGCATCGCACCGGAGGAACTGGGCATTATCAATAGCCGCTGGCGTGGCTATACGGCGTCTTCGCAAAGTACCTGGCGTACCTACTTCCGGCTGTTCTACCAAATCCTCATTGTTACAGGCGTGGCGTTGTTGATTTCCATCGCCTGGAACGCGCACATGCAGCGCCAGATCAAACAACGCAAAGCGGCCGAGCGCGCATTGAACGATCAATTCGAATTCATGCGCTCACTGGTCAACGGTACGCCTCACCCGATTTATGTCCGTGATCGCCAAGGCCTGCTGCAAAGCTGCAATGACAGTTATCTGCAAGCCTTCTGCGCGAAACGCGAAGACGTGATTGGTAAAACCATCATTCAAGGTACCTTGAGCAACGCCTTCGAAGCCCGGGAATATCAGGCCGATTACCAGCGTGTCGTGGCCGAGGGCACTCCATTGATTCTCGATCGTGAACTGCATATCGGCGGTCGCCGGTTGACGATCTATCACTGGATTCTTCCTTACCGTGACTCCAGCGGTGAAGTGCAAGGTATCATCGGTGGCTGGATTGACATCAGCGAACGACGGCAACTATTCGATGACCTGCGTTGTGCCAAAGAACGCGCCGACGAGGCCAACCGGGCCAAAAGCACGTTCCTGGCTACCATGAGCCATGAAATCCGCACGCCAATGAATGCGGTGATTGGCCTGCTCGAATTGACCCTCAAGCGTATCGAACATGACCACCCGGATCGTCCCGCCATCGACGTGGCCTACCACTCGGCAAAGGAACTGCTGGAGCTGATCGGCGACATACTCGACATCGCGCGCATTGAATCAGGGCACCTGAGCCTGAGCCCCGAGCGCGTCAATCCGCAGGAAGTCGTAGCGTCAGTGGCACGTATCTTCGAAGGATTGGCCCGGCAAAAAGGACTCGAACTACGGCTGGAATTCAACCTGGTCAATCCGCCCGTCGATGTCTTGCTCGACCCCCAGCGCTTCAAGCAAGTGCTATCCAATCTGGTCAGCAACGCTATCAAGTTTACCGAGCAGGGACACGTCAGGATTATCGTCGACCTGCACCCGACCAACGAGCCTGGCCAGGTACACATGCAACTGCAGGTCGAAGACAGTGGTATCGGGATCAGCCAACAGGATCAGCAGCGCTTGTTCGAGCCCTTCGCTCAGGCCGAAAACACCGGGCAATCAGTCCGTCGCGGCACCGGACTTGGTTTGGTGATCAGCCGCAGTTTGTGCGAAAAAATGGGCGGCAACCTGCAAATGCTCAGTGAACCGGGTGTCGGCACTCAAGTACGGATTTCCTTGCGCCTGCCCACATTGCCATTTGCGCCTTCGCCGGGCATGGCGCAAACACAGATATGCGCAGCGTCAGCACCCTTGAACGTCCTGGTAGTCGATGACCATGCGGCGAATCGCCTGCTCATGTGCCAGCAACTGGAGTTTCTGGGCCATCGATTCAGCATTGCAGAAGATGGTCAGGCAGGACTCGAGACGTGGAGAACCGACACGTTCGATCTGGTCATCGCCGATTGCAACATGCCGGTCATGAATGGATACGAGCTAGCCCGCGCCATTCGCCGAGAAGAACGACAAACGCAACAAAATCCATGCACCGTGCTGGGTTTTACGGCCAATGCACAGCCGGAAGAAATTCAACGCTGCAAACAAGCCGGGATGGATGACTGTCTGTTCAAACCGCTGACCCTGACCGCCTTGAGCCAATGGGTCGAGGGCATAGAGCCAGCGGACCTCGCCCCGGCCTTCAGCCTGGAAGGATTTGAACTGCTGACGGGAGGCAATCCGGTATTGAACCGACGCCTGTTGAGCGAACTGTTGAACAGCAACCGCCTGGACCGACAAGGTTTGCTGGGCCTGCGCGAGTCCACGGATCCACAAGCGTTTCTCGATATTGCGCACAAGATCAAAGGCGCCGCCCGAATCGTTCAGGCCTCTCGGTTGATCGACACCTGCGAGGTGCTCGAAGCAGCCTGCCGGGACAGTTTCCATGCAGAAAAAATAGCCGAATGCTGCAAGGCCATCGAACGCGCCCTGCTCGAATTGGACCAGGCATTGCTGCAACAACTTGGGCAAAACGACGAAAGCACAATCACAGCGCCTTAACTATGCTTGGACGCTGAGCAGTGTGTTAACCATCATGGAGTGAACTGCATGCCCAGCCCACTGCGCCCGGATCAACGGCGATTTCCCCTGCACATCCATATCAGTGTGATGTTCACCCTGCTGTTGCTGCTGACCGGGGTGGTGCTGGGCATTTTCAATTATCGGCAAACCACGCAGATCATTCTTTCCAGCAGTGAAAAGCTCTTCAACCGTATAGAGCAGGATGTCCGCCAGGATCTGCGGGCTACTTACGAGCCGATTCGTCACCTGCTGAGCCTGCTGGTGGACAACCCGGCGGCGCAGGGTATGAACCTGGAGCAACGCCTGGTCCTGCTCAAGCCCTTGAGTCAGTCACTCAAGGACAACCCCGATCTGGCATCGCTTTACCTGGGTTATGACAACGGTGACTTTTTCATGGTTCGCCCTTTGCGAACCCCTCAGCTGAAAACGCTGCTCAAAGCCCCGCAAGCAGCGTCCTATCAGGTGTGGAGCATCGAGCATGACAACCACGGCCTGACCCATTCCCAATCGCTGTTTTTCGATCAGCACCTGAGCCTGATCAGTCGTCATGACTACCCGGCCGACACCTACGATCCACGAAGTCGCGCCTGGTTTTCCAGCGCCAGGCGCGACAGCGACCAGATCACCACCGAACCCTATGTCTTTTTTTCTACCCACAACGTCGGCACCACCCTGGCCCGGCGTAGCGGCGAGCATGCCGTGATGGGCGCCGACCTGACCCTGGAAGAACTCAGCGCCACGCTGGCCAGGCATGTGGTGACGCCAGCAACCGAAATCGTGCTCTTCGATGCCCAGGGCAATGCCATCGCGTATCCCGACAGCAGCCGACTGATCGTCGACGATCAAACCGCCCGCCTGATCAAGGCCGTCGACCTGAGCCCCGGTCTTGGCGCACTGCTCAACCGTCCTCCTGAAGGCAATCGCCTGACTGCCGGCGGTCGCCAATGGATTGTGGCCCGCAGCAGCATGCAGGAGGGTGGCCCGCAAGGCCTGCAGTTGGCGCTGCTGGTCCCGGAAGATGAATTACTCGCCGATGCCTATCGCATGCGCTGGCAAGGCGCGCTGATTACCCTGACGACGCTGCTGCTGTGCATTCCACTGGGCTGGCTGACGTCGAGGGTGCTGGTCAAACCCTTGCGTGCGCTGGTGCAGGAAGCGGACGCGATTCGCAGTTTCGATTTCAATTTCCCCCTTACCCGTCGCTCGCCGGTGCTGGAAGTCGACCAGCTGAGTGTGTCGATGGCGCGCATGAAAGACACCCTGGCGAGCTTCTTCCAGATCACCGACAGCCTGAGCGCCGAGACCCGTTTCGCCCCGCTGCTGGAGCGGGTGTTGTTTGAAACCGTGAAGATCGGCCAGGCCCAGGCCGGCCTGATTTACCTGCGCGAAGGTGACGGTGACCGTATGCAGCCCATGGGGCTGGTCATCAATGACGCCTCGCAAATGCTGTCGTCCTTCGATATCCGCGGGCATGGGCTTCACGACCCACTGAGCCCTGCCTGGCTACAGCAGCTGTCGACTGCCGACAACGTTGTGACCAATCTTGGCTTCGAGCAGGCTGGGGATTTGCAGAAGGTGTTGCTCGTGCTGGCCTGCCCTCGCGCTCATTTGATTGGCATCCGTTTGCACAATCGGCATAACGAAACCGTGGGCCTGCTGGTGTTTCTGTTGGCCGATAGTGGCAACCAGAGCGACCTGGAGAAACTTCGCCCAGACCGCATCGCGTTTCTGCAGGCCGTATCCGGTGCAGCTGCGGTGAGTATCGAAAGCCAGCGCCTGCAAGCCCGGCAAAAACAGTTGCTGGACGCCTTCATCAAACTGCTGGCCGGCGCGATCGACGCCAAGAGCCCCTATACGGGAGGGCATTGCCAGCGCGTACCGGCCCTGACATTGATGCTTGCCCAGGCGGCTGCGGCCAGTCAGGACCCGGCATTCAGCGGTTATCACCCTACCGAGGATGAATGGGAGGCGCTGCACATTGCAGCCTGGCTGCACGACTGCGGCAAGGTCACCACCCCTGAGTACGTGGTCGATAAAGCCACCAAACTGGAAACCCTGAACGATCGCATCCACGAAATCCGCACCCGTTTCGAAGTGCTCAAGCGCGATGCCTGGATCAGCTATTGGCAAGCCATTGCCGGTGGTGGTGACGAGCAACTCCTGGCGCAACTGCGCAATGCCACGCTGACACAGCTGGATGATGATTTCGCCTTCGTTGCCCGCTGTAATCTCGGCGGCGAGGCCATGGCTGAAGCCGACCTGCAACGCCTGCGCAGCATCGGCCAACGCACCTGGACCCGAACCCTGGATGACCGATTGGGGGTTTCCTGGGAGGAGAACCGGCGCCAGGCACGCACTCCGGCACCGACGCTGCCGGTCAGCGAGTCGCTGTTGGCCGACAAACCCGAGCATCTGTTCGAGCGAGTCGAGTCCGAACTGATTTCAGCGGACAACCCCTGGGGCTTCAAGCTCGATGTGCCACACTACAAGTACAACCGAGGCGAGCTGTACAACCTGAGCATTACCCGAGGCACCCTGACCAACGAAGAGCGCTACATCGTCAACCATCACATGGTGCAGACGATCCTGATGCTCAATCAACTGCCCTTCCCCGGTCACCTGCGCAATGTCCCGGAAATCGCCGGCGGCCATCACGAAAAAATGGACGGCAGCGGTTATCCCAAACGCTTGAAGCGCGAAGACATGAGCCTGCCGGCAAGAATGATGGCGATTGCCGATATTTTCGAAGCCCTGACCGCTGCCGACCGCCCCTACAAGAAAGCCAAGCCCCTGAGCGAGGCGCTGGGTATCATGGCCAACATGTGTCGGCACGCCCACATCGATCCGCAGTTGTTCGGGTTGTTCATCAACGCGCACATTTATTTGCAGTACGCCGAGCGCTTCCTCGATCCCCAGC
>Ga0302168_1000313_pt1 | contig 11350 bp, 10 predicted proteins | sample I_Fen_N1_2_FD_193494 | JGI IMG/M metagenome (GOLD analysis project Ga0302168, IMG submission 193494) | Peat permafrost microbial communities from Stordalen Mire near Abisko, Sweden - I_Fen_N1_2 | ecosystem: Environmental > Terrestrial > Soil > Wetlands > Permafrost | place: Sweden: Abisko...
GGCAACCAAGCAACTGGAAGACTCTTCGTTCGAGGCGTCCGATCTGGCTCAGCCGGCGCAGGACCTGAAGCTGACCGTTCACACCTCCAAGCCGTTCGGCCGTGAAGGTGGCGAAGGTGTTACGGCTAACCGTGCCGTGGTGACCGCAGCGTTCAGCCCTGAAGTACTTGATGAGGGTGCCAACAGCACTGCCATCGAGCTCGATCCGGAAACCGTGATCGTGTTGCGCGCCAAGGAACACCTCAAGCCTGCGCAGCTGCCGCTGGAAAGCGTCGCCGGCCCGATTCGCGAGCAATTGACCAAGGAGCACGCCAGTGCTGCCGCCAAGACCAAGGCTGACGAGCTGATCGCCAGTCTGCGTGCTGGCAAGACGCCGTTGGACAAGGCGATCGACGGACAGAACTGGAAAGTCACCGCCGGCGCGACTCGCGCTCAGGAGGGGGTTGACCCAACGGTGCTGCAAGCGCTGTTCCGGATGCCGAAGCCTGTCGCGAAAGACAAGCCGGCCTTCAGTAGCGTGACGTTGCCTGATGGCAGCCTGATGATCGTGCGCCTGAACAGTGTCAACGAAGCGGCAACGCCAACCGAAGAAGAGAAGGCTCAATACCGTCGCTTCCTCGCTTCGCGCGTTGGCCAGCAGGACTTTGCGGCTTACCGCAAGCAGCTGGAAAGCCAGGCGGACATCAAGCGTTTCTGATGCCCGACTGAGTTTTGCGCTTATCAAGAACCCCGGCCGAAAGGTCGGGGTTTTTTGTTTGTGCAGTTGTCATCAATCTTCCGGGATCTTTTGCCTAATATCGGGATCAACGGACCTGTAACTGTTTTAAGACACAATCGTTGCGCCGCTAAGCATCGATCTGTTGCACAATACGCCCCGAACCGATTTCCTCAGGATGTTCAATGTTTAAATCATTTCCCATGCGTGTTGCCGGGCTGGCGCTGGTGCTGGCCGTTGCGGCCGGGTGCTCGTCGAAAAAAGCCACCATCTACGAGCATGAGAACTTCGCCGACTCCGGTACGTTTTCCCGTAACTATCCGGTGACTGATGCGCAATCCTGTGAAGCCGCCCGTCGGGCGTTGCTCAGCCAGGGCTATATCATCACCAGCAGTGATCCGAAACTGGTCAGTGGTCACAAGAGCTTCCAGCAGACCGGCGAGACCCATATGGAGATCAGCTTCAGTGTGGTGTGTGCCGATGATGGTAGCGAGGGGCACCACGCGACCATGTTCGCCAATGCCCTGCAGGACCGCTATGCATTGAAGAAGACCAACAACTCCGCCAGTCTGGGTGTCGGTGTGTTGGGTTCGGTGTCGATGCCAATAGGCTCGTCTGACGATTCGATGGTCAAGGTCGCCAGCGAAACCGTATCGTCGGCCAAGTTCTATGAGCGTTTTTTCACGCTGGTCGAGCTGTTCCTGCCACCGGAGGCGAAGAAGGCTGCACACATCACCGAAAAACCGAAAACCGATCTGGGAGTGCCTGAAGCCAAGGCTGCTCCGGCTCCGGTAGCAGCGACCCCGGCACCGGCAGCAGAACCTGCACCCGTAGCGGCCCCAGTGCCCCCAGTGCCCGCTGAAGCCGCTCCCGCAGCCTCTGAACCGGTTGCGCCGGCGGAAACCGCGCCAGTTGCGGCGACCCGGAGCGAAGAGCCGGCCGCGTCCTCGGAAACCATTACGCCGCCGACCCATTCAAGCGACATGCCGCCGCCGACAGAACCGATTCCGGCGATGCCTGTTACCGGCCAATAGCGGGTTGCAGCGTCGCGGGAGTGAAAAACCGCTCCCATTGCGCTGCACAGATTGACCCACGTCAAACCAGGCTGCCGTTCTGCGGTCTGTCTCGAAAAAAACGCTGATAAATGCCTGACCGCCTGCTACGTTTTATCGTAGAGCGAAGGCGTGTCGTGGCTGCGTCATTTTTCTTTCATGCGCGGACTTTATGCTCAAGTTGCTGGTCATTTATTCAGACAATTTTCAATGAGCCGTGGGGGATTCAAAATGGACGATTATCAGGAAGAGCTGCTCGAGTATCAGGCCTTTGAGCTGGACCCGCTGGAACCAGCCGAAGACGCGACCGAGCTGTAAGCGTCAGGCTAACTGACGGTGGCTGCGGCGAAATTCGCCGGGGGTCTGACCGTTCCAGCGCTTGAATGCGCGTTGAAAGGCTTCGGCTGAGGCAAAACCCAGCAGATAGGCGATTTCTCCGAATGCCAGTTCGGTGTCGCGAATGTAGGTCATGGCCAGGTCGCGACGTGTGTCGTTGAGAATTGCGCGAAATTGCGTGCCTTCTTCGGCAAGTCTGCGACGCAAGGTCCAGGTGGGCAGCTTCAGGCGTGCCGCCACTTCTTCCAGGTCGGGTTCCCGGCCGCCATTGAGCAACGGCCCCAGCAACTGAGTGATACGTTCACGCAGGCTGCGGGTGCGTGTCAGTTGCTCCAGTTCCCGCTCGCACAGTTGCAGCAAGTGACGCCAGGTGCTTGGACAATGTTCAGGGTTGCGCTGAGCGAGACTCTCCAGGCCCAGGCGCAGTTGATTGTGTTCGCAGCCGAACTGGATCGGGCAGTCACCCAACACTTCATAGTCCGCGCGGTAATCGGGGGCTTCGAATTCGATCTCGATGCGCTCGGCACACAGTGGAGCAGGGCTGACGCTGGACAATTGCTGCAACCAGCCGGCAATGATCGAGTCGACCACAAAGCGGTTATAGCTGTTGTAAGGGCTGATCGAGTAGAACCTCAGCCAGGCACCCTGGGGGTCTTCGTGAAAGCTCGATTGTCCGCGATAGTTGGAACCATACAAGGCTTCAAAACGGATCAGGCAACGTGCGGCTTCGCGCACGGTCGGCGCCTGGGAGGCGGTAACTCCGGCGAGGCCAGCCTGGCTCAAGCGACTGTACCGGCCCATGCGCAGGCCGAGTGCCGGGTTATCGGTCAACTGAATTGCGCCATGGCCCAGGCGCATGTAGCGGGGTATCGAGAGTCGTGCACACGCTTCGCCGAGTCGCGCTGCGTCGAGGCCGTATTGTTCGAGCAAGGGTTGCGGGTCGACTCCGTGGCTGCGTATGGCGTCGGCCAGGCTGTGAACAAACCCCACAGACAGATCGCCCAGACGCATCGGAAGGGATTTCATGCGCTACAACCAGAGGTTCAGCAAGCGCGCACCATGCGCGTTGGCATCGATGAACTGCTGGCCGCTGCTGCTGATGAAGCTTTGTCCGGCGCTGCCCTGATCCCAGAATTGCCCGCGCAGAAACACGCTGACCCCGGCGGTGGCCTGACTGGCCGGTGCCTGGGTCGTGAGGGTCAGGTGCTGCCACGCCTGGCCTTCGCTGAGCTCTCCTGGCTTGAGGTTGACAGAAGCTGGCGTCGACGAGCCCCGGTATCCTCGCCACGGTTGATCCCAGGTGCCGCGCCCTGCCAAATAGGCGGGAACCGCAACCAGTTGCACGTGCTGATCGTCGAGCTTGCGATAATTTTCCGGATACCAGCTGTCGCGACCGATCAGCACGCCCAAACGTCCGGCCGGTGTGTCGACCACATTGAGTGAATGCTCGCCACTGGCCTTGATCCCATCCTGCTTGGCAAACATCGGGTGCATTTGGCGCTGCGGTTGCCCGATTGGCAGGCCATCGCGGCTAAACACGACGCTGCTGTTGTAAAGCGCACCGTGGCCGATTTTCAGGGTGCCATCAATGATGCTCGGCTCGGGCAATACAATGGAGCCTGCCACCAGTGTCACGTTGAATTCTTTCGCCAGGCCGCCAAACAACGCCTGGTAATCCTTGGCCATGCCTTTTGCTTTCATGCGCAGGTGAGCATCGTCCAGGCGATTGCCGCCTTCGGCGCTGATCAAGGCACGGACAAATTTCAAGGGGTTGCTCACGGCCAGCCAGTTCATGGCTTCCTTCAAAGTGCTGGCCTGGTAAAGCTCATCCTTCTCACCGCTGACCATCAGCCAGGTGCCGACATGCTCCGGCAGGACCACGATGGTTTTCTCGTTCAGCAATCCCTGGTCCTTGGCTTTCTGCAAGTAGGCCGCGAGTTTTCGGTGCAGGCGTTCAGGGCTCTGATAATCGGTGGGAAAGAGTTCGGGCTGGATACCCAGCAGATTGCCGCGATCGGCAGGCGTGCCCTGATCGACGGCAAGGTTGATCCGCAAGTCCGAGAGGTAATGCCCCGCCGGGCGATCCGCGGCCCACATGGCGTAGGTCGCCAGGACAGCAATCAGCGCCATGGAGAAGGTCAGGTACAAAAGTTTGCGCATGGGGAAACAGTCAACGGCCGCGAGCAGGATTCGTCGACTAGGGTATGACCCATGTCGACGCTTGCCAAGGGGTGCTGCGCATTTGGATCAATAAGTTGTCAGTTATGGTCATTGAGTGACAACGACTCGGCTCTTAGTCTGTCGAGCATGACTGACGGGGGCCACGAGAGCTTCCGCATTTTTCCCGTGATCGCTCGATGTGGAGTTTCCGATGACCGCCGCCCATTACCCGCACCTGCTGGCCCCGCTGGACCTGGGTTTCACCACGCTGCGCAACCGTACCCTGATGGGGTCGATGCACACCGGCCTCGAAGAAAAACCGGGTGGGTTCGAGCGCATGGCGGCCTATTTCGCCGAGCGTGCCCGTGGGGGTGTCGGTTTGATGGTCACCGGTGGCATCGGTCCGAACGACGAGGGCGGGGTGTATTCCGGCGCCGCCAAGCTGACCACCGAAGAAGAGGCGCTCAAGCACCAGATCGTGACGCGCGCGGTGCATGAGGCGGGTGGCAAGATCTGCATGCAGATCCTTCACGCCGGCCGTTATGCCTACAGCCCGAAACAGGTCGCGCCGAGCGCCATTCAAGCGCCGATCAATCCGTTCAAGCCTAAAGAGCTTGACGAGGACGGCATCGAGAAGCAGATCCGCGATTTCGTCACTTGTTCGACCCTGGCGCAACAGGCCGAATACGACGGCGTCGAAATCATGGGCTCCGAAGGGTATTTCATTAACCAGTTCCTCGCCGCTCATACCAACCACCGTACCGACCGCTGGGGCGGCAGCTACGAAAACCGCATGCGCCTGCCGGTGGAAATCGTACGCCGGGTGCGCGAAGCGGTCGGTCCGAACTTCATCATCATTTTTCGCCTGTCGATGCTCGACCTGGTGGAAGGCGGCAGTACCTGGGAAGAAATCGTGCAGTTGGCCAAGGCCATCGAGCAGGCCGGTGCGACCCTCATCAACACCGGTATCGGCTGGCATGAAGCGCGGATTCCGACCATTGCCACCAAGGTCCCGCGTGCGGCCTTCAGCAAGGTCACGGCCAAGCTGCGTGGTTCGGTGAACATTCCGTTGATCACCACCAACCGCATCAACACCCCGGAAGTCGCCGAGCAGATTCTGGCCGAAGGTGATGCCGACATGGTCTCGATGGCGCGGCCGTTCCTCGCCGACCCGGACTTCGTCAACAAGGCCGCTGAAGGCCGCGCCGACGAAATCAACACCTGCATCGGTTGCAACCAGGCGTGCCTGGACCACACCTTCGGCGGCAAGTTGACCAGTTGCCTGGTCAACCCGCGTGCCTGCCACGAAACCGAACTCAACTATCTGCCGGTCAAGCAGATCAAGAAAATCGCCGTGGTCGGTGCCGGTCCTGCGGGATTGTCCGCCGCGACCGTAGCGGCCGAGCGCGGCCATCAAGTGACGCTGTTCGATTCGGCCAGCGAAATCGGCGGCCAGTTCAACGTCGCCAAGCGCGTACCGGGCAAGGAAGAGTTCTACGAGACCCTGCGTTACTTCAACCGCAAGTTGCAGACCACCAACGTCGAGCTGTGCCTGAACACCCGGGTGGATGTGGCAAGACTGGTCGAGGGCGGTTACGACGAGATCATCCTGGCGACCGGCATCGCCCCAAGAACCCCGGCGATTCCTGGCGTCGAGAACGCCAAGGTCCTGAGTTACCTGGACGTGCTCCTCGAGCGTAAGCCCGTGGGCAAGCGTGTCGCGGTGATTGGCGCCGGTGGTATCGGTTTCGATGTGTCGGAGTTCCTCGTTCACCAGGGCGTGTCCACCAGCCTGAACCGCGATGAATTCTGGAAAGAATGGGGCATCGATACGCACCTGGAAGCGCGCGGCGGTGTCGCCGGGATCAAGGCCACGCCCCATGCCCCGGCCCGTGAAGTGTTCCTGCTGCAACGCAAGAAGTCCAAGGTCGGCGACGGCCTTGGCAAAACCACCGGCTGGATTCACCGCACCGGTTTGAAGAACAAGCAGGTGCAGATGCTCAACAGTGTCGAATACCTGAAGATCGACGACCAAGGCTTGCACATTCGCATCGGCGAAACCGGCGAGCCGCAAGTGCTGCCGGTGGACAATATCGTGATCTGCGCCGGCCAAGACCCGTTGCGCGAGTTGCAGGAAGGCCTGGTCGCGGCAGGGCAGAACGTGCATTTGATCGGTGGCGCGGACGTCGCGGCGGAGCTGGATGCCAAGCGTGCAATCAATCAGGGTTCGCGGTTGGCGGCTGAGTTGTAATAGCAGCCCTGCGGCGAGGACGCGAACGCCCTCGTCACCCGTCAACTGCTAAGATGCCGGCTCTTTTCCCTGGGCCGGCATCAATGCTTTCTCCTCCCGCAAACTGGCGACCCCAAGCCCCCCTCGAACCACTGCAACTCGACTGGCTCAGCCGCGCCAGAATCGAAGTCGCCATCCTGCGCCTGGATCAGATCGACCCGCTGATCAGCGGTAACAAATGGTTCAAGCTCATCGAACACCTCAACGCCGCTGACCGGGCGGGTGCCGAGGGCATCATCAGCCTCGGTGGCGCGCACTCCAATCACCTTCACGCACTGGCCGCCGCCGGCAAGCGCCTGGGTTTTGCCACGGTCGGCCTGCTGCGCGGACACCCTCAGCAAACGCCCACCGTGAAAGACTTGCAGGCGTTCGGCATGCAGCTGCACTGGCTCGGTTATGGCGGCTATCGCGCGCGGCACGAAGCGGGTTTCTGGCAGCCGTGGCAATCCCTGTACCCGACATTGCACCCCGTACCGGAAGGCGGTGGTGGTTTGCCAGGCGCGCTCGGCTGCATGCCGCTGAGAGGGCAGGTCTCTGCGCAACTGGCCAGCGTGGGCTGGAGCGGCTACGACGGTTGGTGGCTGGCCTGCGGAACGGGTACGACCCTGGCCGGCCTGGTGCTGGCTGAAGCGGGGGATCATCCGGTTTACGGCGCGTTGGCGGTGCCCGACGATCATGGGGTCGCGCAGGCGGTCGAGAGGATCGTTGCAGAAGCGGGCGAAACCACGGCGGTTTATCAACTGTTCGACGCCAGTCGTGGCGGCTTTGCCCGCGTCGATCCGCCGTTGCTCGAATTCATCGAAAAGACCGAGCGCGCCAGCGGCATTCCTCTGGAACCGCTGTACACAGGTAAGGCGTTGCTGGCGCTCAAACAGCAAGTCGAGGCGGGCCGGTTTGCTCCCGGGACCCGACTGATCTTCATCCATACCGGTGGCTTGCAGGGCCTGCGAGGGTTCGGTTCGCAGCACTGAAGGGCAACAGAAACCAGTGTGGGAGCAAGCTTGCTCCCACACTCAGGTATTGCGGGTCTCAGGAATTGCGGCTCACTCGTTTGGGCATCATCCGCAGCAAGGTGTTATCGCCGACCACGTAGTGATGATAAAGCCCGGCCAACGCGTGCAGGCCAATCAGCCAATAGCCGATGGTTGCGCCAAGTTCATGCCAACCCTGGATTTGTTTGGCCAGTGCTTTGTCTTCAGCGATCAGCATGGGCAGGTCGATACCATAAAACATCACTTGATTGCCTTTGGCACTGGTGACCAGCCAGCCGAGAATCGGCATGGTGATCATGAAGAGGTACAGCGCCCAGTGCATCAGCCTGGCCATCACCGTCTGCCACCGAGGGGAGGCCGGGAAGATTTGCGGCGCCGGGCCCAGGCTGCGAGCAAACAAACGCAACCAGACCAGAACGAACACGGTCAGGCCGAGCATGAAGTGCGATTCCACGATCAGTGTTCGCCCGCCACTGCCCTTGGGAAAAATCCCGCGAAATTCTATGCAGGCATAAACCAACGCCAGCAAGACCAACATCAACCAATGCAGCGCTATCGAGACGGTGCTATAGCGCGAATCGGAATTTTTCCATGGCATACGGTGTTCCTCACAGGTCAGCTCAAGCCACCGTTCTTCTTCGACGGTGTGCTTTACTGTAATCCTGTTTCACCGTGTTTGCCTGTGGCGATGGGTCACGGGAGCACTGGTTCAGCTGATTGACAGCAAAAAGCGCCAGTTCCGTTCAAACACTGGCGCTGCATTTGGAGGCGTGGCAATCAGCAGGTTTGCGGCATCTCACCTTTGGCCAGGCGCTTGTTGATATCGGCGATCACGGCCGGCAAGTCGGTGATGGTGTCGATCATGTAATGCGGGCGCGAGCCTTCGAACAGCGCATGGATACGCGTGCGTTCGCTGTCCAGTTTATCGCTGTCCAAGGCGCGATAACCCTCGTAGTCCAGGCCCAGGGCGTTGCCCGAACAGATCAGCGCCACGGTCCACATGCCAGCGCGGCGACCTTCGAGAATGCCTGGCACGGTGTCGTCGATCTTCACGCAGGCGGCGACATCGTCGATGCCCAGGGCAATCACGTTGGCCAGTGCCTGTGCCGGCCATGGGCGGCCATTCGGCACTTCGTCGGTGGCGACCACGTGATCGGCCACGTAACCGTTGGTGGCGGCCAGTTCGACCACCTTGTCCATGACCTGTTTCGGGTAGCCGGAGCACGAGCCGATCTTGATCCCTTGCCGGCGCAGGTTGGCGATGGTGTCCAGGGCGCCCGGAATCAGTGCCGAATGCTCGGCGATTTTTTCGATCTGCAGCGGCATGAAGCGTTGATAGATGGCGGTGACGTCATCGTCGGTGGGCGTGCGGCCAAACACTTTGCGGTAGCGCTCGGCGACTTCCGGCTGATTGCACAAGGTGCGGATGTGGTCCCACTTGCCCATGCCCATCGGGCCACGGGCTTCATCGATGGACACCTGGACGTCGAACTCGGCGAAGGCTTCGACAAAGATCTGCGTCGGCGCGAAGGAGCCGAAATCGACCACGGTGCCGGCCCAGTCGAGGATGGCGGCCTGGAGTTTGCTTGGATGGGTGTAGTTCATGGTGATCAAGTCCTGTGGCAACTGGCTAATAGGGGCGATGTGGTTACTGTGGGGAAGGCGGTATGGCTTAGATCTCTAACACTTCCATCTCACGCAGCACGTCGCCAATCGCCGCCACCGCTTCGCGCATCTGCGCCGGGGTGACGTGACCGATGCAGCCGACGCGGAAGGTTTCGACCTGGGTCAGTTTGCCGGGGTAGAGGATGTAACCCTTGGCCTTGACCCGTTCGTAGAATTCCTTGAACTGGTAGCGTGGATCTTTCGGTGCGTGGAACGTGGTGATGATCGGCGCCTGGATGGCGGCCGGCAGGAAGCTGCGCAATCCCAGTTTGCCCATCTCTTCCATCAGTGCCTGGCAGTTGGCGGCGTAGCGCTGATGCCGGGCCGGCAGGCCGCCTTCTTCGTTGTATTGCAGCAGGGCTTCGTGCAGCGCCGCGACCACGTGGGTCGGCGGGGTGAAGCGCCATTGGCCGGTCTTGGCCATGTAGGAGTGCTGGTCAAACAGATCCATCGCCAGCGAATGCGAGTTGCCGGCAGCGTTGGCCAGGGCTTCCTTGCGAGCGAAAACGAACCCCATCCCGGGTACGCCCTCCAGGCATTTTCCGGAAGCAGCGATCAGCGCGTCGAACGGTATCTGTTGCGCGTCGACCGGCAGCGCGCCAAAGGAGCTCATGGCGTCGATGATCAGGCGTTTGCCGTGTTGCGCAACGACCCGAGCGATTTCCGGCAGCGGGTTGAGGATACCGGTGCTGGTTTCGCAGTGAATCAGTGCGACGTGGGTGATGCTGTCATCGGCTCGCAGCAGGCGCTCGACGTCGGCGGCGGTGGTGGGTTCGTCTTCGGCGGTTTCGAAGGTGCTGAACGAGCGGCCGAGCACTTCGCAGATTTTCGCCAGGCGTTTGCCGTAGGCACCGTTGATCAGTACCAGCACTTTGCCGTCGCGCGGTACCAGCGTGCCGATGGCCGCTTCGACCGCGAAGGTGCCGCTGCCTTGCAGGGGCACGCAGTGATGACTGGCGCCCCCGTTGATGATTGCCAGCAGTTGTTCGCAGAGGCTGGCGGTCAACTGGTTGAAGCGCTCATCCCATGAACCCCAGTCGACCATCATCGCCTGACGGGTGCGTGCTGAAGTGGTCAGTGGACCAGGGGTGAGCAGGATGGGGGCGGCAGTACTCATTCTCGTGTCCTCGCAATCGATGGGATGAAGCTACGGGGCCTAAATTGCAATTTGCCGTGTTATCAATCAAATTGTTTGTTGTTATGCCAGCCATCAGTGAGGCTTATTCATGAATCTGTTTCAGCTGCGTGCTTTCGACGCCGTGGCCCGCGAGGGCAGCTTTACCCGGGCGGCCGCACGGCTGTTCATCAGTCAACCGGCGGTCACCGGGCACATCAAGGCGCTGGAGGAGCACTACCAGATCAGCCTGTTGCGCCGCACCGCGCGACGGGTGGAGTTGACGGAAGAGGGCACCAAACTGGCGGCGATCACCCGGGCCATGTTCGGCCTGGCCGAAGAAGCACAGGCGATGCTGGAGGCCAACCGGCAGTTGCTGACCGGGCGCCTGGAAGTGGCGGCGGACGGCCCGCATATGGTTATGCCGATGCTCGCGAGCCTGCGGGCGCGTTATCCGGGAATCACGGTGAACCTGCGCTTGGGCAATGCCCAGGAAACCCTGGCGGCGCTGTTGTCCGAACATGCCGACGTGGCGGTGCTGACCGAAGTCGAGCCGCGCAAGGGGCTGCATCTGCAAGCGCTCAGCGAGTCACGCATTTGCGCACTGGTGCCCGACGGTCATCCGTGGGCGCAACGGTCCAAAGGCGTGCCACTCAAGGAACTGGATCAGGTGATCATGGTGTTGCGTGAGCCGAGTTCGATCACCCGGCGCACCTTTGATCAGGCGTGCGCCCATGCCCAGGTCAACCCAAGGGTGTTGCTGGAGCTGGACAGTCGCGAAGCGGTGACAGAAGCAGTGGCCGCCGAGTTGGGCGTGGGCGTGGTGTCTTCGGTAGAGGTGAGCCACGACCCCCGGGTGACGGCGGTGCCGATCATTGGCGAGGGGTTGGTGAACCGGCACATGATGGGGTGCATGGAACGGCGCCGGGATTTGCGTTTGATCCAGGCGTTTTTTGAGTTGGTGCCAGGCCGATAAACCGTGGCGTGGCTATCGCGGGCAAGCCACGCTCCCACAGGATTCATGTT
>Ga0302168_1000314_pt1 | contig 11325 bp, 13 predicted proteins | sample I_Fen_N1_2_FD_193494 | JGI IMG/M metagenome (GOLD analysis project Ga0302168, IMG submission 193494) | Peat permafrost microbial communities from Stordalen Mire near Abisko, Sweden - I_Fen_N1_2 | ecosystem: Environmental > Terrestrial > Soil > Wetlands > Permafrost | place: Sweden: Abisko...
CCCTTGCCTCTGGCTAACACTTCCCCTTGCCGGGTGTGTAGAGGACTTTCACCTCCAAGTCACCAGCGTGGCCACCACAGCCAAACTGGTTGCGCTGACGCGCAACGCGCCATGCCTGGCGCACCCACAAAAAAGGCCGTTTCCATAAAGAAACGGCCTGTCCGAAGTAACTAAAGACCGACGAAAAACAGTTAAGTTCCGTCTATAAAACAGTAACTTATAGAAATGTGCTGAAGTCGTGTTACTCGTCGGATTTCGATTGTCAGCACTCTGACACAGCCTCAGGATCGCGTCGTCATCCCCTTGAGGTTCCTCCATGAAGTTCTCCTCGATTCTCTTGTTGTCCCTTGGCTTGTTCAGTGGCCTTGCTTCTGCTGGCGGCACCACCGAAGCAGGTGTGGGCGGCGCATTGGGCGGGGTTCTTGGCTCGGTCGTCGGTCAGTCGCTGGGCGGCAATACAGGTTCCACCATCGGCGCGGCCCTGGGCGGCGCGGGTGGTAGCGCAGTCGGCGCAAACAAACACAGCCGTGGCGAAGCCGCCATCGGTGGCGCGCTGGGTGCAGCAGGCGGTAACGTGGTCGGTCGCAGCATGGGTGGCACCACCGGCAGCCTGATCGGCTCCGCAGCAGGCGGCGGCGCCGGTGGCGCGCTGGGTAATTACATGGGCAACAAATACGATGACGAGGGCGACAACGACAATCGCTCCTATCGTGGCCATGGCGATGATCGACGCTACTACCGTGACCGCCACCCTGGCCGCGGTCATGCCTATGGGCATCGCAAGCATCACAAGTATTACCGCGACTAAGGCTTCCATCGCCTCGTTGGCCGGTACCGGTACATAAAAATCGCAGCCCAAGGGCTGCGATTTTTTTTGCCAGGTTTACACCACCAGGCGCTCCAGAGCCCCACGTAACCTGGCCGGAATCGACACTGGCTGATTCGAAGCACGATCAACAAACACATGCACGAAACGTCCGGCCGCGCAGGCTTCGTCTTCCCCTTGCTTGAACACCGCCAATTCGTATTGCACTGAACTGTTGCCGAGCTTGCCGACCCGCAGGCCGATCTCGATCCGGTCCGGAAAAGCGATGGACGCAAAGTAATCGCACGCCGAACTCACGACAAAACCCACCACCTCGCCGTCATGAATATCCAGGCCACCGACTTCGATCAGGTAGGTGTTTACCGCCGTGTCGAAGAAGCTGTAGTAGGTGACGTTGTTGACGTGACCATAGGCGTCGTTGTCGTGCCAGCGCGTGGTGATGGGCTGGAAGTGTGGGTAGTCGGTGCGTTGGTTCATGCGCAACTCTCGTCTTGAAGTGGCTGAAGTCTACCGATCCGCAAAGCCTTTACCCACCGCGGCCAGCTCACCGATCAAGCGCGCCGGCTTCCAGTGGTCGCCCTGCCGGGTTTCCAGAGCCATCAAGCGCTGGTGGATGTCTGCCAGGCCTTGCTGATCCGCCCAGGCCATTGGCCCGCCCTTCGCCGCCGGGAAGCCATAACCGTTGAGGTACACCAGATCAATATCGTGCGCTGACTGCGCAATGCCTTCCTGAAGGATCTTCGCCCCTTCGTTGACCAGTGCCAGCAAGCAACGCTCAAGAATCTCCTCAGCGCTGATATCACGACGCTGAAAGCCCAATCCTTCGCTGACCTGCAGCACCAGCGCATCGACTTCCACATCGTGCTCGGCCTGACGGCTACCGGGCTCGTAGTGGTAATAACCGTTACCGCTCTTCTGACCGAAACGCCCGAGTTCACACAGCCGGTTATCCACCTGGACCTCCGGCGCATCCTGACCTGTACCCGCCAGTTCCCGAGCGCGCCACCCGAGGTCGACGCCCACCACGTCGTACATGCGGAACGGTCCCATGGCAAAACCGAATCCTTGCAGCGCCGCATCCACCTGATAGGGATAAGCCCCCTCCAGCAGCATCTTGCGCGCTTCGAGTACGTAGGTGTTGAGCATGCGGTTGCCGATGAAACCGTCGCAATTGCCCGCCACCACGCTGACCTTGCCCATGCGTTTGCCTAACGCCAGCGCTGCATCAAGCACCGTCGGCGCAGTCTGGGCGCCACGGACGATTTCCAGCAGTTTCATGATATGGGCCGGGCTGAAGAAGTGCAGACCCAGCACTTGCTGCGGGCGGCGAGTGGCGGCGGCAATAGCATCGATATCCAGCGCCGACGTGTTACTGGCCAGAATCGCTTCGGGTTTGAGCAGGCCGTCCAGCTCGCGGAAGATTTTCTGCTTCAGTTCGAGGTTTTCGTACACCGCCTCGATCACCAGATCGACCTCGCGGATCGCTGCGTAATCCGCCGCTGCGGTCACACGCGCAGTGCGCGCATCGGCCTCGGCCTGATCGATACGCCCTTGTCGCACATTGTGAGCGTTGGTGTCGGCCACGGCGGCCAGCGCCTGTTCAAGCATCTGCGGATTGTTATCCACCCACTGCACCGGCACCCCGGCATTGGCCAGACACATGACAATGCCACGGCCCATGGTGCCGGCCCCGATGACGGCGGCGCGCTGAATATTGAATGGCGTCTGGCTCATGATTTGCTCTCTTGTTGGCGATCCAAAGACAGCCCCCACCATAGTCAGGCATTGCGGGTTTTTGAAATTTATTCCTGTGATGAGCAACATTCAGCGGATGGATGTACCGATTCTCCGCAGACGCCGGTTAACTCCTGTGGGAGAGGTGTTGCTCTGCCCATTCACGCACTTGGGCATACGGATAATCTTCCAGCGCCGCAAACCCTGAAACAGTCCTCGCCTTCATCTTGGTAAACAGCGGCACGCTGATTCCGCACAGGAAACGCGTGACCCGTTCAGCCGAAGGAACGTTGCCAGTGTGTTGCTCATGCCTGTGGATAAAATCACCGCACAGCGCTTCGAAATTTTTATCCACAAGCGCCGGCAATTCCGGTGGTGCAGGCAACCGCGCTACATGCCCGTGACACACCGAGCAATGCCCGCATTGCCGAGGCGCGTTTTCGTCGCCGAAATATTCGGCCAAGCGGTAGCCCAGGCAATGGTCTGTGGCAAACAGGTCCAGCATGGCGTGAATCCGCGCGATTTCGGTACGCTCATGTTGTGTGAAATAAGCGTGCAGTTCGGCACTCAGGGCCTGACTGTCAAAGTCCGTTTTCAGCAGGCTGTAGACCTCGGTCATCTGCTTGCTTTCAAGCTCGACCCAACCCTTCTCCTGGAAATAATCCAGCGCCTTGACCACCCGGTTGCGCTCCGCCTGATGCTGCTCGTATAGCGCATCGAAGTTCACCGTGGCCCAGGTCCGCGCGCGGCTGGAGGTCTGGATAATCGCGGCGACAAAGTCCTTGCGCTCACCCTCGAAACGCGCGAGCAACGCCTCCGGTTCTTGCAAATACTTGAACCGGTACTCGGCGTAATACGCGTAGCGCGGGGCGATCAAGCCGCGCAACTCCAGTTGCACCAGCAAGGTCTTGAGTGGCAATTGGCGAATGTTGCTTTGATCGGCTAACGGCCCCAACAAAAACTCCCACTGCCCCTCAGGCGCTGCGGCGAGCATTTCATCGAGCACACAGCGGATCCCGTCCTGCTCGGGTGTGTCACCGTAGACGAAGTTTTCCAGCACGTTGAGGCTGTCGCGGTTAGCCAACACCAGGCAGTCGGATGGCTGCCCGTCACGTCCGGCGCGACCGATTTCCTGGCTGTAGTTTTCGATGGATTTGGGCAGGTCGAAATGCACCACGTTGCGGATGTCGCTCTTGTCGATGCCCATGCCAAACGCGATGGTGGCGACGATGCAATTGGACTGTCCGGCCATGAACCGCTTTTGTATGCCTTCGCGTTGATCGTGAGGTAGACCGGCGTGATAGGCCTCCGCTTGAATACCGTTGCGCCCCAAGTGTTCGGCAATGTGTTCAGCGGTTTTTTGCAGGGTGACATAGACGATGCTTGGCTGATTAGGGCGTTCGCTCATCCATTCGACCAGACGTCGGCGTTTGTCCTGACCGCGTACGGGCTCGACCAACAAATTGAGGTTTGGCCGGTAGAAACCCGTGGTCACGACATCTTCCGGGGCGATGGCGAATTTGGCCTGCATGTCGGCGATCACCTTGGGCGTCGCAGTCGCGGTCAGCAGCAGTGCCTGCGGGATATTGAATTGACGCTGGTAGTCGGGCAGCTTGAGGTAATCGGGGCGAAAGTTGTGACCCCACTCCGAAATGCAGTGCGCCTCGTCCACCACCAGCAACGAGATAGGAACTTGCTGCAGGAAGTTGCGGAAACGCTCGTTCTTCAGACGCTCCACGGAAATCATCAAGATCTTCAGCTCGCCGGACTTGGCCCGCGCCATCACATCGCTAGCGTCGTCGCGACTCTGCGCCGAATCGATACTGCCCGCTGCTATGCCGTGGCGTTGCAGGAACGCCAGTTGATCCTGCATCAAAGCAAGCAATGGCGAGACAACCAGCGTCAGGTGCGGCAGCAACAAGGCCGGTAACTGATAGCAAAGGGACTTACCGGACCCGGTGGGGAAAATGGCCGCCGCTGAACGCCCGGCCAGCACCGCACTGACGGCCGCCTCCTGGCCAGGTCGAAACTGTGGATAACCGAAAACCTGTTCCAGGGTGTTGTGCATAAGCTGTCACTCCGTTGACCGCTGCGAAGCCCAAAGCCTAGCCGGCAAACGCAACGAGTCGAGAAAAGGTCGGGACCAAAACGATACGGGATGATACAGCGTCGCCCAATGGGGCTTGGCCACAGAATGAAACAAACGAAACACTTTGTTCCTCGCCGTGCCGTTCGCTCTGACGGTAAGGTCTTTCTCGCAATACAACCGCCCGCGCACTTCACATCACGGCAGGACGCCTGATGGGCGCGGCATTTGAACAAGGAATGACCATGCTCCAAAAATCGATTTTTGCCGTTGCGCTGATCCTGACTTCCCTGCTGCTGAGTGCCTGCGGTGGACCACCGACGGAGCCACCGTTACTAGCAGCATGCGACACCCTGGAGTGTTCGGCCCAACAGGCCTGGCGAACTTCCTGACCACTGCGGGTCAAGTAGCTAAGGCACCCACATAGCCACCCGGCTCTTGCTCGCCCTCGCAGCAAGAGCCGGGCTGATTTCCCCTTATGCGGTGCACAATCGTTTTCGAAACGTCCTACAGATTCTGACGTCCCCTCTTCCGAGGCTTGAGGCGCTGTGCCTGACGATTCCGTAGGAAACTCGCCTTCCAAGGGTATTGCTGAAAAAAACCTCGGCCCGCACGTAGGCAAAAGGCGACACCAGCAGTAAATCCCCTACAAACCCTGTCCATTTGCGCGGTATTGCGAGGCATGGATGCACGCCCCTATAGTTTGCCGCGCCGCTGAAAACAGGACGGACATCATGCAAGATCGCTATCGCCCACTCAAAACCAGTAACAGCGATACTCCCGTGTTAGTCATTGATACCGCTGCCAGTACCGGCGCGATCCTTGACGCCGCGCAACAACGCTTGCGCGCGGCCAGTGACTTGCTCGAAACGCTTTATTGCCTGTGCTTCAAACAGGCGGATGTAAAAGATATTCCCAACATAGTCAATGCACTCTATTTATTAACACAGGACGGCTGCGAACTTCTCGACATCGCCAGACAAAGAACACCCCCCTCACAAACATAGAAACAATCCATCACTTTCAATATTTAAACGACCGATACTAATCTGCCCGCTCTTTAATCAAACAAGAGCACAACAATGACTACATTAACTATTTTCTTTTGCGGCACCGGTTCGACTAAGTTTGACAATAAAAATCCAACTTACTGGAATGGCGAACTGGTTTCGACCCTGGCTTCTCTTCACGGTGGACGAGAGTTTGCCGAATGGATCGTGATCGATGGTCCGGGTACCAGCAACCTGCAAGCTGATGAACTGTTTACCCAGTCCAAAGACTACGGCCTCAGCGGCACCCTGTTCGGAAAAGGCTGGGAGGAGAACGTCAAACACGCCCTCAATATCATCAAAGGCAAGTGTGACTGGCAGCGAGAACAATTGACCGAGACCGAATACAACCGCCTCAAGGCTGCCGGTATTCCCATTGAAGACGTGAAAATCGAAGGTTCCTGGCTATGGCGTAAATATAATTATGGTGAACGCAGCGTGACCCAACAAAAGTTACAAGAGCAAATCATCAAGACTTTCCGCAAAGACGGCATTATCCCCACCAACGTTAATCTGGTCGGATGGAGCCGCGGGGGGATCAGTTGCCATATGCTGGCCAATGCCATGTTTAAAGATGCGGCATTAAAAAACATTCCCGTCAGTATTTTTGCGATTGATCCAGTACCCGGCATCAGTAACTTTCAGGAAGACAAAGTAAAACTCAACGCCAATGTAAAGGAGTACGTCGGTTTCTACGCACGCGACGAGCGCTCCAAAGGTTTCAGCTGTGTCATCCCGCAAACGGTCACCGGCACCCGAACCCACATTTACCCCCTGCCTGGCCGTCATGGCACGTTGGTCGGCAACGCCTCAGCCGATGGTGTCAGCGGCCCGAAAACGCTGGCCGAACCTGGCCTGATCGTCCGCCACTTTGCCGAAGTGTGCCTGAAGCGCTGGGGCGTACCACTGAACAAAACCCTCAACCTGACCCCGGCCGACCTGCAAAACCATCACAACGCCATGGCCCGCGACGCCGCAAAATACAAAGCCATGGAAAAGAACTCGTACACCTACTTCACCGAACTGGACCAGGGCGAACGATATGTTTCGCTGGGTAGTAACGGGGTGAAGTTCTCGGCGGTGCGGGGCACGATCTACGCGCCGGCGACCGGGTTGAGCACTGGCTTGGCGGATGTGGATTCGTATCGGCATATTCGTTAATACGATCATTGAAGCGATGAGAGGTAAATACCGGTGATAGAGAAACAGCCCTGCAAAGACAGTGAGGCTCACATCGATGAAGCTGCCTATGAGGCGTGGTTCATCGAGCAGGTTCAGGCCGGCATTGATGATCCTCGGCCGAGTATTTCTGATGAAGAGGCGAGAAAGTTGATGGCGGAAAAACGGGAGAAAATTCGCCGCGGAAAATTCCTATAGAAAAGGGCTAGTCAAGGCTCGGCCGATTCCTACAGGCCGGGTCTTTTTGTCGTCTATCGCTGCTTGGTGGCTCGCACCTATAGTCGTCGGCGACAGAACGATCAAAAGATTCATGCTTCACCCAAATCGAGACGCCTAATAAGATCCGCGCAAGCCCAATCGGACTCCAGTCCATGAACCTCGCCCCCAACTTCCCCGACGACCACGCCATGCGCCTGCTTATTCAGTTGCTGCATGAAGAACTCGGACTGCCCGAACGCAAAACTATCAGCCTGACCAACTCTATTTATCTCGACCTAGGCGGTGACGGTGGCGATGCGCAGCATTTGATGGAAACGCTTGAAGAACAGTTCAGCATCGATTTCATGAAGGCAACCAACACAACTCATAAGTGCCATTATTCTGCCTGTTTATGGCAAATTCAGGTGGAATAATGGCAATTTAAATAATTTATCTCCCGCCTTTACCGCGTAAATCTGAAGCTGCGGGACAGAACAAAACTGGATCTCGCGCCTCGGCATCCCGTCCAGCAAAAAACTACATAAGTGCTATTATTCTGGCTATTAAATCTAAAAAATGAAGGAATAATGGGACATGGCAAAGAAGACAGCGCCCCTATTGCCGTCTGCGACCAAGCTGCTCGCCGAATTTGGCGAACGACTGAAACTCGCTCGGTTGCGTCGCAGGCTTACAGCCAAACAAGTCGCCGAGAGAGCGGGCATGTCACTAACAACATTGCGCTCTCTGGAGTCCGGCGGATCAGGTGTGACGATGGGCGCTTATTTATCCGTGATGCAGGTGCTGGGCCTGGAGAAAGACTTGAGCAAGCTCGCCGCAGCAGATGAGTTGGGGCGCCAACTGCAAGACGCGCAACTAGCCCCCGTAAAACGCCAACGAGCACGAAGCTTGCCGCCAGCGAAGGCATCGCAGCCTATTCGTGAAAGGGAGACAGAAGCCTTGGGTAATCCGATCTCCCAATCAGATATTTCCGTTGATTTCCCTTTGAACACCCACTCTTTATCCAGTTTGCTAACGAAGAAAAAACCTAAACCTACGACGGACTGAAAATGACGCTGATCGCGGTATATGCCGACTGGGAATCCTTGAACGGACCAAGACGCTTGGGATTGCTGCATGCCAGAAAGGCGCGTTCAACCGATGTGTTCGAGTTTGAGTACGACGCTGCTGCCTTGGCCGATCCTGAGTTGAGCTTCACGTCGCTGGATCCCCGCATTGGCCTATTTGAAGGCCGACAGTTTCCTGGTCAACATCAGTCTCGGTTCGGCGTTTTTGCCGACTCAAGCCCGGATCGATGGGGTCAATTGCTGATGAAGCGGCAATTGGAGCGAGATATCCGAGACGGGGCAGCGCCGGTAGGCGCCAAGCTATACGAATCGGATTTCCTCCTGGGCGTTCATGACCTCTATCGAGTCGGGGCAATTCGCTACAAGCTCAACGACGAAGGCAATTTTCTGGATGATCGTGATGGCTTGGCGGCCCCACCTTTTGTGGAGTTGCGCGCACTTGAGGAGGCAAGTCGTGCGTTGGAGAGCGATCCAGATAACACGTCTCCCGATGGGCGCGAGTGGCTAAGGATGCTGATAGCTCCCGGCGGTTCACTGGGTGGCGCCAGACCCAAGGCAAGCGTTGCTGACGAGCATGGTCATTTATGGATTGCGAAGTTCCCCAGCACACGTGATGACTACGACGTCGGAGGCTGGGAAATGGTGGTGAACGCCTTGGCGAATCATTGCGGGTTGCGGGTCGCAACCGGCAGAGCCCGTCGCTTCGCAAGCGATCATCACTGTTTCATGGTCAAGCGCTTTGACCGTACCGAAACGGGTGGCCGATTACATTTCGCCTCAGCCATGACCATGACAGACCGTGTGGACGGTGACGATGCATCGGCAGGCGCCAGCTATCTTGAGTTGGCAGAAGTGCTGATGGAGCACGGCTCACAACCCAACGCAGATCTGCGCGAGCTGTGGTCGCGAATCGTGTTCAACATTCTGGTCTCAAATACTGACGATCACATGCGCAACCATGGCTTTCTCCTTGATCCTGGCCGGGGGTGGCGTCTGTCTGATGCCTATGACATGAACCCGGTAGCACACGCCGATGGGTTGAAGCTCAACATCACAGACGCAGACAATGCTTTGGATCTCGAGCTCGCTCGCGAAGTAGCTGAATACTTTCGGGTTAGCCGCGCGGACGCGGAGGAAATTATCGAGGACTTCCGAGAGGTGGTGAGCCAGTGGCCAAAAGTGGCGAGCGCGGTGGGTCTATCGAGACGCGAACAAGACAATATGGCACCGGCGTTTCGCCTCTCAGGCAATCGCTGAGGAGAGGCATGCACATCCAGTCGCCCTGATCTTCGAGCAATTCGGCTATCGCTACTTCCAACCCGAAGGCTACGATGTGTTCCTCAAACGCAAAGCCAAGCGACGTGGCGACAAACTGCCGCTGACCATCGCAATGCTCTATCAGGCCATCAAGGCCCAACGCTGGGACACGCAGACGCTGGAAGGCCTTTAACGTCCGCAGCGCGCATCTATAAGGACATAGCATGGACGTATTGATGGGTTTACTGGCTGCCGTGCTTTGGGGCGGCACGGATTTTCTGGTGGGATTGAACGCCCGTGCGGTCGGCGTCAAACGCGCAGTGTATTTCGGTCAAGCGCTGGGCTTCAGCATCATGAGCTTACTGCTGATCGCCTTTCCTGCCTTCATTCTCAAATCGCTGTCGGCATCGCTCGATATCTGGCTGTTCGGCATTGCCGCCGCCGTGCTCACCGTGTCCGGTGCCTTGGCTTTGTCCAAGGCATTCGCCCTCGGCAAAGCGTCTATCGTCGCGCCGCTCGTGACCTCCTACGGTGTAGTCACTACGTTGCTGTCCTGGGCGGCAGGTGAACAGATCAATCTGATCCAATTATCTTGCATCGCACTCTGTGTGATCGGGGTCATCCTCTCCAGCATCCACGCCGATTCGAAGCTTCCACACACCACTCAGGCCAGCAGCTCGATTGTCTATGCGCTTCTGGCGGCTGTTTTATATGGCACAAGTTTCTGGTTGCAAGGCCACTTCGTCCTTCCTGTGCTTGGGCCGGTGACGATGCTTTGGCTTGCCTATCTGGTGGGACTGGTCGTGCTGGTTCTGATGGTGTTGAAGATCAAGGACGGCTTGAAAATTCCGCCGTTGAAAAACTGCATGACATTAACCGGTGCCAGCCTGATGAACCTCGGAGGGTTCTCCTCTTTCGCTTGGGGCGCAGTGGCGGGATCGGTTTCGGTGGTGACGGTTATCAGTACATTATCCGGTGGAATCGCCGCAATTCTGGGATATGTATTTTTCAAGGAAAGACTGTCGAAGGTTCAAGTGCTGGGTGTCGTGTTGGTCTTGGTCGGCGCGTTCGTGCTGCATCTAAAAACCTGAAACCAGCGCCCACAAAAAAGCCGCCCCCAAAGGGCGGCTTTTTCATTACATCAAACCAACTCTTACAGCTTAGGCCCGGCAGCCTTGATCGCGTCGCTCACTTCAAACTTCTTGAAGTTCTCAACGAACAACCCGGCCAGTGCCTTGGCAGCTTCATCGTAGGCAGCCTTGTCAGCCCAGGTGTTACGTGGGTTCAACAGGCCAGTCTCAACGCCCGGTACAACCAACGGCACGTCGAGGTTGATGGTGTCGAGGTGTTCGGTTTCAGCACCGATCAACGCGCCGCTCTGGATCGCTGCAATCACGCCACGGGTGGTCGGGATGTTGAAGCGCTTGCCAACGCCGTAGCCGCCACCGGTCCAGCCGGTGTTAACCAGGTAAACCTTCGAACCGAAGCCGCGGATGCGCTTGATCAGCAGCTCTGCGTATTCGCCAGCCGGACGCGGGAAGAACGGTGCGCCGAAGCAGGTGGAGAAAGTCGACTTGATGCCGCTGCCGGAACCCATTTCGGTCGAGCCCACCAAAGCGGTGTAGCCGGACAGGAAGTGGTAGGCCGCTTGTTCTTCGCTGAGGATCGACACAGGCGGCAGTACGCCGGTCAGGTCGCAGGTCAGGAAGATCACAGCGTTTGGCTCGCCGCCGAGGTTCTTCTCGGAACGCTTGGCTATGTGCTCAAGCGGGTAGGCGGCGCGGCTGTTCTGGGTCAGGCTGACATCGCTGTAGTCGGCGTGCTTGGCCTCGTCGATGACGACGTTTTCCAGTACGGCGCCGTGCTTGATGGCTTTCCAGATAACTGGCTCGTTCTTCTCGGACAGATCGA
>Ga0302168_1000319_pt1 | contig 11253 bp, 7 predicted proteins | sample I_Fen_N1_2_FD_193494 | JGI IMG/M metagenome (GOLD analysis project Ga0302168, IMG submission 193494) | Peat permafrost microbial communities from Stordalen Mire near Abisko, Sweden - I_Fen_N1_2 | ecosystem: Environmental > Terrestrial > Soil > Wetlands > Permafrost | place: Sweden: Abisko...
AGCTCTTTCAACCAAGTAAATGGCGATACCCGCTAACAACCAAGGAATCGCTGCGAGGAAACCGGCCTTGACCGGGCTAACGTGGAACCGTTCCTGGATTATTTGTGGCAAAAAGTAGGTAACAGACCAAAAGCCAATCAACATGCAGAAGTAGACGGCAGCCAGTGCCCAGGCAACTTTGTTCCCAAACACAACAGGTAAATGCCTGAACTCACTGATCTCATGGCCTTCGGATTGAGTGACCTGGGATTGAAGGTAAGACTTTTCCTGCTGACTGAGCCATTTGGCCTTCGCTGGCCCATCGGCCATGGCAAAGAAGACGTAACCACCCAACAAAACTGCTGGCAATCCTTGGAGAATAAAGACCCAGCGCCATCCCTCTAGGCCTGCCCAGCCATCGAGCAGTAGGAGACTGGAAGTCAATATGGAGGCCAATGCCAACGAGATTGGTATGGCGATCTCTAGGATGGAATAAGACCGCCCAAGGGCTCGGGGCGGATACCATAGTGTGAGATAGAACAGCACTCCTGGGAAAAAACCAGCCTCGGCGATTCCGAGCAGAACCCGCAGAGCAAATAGCGATGCCTCTCCCTGTACGCCAGCCATGACGATCGTGACGATCCCCCAGCTAACCATAATTCTGGCAATCCATTTACGCGCGCCAAATCGAGTCATGGCCATATTCGAGGGGATCTCAAATAGTAAATAACCGATGTAAAACATGCCCGCCGCCAATCCGAAAGCGGTAGCACTCATGCCAAGGCTCAAGGACATAGGCTTGTAGAGGATGCCGAGGTTGGCGCGGTCTACATAGGAGATAAACAGGCCAAGGATCAAGATCGGCATAAGCCTCAGAGTGACCTTGGTCAGAATCTCCTTTTCCAGCACCGGATCAGGCGCTGGGTCGTACGTTTGGTGCAGGGCCATACAGCCTCCCACTATTATTGTTATGGTGTGTAACAACGAGCATTAAATAGAAAAATAGCGCTATGTGAGATTTTTTACAACTCTCACAATAAGAATATCAATTCGAACCATAGGTGTTAACCAGCGGTTTTCTCTCTACCGCGGCGCTACACAGGGCGATGCAAGGAAAGCCGTTCGTCTAGCCACTCACTTGAATGAGCTGAGAGTCATCGGCGGATATTGGCCATGAAAATCTCACGTTGCTTTTGCCCTTTCACCGCCATTTCTAGCGCCCGTACGGCGAATCTCCAACCGCGGACGCTCCAATCATCGAGGCGAACACTCACGTGTCGCCCCATATTTCCGCGCTAACGCTCAGTTATCGCAATTTTTCACCAGCCCCTATGAGTGCTTATTGAAAACTCATAGGCTCCAGGCGGGAGAGACTGAAAAACCTGAGGTATTGACAGATATAGCTGAGCTAATAAAAACGTAATTCCTCACTATAAGGGATTATTTTACTATCGCAAAATGGTAGATTAACTGAATCCAGTGACGCAGAAGCCACTGCGATTACACCGGGCTCTCAGCCGTTGTGTATCCATACGCTCAGGAGAAAAACGATGTCGTTCAAGCATGCCAATAACGAAAAAGTCATTCCTAAAGTGCATTTCGAAAATGAGGACGGCCGAATCTTGGTCGGTAACTCGCTGACCTCCTATGAAGTGGGAGACTACGAAACTGACGTGGTACTCGGTGCTTCGTTTGCCGGCGCCCCAACTGGACAAGTCCCACTCCGCCAGGGTTGCAAGGCATGGATTGCTCATGAAGCGGGTCCAGGGAAAGACGAGTCCGGCATCGCGGGATTGCCTTTGGCAGACTCATTCGGTGTACCTGCAGTGGCGATCAGCACTAAAACTGCGGACTTGTCCGATGGGCAATCACTCCTGCTAGGCACTGTGAGCCGAGCGAACAATGCCGCAACCGCCCTAGGCGTGAGACCTGGCATCACCGGGGAAGAAGCAGCTCATCTCTTGCTCAAAGCCCCTCGCGGAATCAAACGCGACGTCACCGGCCTGGTCGATGAAGACACCTACACCTTAGGCAAAGGCAAGACCGGCAATATCTATGCTTGCTGGTCGTTCTCAAGGGTTACCGAAGAACATCCGAAAGACGTTTTTGTCGTCGCGTCTCATGGCGCAAAAATCATGGCTATCTACGCCCTTAGCATCAATCCGAAAGGCATGATCTGTAACGATGCCGGACTCGGGAAAAACAACAGCGGTATTGAAGGCCTGGCTATCCTCGACGAACACGGCATTGGCGCGGCAACGGTATCGACAGACTCGGCCCGAATCGGCGACGCACTCAGCACCTACTATGACGGTGTCATTTCGGCCGTAAACAAAACTGCAGCCGCTCTTGGAGTGGAAGTTGGGCAAAGCGCCAGGGAGGCTGCTCGACGCTTGCTGGGTGAGGATATCTCTGACGAACGTCCCGACACCCGATCCTGATTTTTTGAAGGCCGGGGGTGACTGCTCCCGGCTTTAGCAATACAAGGACCAATCATGACTAACAAAAAAAAGATGCTTGATTATCAGCTACACGGCAAGGTCGCGGTGGTGACAGGTGCTGGCGGAGGGATGGGGAACGCAATAGCAGAAGTATTGGCCCAGTCGGGGGCGACCGTAGTATTGCTTGATTTGAATGTCGAAAACCTAATCGACCTCAAAACCCACCTTGTAGGTTTAGGTACCGCTCCAATGACTGTCTCGTGCGATGTCTCTGACGAAACAGCGGTCTCAGATGCAGCTCAGCAGGTGCTCAAGCAACTTGGGCGATGTGATTTACTGGTCAATAATGCCGGCATCCTCTTACCAGCATCGCCGCTGGAGGATATATCCTTGCTCGACTGGGATCGGCTCCAAGCGATAAATCTACGCGGCGTTTTTTTATGCGCAAAATACTTCTGTAAAGACATGCTGGCTCGCCGTCAGGGGTCAATCATCAATATCGCGTCGATCGCAGCTCGTGAACCTAATGCCAATGGAGCGTACGGCGCCAGTAAGGCTGCAGTGGCTGCTCTTACCCGCCAGATGGCTGTCGAGTGGGGACCAAGAGGGGTACGCAGCAACTCAGTAAGTCCCGGCTTCATCGAAACACCTCTATCGGCTGACTTTTATGCTGCCCCGGGGATGCGAGATCTCCGCACGTCCATGGTAGCTTCGCGCAGCATCGGAAGCCCATTGGATATCGCAAACGCTGTTGCCTTCTTGGCCAGTGAAGCCGCTGGCTTTATAAATGGTCAAGACTTAGTCGTCGATGGCGGTTTTACGCTGACATCGTTGATGCGAGCACAGCCAGAGCACCATCAACCAAAAGCTTGAGGACGCCAACGCTGTAATCGACTCCCTCGACAATTAAAAATCTCCTGAACCTAACCTGCATCGTAAAAATCCCAGTGACGATGCAGGTTAATTTCCTCAGTACTATAAACCGTTAAGGCAACATCACATTACAAAGCTCACTACCTTTGCGTTGTACTTCCTTTGTTAATGAAGGAGACACAGTATTATCTGCGGAATCTAAAGTAGACTTGACTTTAGAACTTAGCATAAAATAGCCAAGTGACGGGATAAGCACGAGCGCACCCAACATATTCCACAAAAACATAAACGCCAGGAGCAGCCCCATATCGGCCTGAAACTTAATCGGACTAGCCACCCAAGTTATAACACCGACAGCAAGTGTGAAACCAGTAAGCATCACGACCTTCCCGGTGAACAATAGCGCTTCGTAATAGGCTTGAGACAACGTTTTACCCGCACGTAAATGTGTAAGGGTAACTGTCAAAATATACAAAGCATAATCGACTCCAATACCTACCCCTAGAGCAATCACAGGCAATGTTGCCACCTTGACTCCGATACCAAGCCAAACCATGAGAGCCTCTGCCAACACCGACGTTAGTAGCAGCGGTAAAACTGCAACCAATACCGCGCGCCAGCTACGAAACGCTATGAAACACAGAACCACCACAGCTCCATATACAAGAAATAGCATTTCTCGCCAGGCATCTTTTACGACAATGTTGGTCGCCGCTTCAATTCCAGCACTACCAGCAGCGAGCAAAAACTTAACATCTGCCGTATTATTTTGACTAGCAAACTCTTCAACCTTCTCAACAACACTTCTTAATGTATCGGCGCGATGATCCTTGAGGTAGGTATAGACTGTTAACAAATCACAACTGTCATTATAAAGCCCCCTTGGAGCGCCAGCTGTAATGGTGTTCAGCATTTGTTGGTTAGGTGTAAGATCGAACCACTTTGGATTACCCTCATTCAATCCGACCAGCATTCTACGACTGAGCATTGCTAATGAGTTAGTACTCTCTACACCGCCCAATTGTCGTAGCTGCCACTCTAAGGCATCAACTTTATTGAGAGTTTCCGAGTTGGAACACTGACCGTCACTCGTTTTTACCATCACCGCCAATACATCACTCGCCGCACCATAGGCCTGATTCATGAAGGCCACGTCCCGATTGTAACGGCTATCAGCTGTAAGCTCAGGAGCTCCTGGATCAAGATCACCAATACTCAGGTGTGAACTAACAACGACACCAATTACTCCTAAAGCAACCGCGGCGATTACCGCACCTGTTGCCCAACGCTTTCTAGTAAATCGATCAAGCACCGACCACAGACCATGATTAATAGAAGTATCTCTGGCGCTTGCTTCAGCCGTCATGGAGCGGTGTGCCGCACTTGCACTAACACCCGTATAGCTGAGCAAAATTGGCAAAACAATTAGATTGGTGATAACCAGCAGCGCCACCCCAATACTTGCGGCAATTGCGAGTTCACGAATGGCCGTAATATCGATAACAAGTAAGACGGCAAAACCTACAGCGTCCGCTATTAATGCCGTTAGCCCAGCCAGGAAAAGACGACGAAACGTGTAACGTGCCGCCACCAGCTTATGCGTGCCTCTACCGATATCCTGCATGATTCCATTCATTTTTTGAGCACCATGGCTCATGCCAATAGCGAAGACCAAAAATGGAACGAGGATAGAATAAGGATCCAGTGAATAACCCAATGTTGGCAACACACCCAAAAGCCAAACAACGGCTATCAACGACGCAAGCACTACTAACAACGTGGACCTGACACATCGCGTGTAACTGTATACAGCTACGGTGGCAATGCCCACTGCGACTGCAAAAAACAACAATACGGCTCGCACACCGTCAATGAGATCTCCGACGATTTTGGCAAAACCTGTAATATGTAACACGAGCCCTTTTGACTGATACTTTACTCTCAAGTTTTCAAGGGTCTTAGATAGCTCAGTGTAGTCGAGTGGCGTTCCGTCGGCTGCAACACTTAGCAACGGAATGTAAATCACCGTTGACTTTGCATCTCTGGCAATCAATTGACCAACCTCACCAGAACGGGCGATGTTGAGCTCAAGTTGCTGCATACTTTGAGCGCCACCATCAAACCTGTCAGGTACAACTGGTCCCCCCTCGATGCCCTCCTCAGTCACACCAGCCCAACGCGTAGACGGCGTCCACAAGGATTTCATGTGCGCCCTGTCAATCCCGGGGATCAAAAATACCTCATCATTGAGCTCTCGAAGAGCTTCCAGGTAGTGACTATCGTAAATTGTCCCATTAGGGTTCGAAACTGCAATACGCAACGCGTTGCCAAGGCCAGTTAGCTCTTTTTCATACGCCAAAAAATTCTGTATATACGGATGTTGGTTAGGTACTGTTTTCTCAAAACTAGCGTTCAACTGAATCTTCGTAGCCTGCCAGCCTAGAATCGCTGTGACAACCAAGCAAACCAGTAACACTAGGCCACGATGATTAAAGAGCATTCGCTCGGTTAACGTGCCGGAGTAACGATCAAAATCCTTAAGACATGTGCCCTCAGGCTCACCATGCTTCAAACTATTATATCGATTAGTCACTGTGCCTCTCCTCCACTGGCTATAGGTGAGTCACCGAACGAAAGCGGAACCACACCGGTAACACCGACTCCCAGAGCGTGCCCCCCATCAATCAATATGATGCCGTTCAGAGGAACCTGACCCGTTAATCTGGGCACCAGTTCATGGCCCTGAACATTAAAGACAGATCCCGTTTGATTAACGAGCCAAATTTGGCCCCGCGCATCTAATGCAGATCCTGTAAACGATATGGGATCAGGTGACGACAATTGACTCCAGGAAGAACCACCGTCGGCACTTCGCCAAACATTTCCTCGAAGGCCCGCAACGACAATCTCGTCCTCTGCCGATAACTCAGACGTAAAAAAACTACCCTTATAAGGAGAAGTTAATTTTCGAAATGTCTGCCCGTGATCCGTCGAAAGCACAATAATGCCTTGTTCTCCGGCAATTAAAAGCTGATCGCCACGAGCACTTACGGTGTTCAGATGAAGCCCTTGTGGATTATTTAGCTCAAGAGAGATCGACCGCCAATTCTCTCCCCCATCGTCAGTCATGAGTGCCATATTATAGGCACCCACGACAACTCCCCTTCGCTCGTCAAAAAAGTGCAGGGCAAGTAGGGGCTTATCTGCCCCCTCCGCTAAAAGGCGCTCTGCATTTCGTTGATCAGTTTGAGTACCACTTTTGAGAGCTTCTTGCTGCATGAGTTGAGCCACTTGAACGCCGTCTAGCCTCTTCAGCCAGTGCTTTCCACCATCCTCACTGCTAAGAACAACACCCCCATGCCCCACAGCCCAACCGTGAAGATTGTCAACGAACTGCAGCGCGGTAAGGCCTACACTGACAGGCACGTGAACCTGACTCCAAGACCCACCTTTATCTTCTGATCGGACAATAATGCCTCGCTCACCCACCGCAACCAATGCATCTCCTACCTTTGCGACCGCTTGGAGCACGGATTGAGCAGCTAACTTCGAATGTAAAGCAGGACGATCTATGGCCGGCCCCACTGGGGCCGCCCACACATTACCGATCATCAAGCCGATCAACAGAGCACACTTGATAGTTGTATTCATGGCCCGTCAACGCGCACTTTCTGCTGCCAACGCATCCGGCGTGAACATCGAGTCCGGAAATGGCGGTTTGAGAACATATGGTGCTGGTTTGGAGGTATACATATTCGCGATGTAAGCAGCGCCCGATGAAAAGTCGTTCACCCCGAATGCGCCACGCGCCAAGCCAGGAAGATCGGGTGCAACGAAATTGTGAATCCACAGTGCGCGCCACAGAGTTCCCTTAGAATCCCAACGGTCAGCAAGCATGCACATCCAAGTATCTTCATCACAGTAATAACGTGACCGTGCTGCCTGATGGCGTTCGCCTGGCTTAAGATTGGCTTCCACAATCCATACGCGGTGTTTTTCCCAACGAACAAAGTCTGGATTCACAAAGTGCGAGCCGATCACCTCGGCATCGGGCGCACCAGAGAGCATCTTGTTATTGTTGTAGGGAATGTACATTTCCTGCTTCCCAACAAGTTTCCAGTCGAAGCGCGTAAGCTTCCCTGTAAATACTTCAACTTCGTCAATAGTCATCACGCCAGCGGTTTGTTGCGCCGGAGTATCACAACATGGTGCCGCCAATTTCCTCACACGGCGTTGGCCTGTGAGATAAGCCCAAATCTGGTCTTTATCACTATCCAAATTCATTCGGCCCACTACAGCCTCACCCGCCCTGATGGGAGGACCAACGTTCACCAGACGCATCAACGTTAGCTCCGGACTCTTACTGTACTCCTCCAATGAACCGTCTTTTTTGTAGTAGGGCATCTGCTCCTCAGCATCAATATCACTAGTCATCACAGCCTTACCATTTGCCGTGATCTGGTATTGAGTCATTGAGAATTTCCAATCCGACCCACGCCACGAAGTCAGATGATTCCACATCACCTCCGCTCCGGTTTTAGGTATAGGAAATGGCACTCCACCAAAAGCACCAGAAAGAATATCGCCTTTCAATTCAGCTCGAGTGGCGTTCTTAACCGTGTTGTCATAGACCCATTGTGGAGCTGATGCAGTGCGATGCGTTTTATAGACATCGATCCGATAGTCGTCGTATTTTTTAAGTAGCGCCTTGCTGCCATCAGTTAGTTTGTCGGCATACTGATCCATATTCTTGCTAGTGATGGAGAATAATGGCTTTTCATCCTTAAACGGATCTCCCCTGCGGCCGCCAGGCTTGTCTCCGGGAATCGGCGTGGTGTAACCGCCAGTCCAAGCAGGGATATCGCCTTCTTTGTTTCCAGCCTTTTCTGCACCAAAAGGAGTAAGATCACCTTTCAACCGCGCAGCATCCGACTCGCTGACCGCTGCTTGAACGGTCATTGCCAAAGCCGTCATCCCGCATACTAACAACGCGTTATAAAGCTTCATTAAATATTCTCCTGCTTAGAAAGTACGGCGCACGGTGAGCGAAATAAAGTCTCGATCGGCAAATGAGTTGCCGGTTCCATTCGCATTCGTGGAGTAGTCGAACACTGGGACCGTATCACCCAAATATTTGGTGTATTTAAGTGCCACGTTCCAGACGGTTTCATAAGTGCCCTCCAACCCTAAGGTAAGGTCACCTGTATCTCTTGCATTCCACGGAGTAACTGATGAGAAGCCAGAAAGGTTATAGCCGAGTCCAACCGGCACACTTAAATCAAGTCCAGAAACTACCTGACGGTACATAGGCGCATAACTTAGGCGGATGGCACTGGCATCACGAGTAACAGCTGGATCTAGAACATGATCAGGATCATCCTTACTTAACACACGATTCCAAGCGAACTCTCCAATAAATGTACTTTCCTCTGCAATAAAATTTGGACCTAATGCGGCCAACCCGGAGAAGTTGAAATGTGCGGTTCTTCCCTTAGCAAAATCGGGAGCAGCCCGACCTAAACCATAAAACATCTGATCACTGCGCAAGGGCATATCATCACGAAACGATAACTCTGCAGCGAGATTGAATATACCGATACTGTGAGAGGCGCTCATTCCAACGGTTTTTATCCCATTAGGAAACTTCCAGTGATAGGTTCCGTCGTCCAGATTTGCATATATCTGTCCGCCCTTATCATTGTATTGAGCCGCGTAAAAACCGAGATCTGTTTCGCCCAGTCGCCACTTCAACTGAACACCAAACTGCCCACTATCCTTCCCCTTATCGTCCTGGCCGTGAGTTAGAATTCCCCCTGGACCGAGGTTCTGGATCATATTCGAACCCCACAGGTTGTTGAACGAAGAAAAGTATGAGCCTGGCGGCGGCAGACGATCTTCCTCCCAGCGAAGTTGATAATACGCACCGATCGACACTTCCGGAGATAATTGCAATTGCCCAGATATCTGAGGTACAGGGCGAATAACCTCTCGTACTTGGGCTCCCGGCGACGATAGCAACTTGTCGATATCAAGAGGTCCCTGCGCCCGGGAAATAGCATTATCCCCAAAGAACAGACTTTCCCCCCACAACAACGCATGTTGACCAAGCCGTCCGGTGAGTTTCATACCATTTTCGAAACGAACCCCGCCGAAACCAAAAGCATCTAGAACTTCGGCCTTGTGCCCAGAAAGGTGCCGAGTCTCACTTGGAAACTCATCGTTGGGATTTTGCCCTGTGTAATCAGTGGCATCAGTAGTACCGTGATACTTGTCATCGTACCAACCAGCCGCACTCACCCGAACACCAAAATCACGCTTCCAGACAGCGTCGAACTCACTGAGAACATCAAGACGCTCAGAGACTATGCCTTTGTTTTTAAAATTCTGATCGCCAGCATTGAGGTTAACGGCGGTAGCAGCCGATGAGAGCTTTGGATCCGCATCTTTTAAGCGGTACATGGTTCCGGCTTTAAAAGTATTATCCCAGCGAATTGACCAATCATCTGATGAGTCAAGCTGGAAGGCGATCGCAGGGCTGGCCACCATAGTGAAGGTTGCCGCTGTAGCGGCCATTGACATCGGGAGCAGGGCCCCGCGCGCCCAGAGACGTTTACTGGTCATGCGACTTTTACCTCATTATTATTTTTGTATAGGAGCATCGTACGAAGAACAACTACACATGTGAAATCGTATTAATAGATGTTGCACATCTAAAAAACACATGAGTAACCACGAGCATTAATCGAGCATCATTCACACAAAGCAAACTACCCAAGCAATACACTCACAAGACAAATAGCACTAATCGCCAAATGCTCACCCCCTTCTTCTTATACAAACTCATCCAGCTGCATGCATCGTGAAAGGCAATCGCAGGCTTGTCGAATAATCTTTTAGGATATTCAACATAAGAAATTTGGATACTCAAATCAGCGACATTAGAAAAACATATGCAGCACATCAAAAAATGAGATTGTTCAATACTGAGCGATGGATGTAGGCTCCTTTATAGACGACTTACAGAAGCTCTTTGCACAACAATCGATAGCAATCACCGACAATTGTTATTGATTAACTCCAAGTTAATCAACTACTAACTGTTACCTCACAAACACAAATACAAGGTACATCATGGCTCGCCAATTTATTGATCTATCAATCCTCCTGGATAACGATTTGATTGCGGACCCAGAATTTATGCGGCCCAAAATTCAGTACATGAAGCACCATGACACGCTTCCTGGAGAAGGACAGCCATTTCACGGCGTCCCGGCAGAAGCCTATCCAGGTGGTGAAGGTTATGCATCCGCAGAGTGGGTGACGCTATCAACCCACAATGGCACTCACCTCGATGCTCCCTGGCATTTCCATCCCACGATGAATGGCGGTGAACGCGCAATCACAATTGACGAGGTCCCCTTGGACTGGTGTTTCAGACCAGGAGTAAAACTCGATTTTCGCCATTTTCCAAACGGATATGTCGTGACTGGTGAAGATGTCGAAGCCGAACTTCGCCGCATCGGTTACGAGCTTCAGCCGTTGGATATTGTTTTAGTGAACACTGCTGCCGGAGCCGCGCTAGGTCAGCCCGATTTTGTAGATATCGGATGTGGCATGGGCTACGACGCCACTATGTACCTGACATCTAGAGGCGTGCGAGTCACTGGCACCGATGCCTGGAGCTGGGACGCGCCCTTTAGCTACACTGCGGAAAAAGTAAAAGAGACAGGAGACACCTCTCTAATTTGGGAAGGACATAAAGCGGGACGAGACATCGGTTACTGTCACCTGGAGAAGCTCCATAACCTCGAAGCTCTCCCCCCTTTTGGTTTCACTGTGTCGTGCTTTCCGCACAAGATCAAAGGCGCTTCCGCTGGATGGACCCGAGCTGTCGCGATCATCGACGACCAAGAGTGAGAGCACCTAAATGCGACTGATAACTTACATTCGCAACGATGTA
>Ga0302168_1000321_pt1 | contig 11231 bp, 10 predicted proteins | sample I_Fen_N1_2_FD_193494 | JGI IMG/M metagenome (GOLD analysis project Ga0302168, IMG submission 193494) | Peat permafrost microbial communities from Stordalen Mire near Abisko, Sweden - I_Fen_N1_2 | ecosystem: Environmental > Terrestrial > Soil > Wetlands > Permafrost | place: Sweden: Abisko...
TGTTCGAAACGAATCATGAACGCTCCCGCTCGGCAAACAGTGCCTGGACAAAGGGTTCTGCTTCAAAAGTACGCAAATCGTCGATGCCTTCCCCGACGCCGATGTAGCGAATCGGCAGGCCAAACTGCTTGGCCAGGGCAAAAATCACCCCACCCTTCGCTGTGCCGTCGAGCTTGGTCAGCGCCAGGCCGGTCAGTTCGACGGTCTGGTTGAATTGCTTGGCCTGGCTGATGGCGTTCTGGCCGGTGCCAGCATCGAGCACCAACAGCACTTCGTGCGGCGCGTCGGCGTCGAGCTTGCTGATCACCCGGCGAACCTTCTTCAGCTCTTCCATCAAATTGTCTTTGGTGTGCAGACGACCAGCGGTGTCGGCAATCAGCACGTCAATGCCACGGGCCTTGGCGGCTTGCACGGCATCGAAGATAACCGAAGCCGAGTCGGCGCCGGTGTGCTGGGCGATGACCGGGATCTTGTTGCGCTCACCCCAAACCTGCAATTGCTCGACGGCCGCGGCGCGGAAGGTGTCACCGGCCGCGAGCATGACTTTCTTGCCTTCAAGCTGCAGTTTCTTCGCCAGTTTGCCGATGGTGGTGGTCTTGCCGGCGCCGTTGACACCCACCACCAGAATCACGAACGGCTTGTTCTGCGAGGTGATTTTCAGCGGTTGCTCGACCGGCTTGAGCATGGCGGCCAGCTCGGCTTGCAGGGATTTGTACAGGGCATCGGAATCGGCCAGCTCTTTGCGCGCGACCTTTTGGGTCAGGCGCTGAATGATCACCGACGTGGCTTCGACGCCAACGTCAGCAGTCAGAAGGCGGGTTTCGAGGTCTTCGAGCAGTTCGTCATCGATGGCCTTTCTACCCAGAAACAGACTGGCCATGCCTTCGCCGATGCTGGCGCTGGTCTTGGACAGGCCTTGCTTGAGGCGGGCGAAGAAGCCGGCTTTGGATTCTTCAGTACGCGGCGGCTCGACGGGCGTTTCGACGGGCGCGACGACTGGTGCAGGCGCCTGGGCAACCGGAGCAACCGGAGCAACCGGAGCAACCGGAGCAACCGGAGCAACCGGAGCAACCGGAGCAATGAAAGCAGGAATCACCGGTTCTGCAACAACGGGTTCAGGCTCGGCCACTATAACTGGCGCTACAACCGGTTCAACCACCGGCGCCTGAACAGGCTCAGGAACAAACGCGGCCGGTGCAGGAATCGGCGGAGTAACGTGCGGCGCCAACTCGTCTTCAACCAGTGCAACCGGTTCTTCGGCCACTGGCAGCGTCAGCCAGGGCTCGGCAATCGGGGTCAGAGTGGGTTGTGCTACGGCTTCGGCAACGTGATCAGGCTCGACCACCGGTTGCAGCACCGGCTCGGCGATCGGCAAGACAATCGGCGCGAGCTCTTCTTCTATTACCGGCGCCGGCGTCGGCTCGGAAAGTGGCTGTGGCTGTTCGACGACGGGTTCCTGCGGCTTTTTGCGCAGCCATCCGAACAGGCTTTTCTTCTCGCCAGCCGCAGCTGGGGCTTTCTTGTCGTCGTTGGAACCAAACATGGAGGACGGCTATCTCACGGTAGCGACGCGCCAAAGGACGCCTCGGCAAATAAATATTCGATGCAGAACAGACTGCGATTGATCCAGCTTGTTCACGCGCAACATTTTGTCGAGGTGCAAACCGCACACCAAAGGTCGACTAATACGAAGGACTGGAACGGCATCGTCGGCGAAAACGCAGAGTTTAGCTGTCAAACTCATAGCTTGCGCCGCGAACCCAAACAACCTGCAAACCGATCAAAGGCCTGATAGGCGTGGCCGCCAGTAAAACGGACCGTTATCCTAGCACCCTCTCGCCCGCTGACGCTAAGACCAAGCGGGCAGCCCAACAGGTTTAAAAAACGAATGAATGCTCTAGCCCGCCGCGCTGCAGGCCTGCTGCTCAGCACAGTTTGTCTGCCACTGTCAGCCTTGGCTGCCGATCCACAACCCACCCACGAATTCACCCTCGATAACGGCTTGAAAGTTATCGTGCGCGAAGACCATCGTGCGCCGGTGGTGGTGTCCCAGGTCTGGTACAAGGTCGGCTCCAGCTACGAAACACCGGGTCAGACCGGTCTTTCCCATGCGCTGGAACACATGATGTTCAAGGGCAGCGAGAAAGTCGGCCCCGGTGAAGCCTCGCTGATCCTGCGTGACCTCGGCGCCGAAGAGAATGCATTCACCAGCGACGACTTCACCGCCTACTACCAAGTGCTGGCCCGCGACCGCCTGGGCGTGGCCTTTGAACTCGAAGCCGACCGCATGGCCAGCCTGCGCCTGCCGGCTGACGAGTTCGCCCGCGAGATCGAAGTTATTAAAGAAGAACGTCGCCTGCGCACCGACGACAAACCAATGTCCAAGGCCTACGAACGCTTCAAGGCGATGGCTTACCCGGCCAGCGGTTACCACACGCCGACCATCGGCTGGATGGTGGATCTGGACCGCATGAAAGTCGAAGAGCTGCGCCACTGGTACCAATCCTGGTACGTACCGAACAACGCCACGCTGGTGGTGGTCGGTGACGTAACCCCGGACGAGGTCAAAGCCCTGGCTCAGCGTTACTTCGGCCCGATCGCCAAGCGCGACGTGCCCCCGGCGAAAATACCGCTGGAACTGGCCGAACCCGGCGAGCGCCTGCTCACCCTGCACGTGCAAACCCAATTGCCGAGCCTGATGCTGGGCTTCAACGTGCCCAGCATTGCCACTGCCGAAGACAAACGCTCGGTGAACGCCTTGCGCCTGATTTCGGCCCTGCTCGATGGCGGCTACAGCGGTCGCATTCCGGCGCAACTGGAACGCGGCGAAGAGCTGGTCTCTGGTGGTTCGTCGAGTTACGACGCCTACACCCGCGGCGACAGTTTGTTCACCTTGTCGGCCACGCCGAACACGCAGAAAAAGAAAACCATGGCCCAGGCCGAAGCCGGTCTGTGGAAGCTGCTTGAACAACTGAAAACCACCGCGCCGTCCGCTGAAGAGCTGGAGCGCGTGCGGGCTCAGGTGATTGCTGGTCTGGTCTATGAGCGTGATTCGATCACCAGCCAGGCCACGTCCATCGGTCAACTGGAAACCGTTGGCTTGTCGTGGAAACTGATGGACACCGAACTCAGCGACCTGGAAAGCGTGACCCCGCAAGACATCCAGAACGCCGCCAAGCTGTATTTCACCCGCGAACGTCTCAGCGTCGCCCATGTCCTGCCACTGGAGACGACTCATGAGTGAGCGCAAAAAACCACGCCTGGCCCTGATCGGCCTGATCGCTGTCGCCCTGATCGGCTCCGCGGCTTTCTACTTGTCCAGAACCGATGAGTCCAAGGCCAGCGAAGCCCTGGATAAAGCCAAGTCCAGCCAGAAGCTGCAATCGCTTGCCGAACTCGACGGCAAGGCGCCGAGCCACCGCACGCTCGACGTACAGACCTGGAACACCGCCGAAGGCGCCAAGGTGATGTTCGTCGAAGCCCGTGAGCTGCCAATGTTCGACATGCGCCTGATTTTCGCCGCCGGCAGCAGCCAGGACGGCAATGCGCCGGGCCTGGCCGTTTTGACCAATGCGATGCTCAACGAAGGTGTGGCCGGCAAAGATGTCGGCGCCATCGCTCAGGGCTTTGAAGGCCTGGGTGCTGACTTCGGCAACGGCGCGTTCAAGGACATGGCACTGGCTTCGTTGCGCAGCCTCAGCGCCAAGGACAAACGCGAACCGGCCCTGAAGCTGTTCTGCGAAGTGATCGGCAAACCGACATTCCCTGCCGACTCCTTCGCGCGCATCAAGAACCAGATGCTTGCCGGTTTCGAATACCAGAAACAGAACCCCGGCAAACTGGCGAGCCTGGAGCTGATGAACCGTTTGTACGGTGATCACCCTTACGCGCACTCCAGCGATGGCACGGCGAAAACCGTTCCTGCGATCACACTGGCGCAGCTCAAAGCCTTCCACGAGAAAGCCTACGCCGCCGGCAACGTGGTAATCGCACTGGTCGGCGACTTGTCCCGCGCCGAGGCCGAAGCGATTGCCGCGCAAGTCTCCAGCGCACTGCCCAAAGGCCCGGCACTGGCGAAGATCGCGCAGCCGCAAGAACCGAAAGCCAGCGTCGGCCACATCGAGTTCCCGTCCAAGCAAACCAACCTGATGCTCGCGCAACTGGGCATCGACCGTGACGATCCGGACTACGCCGCACTGTCCATGGGCAACCAGATTCTCGGCGGCGGTGGTTTCGGCACCCGCCTGATGAGCGAAGTGCGGGAAAAACGTGGACTGGCGTATGGTGTGTACTCGGGCTTCACCCCGATGCAGGCGCGTGGCCCGTTCATGATCAACCTGCAGACCCGCGCCGAGATGAGCGAAGGCACGCTGAAACTGGTGCAGGACGTGCTGGCCGACTACCTTAAAACCGGCCCGACGCAAAAAGAACTCGACGACGCCAAGCGTGAACTGGCCGGCAGCTTCCCACTGTCCACCGCCAGCAACGCCGATATCGTCGGCCAGTTGGGCGCCATGGGTTTCTACAACCTGCCGCTCAATTATCTGGATGACTTCATGCGTGAGTCCCAGAGCCTGACCGTCGACCAGGTCAAGACCGCACTGAACAAACACTTGAGCACGGACAAAATGGTCATCGTCAGCGCTGGCCCGACCGTGCCACAAAAGCCGTTACCGGCCCCATCTGATAAACCTGCCGAGCAGCCGCTCGGGGTTCCGGAGCATTAATGGCCACGCGTCCAAAAAAACCTGTTCACAACGTCCATAACGGCGTGAACCAACTGCGCATCATCGGCGGCGAATGGGGCAGCCGAAAGCTGAGCTTCCCCGATGCCCCGGGCCTGCGCCCGACCCCGGACCGGGTGCGTGAAACCCTGTTCAACTGGCTCGCGCCGTATGTCGCGGGCGCCAAGGTGCTGGACCCGTTCGCTGGCAGCGGCGCACTGTTCCTCGAAGCCTTGTCCCGGGGTGCAGCCATGGGCCAGGCGCTGGACGCCAGCAACATCGCGGTCGCCAGCATCAAGGAACACTTGGGCACACTGCGTTGCACCACGGGTCAGATTCAGACCGCCGACGCCTTGCGCTACCTGGAAACCCAAACCGCCACGGCGTACGACCTGGTGTTCCTCGACCCGCCGTTTAACCAGAACCTGCTGCCGGGCGTCTGTACGCTGCTGGAAGAGCGTCAGTGGCTGGCCAACGAGGCCTGGATCTACACTGAAAGCGAAAACGCGCCGTCGTCTCTTGGTTTGCCAGGCAACTGGCGCCTGCACCGGGAGCAGAAATCCGGGCGGGTTTACTACGCGTTGTGGCAACGTATGGCAGAGATCGCCGGTTAATCGACCGGCCTGAAAAGGTGCGCACCCGTTGCGCACCGCTGCATCGAGAGCAATCGTGTCCCATCCGCCAGACCGTTTCACCCCCGCCCTGGGCCTGGGCAATCCGCACTTGCAAACCTTGTGGGGACCGCTTTGGCGCAAAACCACGCACATCGAACGCGAGCGCGAACGCTTGTGGCTCGAAGACGGCGACTTTCTCGACCTCGACTGGCACGGCCCGCACAGTGCGACTGCACCGTTGGTGTTGGTGTTGCACGGGCTGACCGGCTCGTCGAACTCACCGTACGTGGCCGGCGTGCAAAAGGCCCTCGCCGCGCAAGGCTGGGCCAGTGTCGCGTTGAACTGGCGTGGCTGTTCGGGTGAACCAAATCTGTTGGCGCGCAGCTACCATTCCGGCGCCAGTGAGGACCTCGCCGAAACCATCCGGCACCTGCGGGCCAAACGTCCGCTGGCGCCGCTGTACGTGGTGGGTTATTCCCTGGGCGGCAATGTCTTGCTCAAACACTTGGGCGAGTCCGGCAATGACAGCGGCGTGGCCGGTGCGGTGGCGGTGTCGGTGCCGTTTCGCCTCGACCAGTGTGCGGACCGAATCGGCCAGGGCTTTTCCAGGGTTTATCAGGCGCATTTCATGCGCGAGATGCTCGCCTACATCAAGAACAAACAGCGCCAGTTCCAGCATGACGGACGCGAAGAGGGCCTGGCGGCGTTGGCGGCACTGGGTTCGCTGGAGAACATGCGCACCTTCTGGGATTTCGATGGCCGGGTCACGGCGCCGTTGAATGGTTTTATCGATGCCGAGGATTACTACCGTCGCGCATCGAGCCGTTACTTCCTTGGGGAAATTCGCACGCCCACCCTGATCATTCAGGCGGCCGACGATCCCTTCGTCTTCCCCCACAGCCTGCCGCTTGCCGACGAATTGTCTGCCTGCACGCAACTGGAACTACAGACCAAGGGCGGGCATGTCGGCTTCGTCGATGGCTCGTTCAGGCAACCGGGTTATTACCTGGAACGGCGCATCCCGCAGTGGCTGGCCGCCGTGTGTCGCGAGTAGCCGATGGACGTCAATCAGGGCGAGTCGATCCGCTTCTGGCAAACCGCGCCGCTGGCCGGGGTCGAATTGTTGTCCGCGCGCTACATCGAACATCGCTTCGCGCCCCATGTTCACGATGGCTATGTGATCGGCATGATCATGGCCGGCGCCCAGCGCTATCGCTATCGCGGCGCGGAACACCTGGCCGGCAGCGGCACTTTGGTGCTGATCAATCCGGATGAACTGCACACTGGCCACAAAGGCACCGAGGACGGTTGGCTGTACCGGGCGTTTTATCCGGACAGCGGCCAGTTACTGTCGCTATTGGCCGAACTGGAATTGCCGACCCATCACTTGCCCATGTTTGGCGCCACGCTGTACCGCGACCCTGACCTGGTGAAGGGGTTTTGCCAACTGCATCGCTTGCTGGAAAGTCCGTCCACGGCGCTGCAACAGCAAACGGTCTGGCGGGAAATGATGTTGTCGTTGCTGCAACGACACGCAGCCGTGCCGATTGCCGGCCAACCCGGCAAGGAGCACCGCGCGGTGACACGGGCCAAGGAATTGCTGCATGCGCAATTGGCGGCGCCACCGTCGCTGGAGGAGTTGGCGGCGGCGGTGAATCTTTCACCCTTCCACTTTGCCCGGGTTTTCCGCAAAGCCACTGGTATGCCGCCACACACCTGGCTGATGCAACAACGCATCGCCCAGGCCCGGGCGCTGTTGCAGAACGGCTGTTTGCCGCTGGAAGTGGCCACGCAATTGGGGTTTGCCGACCAGAGTCATCTGAGCCGGCAGTTCAAGCAGGTGTACGGGGTGGGACCGGGGGCGTATCGAAGTGCCAGGCAAACTCTCAGACGTTGATGACGGCGAAAGCCAAAGTAAAAGCAGGCTTTTGTGGCGAGGGGGCTTGCCCCCGTTCGGCTGCGAAGCAGTCGTAAAAACACCACCCCTGTAACATCTGGGTTGCACATTTTAGGTCCGCTTCGCGACCCAACGGGGGCAAGCCCCCTCGCCACAAAGGCTCACTCCTACAGGGGGACTTGTGTGTTTACTCGCCGATGGCGATACCGTGTGCCGGATCGTTGATCCACTCACTCCACGAACCGGCATACAACGCTCCCAACGGATAGCCCGCCAGGCACAGTGCAAACAGGTTATGGCAAGCCGTTACGCCAGACCCGCAGTACGCCACCAGATCGGCCGGCGAACGATCACCGAGTTTCGCGGCAAATCGCTGCTTGAGTTGATCGGCCGGCAAAAACCGCCCATCACTGCCAAGGTTGTCGGTAAACGCCGCACATTGCGCTCCCGGAATGTGTCCGGCAATCGGATCAATCGACTCCACTTCGCCTTTGAAACGCGGCAAGCCGCGGGCATCGAGCAAGGTCAACTCAGGCTGGCCGAGACGCTGCTCAAGCTGTTGCGCACTCAAGACCAGCGCATTGTCCGGTGTCCCGTTGAAGGTGCCACGCTGGGTGTCGCACGCATCCAGACTCAGCGGTAAACCCGCCGCATGCCAGGCCTTGAGCCCGCCGTCCAGGATAAACACGCCGTCATGCTTGCCCAACCACGCCAGTAACCACCAGGCCCGCGCCGCGAAAGCCCCAGGACCGTCATCGTACAAAACCACTTCGCTGTCGGCGTTGATGCCCCAGGCTTGCAGGCGCTCGATCAAGTAATCCGCTTCAGGCAGCGGATGACGCCCGGTCACGCCTTTGACCACAGTCGCGCTCAAATCACGCTCGAGATCGGCAAACCTGGAACCGGCGATGTGCCCTTCGGCATAGCTGCGCTGGCCGTAATCCGGATCTTCGAGGGCAAAACGACAATCGAGAATCACCAGCCCCGGCTGGTCCTTTTTCAGGTCCAGTGCTTGCGGGCTGATCAGTTGCGCAATGGGCATAGCGGGCTCCTGTGACTAAGTCGGTGTTCGATCCTACTGCACTTCTTCGAGGGCTTGGGCCAACGGCACATAAAACTCTTCGTACAGCGCATTCACCTCATCGCGCGCCTGATCGGTGACGAAACCGGCCTCCAGCACCAGCACCTGATACACGCCCCGTTTAATGGCTTGCTCGCTCAGGTGATTGGAGTTTTCTCGCGTGGTACACAGGAACCGCACCCAGGACGTCAGGATGATCCACGCATTCAGCGTCAGGGACTCGATCTGGACCTTGTCCATCTGCAGGATGCCGGCATCGACGAAGCCCGCGTAGATGTGCGTGCCATGGATCAGGCAACGCTGGGAAAACCGTCGGTAACGGGCGGCGAGTTCCGGATCGCTGTCGAGCAAGTGCTCAAGATCGCGATGCAAAAACCGGTAGCGCCACATCGCCGCCAGCAGTTCCTGAAGGTAGAAGCGCTTGTCGTCCACCGTCGATGCACGCCCCTGAGGCGGGCGCAGGAAGCTGTCCACCAGAGTTTCGTACTCACTGAACAGCACGGCGATGATCGCCTGCTTGTTGGGGAAGTGGTAGTACAGGTTGCCCGGTGAAATTTCCATGTGGGCCGCAATGTGGTTGGTGCTGATGCTGCGCTCACCCTGCTGATTGAACAGCTCCAGGCTGTTCTGCACGATGCGCTCGCTGGTTTTGATCCGAGGGGCCATGGCTTGAGCTTTAATTCAGAGTGCGATGACAGGCATCTTACGACCTATCCGCGAGTGGATAAAACAAAGCTGTTCCAGGATGTCATTTGACTTTCTAGAGCATAGACTCTAAAAAGTCTCTCATTACAATAAATCCGGAGCCGACAATGACTGCTGACATCGCCTACCTTCAGAACCTGAATCAGCCTCTGGAAGCAATGCAGGCCCTGTTCGACGCCCAACGCGCCGCCTACGCCGCCAACCCGATGCCGCCGGCTGCCCAGCGCCAGCAATGGCTCAAAGCCTTGCGCGATCTGTTGAGCAGCGAACGCCAGGCGTTGATCGAGGCGATCAGCCAGGATTTCAGCCACCGCAGTGCCGACGAAACACTGCTCGCCGAACTGATGCCCAGCCTGCACGGCATTCATTACGCCAGCCAGCACCTCAAAGGCTGGATGAAAGCCTCGCGGCGCAAGGTGGGCATCGCTTTTCAGCCGGCGGCGGCCAAAGTCGTTTACCAACCGCTGGGCGTGGTCGGCGTGATCGTGCCGTGGAACTACCCGCTGTACCTGGCCATCGGCCCGTTGGTGGGCGCGCTGTCGGCCGGTAATCGGGTGATGCTTAAACTCAGCGAATCGACCCCTGCCACCGGTTTGCTGCTCAAGGAATTGCTCGCCCGGGTCTTCCCTGAAGACTTGGTCTGCGTGGTGCTGGGCGAATCCGATGTGGGTGTCGCGTTCTCCCGCCTGCGTTTCGATCACCTGCTGTTCACTGGCGCCACCAGCATCGGCAAACACGTGATGCGTGCGGCGGCCGAGAACCTCACCCCGGTGACCCTCGAACTCGGCGGCAAGTCCCCGGCTATCGTGTCCCATGACGTGCCACTCAAAGATGCCGCCGAACGCATCGCCTTCGGCAAAACCCTGAACGCCGGGCAAACGTGCGTAGCCCCGGACTACGTGCTGGTGCCGGAAGACCGCGTCGGAGGTTTCGTCGAAGCCTACCGTCAGGTGGTTCGCGGGTTTTATCCGACGCTGGCTGACAACCCGGACTACACCGCCATCATCAATGAGCGGCAACTGGCGCGGCTCAACGGTTACATCAGTGATGCCACCAGCAAAGGCGCGCTGCTGATTCCGCTGTTCGATCAGGGGCAAGGCCGCCGCATGAGTCACAGCTTGCTGCTCAACGTCACCGACGACATGACGGTGATGCAGGACGAAATCTTCGGCCCGCTGCTGCCGATCGTGCCGTACAAGCATTTGGATGAGGCGTTTGCCTACATCAACCAACGCCCTCGCCCACTGGCGCTGTACTACTTCGGCTACGACAAGCGCGAACAAAACCGTGTGCTCCACGAAACCCATTCCGGCGGCGTCTGCCTCAACGACACGCTGCTGCACGTCGCTCAGGACGACATGCCATTTGGTGGCATCGGTGCCTCGGGCATGGGCCATTACCACGGCCACGAAGGGTTCCTGACCTTCAGCAAGGCCAAAGGGGTGTTGATCAAGCAGCGCTTCAATGCCGCGAAGCTGATCTACCCGCCGTACGGAAAATCCATCCAGAAACTCATCCAGAAACTGTTCATCCGCTAACGATCATTACCACTGGGTAACAACAATAATGAGCCCAAGCCTGACCGATACACCCGCGCTGTCACGGCGCGGCCTGCTGAAATTCAGCCTCGGCGCCAGCGCCTTCCTGGCCACGGCCGGGTTGGGCGCAAGCCTCAGCGGCTGCTCGTCGAGCACTGCGGCGAACGGCTTCGTGATCCTGCGCAGCGGCGACCTGCTGTTTTTGCGAGCCCTGATCCCGGTGATGCTTGAGGGTGCGGTCGCTGCCGAGAAAATGCCGGCGTCGGTCGACCAGACCTTGCACGGCCTGGATAACAGCCTGAATCACCTGTCCCCGGAAATGCTCAAGCTGACCCAGCAACTGTTCGATGTGCTGGGGATGGCCGTGACGCGTGGGCCGCTGACCGGGATCTGGGGCAGTTGGGAAAATGCCAGTGGTGATGAGATCCGGCACTTTCTCGATCGCTGGGAAAACAGTTCATTGAGCTTGCTGCGCATGGGGCATAGCTCGCTGCAGCAACTGGTGATGATGGCGTGGTACACCCGGCCGGAATCCTGGGTGCATTGCGGGTATCCGGGGCCGCCAACGGTCTAAGACCGAGTCGACCCTATCGCGGGCAAGCCCGGCTCCCACAGGGTTTGAGGCGAGCGAGCCAAACCCTGTGGGAGCCGAGCTTGCTCGCGATGGCGCCA
>Ga0302168_1000322_pt1 | contig 11219 bp, 7 predicted proteins | sample I_Fen_N1_2_FD_193494 | JGI IMG/M metagenome (GOLD analysis project Ga0302168, IMG submission 193494) | Peat permafrost microbial communities from Stordalen Mire near Abisko, Sweden - I_Fen_N1_2 | ecosystem: Environmental > Terrestrial > Soil > Wetlands > Permafrost | place: Sweden: Abisko...
TGCATCTTCGCCAAAGCATCCTTCAACGTCGACTGCTCCAGCGCATCCTTGGATTTTTTGCTTTCCCTGCCCGCGTGTTCGAGCAGTGCCAGGTAGTCACGCTTGGATGAGCCTTCCTTAGGCACCACGGTATCTTCTACCAGATTGGCCATCACATACTTCTGCGTGTGGGTATTCTGGGAAGCCGACTGTGTGACGGAAGCACGGGTCAATTGGCCGTCTTTATAGGCAAAGCTCGCAGTGCTGCTGGCCCTGTCCTGCAATTGCACATACAGGTAATTCTGCGATTCGCGACTGCCATCAAACACAGGCGGTTTCCCACCATCAAGGCCTTTGTGGAAGCTCGCCGAAAGCACCGATTGCTGGTTCTGGGTGACGCTGCGATCCGCGCTGCTGCGACCATTGACCTGGGTTTTCTGCGATACATTGTAGGAAAAGCTGTCGACCTCTGAAGCGCGCATCGGGTTGGAGCTGTCTACGGCCTGCTTGATGGAAGCCTTGAAGTCAGCCAAACCGGTCAGCAAGCCTTTGTCGCTCGGATTGTTGCTCAAGGCTTCCACGGCGCCAGCGCCTTGTGGGTAGTTACTGTTCATGGCGCTGAACGCGTCTTTGAACATCGCCATCAAGTCAGTGTTGGCACTCCCTCGCTTTTCCACCCGGTCGAACTGGGCGAGGTAGGTTTTCAGCGCGTTGGCCTGCTGTTTGGCATCGCCGAGGATCGCCGCGTTTTTCAGGTCCACCGCCAGGTCAATGCTACCCGTCGGGCCACTCATGCGTGTGGTGCGGCTCTGGCTGTCGGCGTGAAAGGCCAGAGTCAGGTCCTCGCCGCCCTGGGACTTCACCTTGGCATTAAGGTCTACGGACGCCAGCACCTTTGAATCAAACTGAGTCAATTGGCTTAGGTCGAGTTTTGGCGGCACGGCGGTCAGCCCATCAACCGAGGCTTGGAAGGCACTGCCCAGTTGACCGACGGCTTTGAGCTCGTCAGCACTCAAATCGCCCCCCTCCACCGTGGCCTGCACGCCCAGCCCATCTTTCTGGCTGGACAGGCTGAAGGTGACGGTCTTGCCGCTGGCGGTCTTGATGCTGAGGCTGACCTGATTCTCGGCCTTACTGTGCAGCACGGTCTGGTCGGCCTTGATCGCACCGGCGTCCCCGGCCCGGTCAGCCGTGGTGTTGAGCACCGACTGTGAAATGTCCGCGCCGCCGCCTTTGGCGAACTGCGCCACCAATGCTGCCCCCAAGCCGCTGTAGCGACTGGCCGTGGAGGTCGAGTTAAAGCTGGTGTTGATGATCTTGCTGACGGCGTCCTGGCTGCTATTTTCCCAGGCCCGCACACTTTCCCGACCCGGCATCTGCCCGTCTCGGGAGTAGATATCAACGACATCGGCAGCCGGATTGCCGAGGCTGACCACCGAAGCAGGTCGAACCGGCGAGACATCGACAGTGTTCGCCAAAGTGGCGGACGGTGTGGAGGCAGCGCGAACAATGAGGGGATTGCTAGCGATGATCGGAGTTAGCGTAGTCATGACAGTCCGTGTCTTAAAAGCTGAGTAGCCTCCAATCTAGCCAAGATACGCCGCGATTGACAGCATTAAAGCCGCAATAAGTGGCAAAGAGCCACGCCAAAAAACTGCCTCTTTGCCGCATCGCGCAGATCAGCAGCTGTAAGTCACCGAACCACGTACTGTGCGATCGCCCGTAGGAATATGTACAGAGCGTGCCGGCATTATCGAATGCCTTGCCACAGCAAAAACAGTGCAGTGCAGTGCGTAAGGAAGTCGCTGGTGGGTGAGGTATCTTAATGACATGATGCAGGTCATTTAACCCGCTCGGCCAAACTCAAATGAATAGCACCGTCGGGATGAGCGCTGAGGTCAGCGAGCTGGCCTGCTCCGGCCTGGGCCAAAACGAAGCGTTCACCGAGCGCGTACTGGCCAGCATCGATGATTGCATCAAAGTACTCGACCTCGATGCCCGCCTCACCTTCATGAGCGAAGGTGGCCAGAAAATCATGGAAGTCAGTGACTTCAACGCCATCCGAGGCTGCCCCTGGACGGACTTCTGGCAAGACCAGGGCAACCTCGACGCCAAGGCCGCCGTGCAGGCCGCCAAAAATGGGGAAAGCGCCAGCTTTATCGGCCCCGCCGAGACGCTGGCCGGCAACCTGAAATGGTGGCACGTGCAGGTCAGCCCGATCCTCGGCAGGGACGGCCAGCCGGAACAGATCCTCTGCGTGTCCCGCGACATCACGGCCCTGCGTGAAGCCGAAGAGGCGTTGCGCAAGCTCAACGAATCCCTGGAACAACAGGTGATAGAACGCACCCGCGACCGTGACCGCATCTGGCGACTGTCTCCGGACTTGATGCTGGTGGCCCAACTCGACGGCGTGATTTCCGCCGTCAACCCAGCCTGGACTCGCATGCTCGGTCACGCCGAACACGACTTGGTGGGCAGCCAGTTGCTGGCCCTGGTACACCCGGACGACCTGGCCGACTCCTCATCGGCAGTCAGCCGCCTGGGAGACGGCAAGAACTTCCCGAACTTCAAGAACCGCTACCGCCACCAGGATGGCAGCTACCGCATGATCGCCTGGACCGCCGTGCCCGATAGCGACTACATCCATGCGGTGGGCCGTGATATCCAGGCTGAAGAAGAAGCCAAGGACGCCCTTCGCCTGTCGGAAGACGCCCTGCGTCAGTCCCAGAAACTGGAAGCCATTGGCCAACTCACTGGCGGTGTCGCACACGATTTCAATAACCTGCTGACGGTGATCAAATCCTGCGCCGACTTGCTCAAGACCCCGTCGCTGAGCGAAGTGCGGCGCATCAAATACGTGGAAGCCATCGCCAGCACCGTCGACCGCGCCGCCCGCCTGACCGCGCAACTGCTGACCTTCGCCCGCCGCCAGGCCCTGCGCCCGGAAGTGTTCAACGTCGGCGACAGCGTGTTGCGGGTGGGCGAGATGATGGACAGCCTGACCGGCTCGCGGATCAAGGTCACCATCGAGGTGCCGGATGAGCCCTGCTTTATCAACGCCGATGAAAGCCAGTTCGATACCGCGTTGGTGAACATGGTGGTCAATGCGCGGGATGCCATGTCCGGCAATGGCAACTTGACCATCCAGGTCGCGACAGCGGCCTGGCTACCGTCGGTACGTGCCCACCCGGGGCGGATCGCCGACTACGTGACCATCACGCTGAGCGACACCGGTACAGGTATTGCGCCAGAAAAACTCGACGCCATCTTCGAGCCCTTCTACACCACCAAAGGCATCGGCCAAGGTACCGGGTTGGGCTTGTCACAAGTGTTCGGCTTTGCCAAACAGTCGGGCGGGGAGATTCTGGTGCAGAGCGAATGCGGCAAGGGCAGCCAGTTTATGTTGTACCTGCCCAAGGTCGAGGCCAGCACGATCCCGACCGCCCAAGACAACCATAGCGCACCGATTGTCTCGAACTTGTGCGTGCTGATGGTCGAGGACAACGCCGACGTTGGCCTCTACACCTCGCAGACACTGGAACAGATGGGCTTTCACGTGTTGTGGGTGCCGGACGCCAAGAGCGCACTGGAAGCCCTGGCCCCCAACCCGGAAAGTTTCCAGGTGGTGTTCTCCGACATCTCCATGCCGGGCATGAGCGGCCTGGAACTGCTCGACGTAATCGAAGCACTCTACCCGTGGCTGCCCGTGGTGCTCACTACCGGCTACAACGACGAATACGCGCGCATCGCCCAGGAAGAAGCCAAGCGCTTTGTACTGCTGCAAAAGCCCTACGCCACTGAGACGTTGGCCTTACTCCTGCAAAAGGTCGTCAAGGGCCGGCTGGGCCGCTCGCTGGGAGGGGAAATAGGTCGAAGCGACCTCAGCTTCAGCACGCACGCAGGCGTAAGCTGAGCCGCGTTTCAGCATCGGAAGGCGGATTACGTGCGGTGGGACATGGCTCGCTGCGCAACCTTTTCACAAGGCAAAAAAAAACCCGGAAATCCTCACTTGCGTGGGCCTTCTGGATTTTCTAAACCGCCAAAAATGGTGGGTCGTGTGGGATTCAATCCGAGCTTCCAGCTCCTGATTTTTTTTGCTGCTCTGGGGTCAGCGCCTTGCGCAGCGGAGTGACGCCTTGGCGCTCTTTCTGAACGTGGTCAACTCAGCGGCGCAGCGCTGACTCACCAATGCCGAGTGAGCGGCTGGCTATTGGGGATGAGTAAAGCGCCGGCGTCACGCTCTCGGGCGACGCAGCCAGCGAAATCGGCTGCAATGGTCTCGTTTTGGGTTGTTCACAGATCACTAAATACCAAGCCCAAAGAATGCACACCCGTATCCTAAGGATCGCTTCACGTCACACGCCCTGGGCAAGAGCCGTATGCGGTAGTTCCGCACGTACGGATCTGTGCGGGGGGCGGCAGGTAACTGCCGTCCCTACCGCGACCGGCATACATGCACTTCTGCAACATGTTCTGCCCGAACACAAAAATCATGACATTCCTCATTGAGAACTGACACCCGTGTCAGTTCTCAATGAGCGCCAACAGTCTTCAACTGCATCCGGTACTGCCCCGGCGTCATTCCATACCATTGATGGCACGCGCGATAGAAACTGCTCAGTTCGCGAAAACCCACATGATAGGCGGCTTCTTGTAATGAGCATTGGCTATTGCCTAAGAGGAACTCTGTTTGGCTGCGGCGCGTTTCATTGACTAGCTCTTTATAGGATTGGCCGGCCTTTCGTAGTAATCGTTGCAGAGTGCGTTTGCTCACGCTCATTTTTTTCGCCAGGTCTTCAAGGCGTGGAGTCCCTGTACTCAACGACGCAAGAAGCATTTTTTGCACGGCATCCGGTATAGCGATGGAGCGGCGGGCAGACAAGGACGTCTCTGCAATCATTTTATGCAAGGGGGCCAGTTGTTTGTTCGCCGAGGCTAGAGGTTTTTCAAGGTCGGCGTTGTCTAGCAATATGAAATAGCAGGGGGCGTCAAACTCCATGGGACAGTGAAACATTTGTGTGTACGCCGAGACGTCGGCCGGGATGGAATGCATGACGCCTAACCCGCGTATTTTCAACTCTGGGCTCGTCAGCATTCGGCATAGTCTGACGATCAAGGTAGTAACAGCATCGCTAAATGGACGTGGCATTTTTTGCGAACCCAGAAAGTGGGCGGCGAACCTATGTTGCTCACCTTGAGCCTGTAACGAGAGGGTGACGGAAGTGTCGAGCAGGGCGACGAAGTGAACCAAATGCTGGAGCGCGATACGTAACGTGGCGCTGGACATCATCAGGTAGCCCACAACATCGAAGATGCCCGGACCGACCTGCGATGTTGCGAGCAGGCCGACGTTAGGGTCGTTGGACGCCTCGGCCGCCAGCGAATAAAGGCGATAGAGTTTGTCGCGCGCAACCCACGACTCGTCGAAGTTCAAGGCGTGCACATCGAGGCCCGCGACCAAGCAAAGCCTATCGAGATCCAGCCCTGTCGATCTCAGCGCGTCAATCATGAAGTGCGCTAGAGAGGGAGTTACCTTTGGCATTTTTACTCCTTTCATTCATCGCGAATCAACGTGCGGGCGTGGCCGGAAATATCGAGGCCGCTGTCCCTTTCGTCAAAATGGCAGTGGCATAGGGCCCCTAGACTGGCGTCGGATGCCAAGGTTATGGCGCGTTATACGATTGTGAGTCAGTACGGGAGCATTCAAATTGAACACCGAGCCGAGACCAGGCATTCCTTAGGTCTGTTCGTTCGACTCCTTACTCGATTCGGAGTTATGTCATGGCTTTGCATCAGACCGTTAAAACGCAAGATCCTTCCCTTGAAGATGTTTATTCAAGCTCTGCCTCAGAACGGCGGTTGCCCAAATATCGCTTGCCCGATTACTCAAGCACACCGTCGGCCAGTTATAACTTGGTGCACGACGAGTTGTTGTTGGACGGCAACTCTCGGCAAAATCTGGCGACCTTCTGCACCACCTGGGTAGAACCGGAAGTCCAACGGTTGATGGCCGATGCTCTCGACAAGAACATGATTGACAAGGATGAATACCCGCAGACCGCTGAAATTGAAAATCGTTGTGTGCACATCATTGCCGATCTCTGGCATGCGCCTAGATCATGGCAAACCGTGGGCTGTTCTACCACGGGCTCCAGTGAAGCCGCCATGTTGGGTGGCTTGGCCCTAAAATGGAGCTGGAAGAAGCGTCGCGAAGCAGCAGGTCTATCGGTGGATAAACCGAATTTTGTGTGCGGTCCGGTGCAGATCTGCTGGAAAAAATTCGCTCGTTATTTTGACGTAGAAATACGCGAAGTACCCCTGCGTAACGGTGCCCTGGGGCTGCGCCCCGAAGACTTACGTCAGTATTGCGATGAAAATACCATTGGCGTAGTCGCCACCCTCGGCGTGACTTTTACTGGTGTCTATGAGCCCGTCGCAGCACTGGCGAATGAACTCGACTGCCTGCAGCGTGAACTTGGGCTGGACATTCCCATTCATGTTGACGCGGCGAGTGGCGGTTTTATTGCGCCCTTCATTCAACAACAACTCAGTTGGGACTTTAGCATTGAGCGAGTCAAGTCGATCAATGCTTCAGGCCACAAGTATGGGCTGGCGCCTTTGGGTGTGGGTTGGATTATCTGGCGGGCGAAGGCCGACTTGCCGGAAGAGCTGATCTTCTACGTTGATTATTTGGGTGGCAACATGGCGACGTTCGCCTTGAACTTCAGCCGTCCCGGCGGAGAAATAATTGCCCAGTACTACAACTTCCTCAGATTGGGACGTGAAGGTTATACCCAGATTCAACAGGCCTGTTCGGACACTGCCCAGTGGCTTGCGGCCGAGATTGCCAAAATTTCGCCGCTTGAGCTGGTATACGACGGCCACGGCGGCCTGCCTGCCGTGTGCTACAAACTCAAGGAAGGCATCGAGCATGGCTTCACTCTCTATGACCTCTCTGAACGCGTGCGCATGCGTGGATGGCAGATAGCGTCCTACCCGCTGCCATCTGATCGCCAGGAAGTTGTGGTGCAACGCGTATTGGTGCGCCACGGCGTCAGCCGCGACCTGATTGGCCTACTGCTGGATGATCTGCACAAAGCAATCGCCTTCCTGCAGGAAAACCCGGTGCTCCATTCCGAGGCCGGCCCCTCTTTCAGTCATGGCGCTGCACTGTCAGCAGACACCGCCAACCGATAATTCTCCATCGACTAAGGCCGCGGGGCACCCGTCTGGGGGGGCACTGTGGCTATGTCGTTCATTGCAAACAGCTTAAGGAAAGTACCGTGAACTGGCTCCAAAGCACTCTGCGCACGTACCCGGAGATGGCTATTTTTCTGTCTCTGGGTTTAGGGTTCTGGTTTGGCGGCAAGACCTTCAGGGGCTTCAGCCTCGGGGCTGTAACCTCGACATTGATCGCGTCACTAATTATCGGCCAGGCGGGGATCGTCATCTCGCCTAACGTCAAGAGCACCTTCTTCCTTATGTTCCTCTTCGCAATCGGCTATGGCGTTGGGCCGCAATTCGTTCGAGGTATCGCCAAGGACGGCCTGCCACAGGCCTTGTTCGCTGTGGTGATGTGCGTGTTGTGCCTGGCCGCCCCATTGCTTGCCACCTGGATCGCTGGTTATGGGCTCGGCTCAACGGCTGGTATGTTCGCCGGTTCGCAGACGATTTCTGCTTCGATGGGCCTGGCAACCGACGCGATCAATAGGCTGGGCATGAACGCCGAACAGACGCGCCAGCAACTCGACGCCATGCCGGTGGCCTATGCGGTTACCTATATCTTTGGCACGGTCGGTTCGGCGCTGATCCTGGCATTGCTGGGGCCAAAGCTATTGCGTATCGACCTAGTCAAAGCCTGCAAAGATTATGAAATCAGCATGGGTGGTCATCAGGACATCGCCAGCGAAGGTACGGCTTGGCATCGCTACGTTCTGCGAGCCTACAAGGTACCGGAGCACAGCGAATTCGTCGGACTTACTATCAGCCAGGCTGAGTCTCGCTCGCAAGGTAAGCGGGTATTCATCGAGCGGCTTCGACGCGATGGCAAGATCGAATCCCTAACAACTAGTACCACTCTGATGGCCGGGGACATTCTGGCGGTAGCTGGCCAGAACGCTGACATTCTGGCTCTACTTAGCCATTCCGAAGCCGAGGTGGATGACCCTGAGTTGCTGGCCGTCCCGGCCGAAGGTGTGGATATCTTTGTCACCAACAAACGCTATGACGGCCAGACGCTTGAACAGCTGTCCCGAATGCCAGTTGCCCATGGCGTATTCATTCGCAAGATCAAGCGAGGCGCGATCTCCACCGAGCTACCCGTGCTGCCCAAGACCGTCATTCACCGCGGTGACATCATTACCCTGGCCGGACTGACGTCGGATACCACAGCCGCCGCGAAGGAACTGGGGCAGCCTGACCGCACGAGCAACGTGGCCGACGTGGCGTTTATCGGCATGGCCATCTTTATCGGCGCACTGATCGGTGCGGCGGTGTTCACTGTCCATGGCGTACCCATCACACTTTCCACCGCTGGCGGCGCGCTGATCGCCGGGTTGGTATTCGGCTGGTTACGGTCTATTCATCCAACATTTGGAAGGATTCCGGAGCCCACCGTATGGTTCATGAATTCGGTCGGCCTTAACGTTTTTATCGCAGTAGTCGGCATCAACGCGGCATCTGGATTTGTGCATGGTTTACAGACCATAGGCGTGAGCCTATTTCTCTGGGGAATATTCGCCACCTCATTACCCTTGATCATTGGCATGTTCATCGCTCGATATGTTTTTCGCTTCCACCCCGCTCTTGTGCTGGGCTGCTGCGCCGGTGCGCGCACAACCACTGCCGCGCTTGGCATGCTTTGCGAGACAGCCAAAAGCAACGTCCCGGCCCTGGGTTACACCGTGACTTATGCGGTAGGTAATACGCTGTTGACCATATGGGGAATGGTGCTAATCGTCATCCTATCCTGATAGCCCCTTTGCGCATTCTCTTATGGCTAATAACCTCACATCACCGGAGCTCCATATGACCAACGATTACAGCAAATACGCAGCACTGAGCCCGTTCGAGCTCAAAGATGAGCTGATCAAGGTTGCGAGCAGCCAGGAAAATCGGTTGATGCTCAATGCCGGGCGTGGCAACCCGAATTTTCTAGCCACCTTACCGCGCCAGGCTTTTTTCCAACTTGGGCTTTTTGCCAACCGCGAGGCCGAACTGTCGTTTTCATTCCTCGGCAACGGCATCGGCGGCCTACCGAAGGTGCTCGGCATCGAGGCGCGTATGGACCGCTTCCTGTCGGACAATGCCAGCCAGCCGGGTGTTGACCTACTCATGAAAATCGCCAGCTATATTCGCGATCAGCTAGGGCTGGATGGGCCGGCGTTTCTCCATGAAATGGTCGAAGGCATCCTTGGCTGTAACTATCCGGTCCCGCCACGGATGCTGGCCGTCAGCGAGAAAGTGGTTCGCGAGTATCTGGTCAAGGAAATGATCGGTGGCAGTGTCTCGCGGGACGACTTCGATATTTTTGCGGTCGAAGGTGGCACGGCGGCGATGACATACATTTTCAACAGCCTGAAGGAAAACAAGATAATCCGTACCGGCGACAAGGTGGCTATCGGCATGCCGACCTTCACGCCTTATTTCGAAATTCCGGTGTTGGAAGATTACGGCCTGGAAGTGGTGCACATCGATGCATCACCAGAGCTGGCCTGGCAGTACCCTCAAACAGAGCTGGACAAGTTACTGGACCCGTCGATCAAGGTGTTTTTTGTGGTCAACCCGAGCAATCCGCCTTCGGTACGTATCGATGATCGCAGCCTGGCCTATATCGCCGAACTGGTAGAGAAACGGCGACCGGATTTGTTCATCATCACCGACGATGTATACGGGACATTCGCGGACGACTTCACCTCGTTGTTCGCGACCTGCCCACGTAACACTGCACTGGTGTATTCGTTCTCTAAATACTTCGGCTGTACCGGTTGGCGTCTGGGCGTCATTGCCTTGCATAAGGACAATATCCTCGACCGGCAAATCGCCGAATATGATCACGACAAACGCGCCACGCTCAACCTGCGTTATCAGACACTGGTACCCGACACTGCAAAATTGAAGTTCATAGATCGCTTGGTAGCCGACAGTCGCTCGGTAGCGCTCAATCATACCGCCGGCCTGTCCACGCCCCAGCAAGTGCAAATGGTGCTTTTCTCATTATTTGCACTGATTGATAGCACCGACAGTTACAAGCAAGTCTTGAAAAAACTCATCCGCCAGCGCCACCACGCGTTGTATCGCGAGCTGGGCGTGGCTATCCCGGCGGACGAGTTCGAGGTGGAGTACTACACGCTACTGGACTTCGAGCAAATTGCCGAAGGGCTTTATGGCGAAGCGTTTGCACGCTGGGTTCATGACAATGTCGACCCTAATACCTTACTGTTTCGAATTGCCGATGAAACTGGCATCGTCATGTTACCCGCCAGTGGCTTTGGCACCAAAAAGCCGGGGGGGCGTATCTCGCTTGCTAACCTCAATGAATATGATTACACCAACATCGGCAAGGCCTTGCGTCAGCTTGCCGATAGCGCTTACGAGCAGTTCAAGGCTACTCGAGATCAAGCATGAGGCTTTTTGCACGCAGTTTCATATCGGTCGAGATAGGGATGGCAGTTACCTGCCCACCTGCACAGATCTGTACGTGCGGAACTTGCTTTTTATAGGCATGGCTAAGAGCGCCAGCTACGTAGATGGCAGTGGCGCCTGGCTGGGTAATGTCGTTTTCCTTTACGAGAACGGCAAGGGGATCGCTTACGGCAAGGGTACGGGAGTAACTGAAAAGCGGATGCAACACGGCTGTTAATGCCAACGTCGAATGGCCCCACGTGCTGACGCAAGACTAACCCACCTCTATATCGGTACAAATCCAGTAAGGGCGATGGTTCGCGAGGAGTCAGACCGGGTCAGTGATATCTCGGAAACCGGGTCAATTCGACTTCGGCGCCAACAGTCACCCAAAGCCGACACTACTGTTCCGATCAGACGGCTGCATGTCTACGAAGATATCTGTGCATTGCACACCTTCCCAGACCCGCACATTCACATTCACCAAATCGCAGGCAAAAAAAAACCCGGAAATCCTCACTTGCGTGGGCCTTCCGGATTTTCTAAACCGCCAAAAATGGTGGGTCGTGTGGGATTCGAACCTACGACCAATTGGTTAAAAGCCAACTGCTCTACCA
>Ga0302168_1000323_pt1 | contig 11156 bp, 16 predicted proteins | sample I_Fen_N1_2_FD_193494 | JGI IMG/M metagenome (GOLD analysis project Ga0302168, IMG submission 193494) | Peat permafrost microbial communities from Stordalen Mire near Abisko, Sweden - I_Fen_N1_2 | ecosystem: Environmental > Terrestrial > Soil > Wetlands > Permafrost | place: Sweden: Abisko...
GGTGATTGCTGATGAGCATATTCCTGGGTGGAAGGCTGTTCGAGAACATAACACGGAGATGCTTAATGATCCCCGGTTTTTCTACGGTAAAGAGCAGTTTGAAATGGCTGTCGCAGAAGCCAATGGTGTGATCGCCTCTCTTAATTTGAGTTAGTTATTATGTCGGCTTTTGATGCAAAGAACTCTGAAGACTTTGAGTCAGTAACTTTGGCAATTATCGCTGCTTTAGCTCAGATCGAAAGAAACCCTAAGCTTCTTGCTACGCAATCCTGTCTAGCAAAGCAAGCCAAGGTTCACCGAAATACAATCAGAAATCGATCCAAGGATAACAGTCTGATTGAAGGTGGCATTGGGTGGCCACTTTCAGAGCTTGAAAGGATCAAGCGCGGAAGGGCGGTAAGTGCGTTTAGTAGTGCTGCCCTTGAGAAATCTGATCAGGATCGTATTGCTGAACTGGAAGACCAGTTGGAGATTGCTCGTATGAAAGCGGGGCATTGGTTTCATCGTGTTATTGATATGAAGCGAGAACTAGAAAATCTTGGTGTTATGAGGCAGAGACATGAAACGCGCATAGGGATTTTGACAGCAGAAAATAATCGGCTCAGGACTCTCAAAGTTGTAAATTAATTCTTTCTGTCTGTTATTATCAATCAGAGGCTTGGTAATCGGTTCTTTTTCTCAATGCAACCTGTGCAAGGAACTCATTGAAGGGAATCATTCCAATATCTGCTGATGAATAAACTGCTCTTGTCGGAGTCAAACTGCGTCTGAGTCGTGCACTTCCAGTATTTGTGTGCCGTTATTTTTAACACTTCAAGTTTTTTAGTTATCATAATTCGTAATGTTCTAAACCTAAATGGACAATCCTAGCTTGTAGCATGACAAGGTGGCTCAGGTTTACTCAGCATGGTGACAAAATTGGAGCTTCTAAAAATTATCATGGACATTGTTTGCCCCGACCGCCGCCCTCCGCATGAGGTTGAGCGCGAACGCTCGTTCATCGAGGCAGCGAATCGCTTCAATACACTCCGGGTGACTCCAGAGGGCGGGATGTTTATCGATCCAGAAGAGCTCCGCGATCAGATCATCGCCTCGCGTGAGCAGTTGAAGCATCTTGTCCACAGACCACAAGCGCCTAACCGATCATTCAGAGCAGCGGAAGATACCCAGGTGGAACCGTTAGCGAGTCCTACCGTAGAGGCTCCGGTGAGCGCCATGGGCTGTATCGAGATGGTGGCTTGGCGTCGGTTGCAGAGCGGTGCCACGGTGCGCTACGTGTGCCTCCAGTCTACGAGTACGGGGCGATTCGCTGTCGCTACAGCCAGTCTGTTCACAGAGGCCATAGAGAGTCTTCCGACTTGGGTCGACGGCAATACCAACAGGCAAATCGCGAATGCTCTACAGCTCGGTGATCTCCAGTGGTACGCGACTGTGAGCAAGGCTATGGATGGATGGGATGCAGAGCTTTGAGGCCACCACTCGGCATCATTACTGACGCCAAGGCCCCCACGTTGGTGGATTATCCAAAATATCAATCGACGTGCTGAGCTCGTACTGCATGCGCTCGAAAACCCTATCTAGAGTCGGATGGGCTTTTGACTCTCTCAATGTGCTCACCAGTTGGAGCAGCTCGCGGCCCTGCGCTAAGGGCATCTGAACGTCGCAATAGACTGTGTCGTCATCGTCTGTCATTCCCATCAAAAAATCCTCGCAGTATGGTGTTGGCCTCTGTTCCCACCACCGGCATTAGGCCGTGCCCCTTCGGGGAGGGGCTGTCGTAAACCGAGCTTTGGCGCAAGCGCCGGTGTCTCGGCCCTTCGGGCTTCCATCCTTACGCCTCTAGCCGTGCCGGCTTGGGCGCTCCGCTTGCTGTATTCAACACGAGCGATCTCACATCCAATCAAAACTTGCGTTAAAACACCTGTAACGAGTGCAGAACTAATAAGGTAGGCCCTACCACTAGAACATAGAGCGCAACAAAGTTTCTCGCCGCGTTCACAGATCGACCTAACAAAAATTTTGACAATCTAGAAACAGCAACCATAAAGAACAAAAGTAACAGTGGCACGATTGAAAATATGATCATGTTCATAAGAGCCATAACTAGCCCAAAAATCGCACCTACAACCGCCATTGCAAACGCGACTTGGTAGTCCAGCAGCTCGTGCCCCAGCATTAGACTAATAGGTGCTGCCGTCGCACGCAGCAGGCTATTGGGAAACACGTGAAAGTAATCACCCACCAAGAGAATGAATGGGATGCAAAAGAAAAAAGCTGCCCATCCCAAGATATCCATCAATTGGCTTTTGATGTCCATGCCAACCCGAATGGATACCCAAAGCCCCATGAATGTTACACAGTAGACAGATACAACAGGCCTAGCAGACGCTGGCAGGATATAGAACGCTACCACTGACGCGATAGCCAGCCATCCCATTGCTCTGCCTAAAAAAGCCATCTCTTTTTTGTAATCCGCATTGGCACGCCAACGCAAGAAAAACAGGCCTAATGACGACAGTGTCGCTAAAACCTTCTGTCCCTCGGGAGTCTTTCGGAGATTCCCTTCGCCCCAAGCGGTCATCATCAAAATCTGGACGATGAGTAGGATGATGCTTATAGCCATGGAGCCTCACAATGTTCAGGGTGGCAATGCCTAGCGTAAAGCAGCTAACTCAAGGCGCTACGTTCATTATCTGATCGGCAGAAGCGCTCATAGCTTTAAGCACTTCAGCTCGGTTCTGGCCAACCGACGCGGCACTACGATGGACTGCGCTGATACTCTTTGTCGATGAGGAATTTGGGGGCAGAACTGATAGGAAACAAACCCATCTAAAGAGAGCTCGCATGGGGCTAGGTTCGTAGAACGCCAGTTTATCCGAGGTCTCGGGACGCCAGCGATAACTCGATCAGCTCGATACGATAAGTTTCACGATTAGTGATGATACGTACGCACATCGCGCTGATGGAAATTGCAAAAACGAACCCCATCAATATCGTCACTATTTGAGTAGATATAGGGCTGTCCACGCTTGTCGAAAAAAGAGATGACCAGTTTCCTTGCAGGAGCATATTTCCTATCGTGAAGTTTAAAATCAGTAGAGAGAATACAGCAAATTTCTTGCCGTCAGCCTCAATAAAATACCCCAGACGTCGCTCTAGTCTTTTAATCTTAAGCTCTAAATGATGTTTCGCTCGTTTCAGGTGTTTCACGTCATACCGCCTGAGTTGAGCCGCGAAATGCTGGTCATGGTCAATCTCCGCATCCCGGAGAATTCGCGACCGCTCCTTCCACATCCAAATACTGCATACCATTACAACAGGCGGGCACAGCAAAGATAGCGCGGCGACCAACTGGGAAAGTCCCGCGCTCCAGAGCGCGACCTCAACCCATCCATCCGATAGCTTAGAGATGAATTTGTGCCAGAGAGCGAGAGCTATGAGGACGGAAAACGGCACCGTTGCTGCCATGATCCCGTATTTGGAAATACGATCTAAGATGGCTTCAATCTTCGTCAAGGCTTTACGAGGACGGTAGGACTTCATTCCCTCGAGGGTATTCAATAACGCTTTGAGATTCTGCATGTTCTTTTTTCAGGTTGGCGAGTTCAAAAATTGACGATCTAAAAATATCTGATAACAAAAATAAGGGCCCTCAGCGCCCCATGTAATCAGGCAGTTTCACCGAGCAAGCCAACTCTCGACGGTCTCCGATCCGTACTTCGCTTTCCATTCCTTCAGGGTCTTGTGGTTGCCACCTTTCGTTTCGACAACCTCACCAGAGTGCGGATTCTTATAAACCTTGATGGTGCGAGCCTTTCGGGTGCCTTTGGTCTCAGCGACAGCAGGAGCGCGGCGGCTGGAGGACTGTGGATCGAGGATCGCGACGATGTTGCGCAAGCTGAAACCGTACTCACCTAGCAGATCACGCAGCTTCTTTTCGAACTCAACCTCACGCTTGAGGCCATCATCGTTTTTCAGTTTTTCAAGCTCCGCTAACTGGGCGGCAAGCTTTCGTTCTAGGTCGCGGAATTCAGCAAGGCGGGACATATAACACCTTAGGTATTTAAGTGATGGCAGTATAGTCAGTGCTGTAGGCCAGTGAATAGGTCGAGGTTACCAGGAGCCCGTGACTATTTAGTTGTCTCGCGTTTGTGCTGCACGGTGGCTCTGTAGGTGAAGAATTTCCCTCTCCCACTCATCAAGGAATTTGTCCCAGTCCGCAGCGAATGGCCCATCCATAAGCCTTGTTGATCCAATGGATGCTTGGCGGAAACGCTCTCTCCATGGCTGTGGGATATCGAGCTCTAGAACGATATCGATACCGGAGTGATGATGTTTAACCGGGACAGAGTCGCGAACGCTATGGAGCTCGTGTGGGTAATTCAAGGAGGGCGTGCTGTCCCGTCCTTGGGCGTCGAGGTTATCCAAGATGGAAAGGTGTGCCAGAGCATTTGGATCGCCAGGGCGGAGGCTTGCAAGCGCCCAGATCGACTTTCGCCTACCGGTTTCTAACTTACGAAGTTCGTCTTCGGTCATTTCGGGCCTCATTGCGTTACTGGCGTGACGCCTTCGGCGCAGGGCTGGCGTGAACTGAGCCACCTCTGCGCCGCGTCTCAGCTCTCCGGGCGCTCATCTCGCACGCCTGCGCGCTCCGCTTGTCTGAGGCTCCGGCGCATTATTCGGTGCGCAGCGCACGAAGAGGCTGAATGCGCCGGGAGGCCAAGCGGTGCAAAACATCTTGCGACTTAGCCATGCTCCACGGAGGGCCATCCTCATCAAGTCGCCTCATTATCTCGCATCCATTTTTTCTCAGGGTGGTGTTAGACGCGTTTTTAATTCCATAGCTCCTTTTTTACCCGAGCCAGTCAGATACCATCTTTTCTGATTTTTGGCATTTACTCCACGTCTTACAAAATTCATTTCCTGAAGGGCAATCAAAGCTTCGTTGACAAGTTCAAGTTTCAATTCAAGCTCTTGAGCTAGACCTGTAGCCGACCTCATTGTGTAAGGGCCATCAAGTAGGTGGATCAAAACTAGCTTGGTTGTATGGTCTAATCCGGCGAAAACCTCTTGGTCTTTTGAACTCAGTGGCCCAGCCTCCGGCTCCATGGAACTCTCCGTTGCTTCCAAGGCCGACTCCGCTTTGGTCTGTGCGGCTTCAACTTTATCCTTCACCTCTCTAAGTTCTTTTATTATATTAGCACTCATTAGGCGGATGAATTTCTGGGCGGATATCGATGCTATTAGGCAGAACCCAATGAGGATGAGATATTTAGTAGAGTCAAGCTCGCTACTGCTCAGAATCTCTTGAAGCAAAGTGCTGGATATAGTGTTGAAAAACAGAGGAACCATAAGCGCAGCGCAGATGCCCAGCAAAACGTTTTTCCCTACGTTCCATCCCCAGCTTCCACCGTAAAGCAGATGGCCAGCGAAACCTCCCACCGCACCAGTGCCAACGAGCGTCCATAAAACCAATGCGAGCATTTTGCCCTCCTTGCGAAATTTTCGTTTTGTAGTGGCTTATTGGCATAATGCTTGAAGCGCTGATCTTGATACAACCCATCGAGTGGATTGAGTGATGGAATCAGTCAAGGAAAACGGGTGGTTATGGCCAGTCGCCTGCCGCGAAGGGGGCCGTGAACTGAGGCACGGACGAGTCGAACTCGGCCCTCCGGGATTACTTGACCAGTTCAGGCTGGGCCGTAAAGGACAAAAATCTCTTCATTGCTGATCACTACAGAACTGCGGCGGACTTGGCGGTGAAATGGGCGTCGAGCAGCTCAAGACACTGCAACGTAGAAGTCGCCGAATGGTTTCCTTCCCCTGAGGCGACGCAGCGGCTGCTTGGGGTACTGTATCTTGGGAAGGCCAGGCTTTCGGAACTTCAGAGGCTGCAAAAAGTGGAAGCTTGGCTAAGCTCGCAATAGGTGATTACGTCAGGTCGGTTGGGAAGACAGCCGTTGTAATAAGTGCCGAATGAGAGCAATGGATAAGTGAACACTCCGGAGCGTGCCCTGCGGGTTTCGCTGTCATTAACCAAGCCGCCTGCAGGCGTCTTGGCCGATTAGACTTCCATCCATCCATCACGCTTTCGAATGCGACTGCTCACTCTGGTTGCTTTCCTGATGCAGGCTGTACAGGCTTGTCACCAGGTCACTGCAATCTGTGGAAGAAATTAAACAGTTTGAACATTATCTAAAATCTGGAATATAAAATGAAAATTTCGTTGATAGACAATGGGCTTGATTCCCTTCGCAAAGGGTACGTTCACTTAGGCAGGTATGAGAAACTGTTAGCTGAAGAGGCAGGCGACAGTGAAAGATTTTCAGCGCTAAAAGACTCTGTCTTGTCAATTCAACATGGCGTTGAAATCTTATTCAAATACTCACTTAAAGAAAAAAATGAGATCCTTCTCTTCACTGATATTTCAAAATTGAAAGAAGCATATAAAAGCCGCCGTGAGGGAACCATCAAGGAACTGTACGAGTTCGAAGGTATACATACGGTAACATTTAAAGAGTCCATCGAACGCCTAAAGGATATCTGCGGCATTCATATGGACGAAAAATTTATAAGAAACTTAAAAAAAGTTGAAGCGTGGCGGAATAGCATTACACACAGCGCCGTACTTTTGAGAGAAATTGAAGTTTCAAGAATCCTGATAAAATTCTTGACAGAGCTGGACGTCTTTTTTGGCCCTTTGATCGGAGAACCGTACCTCAAAGGGCAGGGCCGAACAGAGTTAGACAGAGCCTACAGGTTGACAAAAGCGGTCTACGGCGAGTTGGATAATAAAATCAAGAGCTTGACGGTAGAGCGTTTAATTGATGTACTGCAATCTAACAATCTGAAAAATGTTACCGCTCCGAGCACTTTTCTTATCAAGGATCCAAAGAGGGCTTACGCTATATTGGAGCAAATGCAGGGAAGCGAAATCAGATATGGTTGCGATTTTGTCAACATGCATAACTCTGGCCATGCACAAATTGTAAGCCTAGCAAACGACGACATTGTCACCATTCATGCTGTGGATATTCGAACTAAATATCAATTTTGTTTAGATGCTCTGGTTGTACACATTCCAGAAATCAACAATGACCGATCACCTCTCATATTTATGTTTGCCAAGCGCCTTCCCGCGCAGGGCGAGAATCCGTATGTAAGAGAGGACGTAGGATGTACCCTGCAACATGGAGTGAACATTAATGCTGACGACTCTTATCACTGGGAGAAAGAAATGCGCGAACAGTCAATGGAAGACTATGATTCTGACACTCCCCAACTTCCACCACACAAAGAAGCCATTAGATTTTTATCAGGTGGGCCCGTGTGCTTCATGAACATCCAACAACTGGAATATGGATCTGCACATCGTCTTCTTGATAACCGAGCATTTCAAAATCCTGAAGCGCTGCATGCTGCCTTCCAAGATTTGGAATTAGACGAATAAAGAGTGGTCGAGCCAAGGACTTTCGGTGGGTGCCAAGCACTATCACCGCCTTGGCGTCGTGGCATGCGTTCGCTCACCATTATTTGGTTTTTAAAGTGCTCAATTAGCCTGAAGTTTTTGTTGAAATAGCGGCTGGGAAAATTAATGTTGATGAGCGTTTTATCAACGACGAAGATACGCGCCGGCTGTTGACTCAGCATCTCATGGCTCTTCAGGATCTGGCTACACAGCGAGTCTGCTAATAAGGCCCTGGTAGCCCTGACCTACTGTCGCTGAATTTCTAATGGAGTAGAGCTTGTGACCAGAAACCCGACTGAGCTAGCGCTAATTGCCCGAGGTGTAGACATCACGCTGGCAAGGAAGCTGCGTGAAGAGAGATGGACGCTCGCAAAACTTCAGCAGCAAAAAATTCAGCAGCTTCTCGACATGGGACTTACCGAGGAGGCCGCACACACAATACTCGGTGACGGTAGGCCCCCGATTCCCCTCGAGGCGCTCGTAAAGACCTTGTTCGCAAATAGGTGGGTTTGCTGTGTTTGCCGAGACCCTACTCTTCCGGTCATCGTCCATCATATAGAGCCGTGGGCCAAGAGCCGCGATCACTCTGAAAAGAACCTTGCCGTTCTCTGCTCAATTCACCATGGTGAAGCGCACACCACTCGCATGCTTGAGCTAAGCCTGACGTCTGATCGACTTAAAGCGGTGAAGGTTGCCTGGCAGAAGGAGGTGGAGCGTCTTGACCCTAGCGCCATCTTCAAGTCTACGCAGCTCATGGCCTGTCAGTGGTGGTACTTCAACCACCTCAGGGTATTTGAAATTGCCAGCGAGCTCGGAGTGGACATTACTCAGATCAGTGGTTTTCAGGGGGCGCGCAGCGCCAATCTCTGCAACGACGAAGGCATCCTGTATCTGAGAGATGGGATCATGTACTCGGGCACTTCGGGTCTCATCCTTCAGCGCTACATGACCAGCATGCTGAAAATCACGATGGGCCATGCCAGGGTGAAGAACATCTCTGATGATCTAGACCGAGGGACACTTAAGCTGCTGATCGCTGAGGGAGAGCTTATCTTCATACAGGGCAGTTACACATTTTCAAATTTGCCGTCTAAAGGCTCGGGCGAAGACTCGGTATCAGGCCGGCGACACGTGAACGACATCGAGATCACTTTCGTCTTCAACAGGAATGAAGGGACGTCGGGTTCCGCACGAAACAACTGGCTGAGGGGCACCCAGAATTTGGGGTGCCTTCTGCGAGTGAACTGCCTACGTCGGGATCTCAAAGGATCGTTGAAAATCGAGACTACTGTTCTCGCGATTCGAAGCGCCCATCAGGAGCTGAAGTCCAGGGATTATGAGATCGGACTTCTTCGAAGCGGGCTGATTGGGCGAGATCCTGAGGACGATGAGGACGATGAGTTTCAAGAGGAGGGGGATGAGGAGTCGGCGTGGTAACGACCAGCCCCTTATCACAGTTTACGCGTTGAAATGACCGTGTCTCCCAGCGTACGGGTTTAGTAACCTGATTGACCTTGCTCCATTTCCCCGATCCAGCTGTATGTGCCGTTTAGCCAAACGAAGACGCTGTTGAGCACCTCGCGCAAGTGCCGGATGTTGATGTGCGTATGGCCTGTGAGGTAGGTGACTACCAGGACTTCACAGAGGCACTCGACAGATTTGAGCAGGCTGCGGATGAAGCTGAGGAAATGGTGTCATCTCTAAACCAGGCAAGACTGAATAGTGAGATGAAAAAGGTCGCGGAGACGGTTTCCAAGGATCAAGGTTTCATTTCCCTTCGTGGCAAGCGAAAGCGGGCGATGTACGTCCTAAAGCATTACCGACAGGAGATTCCTGAGTCTCCATATCTTGAGCGACCCGATCAGGGATCAGAACCTATTGATCGGAACGTTGTTCTCGTTGCAAGGCAGGCCGCTGATATTCTTGAGTTTGAGACCTGAACACGGTCAACCGCCAACGTACCACAGCCGGTTAACTGTGCTCTTGGGCAGTTCTAATTGCCGGCAAACCTCCGCTTGAGAAAGGCCTGCCGCCTTGAGATCGCGCACCGCTTTGAGTCTTTCTGCGGCCACGATTCTCTGGGGCGTAGTGAGCTTTTGGGGTTCGGCAGGTAGCTGCTCATCAAGAACACCAAGCTGCATGAGTTCTTTCATTGTGTCATTCAGAACTGAGCGCGCGGTCTTGCCTTCATCGGCTGCGGCCACCAGTGTGAGAAAGGAGAGTGGCATTAGGCCTAGCGCTTTAGCTAAGTCGGCACTGAGATCGACGGTAGCCGATGTCGTCGATGCTTCCAAGCGGCTTATGTGTGCTTGGTCAGTCTGATGCTGGAGGTCTGCTTGCGACAACCCATGTCGAACCCTCAGCCACTGTAGCGTTGCCGCATATGCCTTCCGCAAAGACATCCAGCGCACCTCTCCACAAAAGGAGACGGTATGCCCCGTTTGATGAGTTCCACACAAATGTATATAGTCATTGCGATGGGACGACAGGTGCGCCACCTTTGCGATCTGTACGTGCGCAGAGCCCTATTTTCTTTGTCGCCAAGAGGATCATCAATTTATGACTAATTCTTCTGAGCACGAGCTGCTGCGGGAAGGGGAAATCTCCTCTGCTGGCACGTCGCTGTCTCATGCAGAAGTGGAAGTATTGGTCGCGGGGCGCTTCGGTCGTAAGCCTTTTTGCACCGTCGAGGACTGGGTCATCTTCCACGTCGACGAGTCCCCAGAGTCGCTCGCGAAAGTACGAGCTACTGGTCTGGAACCGATGTTCATGTATGCCCATTGCGTCATCCATGACGGTCATGGCCGGTTTCCGCCAGGGGGCTGGGTGCGCTCGACCCTGTGTAAATCGTTCGACGGTGTTTGCCTGTTCGAGACGCGAAACACGGTGTACGTGCTCGTGGGAAAAGGGCGCGAGATGACTGCCTCGCTGAAGACAATATTTGGCTTATGTTAATCGCAGGCGCACTTCGCGGGCCTGCTCAACACGAGATACACGATGTTCAGGATTAGCATGCAAGACCAGGCCGGCCCGGTGGGAATGTTCGGGGATGGTCTCGCTCACTTTCACGCCATGTCGCGATCCTTGGTGACTCATTGGTATCACGTAAGCCTCAAACGCCGGCATGAGGGGCGGTTCGTAGCTTATGAAGAGATGCTGAACGATGAGCCTCGCTTGGTGGAGCTGCTGGTCTCTCAAGACGAGAGCATGGTCATTCAAGATGTCCAGGTCGTTACCCCGGCATGGATGAACAAAGGGGCGGGCTGGAAGATGGAAAAGCTGAAATTACTTTCCATGGGGTTCAACCGGGCAGAAGTGCCAATCTGTGTTCTGCAGGTCGAGAGTGGTGATGTGTACGTCAATACCCATCAACGCGACCTGGATGTTGATGCCTTGGTTGGAGTCAGGGTGCTATATCGGCGCCGTTCTGAGACCACCGACGTAGCTTCAGCGTCGGAGGCTGTGTAGCCATGGAAGACATCAATACTGTTGCAGTCGATTTACACGAAAAGCGCTACTCGGACTTCGACCTCCTTCGCATAGCCAAAGCAGTGAATCAAGACTACGACGGGCTGGTCACGGCCTACCTGGTGAATGTCCATATTCATGCGTGCAGTGCCGTTGGCGTGGTGTTCAGTCACATTTGCCCTGGGCCGTACCAACGATTTGCAGATGGCAGGCTGATTCG
>Ga0302168_1000332_pt1 | contig 10915 bp, 9 predicted proteins | sample I_Fen_N1_2_FD_193494 | JGI IMG/M metagenome (GOLD analysis project Ga0302168, IMG submission 193494) | Peat permafrost microbial communities from Stordalen Mire near Abisko, Sweden - I_Fen_N1_2 | ecosystem: Environmental > Terrestrial > Soil > Wetlands > Permafrost | place: Sweden: Abisko...
TGGCTGCCTGGACCGCCGACATTCCCGCTCTCCATCCCGTCACCCAACAACCTTTCAACGCTCAGCAACTGCTGAACGAGCATTGGGCCCGAGACGAATTCAAACAGTTCGTGCTGCGATGCTGGCGTCGGGAGACCGGGGCCGAAGACATGAGCGACTTGCTGCAGCCCAGCTACGACTTGAGCCTGGACACTCACATCACCGGTGACTTGCCGGCACTGAGTGCAGACTTCAGCCATGTCACGATGGTTTATCTCAATAGTGAAAGCGGCCTGCCCATGGACGTTAGCCGGTTCCTGGAAGGCTTCCCGAAACTCAAGACCCTCAGCATTCGCGACTTTCACCTGGGCGATATCCCGGAGGCGATTTTCCGCATGGGCGAACTGACCTCGTTGAACCTCCCGGACTGCCACATCACCCTGACTGCACAGAGCGTCCTGAACCTTTCCGAGATGACCCAACTGGACTTTCTGGACTTGAGTAACAACCCGTTGGAGCTCGCACCGGATGTCACTCAGCTGACCGAGCTGGCCACCCTGCAACTGGACAACTGCCAGCTCACCGAACTGCCTGCCGGTCTGCTGCAACTCAAGCGTCTGGACACAGCCGATCTGAGCGGTAACCAGATCACCCGGATACCCACCGATATTCTCGAGATGCCAATGGAGGATGCCGAACCCATCAACCTGCGCGACAACCCGTTTAACGAAGCCAGTTTGAAAATCCTGATTGAGTATTTCAAGTTGACCAACGTCGACTTCGGGGTCGAGGAAGTGATCCAGCGGGCTGAGCTGGAGGTGTCGTCTTCCGGAGGATCAGACCCGGACGAATAGCCCTGTCAGGCGCGGATCAACCGCGCTCCGACGGCACCGAGGACAACTCGAATGGGCTGCTGCTGCGCCGCTGGTTGCGATCTTCCCGCGGCGTGGCGCCGAAGAAGTTGCGGTAGGCGCTGGAGAAATGCGGCCCCGAGGAAAAGCCACAGGACAAACCGATCTGAATGATCGACTTGCTGGTTTGCATCAACATCTGCCGGGCCTTGTTCAGGCGCAATTCCAGGTAATACTGGCTCGGCACACGGTTGAGGTATTGCTTGAAAATCCGCTCCAACTGCCGACGGGACACGCACACGTGCTGGGCGATTTCGTCGGTGGTCAACGGCTCTTCGATGTTGGCTTCCATCAGCAACACCGCCTGGGTGAGCTTTGGATGGCTGGAGCCGAGACGGTTTTGCAACGGAATGCGCTGGCGTTCGCCACCCTCGCGGATACGTTCGACCACCAGTTCTTCAGAGACCGCACCGGCCAGCTCGGCGCCGTGATCGCGGGCCAGCACCGCCAGCAGCAAGTCGAGTACCGACAGCCCACCGCACGCCGTCAGGCGATCACGATCCCAGTCGAACAGATGGCTGGTCGCGATGACTTTCGGGAAGCGTTCAGCGAAATCGTCCTGCCAGCGCCAATGCACGGCCGCGCGATAGCCATCGAGCAAACCGAGTTGCGCCAACGGGTAGACACCGGCCGACAGACCGCCGATCACGCAACCGGCACGCACCAGTTGCTTCAGCGCACTGCTGAGCGCCGGGGCAAGGCTGGTGGGTGGCTCATCTGCCAGCAGGAACAGTTTCTGAAAGTTTTCGAGCTTGCCGGTCCACGCCTCGCCGGGCAATTGCCAGGCACCTTCGGCCGGTGGCTCGGCCTGCAGGAACGACAATTCGTAAACCACCTCCGGATGCACACGCTGGGCAACACGCAAGGCCTCCTCAGCCAGCGCAAGCGTCAGTGCTTTAGTGCTGGGCCAAACAAGGAAACCAATTCGATGGGCAGTCATGGCGGGCAATCCGAAACGAAAACAGTGTTAAAAGCCAAAAGCGGCTGCAACCAAATTAGACCATCTGGCGCGCTGCGCAGCATGACCTAATTTGGTGCGTAACGGGAGCGATTACTTCAGGCTACCCGACAGGAATTGCTGCAGACGTTCGGACTGCGGATTCACCAGCACTTCGCGCGGGTTGCCACTTTCTTCGACGACACCTTTGTGCAGGAACACCAACTGGTTCGACACTTCACGGGCGAAGCCCATTTCATGAGTCACCACCACCATGGTCCGGCCTTCCTGGGCCAGGGCCTGCATCACCTTCAGCACGTCGCCGACCAACTCCGGGTCGAGGGCCGAGGTCGGTTCGTCGAACAGCATCACTTCCGGTTCCATCGCCAACGCACGGGCAATCGCCACGCGCTGCTGTTCGCCACCGGACATATGACCCGGGTAAGCATCCTTACGGTGAGCCACACCCACTTTGTTCAAATAGTGCTCGGCTTTTTCCCGCGCTTCGGCCTTGGACACGCCCAGTACATGCACCGGCGCTTCCATGATGTTTTCCAGCGCAGTCATGTGCGACCACAGGTTGAAATGCTGGAACACCATCGACAGACGCGAACGCATGCGTTGCAGCTGTTTCGGGTCGGCAGCCTTGAGTGCGCCGTCCTTGTTCGCCACCAGTTTCAGTTCTTCGTTGTTGAGTAGAATCTTGCCCGCGTGCGGCTGCTCCAGCAGGTTGATGCAACGCAGGAAAGTACTTTTGCCGGAGCCACTGGAGCCGATGATGCTGATCACATCACCCGCCGCCGCTTTCAGGGACACGCCCTTGAGCACTTCGTGACTGCCATAGCGTTTATGCAGGTCTTGGACTTCAAGTTTGTACATGCGGTCGGTTCTCACAAAAACAGTCAGTCAGTCGTTGAGCAAGCGCCCGTGACGCAGCGCTTCGCGCCCCGCCACCTTGGCCAGCCAGAAACCGGGTTGGGCGTAACGCAGCCGCTCAATGGCAAACAGCACCCCGGACGTACCAGCACACACCGTGCTGACCCGATCCGCCAGCGGATCGATCACTTCAAAAATTTCGTCTCCGGCATCTACCCATTCACCGGGCTTGCGCAGGAAACTCACCACACCGGGGTGCGGCGCAAACAGCAATTCAGTGCCTTCGAAGGGCATGCCTTCGCACGCGTCCTGCGCAGGTTTCGGCCACTCACCGCTGATCAATCCCTGCTCGGCGAGGAACGCCAGAATGCCTTCGGCGTGAGCCTCGGACTCGGCGCGACCGGTATCGGCCTGACCACCCAGTTCTACGGTAGTCGCCAGGCAGGCCAACGGAATCTGCGCATCCGGGAACAGGCGCGACAAGCGCAACCACGGCAGCGAACAGGCCTCGTCAAAGGAACTGCCGCCGGAATCTTCCGCCAGCAGACCGACTTTCACATTCAGGTGCGCGGCCAGTGAACGCCACTGCGGCCAATGCTGCGGCAAGGCATACATGTGCAGCGCGGCTTCGGCGTCGCAATGCAGATCCAGCACCACATCGGCGGTGCAGGCATGGCTGAGCAAAATGCGCTGCATGCCCTGCAACTGGCTGCTGGCCGGTGGCAATGCGGCGAGCGCATCGCTCATGGCCTGGCGAATCAAACGGATATTGGCGTGCGGGTCATCGCCCAGGTGCCCGGCGAGTCCCGCGGCCACTGGCGCGCTGAGCTCGACGAAGTCGCGGTTGAAGTTCTTGCCGCTGCCCGCCTCGAAACGTCCTTGGTGATTGCCTTGCAGCAGTTGACCGAGGCCCAGTGGATTGGCCACCGGCACCAGCTCGATCACGCCGTTCAACAAGCCTTGGGCTTCCAGTTCGGCCAGGCGCTTTTTCAGTGCCCAGGCCGTGCGCATACCCGGCAGTTCATCGGCGTGCAGGCTGGCCTGAATGTAAGCCTTGCGCTCGCCGGTGCCGAAGCGGAACACCGAAATCCGGCGTTCGCTGCCCAGATGGCTCCACGGCAATGAATGATCAATGCGTTCCATATCAGTGCTTCCGCGGGGCCAGATAGCCCAGCCAGCGGCGCTCGGCCAGTTTGAACAGCTTCACCAGGATGAAGGTCAGGCACAGGTAGAACACGCCAGCGGTGATGTACGCCTCGAACGGCAAGTAGAACTGGGCGTTGACCGTGCGCGCGGCACCGGTGATGTCGATCAGGGTCACGATGGACGCCAGACTGGTGGTCTGCAGCATCATGATCACTTCGTTACTGTACTGCGGCAGGGCCCGGCGCAGGGCCGATGGCAACAGGATGCGCTTGTACATCTTGAAGCGCGACATGCCCATGGCCTTGGCTGCTTCGATCTCACCGTTCGGCGTGGCGCGCAGGCTGCCGGCGATGATTTCGGCGGTGTACGCACTGGTGTTGATGGCGAACGCCAGGCACGCACAGAAGGTCGCACTCGACAGCCAAGGCCAGAGGAAGCTTTCCCGTACGGCTTCAAACTGCGCCAGACCGTAGTAGATCAGGAACAACTGCACCAGCATCGGCGTGCCGCGGATCACGTAGGTGTAGAGCCAGGCCGTCATGTTGACGACAGCGTTTTTCGAGACGCGCATCAAGCCCAGCGGCAATGCACACAGCAGGCCGAAGAACAGTGACAGCGCGAGCAGTTTGAGGGTGGTCACCAGGCCGCCGAAGTACAGCGGCAAGGCCTCCCAAATGACGTTGTAGTCGAAGATCATAGATCAGCCGCCCTTACGCCTACCGAGTAGCGCTTCTCAAGGTGACGCAGTGCCAGCAACGAGACACTGGTGATCACCAGGTACATCGCCGCCACTGCGAGGAAGAAGGTGAAAGGCTCACGGGTAGCATCTGCCGCCTGCTTGGCCTTGAACATCATGTCTTGCAGGCCCACCACCGAAATCAGCGCGGTCGCCTTGGTCAGTACCAGCCAATTGTTGGTGAAACCCGGAATCGCCAGACGAATCATCTGCGGCACCAGCACGCGGAAAAACACCTGGAAACTGCTCATGCCATAGGCCATGCCGGCTTCGGCCTGACCTTTGGGAATCGCCATGAACGCGCCACGGAAGGTCTCCGACAGGTACGCACCGAAGATGAAGCCCAGGGTGCCGATACCGGCAACCAACGGATTCAGGTCGATGTACTCGTCAAAGCCGAGCAGTGGTGCGACGCGGTTGAGCAGGTCCTGACCACCGTAGAAAATCAGCAGGATCAGCACCAGATCGGGAATACCGCGGATCACCGTGGAATACAGATCGCCCAGCCAAGCCAGCCAGCGCACGGGCGAAAGGCGCAGTGCCACGCCGATCAAGCCCAGAACAATGGCCAGGGCCATGGACGACAAGGCGAGCTGAAGCGTCAGCCAAGCGCCATCGAGGATGACAGCCCCGTAGCCTTTCAACATGATTCAGGTCCTCGAAAGTTGGGATGAAAAAATGGCGCAAACCTCAGAGATCCTGTTGCTTGCGCCATTTCGGACTTTTCGTTGCGACGTACTTACTTGCCGTAAATGTCGAAATCGAAGTACTTGTCCTGGATTTGCTTGTACTTGCCGTTCTCACGAATGGCGGCGATGGCGGCGTTGAGCTTGTCCAGCTCAGCCGTGTCGCCCTTGCGAACCGCGATGCCTACGCCGTCGCCGAAGTATTTGACGTCAGTGAACGCAGGGCCGACGAACGCGAAACCTTTACCGGCGTCGGTCTTCAGGAAACCGTCATTCAACAGGGTAGCGTCTGCCACGGTGCCGTCGAGGCGGCCGGCGGCCACGTCGAGGTAAATTTCGTTCTGCGAACCGTAAGGCTTGATCTCGGCACCCAGCGGAGCCAGAACTTCGCGGGCGAAACGCTCGTGGATCGAACCACGTTGCACGCCGATGTTCTTGCCCTTGAGCTCGGTCAGGCCTTCGCTGACCTGAGTGCCTTCCTTCATGACCAGGCGGGCCGGGGTGTTGTAGTACTTGTTGGTGAAGTCCACGGACTTCTTGCGATCTTCAGTGATCGACATGGACGACAGAATCGCGTCGATCTTGCGCACTTTGAGTGCCGGGATCAGACCGTCGAACTCTTGCTCGACCCACACGCACTTGACCTTCATCTCTTCGCACAGGGCGTTGCCGATGTCGTAGTCGAAACCAACGATGCTGCCGTCCGGGGCCTTGGAAGCGAACGGAGGGTAAGCCGCTTCGATACCAATTTTCAGAGGCTTTTCATCGGCGAAGGTTGGCAGGGACAGCACGGACAGTGCCAGGGCGCCAAGCAGCACGAGTTTCTTCATCTTGGGACTCCATCGGTAAAGGGCTAAAACGGCAGAGTGAGCGACAGCCCAATATGCGAATGAGTGGAACCGGATAGTTTTGCTGCGTCCTACAGTGCACGTGCGAAATTTCAACACGAGCAACGACGAGCGAGTGATCGGCATTCTAACGACAGGCCCGAAGCCGATATTTCTTCAATGCGACAACTAGTTACAGAAGCACTGAGAAAGCCGGTTTGGCACGTTGACAGCCCTGCAAAATCATGCAAGAGAAAAAGACAGTGAACCGATGTACATTGCAAATTGCGGGCCTATTATTAGCAAACCCTTCAAATCCGGCAAGCGCAGCGTGGGTTCTTATTTTTGAGGGGCCTTCTGAGTGCCCTCATCCGGGGCCTGGCGTTTCCCTATGCCCCGTATCGGCGCGGGCGGTTACACATTTAGTAACTTGAAGGATCAGGGGTAACAGCGGGAAACAGCCTACAGGGGAAACCGATAATTATTGGCTGTTGCATAGATGGCGACCGACAGGCCGCCTTCGCGAGCAAGCTCGCTCCCACAAGGATCAATGGAGTGACTGCGATTTACGCCACACGACCGAAACCTGTGGGAGCGGGCTTGCCCGCGAAGAGGCCCGCACAGCCACCACACAATCACCCGACATTAAAAAACCCCACCAGGCTCAACACCTGGCGGGGCTTTGAATGACGCCGAACGCTACTTACGCAACATTCATGGTCTTGTGCGTATCAATCAAATGCTGCACCACACTCGGATCGGCCAGTGTGGAGATATCCCCCAAGCCATCGTATTCGCCGGTCGCGATCTTGCGCAGAATCCGGCGCATGATCTTGCCCGAACGGGTTTTCGGCAGGCCTGGCGCCCACTGGATGACGTCCGGCGAAGCGATTGGGCCGATCTCCTTGCGTACCCAGTTTTTCAGTTCCAGGCGCAGTTGCTCGTTCGGCTCCTCGCCGTTTTTCAGGGTGACGTAGACATAAATGCCCTGCCCCTTGATGTCATGCGGCACACCGACCACCGCCGCTTCGGCGACTTTCGGGTGAGCGACCATCGCGCTTTCGATCTCGGCGGTGCCCATGCGGTGGCCGGACACGTTGAGCACGTCGTCGACGCGACCGGTGATCCAGTAGTAACCGTCGGCGTCACGGCGGGCGCCATCACCGGTGAAGTACATGCCACGGAAGGTCTTGAAGTAGGTGTCGACGAAACGGTCGTGGTCGCCGTACAGCGTGCGTGCCTGGCCTGGCCACGAATCGAGAATCACCAGGTTGCCCTCGGCCTCGCCTTCGATGATGTTGCCCAGGTTGTCCACCAGCGCTGGTACCACGCCGAAGAACGGACGTGCCGCCGAACCCGGCTTGAGGGCATGCGCGCCCGGCAGCGGGCTCATCATGTTGCCGCCGGTTTCGGTCTGCCACCAGGTGTCGACGATCGGGCAACGGGACTTGCCGACATTCTTGTAGTACCACTCCCAGGCTTCCGGGTTGATCGGCTCGCCCACCGAACCGAGCAGGCGCAGGCTGCTGCCGTCAGCACCTTCGACGGCTGCGGTGCCCGAAGCCATCATGGCGCGAATGGCGGTTGGTGCGGTGTAGAGGATGTTGACCTTGTGCTTGTCGACGATCTTCGCCACCCGGGTGATGTCCGGGTAGTTCGGCACGCCTTCGAACAGCAGCGTGGTCGCGCCGTTGGCCAGCGGGCCGTAGACAATATAGGAGTGACCAGTGACCCAACCGACGTCGGCGGTGCACCAGTAGACCTCACCCGGGCGGTAGTCGAATACGCGCTCGTGGGTCATGGCCGCGTACAACAGGTAGCCGCCGGTGGTGTGCTGCACGCCCTTCGGCTTGCCGGTGGAGCCGGAGGTGTAGAGGATGAACAGCGCTTCTTCGGCGCCCATTTCTTTCGGCGCGCACACGGTGCCCGCCACTTTCATCAAATCTTCGTACCAGATGTCGCGATGCTGGTTCCACTTGATGTCACCGCCGGTGCGCTGGCACACGATGACTTTCTGGATGCTGCTGGTTTCCGGGTTGGTCAAGGCGTCGTCGACGTTGGCCTTGAGCGGGATCTTCTTGCCGGCACGAATGCCTTCGTCGGCAGTGATCACCACCTTCGACTTGCAGTCGATGATGCGGCCCGCCAGGGCTTCCGGCGAGAAACCACCGAACACCACCGAGTGAATCGCGCCGATCCGGGCACAGGCCAGCATGGCGACCACGGCCTCGGGGATCATCGGCATATAGATCGTCACCACGTCGCCGCGGTGTACATCCTGGCCGCGCAGGGCGTTGGCGAATTTGCAGACTTGCTCGTGCAGTTCGCGGTAGGTGATGTTGCGGCTTTCGGAAGGGTCATCGCCTTCCCAGATGATTGCGACTTGATCGCCGCGCTCGGCCAGATGACGGTCGAGGCAGTTGTAGGAGACGTTCAGGGTGCCGTCGGCGAACCACTTGATGTCGACATGGTGATCGTCGAAGGACGTCTGTTTTACCGTGGTGAAAGGCTTGATCCAGTCGAGACGCTTGGCTTGCTCGCGCCAGAAGCCGTCCGGGTTGACGACTGACTGCTGGTACATGGCCTTGTAGGTCGCCTCGTCGGTCAGCGTGTTGGCCAGAACCTCGGGACGAACGGGATACAGGGAAGCCGCACTCATCTTTCTTACCTCGGGGAATATAGTTGTTTTTGTATGACCCCGTTGTAGCCGGGCCGGCCCTATAGAACCATTCGACGATGGTAGTAACAAGCCCATACAAAATGCCCCGGTAAGCGCAAAACAAGGCTGGAACGAATGTTCCGGTATCACGCCGCCCCTTGTAGGAGCGAGCTTGCTTGCGATGCTGCTGAACAATAACGCGCCAAACCTGACACCCCGGAGCGCCCCACGATTCACCGCGAGCAAGTTCGCCCATACATGGGATTGTTACGAAATCTGTCAAAGGTGTTTATCAAAAGCATGGCTATATGAATAAACCCCTCCCCTCTAAAATCTGCATCGCCAACCCGGCAAACTGAGTTAACCACGTTACAGCCCCCACGAAGGCAGTTAACCCAAAAACCAAGTTGTTCGGCTCCACACGCAACCCCAAAAAGGTTGCGTGACCCCACTCGACCTATGAAAGGTAAAATTTAAATGAAAGCTTTATTGGTTCTGGCCCTCAGCAGTCTGTGCGCTACCGCCATGGCAGACGAGGTCCCGGCTGATGTCGCGCAGCAACAACCCGCAGTAGAGGATTACACTTACTCAATGCACCTGGACATCGCCAAAGTTATATCCATGAGCGAAGTTCCCAATGTTTGCGAAGTTGTCCCGGTGAAAATGGAATATGACGACTCCAAGGGTCAACGTCATATCCTGCGCTACAGCGTGATGGGTAACGGCTGCTCCAGCGGCTGATTCATCCGCCCCTCGTCTCCCCAAGGTTCGACCCAGCCGCCCGACGTTGCAGGCAGATGAAGCGTCGAACCTGATACATCTATAAATACGATTTCTTTAAGCACTTTATAGCGAATTTTAATCAATTTATCAGATGCAGTATGTGTTCCATACCCAAGGCACATAACGCCACCCCATTTGGAGTCACCCCCATGAAAAGCAAACTGATCCTCGCCCTGACCCTCTCGGTACTGGCTGCTAACACCTTCGCCGCCGACGGCTATGACCGCACCGGTTCGGCCACCTTTGCCGCTGACGGTTACGATCGCACCGGTTCTGCCACCGTTGCCGCTGACGGTTACGATCGCACCGGTTCTGCCACCGTTGCCGCTGACGGTTACGATCGCACCGGTTCTGCCACCGTTGCTGCTGACGGTTACGATCGCACCGGTTCTGCCACCGTTGCCGCTGACGGCTACGATCGCACCGGTTCTGCCGCCGTTGCCGCTGACGGCTACGATCGCACCGGTGCGGCGACTGTCGCAGCAGACGGTTATGAGCGCACCGAGTCGGCTACTTTCAGGTGATCACTGAAGGTCGTTCCCAGCCCGACTTCGGTCGGGCTTAGTTGTGTCTGAAGCTTGAGAAACCCCCTTCGAAACACAAGATGTAGTGAAAAAGGCCTTTTCTGGTTATTTCTTGAGCAAAAATAACCCAGGGCAAAAATTTACGAAAAAAAATCTGCACCGGCCAAAGCCCTGTAAACCCTCGCTCCGACCGAAAAACGGTCCCTGTCGACCGATCCGTGAGCCATTTCGCCGCCCCACGGCACCGAAAACTTCCCTATAATGCGGCCTTAAACGGGCCTGCAATATTCCCTTACAGGGATGAAAAGCCAGTCTGAAGCCCCGCAGAAGCGCTCAATGCTTTCTGCGCCCGTCAGTGGCTCTCGGAACCCCGTACAAAATTCTGTTTTATTGCCTGCCTTAGCTGCTGCAAAAAACGATTCCTTAAGATCCATCGCGGCCAGTACGGCCGTGTGAAAAACCAACCTCAATTTCACACGGGCAATCTGGCCCTCACGCAGGAGACGACACGTCATGCTGAGCTGGGACGAATTCGACAAAGAAGACACGGAAGTAGCGGTCAAGAGCGCCAACGCTGGCCACGCCACCGAAGCCAATATGGACCGTCTCGACAGCGCTGGCGGTGCCGCCGCCCTGGAAGCCCGTGCCGTAACCGCCACTGACTCCGCCGCCGTCGCCCGCGCCAAGGCTGCCCTGGACGCTCTCGACGTCGCCGAAGGTCTGGCCGAACTCGAAGGCGCCTCCGCCCGTGTCGCCGTTGACGAAAAACGCATGATCAACTGCCGCGCCGACCTCAACCAGCTCGTGCCATTCAAGTACGACTGGGCCTGGCAGAAGTACCTGGACGGCTG
>Ga0302168_1000336_pt1 | contig 10784 bp, 9 predicted proteins | sample I_Fen_N1_2_FD_193494 | JGI IMG/M metagenome (GOLD analysis project Ga0302168, IMG submission 193494) | Peat permafrost microbial communities from Stordalen Mire near Abisko, Sweden - I_Fen_N1_2 | ecosystem: Environmental > Terrestrial > Soil > Wetlands > Permafrost | place: Sweden: Abisko...
CAGTTGCGGCTCTCGAACACTCTCGCGGTACAGGTCGTTTTCTGCCGTGGCGATCGGCGCCAGACCGAGCGCCAGCAGGGTTTGTACCAGCCCCCAGTCCAGCGCGACCACGCGCTCCAGAGCGGCGGGCGCGGCGAAGGCGAACGACCGAGGGGCAAGCAGCAGCCCGGCCAGCGCGATCAGGCAGCGGCGTCGATCGATGCACAGCGCTGGCCTGTCGGTGGGGCGGTGTCGATTCATGCCGGAACGAGTTCCGGTATTCGTTGGCCAGCGGCCAGGCGCACCAGTTGATCGGCGCAGTCGAAGTAACGGTCGTCATGGGAGATGACGATGATCGTCTTACCCAGCGCTTTCAGGCTGGGCAGCAACTCAGCGTAGAAAATCCCGCGGAAGGTCGGGTCCTGGTCTGCAGCCCATTCATCGAACACCAGCACCGGTCGGCCCTCGGTCCAGGCTTGCAGCAAGGCCAGGCGCTTGCGTTGACCGGTCGACAGGTCAGTCGTGGAAAACATGTTGTCCTTGAGGCTTACCTTGTGCCCGATCTCCAGGCGCTCCAGGTATTTGGCGGCGTCTTCCGGGATGGTGTCGCTGCCCTGAATAAGGTCTTCGAACAGGAAGTAATCGGAAAAAATCGTGGTGAACAGCTGGCGGTAATCGTCGCGATTCTGCGCAGTCACCGGGGCGCCGTTGAGCATGACCTGGCCTTGTTGCGGCTCATACAGGCCCAGCAACAGCTTGATCAGCGTGGTCTTGCCGCAGCCGTTCTCGCCGACAATGAACAGGATTTCGCCGGGGCGGATGTCCAGGTCCAGCGGCCCGATGGCGAATGGCTGGTTGCCTTCCGCCGCCGGGTAGGCGTAACGCACACCGCGCAGTTCAAGGGATTGCAGCGGTGCGGGGCTGTGGGTTTTTTCTTTCAGCAGCAGATAGGGTTCAGGCGAGGCGAACTGGGTCGACAATTCGGCGATACGGCGGAAGGCGACTTGTGCGCGGCTGACCACCGGCAGGTTGCCAATCACGCTCTCCAGCGGACCTTTCATATACAGCAGCACCAAAATGAAACCGCTGAGGGTCGCTTTGTCGGTGCTCGGCCAGATGGCCTGGAAGAACAGCGCGACGCCGATGACGATAAAAAACAGGGTCGAGCCGAAGCCCTTGGCGATGACAAACAGGTTGATGGAGCTGATCTGGATCGCGCAGATACGGTCGATGGTGTCTTGCAGCTTGACGTTGTAGAGGCGCAGGCGGCGAGGGCGGTTGATGCGCAGTTCCTTGGCGCCCTCGGCGATGGCGCGGTATTGCTTCTGCAGCTCGTCTTCGTGCTCGCGAGCGGCGAAGAAACCGTTGATCCCGCGATTGCGCGCGAAGTACTGAATGATGCTGCCAATGATGATCGCCACGGCGGTGGTCAGGAACATGGTCCATGACAGCCAGGCCATGTAGCCCAGGCAGCCCATGGTCACGCTCAGCGAGACCGCCAGCGGCGAGAAGGCGAAGGCGAAGTCGCTGATGGTGTCGACGTCATGGGTCAGTACCGGGATCAAGCGGTGGCTGCGGTAGCGTTCGAGTTGTTCGATTGGTGCCGACAGAATCCGCGTGCCCAATTCTTTGCGCAGCCGGGCGATGACGTGCTGGCCGACGTAATTGGTGCCGATGTCCGAGAGGATCGAGCCGGCCAGTGCCAGCACGCATAAACCGGCGAATGCCAGCAGCAGTCCGCGCGATGTGTCGCCGTCGGCATGCAGGCTGTAGTTGATGGTGGCCAGCAGCGCGGTGATGCCCAGCCCGCCGAGAATACCCAGCACGATGGAGAGGGTCAGGACCAGGCGAAAGGGGCGGAGCAACTGCAGCAGCGCGCCGAGCGAGTTTTGCGGGGGGGTCTGCATCGATGTTTCCTTCACAGTAGAAGACAAGCCTGTGTGAGGCAAAAAGTGCCGCCGAATGTCCCTCAAGACGACGACTGATCAGCCCGCGGATTTACTCGGCTCACAAAAAAAGGTGCGTCGCAACAGTGGGTCGGCCAGTGCCGTTTTCGGCCTATATGCAAATGGTAGCGAGAATACGTCATATTTAGATAGCTTTGTGTTTATTTCGATCGCGAGCTAAATCCCTCTGCTTGCGTCTCGTCACCTTTGTTGAATTTGGCCAGGCGCCTGGGCAACAGATAACAGCGCCGGCTAACCAGAATGGCCCTGTACATCGAGAGGTTTGCGAGATGACACAACAGATGACGGTCGCGCCAGCGGCATACGATCTTTTGGGGATCGGCTTTGGCCCGTCCAACCTGGCATTGGCCATTGCGCTGCAGGAGCTTGGCACCCAGCGCGGCCAGCCATTGCGTACGTTGTTCCTGGACCGCCAGCAGGACTACCGCTGGCACGGCAACACCCTGGTCGCCCAGAGCGAGCTGCAGATTTCCTTCCTCAAGGATCTGGTCACGCTGCGCAATCCACTGAGCCCCTACAGCTTTGTGAATTACCTGCACACCCAGGGCCGCCTGGCGGACTTCATCAACCTGGGCACGTTTTACCCGTGTCGCCTGGAGTACAACGACTACCTGCGCTGGGTCGCCGGGCATTTTGCCGAACAGAGCAGCTACGGAGAGGAAGTCTTGCGGGTCGAGCCGGTGCTCACCAGTGGTCGTGCCGTGGAGCGCCTGCAAGTGGTGTCACGCGATGCCGAAGGCCGCGAACATGTCCGTCACACCCATTCCCTGGCACTGAGCACCGGCGGCACGCCGAAGATTCCGGCGGTGTTTGCCGGTTTGCGCGGCAACGAGCGGGTGTTCCACCATGCCCAGTACCTGCAGAGCATGGCGAAGATGCCGTGCGTCGAAGGTCGGCCGATGCGCATCGCGGTGGTCGGCGGCGGGCAAAGTGCCGCCGAGGCCTTTATCGATCTGAACGACAGCTACCCATCGGTTCAGGTAGACATGATCCTGCGGGCCGCCGTGCTCAAGCCGGCCGACGACAGCCCCTTCGTCAACGAAATCTTCGCGCCGGAATACACCAACCTGGTCTTCAACCAGCCGGAACATGACCGCGACCGCCTGATCAACGAGTACCACAACACCAATTATTCGGTGGTGGACCTGGACCTGATCGAACGTATCTACGGGATTTTCTACCGTCAGAAAGTCTCCCGACAGTTCCGCCACGGCTTCCTCTGCCGGCGAGTCATCGAGACGGCGCGCGAGGAGGGCGGGCAGATCGAGTTGCGGCTCAATGATGTCGCCACCGGAACCGTCGAAGGCCGACGTTACGATGCAATCATCCTGGCAACCGGTTACGAACGCACCTCGCACCGTCGCTTGCTGGAGCCACTGGCCGAGTACCTGGGTGACTTCGTCGCCGGGCGTGACTACCGTCTGGCGTCAGACCCGCGGTTGCAGGCGTCGATTTTCATTCAGGGTTTCTGTCAGGCCAGCCATGGTTTGAGCGACACCTTGCTTTCGGTGTTGCCGGCCCGGGCCGGCGAAATTGCCGAGGCGCTCTATGAACTGCCGCGCCATCGGCGCGAGGAGGCGGTGGCGGCCATGGCGCTCCGGGCGTAGGGCGTTCATGGTCCAGGGTGCTGCGGTGTTGCTGCGCACCCTGTTGTTTGAATGATGGAGTCAGTATGTTTTCGCGCATGATTTTCAGCGGTCTGTTGATCGTTCTTCCCTGCCTGTCACTGACCTTGGTCTATGCGGCTACACCGGTGCCGGGCGAGGTGCTCTCCAGCGTTACCTTGAAGACTTTTACATTGGCCGCGATGGACGCCGAACTGGGTGACCAGCGCGACTATATTGGCGCGCCGCGTTGCGATGTGCGTCTGATTGACCTGACTTACGCGACCCTGGGGGTGCATGGTGAACCCGCCACGGCTTCGGCCATGTTGCTCTTGCCTGAGGGCAAAACCTGCGAGGGTCCCTATCCACTGCTGGGTTGGGCACGAGGCACCGACACTCAGCGCAATTCCGAGCAGGCCCAGAGCTTACTGAAAAGCGGTGATAGCCCGTTGCTGGCGTTCTTTGCCGCGCAAGGGTACGCGGTCGTCGCTACCGATTATTTGGGACTGGGGCGCTCTGACTATAAATTCCATCCGTACCTGCATGCCGATTCCGAAGCCAGTGCGATCATCGATGCCTTACGTGCCGCGCGCAGCCTCAGTGGCGAACTAAAAGCGCCGCTGTCGGGCAAGGTCATGCTCGCCGGTTATTCCCAGGGAGGCCACGCAGCGATGGCGGCCCAGCGGGCAATCGAGCGTGACAATTCCGCCGAATTCAACCTTGTGGCCAGTGCGCCGATGTCGGGTCCTTATTCGTTGTCGCAGACTTTTCTCGGCAGTTGGTCCGGCATCACGGCGGCCGGCACCAATACGCTGGCGCCTTACCTGTTGGCCTACACCCTGGCCGGTATGCAGGGGGTCTACGGCAATATCTACGGCAACCCGCAACAGGTGTTCCGCCAGCCGTGGGCGTCGCAGCTCAAGACTGCGTTCCCCGGCCAGCGCAACATATTCGAGATGCTCGACAAACAGGCATTACCTCCCGTGGCGCAGCTCGATCAGTTGCGTCAACCGGCGTTCACTCAGGCCTTTGTCGATGATCCGCAGATGCCGTTCCGTCGGGCTTTGGCGCGCAATGATCTGTTGGACTGGACGCCGCGCACACCCATGGTGTTATGCGGGTCCAGGCGCGATGGCGTGGTGGCCTTCGCCAACAGCCAGGCGGCCGAGGCGGCGTTCAGCAGCCGTGGTGCGCCGGTCAGTCTGCTCGACGTCAGCCCGCGAATTCCGGCGGATGTGGATGGGGTGCAGGTGCATACCCGCGCTGCCGCGTACCTGTGCCTGGGCGCGGTTCGTCAGCAGTTGTTCGATCCGGCCCGTTCCTGAACGAGAACATTCCGGGCAGTGCGGCTTAGTGGTGAAAGCTGATCGGGCTGCCGTCGAGCGGATGCGGCATCACTCCCATGTCGATGCCGTAGATGGCGCCCAGCGTCTCACTGTTCATGAGGTCGGCCGGGGCGCCCTGGGTCAGCAGCCTGCCGCTGTGCAGCGCAACCAGATGGTCGCAATAACGGGCGGCCATGTTGATTTCGTGGAGCACCACGATGACCCCAAGGTTCAGTTCATGGCTGAGTTTGCGCACCAGCGAGAGCACTTCTACCTGATGCGCGATGTCCAGCGCTGAAGTCGGTTCGTCGAGCAGCAGGTAGCGGCTGTTTTGCGCCAGCAACATGGCCAACCAGACCCGCTGGCGCTCGCCGCCGGACAGGTCATCGACGCGCTGCGCGGCATAACCTTGGGTATGGGTGAGCTCCATGGCGCGCTCCACTTGGGCGCGATCCTCGGCACCAAAACGACCGAATGCCCCATGCCAGGGGTAACGACCGAAACAGACCAACTCACGCACCGTCAACTCGTCAGCGGCGGGTAGTTGCTGCGGCAGGTACGCCACCTGACGCGCAAAGTCTCGGCTCTTCCAGCTTTGCAGCGGCTTTCCATCAAGTGCCAGGTGGCCGCTGCTCGGCAGTTGCTGGCGGGCCAGCAGCTTGATCAGCGTCGATTTGCCCGAACCATTGTGACCGATCAGACCGATCATCTGCCCATGCGGCAGCGTCAGGTCGAGGGGATGGAGGAGGGTGCGTCCCGGTATGCCAAAGGTGATAGCCTGGAGGTCGAACATGAACGCGTCTACATAGAAAAGGACTGGCGCAATTTAATTCATATGATAAGCAATATCAAATAGGCGGGTGAGCAACGAATTCCTTTACAGTGCGGTCGGCAAGGCTGAAGCGTGGCGACCGCTGAATTTCCCTCCGCTCGTACTGTTTTGAATTATTTTGCCCCGGTTCTTGACAGGACTGCCGAACAAGTCAGGAATTTCGTCCATTGCTAAGGTGGGAAGGCAGAAAAACCTTTTTTAATCAAATGTTTAGAGTCTCGTTTTCCGCTCCAATCTCCTGATTTGTATTCGCTGTATCGTCAATCTGTGGTTATTCGCGCAGCGTTTTGCCGCAACTGATCTAAATAGTCAGCCCATTGTTGAGCCGCTTCCCGGCGTTGTACCAGTAGTTGGGCGCGCGCGTATACAGCCCCTAGCGCCCCCGGCATCCGGTGGGATAACGACAGTTCGAGCACAATTGGATCAATACCCAAGTGCTCGTGGGCAATGGTTCTGTAGGTCGCGCGAAAGCCGTGGGCTGTGATGTCGTACTCTGGCCAGATGCGCTGAAAGGACTTGAGCATGGAGGTCGGATTTATGGGGCGTCCGGAATAGACCGGCGAGACGAACACCCAGCCTTTGCCTTCTTCATCCCCCACGCGGGTTTTATGTAGCTCGCGTAACAGAACCAAGGCTCGCTCAGGCAACGGCACGATGTGTTTGCTCTTGTCCAGATACTTGGTCTTGCTCACCACATAACGCCAATCGGCGCCCACCAAGTCGACATCTTCCCAGCGCATCTGCACCAGTTCGCCTGGGCGGACCGGCAACATAATCAGCAGGCGCATCGCGTAGGCAGCGCTGCCGTCGTTGCAGTCATCCAGACGCAGAAGAAACCTGCCTAGATCGGCTGGCCTTTCGATCGCCGGGTTGCTGGTGACGACATGGCGGATCTTCAACTCCTCAATGTTACTGAGCGCTACGTTGCGTTCAACCCAGCCGCGCCCTTCAGCAAACCCCAGGACGGCACGGATGATAGTGCGCACGCGCCGGGCCATCGCCATTGTGCGCTGGCGGCGCAGCGGGGTAATGATCGTGGTGATGTGCTCCAGCTTGATCTCGGTGACCGGTTTTTTACCAATGGCAGGCAAGATGTGGTTGTTCAGCGCTCCGCTAAACCCTGAGATGGATTTAGTCACCTGTTCGGCAGACTTGAATGCCAACCATTGCTTGGCTACATACTCGAAGGTGCGCACCTCGTTGAGGCGTTGCGCCTCGATTTTGGCGGTCTTGGCCTTGAGCGGAGCGGTGCGGTTAGCCACGTTGCGGCGTGCGCCGCGGGTAATGTCGCGCGCTTCTTTGATGCCTATTTCGGGGTAAGCACCGATTGAGAAGCGGTTTTCCTTGCCATGCAGCCGATACTTCAAGCGCCAGAACTTAGAAGGGGATTTGCCGACCTTGCTCGACACCCTTACCTCCAAGTAGAGGCCAGGGACTTCGCCATCGGCGTGTTTGCCGGGTTCGGTCAGCGAGCGGATCAAGGCATCGCTGAGTTTTCGTTTGAAAACAACCGCATTATCTGGGGGCATCGGTGGGGCATCCTTTTTAAGGAACCGAAATTTGCCCCCAATTATGCCCCCATGAGTCATGGAATTCATTGGGTTTAGACAGGCAGTAGTGGACTTAAATTACAGATAAGTACCTGTTATAAAACAGTTTTATGGAACTTGCTGGAACTCCATTACAAGCTATCGGGGTCCCCAACCGATAGCGCTGCTGCCTGCGCCGCATTCCTTCGAGACTTGTTGCGATGATCCGCATCGACACCATCTGGCTCGCCACCGAGCCCATGGATATGCGCGCCGGCACTGAGACGGCGCTGGCCAGGGTTATCGCGGTATTCGGTGCGGTGAAGCCGCACTGCGCCTATCTGTTTGCCAATCGCCGCGCGACTCGGATGAAAGTGCTGGTGCATGACGGGATTGGCGTTTGGCTGGCTGCACGTCGCTTGAATCAAGGGAAGTTTCACTGGCCAGGCATTCGACAAGGCAGCGAAATGCAGCTCGATACCGAACAACTTCAGGCCCTGGTGCTCGGCCTACCTTGGCAACGTGTTGGGGCTGGCGGCGCAATCACGCTGCTTTAAAAGCCGTAATTAGCGTCTTGGCTTGCTGTCGCGAGGGGCCTGCTTTGGTAAAATCCACGGCATGACTTCGTCGCCCAATCTCGATCAAATGACTCCTGGCCAACTGCGTGCATTCGCTGCGCAATTGCTGTCGCAAGTCGAGACCATGGGCAAGAACATCAACCTCGATCAAACGGTGATCGAGAAGCTGACCCACGAGGTCGCACAGCTCAAGCGGTTGAAGTTTGCCAAGCGCAGCGAGCAGATGAATCCTGAGCAGGCCAGCCTGCTTGATGACCTGATCGATACCGATATCGCGGCGATTGAGGCCGAGCTTCAAGCTTTGCAGATAGAGCCAGCGGCGAGCGGGAAAAAGCAAAAGCCCAAGCCCACGCCCACGCCATTGCCGGCAGAATTCCCGCGCACATTGATCCATCACGAACCGGACAACACTCACTGCCCATGCGGCTGCGCACTTAAGGGCATCGGTGAAGATGTCAGCGAAAGGCTGGACTACACGCCGGGCGTGTTTACCGTTGAGCGCCATGTTCGTGGCAAGTGGGTTTGCGAAGACTGCGAAACGCTGATCCAGGCGCCGGTTCCGGCACAGGTCATCGACAAGGGCATCCCGACTGCCGGGTTACTGGCCCACGTCATGATCGCGAAGTTCGCCGATCATCTTCCACTTTACCGTCAGGAATCGATTTTTGGTCGTGCCGGCTTGGCGATTCCCCGTTCCACTTTGGCTCAATGGGTGGGCGTTACGGGCGTGCAGTTGCAGCCCTTGGTCGATGCCCTGCGTGACGTAGTGATCGGGCAACAGGTCGTGCACGCGGATGAAACACCCGTGCAAATGCTTGCTCCGGGCTCGAAGAAAACCCACCGATCTTATGTTTGGACGTACGCCACCAGCCAGTTCAGTGAAACAGCCGCTGTCGTCTACGACTTCAGCCCCAGCCGCGCCGGAGAGCATGCTCGTAACTTCCTGCGAGGCTGGAAAGGCAAGTTGGTTTGCGACGATTTTGGCGGTTACAAAGCCAGCTTCGAACTCGGCGTGATCGAGATCGGCTGCATGGCCCATGCCCGGCGAAAGTTCTTCGAATTGCATGCAACCAACAAGAGCCAGATCGCCGAGCAGGCCCTGCGCTACATCCAGTTGTTGTACGAAATCGAGAGCGAAGTGCGAGACCTGGAGCCGGATTTAAGGTGCCGAATACGGCAAGAAAAAGCCGTACCGGTGATGGATAGGCTGCATGCCTGGATGATCGCCCAGCGTGATCTTGTGCCCCAAGGTTCGGCTATCAGCAGAGCACTCGATTACAGCTTGAAACGCTGGGCAGCGCTGTCACGCTACCTCGATGACGGGGCTGTCCCCATTGATAATAATTGGGAGGAGAGCCAGATCCGACCATGGGCTGTTGGGCGTAAGAACTGGCTCTTCGCCGGGTCGCTACGCAGCGGAAAACGGGCTGCGGCGATCATGAGTTTGATCCAGTCTGCGCGGCTGAATGGGCATGATCCGTATGATTATTTGAAGGACGTGCTCACGCGCTTGCCGACCCAGCGGGCGAGTGAAATCGATCAGTTGTTGCCGAATAGGTGGCAACCTATCTCGTTACGTAAGGCTTTATGCAAGGAGGCATACCAATGACATCCATAAATTTCCATTTCATCGACGCGCGGGGCGCGCTTATCGATCACCGTAATTGGCTTCACACCCGCCTGTTAGAAACCTACGAAAAAGCAATTGCGTTGATGCCGTTGCGCCCACTTGATGTGATCGTGAAAGCTGGCACTCATGTCATTGCAGAAAAGGGGCATCTAGGATATGAGCCCGAACCAGGCCTTATTTTTTTGACCGTAGATCCTGCGAGTGACATTTTCAGAGCAAACCAAGAAGCGTCGCTCGAACGAATGTTCGCACATGAGCTTCACCATGCTGCCCGCTGGGATGGGCCAGGTTATGGATCATCATTAGGTGAAGCGCTTGTTTCTGAGGGGCTGGCGGGCGCTTTTGCACAGGAAATCTGTGGTGGTTTACCTGAACCATGGGAGCGCCTCGATGTGTCTGACATTCGACACCATGTCGAAATGGCGGCGAGCTACTGGAATCGCAAGGATTATGGCCACGACGCGTGGTTCTTTGGTGCATCCGACCTCCCGAGATGGTTGGGCTATTCCCTTGGATTTCAGCTCGTAAAACGATTCCTGTTGGAGCATAAGGGCAGCACCTCTTCTAGTCTCGTGGAGATGGAGGCACAAGCGTTTCGTGGCATGCTCGCAGTTATCTAAGGCGTTCGGGCTTAGGTCATCAAGATGGCCCCGCCAGTCATTGCTTGCCAAGGCAATGACATTGCGCAAGACGGGATTGCCGGGCGCGTACTTCCGATCGGCCATCGATCCTGAGCGGGAGACGGCTCCAGAACATCTGCTCATGGTCTACCAGCCTGAAGAGTTGCCTGCGGTGGTCGATATTCGTCGGTTGTGAGTTGACTGGTGAGCGGGGGAGGTTGGGACGTCTTTTCGGGGGGCTTGTACCCTGTTGATCCTGTGAAAATGACACCAGCTTGATGATCGTTCGTCCATTGACTTTGGGTAGAATCCAATAGCCTTGCTTAGAATTACCCCTTTTTTCGCTCTTGAAACACCCCAAAAACAAGTCCAGAATTGAGTCTTTTCCTGCTCCGGCAAGAAAATAAACCCCTTAGATTTCAATGGGTCGGACGCTAGATGCGAGTCTCGTTTCCCGCTCCAAACATAGCGCTGCAGAGTTTTACTGAATTCTGTAAGCGATTGAAATAAGGACCTTCGGGTCCTTTTTTCGTTCCGGCGGGAACCGCTGAAATCCGGCACTATCCGGTGCGTTTAAGTCCAGGATTAAGTCCAGGATTCTGACGCGTACGGAATCGGTTTGTTGCTGGAGCAGTTTGCGTAGCGAGATGAACATCTGGCCCTGACTCTGTTCGTGCAGCAGCGATGTCTGACGTACATGATTTTTATTATCCAGCTACC
>Ga0302168_1000347_pt1 | contig 10483 bp, 8 predicted proteins | sample I_Fen_N1_2_FD_193494 | JGI IMG/M metagenome (GOLD analysis project Ga0302168, IMG submission 193494) | Peat permafrost microbial communities from Stordalen Mire near Abisko, Sweden - I_Fen_N1_2 | ecosystem: Environmental > Terrestrial > Soil > Wetlands > Permafrost | place: Sweden: Abisko...
CACGCCAGCGAATCAGCCCGACGCGGGTTAGTCGAGGCCGGGTCCAGCGCGGCGATGCGCGCCGCCGACTCGGCATCCACCGAGCGCAGCGACTTGCCACGGGTCTCGCGGGTCAGGCCGACGGCGACAATGGAGATCAGTGCGGCGCCGACCAGGTACCAGGCGATCGGTGTCGAGCTGTGGTACTTGTTGAGCAGGGTGATGGCGATCAGCGGGGCCAGGGAGCCGGCGAAGATCGGCGCCACCTGGTAGCACAGCGACAACGCGGTGTAGCGCACGTGCGTCGGGAACATCTCGGCCATCAGCGCCGAGTAGGGTGCGTAGGTCATGGACTCGATGGCCAGGCCCAGGGTGATGGCCGCCATGATCAGCCAGTTGTTGCCCGTGTCCATCATCGGGAAGCCGACGAAGCCCCAGAAAGCGGTGAGCACCGCACCGACCAGGTACACCGGTTTGCGTCCGACCAGGTCCGACAGGTAGCCCATCAGCGGAATCAGGAAGAAGTGCAACAGGTGAGCGCCGAACATCAGCAACAGGATTTCCGAGGTGTCCTTGTGCACCACCAGCTTCAGGTAGGTGATCGAGAACGTCACCACGGTGTAGTAGAGGATGTTTTCGGCGAACCGCGCGCCGATGCCGACCAGCACCGAACGCCAGTGGTGGCGCAGCACTTCCACCACCCCCAGTTGTTGCTGGCGGGTCTGTGCCTGGCGGGCCTGGGCTTCCTTGAAGATCGGGGCGTCATCGACACTGGTGCGAATCCAGTAGCCGATCAGCACCACCACCGCCGAGAACCAGAACGCCACGCGCCAGCCCCAGGCGAGGAATTGCTGCTCCGACAGGTTCGATGACAACAGCAGCAGGGCGACCGTGGCCACCAGGTTGCCGGCGGGTACACCGGCTTGCGGCCAACTGGCCCAGAACCCACGGCGGTTATCCGGGCAGTGTTCCGACACCAGCAGAATCGCACCGCCCCATTCGCCGCCAAAGGCGAAGCCCTGGATCAGGCGCAGCAGCACCAGCAACACCGGCGCGGCATAGCCGATCTGTTCGAAACCGGGCAGGCAGCCCATCAGGAATGTGGTGATGCCGACCACCACCAGGCTCAGTTGCAGCAGGCGCTTGCGGCCGAACTTGTCACCGTAGTGACCGAACACCAGGCCACCCAGCGGGCGGGCGAGAAAGCCCACGGCATAGAGGGCGAAGGCGGCAATGATGCCGTCGATGGGGCTGTCGGTCTGGCGGAAGAACAACTGGCCGAACACCAGTGCCGAAGCCGTCCCGTAGAGAAAGAATTCATACCACTCGGCGACAGTGCCGGCCATGGCCGCGGCCACGACGCGCTTGAGTCCCGAGGGTGTGGTTGCGCTTTGAATGTGTTGAGCGTTGGACATGATGACGTTCCCTGTAGAGGCGCAAAAAACAGGCAGCCGGGCCGGACCCGCAAGGGCCCGCCCGGCAATCACTCAGAGACCGACGTCCGGCAACTGCGGACGGTTGGCCAGGGCCTTGGCCATGATCTGCTCGACGAACACCCGATCGGCTTCCGGCAGGGCCAGGCGTGGCGGACGGGTCAGGGCGCTGCCGCGACCGGCGATGGCTTCACACAGCTTGATGCACTGCACCAGGTCGGCACGGGCATCGAGGTGCAGGATCGGCATCAGCCATTCGTAGATCGGCATGGCTTCGGCAAAGCGCCCGGCCTTGGCCAGGCGGAAGATGGTTTCGCCTTCTTTGGGGAACACGTTGGACATGCCCGACACCCAGCCCTCGGCACCGACGGCGATGCTTTCCAGTACCACGTCATCGAGACCGGCGAACAGCACGAAACGGTCACCGACTTCATTGCGCACGTCGATGAAACGACGGGTATCGCCAGACGAATCCTTGAAGCACACCACGTTGTCGCAGTCGGCCAGGGAAATCAGGATGTCCGGGGTGACGTCGTTTTTGTAGATCGGCGGGTTGTTGTAGACCATCAATGGCACGTCGGCGTTTTTCGCCACGTAGCGGTAGTGCTCGGCGGTCTCGAACGGCTTGGAGCCGTAGACCAGCGCCGGCATCAGCATCACACCGTCGACGCCGACCTTGCGCACGGCGTTGGCGACCTTGGCCGCTTGCACGCTGGTGAATTCGGCGACGCCGCAGATCACCGGTACGCGACCGCGGGAAGCGTCCACGGCCACTTCAGTCACGGCGATTTTCTCTTCGGCGGTCAGCGAGGTGTTTTCACCGACCGAACCGCAGACCACCAGGCCCGACACGCCATCACGGATGACGTTGGAAATCACCTGGTGGGTTTTATCCAGGTTAATGGTGAAGTCATCGTTGAATTGAGTGGTCACTGCGGGGAAGACGCCACTCCAGTTGATTCGCTTGCTCATTGTTGCCTCCGGTTCGTTAAAGTATTTCGTATACGATATTTAAAGTGAAAGATTTCGGCTAGTGCTTTTTTCATTCAATTGATGGTTTTTTCAGCCGTTGGTCTGGTGAAGACCCCTGTGGCGAGGGAGCAAGGTCCCTCGCCACAAAGGCTTTGCATTGATATCAAGCACCGGGCCAAGTATCCGAAAGGCGATAGCCCTGTGGCCAAGGATCGCTTGGATCGAGCAACAGTTGGTGGGTGCCGGTGATCCAGGCTCGCCCGGAAATGCACGGATAAATGGCAGCACGGCCGGCCACTTCGGTCAGCGAATCAATGCGGCAGTGGAACTCGGAACCGATGATCGAACGCCCGATAAAGCGTTCGCCCACCTGCATCAAGCCCTTGGCCTGCATCACCGCCATGCGTGCGGAGCAACCGGTGCCGGTGGGCGAGCGGTCGATTTTGCCCGGTTGAATGACCACCGCGTTGGCACCGGTGGCGATGCCATTTTCATGGACGATGGGCGCGGCGATCTGGCAGAACGAGATGTGCGACCAATCGGGGTTAAGCGGATGAACGAAGCCCAGCTGTTCGTTGGCAGCACGGGTGATTTTCAGCCCGACCGCTACCAGGTCGGCGGCCTCGTCCGGGCGGATGGAAAAGCCCAGGCCCTTGGCATCGGCGATCACGAAACTGTCGCCACCGTAAGCCGTATCGACCTGTAGCGAACCGATGCCCTCGACTTCGATCCAGGCATCCAGGCGATCGGCGAAGGAGGGCACGTTCTTGATTTCCACCCGTTCGACCTTGCCGTCACGGCAGTCGGCCACGGCCTCGATCAACCCACCGGGGGCTTCCAGCACCAGACGGGTTTGCGGTTCGGTCATCGGCAGGATGCCGCTGTCGAGCAACACCGTGGCCACGCACAACGAATTTGAACCGGACATCGGCGGCGTGTCGGCCGGCTCCATGATGATCCAGGCCATCTGCGCCCGCGGGTCCTTGGCCGGCACCAGCAGGTTGACGTGACGGAACACCCCGCCACGCGGCTCGTTGAGCACGAAGTTGCGCAGGGTTTCATCCCTGGCGATCCAGCGCGACTGCTCCCACACGGTAGCGCCTGGCGGTGGCGCGACACCGCCGACAATCACATCGCCGACCTCGCCTTCGGCGTGGCAGCTGACGACATGGATGACTTTTGATGAACGCATGCTTTGCTCCTTGTTGTGCCTGTGTGGACCTGCCGTGATCGCTGTACACCGTGAACCCTGTAGGAGCCAGCCTGCTGGCGATGCTCTCAAGGGCGCCGCGTTTATCCAGACCACCCGGGTCATCGACCATCGCTGCGATGCGGCGACCCGACAGACCAGCTCCTACAGGGGGGTGTGGGCCACCGGTTACTTCACTGATTTGAGAAACGCCGCAGTCTCCGCATGCACCGGATTGCCAATGACCTGGTCGGGCGAGCCGATCTCGTGCACCAGGCCATTGCGAAAGAACGCCACACGGTCGGACACGTCGCGGGCAAAGCGGATCTCGTGGGTCACCAGGACCATGGTCATGCCGTCTTCGGCGAGCATGCGCATGGTGTCCAGCACCTCGCCCACCAATTGCGGGTCGAGGGCCGAGGTGGCTTCGTCGAACAGCATGTAGTCCGGCGACATCGCCAGGGCACGGGCGATGGCCATGCGTTGCTGCTGACCGCCGGACAGCTTGCCGGGGAAGGTCTTGAGCTTGTCGCCCAGCCCGACATGGGTCAGTTGCTTGACTGCCAGTTCTTCAGCTTCGGCCTTGCTTTTGCCCAGTACCTTGCGCGGCGCCAGCATGACGTTTTCCAGCACGGTCAAATGCGGGAAGGCATTCCATTGCTGGAACACAATGCCGATTTTCTGCCGCAGGCGGTTGAGGTCGGTGGCGCTGTGATGGACCTCGACACCGTCGACGCGGATGTTGCCTTTCTGGATCGGTTCCAGGCCGTTGATGCACATCAGCAGGGTCGATTTGCCGGAGCCGGAGCCGCCGATGATCGACACCACCTCGCCCTTGTTCACCGTGAGGTTCACGCCCTTGACCACTTCGAGGTTGCCGAAGGATTTATGTACGTTGTCGATCTCAATCATTTTCTTGCCACCTTCTTTCCAGACGAGCGCCGAGGCGGGCGACCACCAGGCTCATGACGTAGTAGATAAGGCCCGCGATGCACAGCACCAGCAGCGGTTCCTGGATGCGGGTCACGATGGTTTGCGAAGCGCGCAGCAGTTCGACGATGCCGATCCACATCACCAGCGCGGTGTCTTTCATGACCCCGAGCACCAGGTTCAGCCAGCCGGGGAAGGCCACCCGCGTGGCCATCGGCAGGACGATCCAGCGCAGGTCCTGGAGAAAACTCAGGCCCAGGGAGCGGCTGGCCCGGCGCACCGTGAACGGCACGGCCAACACGCCGCCGCGCACGATCTCGGTGAAGTACGCGGCGGTGTAGACGCCCAGCACGATGCAGCCGACGCTGAAGGCGCTGATGTTCAGGCCGACGATGCTTTTGAGTGAGTTGAACAGCACGAACTGGATCAGCAACGGCACGCTGCGAAACACATCCAGCACCCAGGCCAGCGGCAGGCTGGCCCTTGGTAACAGCGCGCGCAAAAGGCCGAACAGCAGGCCGGCCAGGGAGCCGAGGATGATCGACCAGAACGTCAGCTGCAGGGTGACCCAGGCCCCGTTAAGCAGGAACAGCAGGTCATTCGAGGAAAAATCGGTGGCAAACATGGACAGCTCCTCAGTAACGGAACAACCGCCAGGCCATCAGCCGGGCTGTCGCGACGATCGCCTTGGCAATCGCGTAATACAGCACCGCCGCGATGGCGAAGTACTCGAAGGTGCGGAAGGTTTTGACGTTGTATTCCTGGGTCACGCCGGTCAGGTCATTGTTCAGCCCGACGATCACCCCCAGCGACGTCATCAGCACCGCCCAGACCATCTGATTGGTCAGCGGGTAGAAGACGATGCGCAGCAGCTGCGGAACGATGATCATGCGGTAGGTCTGGAAGGCGCTCATGCCCAGGGACCGTGCGGCACGCACCTGGGTGTGGGGCACGGCTTTGAGCCCGCCGCGAAAGTTTTCCGCCAGGTAGCCTGCGTTGTTGAAGGTGATCCCGGCCAGCAACGCGAGCCAGGAACTGACATGCAAGCCCAGCGACCCGAGGCCGAAGTACAGGACGTAGATCTGGAACAGCGAGGGAGTGTTGCGGGCGATCGATACCCAGCCATTGCCGATGCCGCGCAACAGCGGATGCCTGGCTTCGCGCATGACCGTCAGGGCCAGGGCGATCAGCACGCCGAAGATCATCGACAGGGCGGCGGTCTCGAAGGTGACCACGGCGCCGGCGAGCATATCGGGCAGGGCGCGCAAGGCCGAGCGCCATTGGAAGGTGTAATCAAACATGCGCGGGGCTCTCCAGTTGGGCAGCAGGTTGCAGCCAGGCCGGCAGTCGCCCGCTGGCCGTGGCACTGCACGCGGCATCGACGCATTCGGCCAGGCTGGCGAAATGCACCTTGCGCCCCACCAGGCCCGGGGCGTAATGGGCGTACTTGCCGGAGTTGGTCATCAGGGTGGTCGCGGCCGGCGGAATCACCGGCTCGCCGAGCATGCACCAGCAGGTATCGGTGACCAGGGTGGCACCGAAGGCCTCGATCACCGCGATATGCCCGGCCTCGCGCGCCTGTTCCAGTACCGCGCGCCCGCAGGTGATGGCGAGCACCACGTCCGGGTGCTTGCGCCGACCTCGGCACAGCCGCGCCAGGTGAGCGAACTCGCCAAGGGAAAAATGCGGGTTGCCCAGCGACACCACATCCACCCGCGGGTCACGGGCGCTGTTGAGCTCGCGCCAACTGAGCATCAGGTCCTGCAGGCGGATTTTTTCCACGGGAATGCGTGTGCCGGCTTCCAGCACTTGTGCCGGGTCGATGGCCTCCGGGGTGACCCCGGCGATATGAAACAGCGGCGCCGCCGAAGTAGTGGCGAAGGCCGCACCGAAGGCTTTCAGATCGTCCAGGCTCGGCTTGCGCTTTTCCAGGCCCAGCACCAGCGGCACGCGGCTGCCGGCCAATGCGCCGATGTGATAACCGAGCAGCGGGTAAAAGGCATCGTCCAGATCATCAAGGGCGGGCAACTCGATCTGCAACCGCGCCTTGCGTTGCGCGTCCAGATGGCAGCCGATCAACGGGGCGCGGCCGGTCAGGGCGATGCAGATGTCGAGGTAGTCCGGATACTTCAGGGTACGCGCGCCCAGCACGCTGTTGGCGTAGACCACCGCATTGGATTCGGCCCAGACAATCTGCTCGCCCGCCTTGGGCGCGCTGTCGAGCAAGTACGGCGCACAGGTGTAGCTGAGCTGTGCGCCCATTGCCATGTAGGCATCGCCCAGGGCACTGGCGGGTTCGCCGAGGGCCGGGTCGACGCCCAGCTCGCGCCAACGGCGCTGGTCCACGGAGATCGAATTGAGGGTGGTGGGCACCCGGACTTTCGCCCCCCATTGCACCAGTTGTCGGGCAAAGCGCAGGCTCGCCGGTCCCGTGTAGATGCAGCCATCGATGTGCGCCTGGGTGACATCCACCAGGCGGCGCGCACCTTGCAGTTCGGCCATGCGCAGGACGATCTGCATGGCCACCTGGGCGGCTTTGCCTAACTCGCCGTCGAGCAGGGCCTGATCATGTTCGGTGAGTTCGATGGAGGTGTGTGTTGCGTCTTTCTGCAGCGGGCTGTCGATGGTCTGCCAGGCATCGCCCGGTGGCTGATCGAACACGCTGACCTCGGTGTTTTCGACCCGGGCGAAGGCCCCGCCGCGCAAGGCGGCAAAGGCCTCCTGGCCGATGCACAGCACCGGCAAGGAACGCTCGAAAATGGTCTGAGCCACCAGCACGCCCAGGGTCAGGATCTCGTCGGGTTCGGCCAGCACCAGTGCCGCCGGTGCATGGCCGTTGCTGATCAGCTCCATCAACACACTGCTGCCGGTGCACGAGCCACGGCCGCTGGGAATCGCCAGCACACAACCGGCCAGGTATTCGCCGCTGAGGGGATGGTGGCGATCGATGACCTCGCCAGTGGCGGAATCCACTCCGCCCCAGAAACTCAGGCCGACATCGGCGAACAACAGGGCGCCTTGAGCAGCGCCCGCGACCAGGCTGCGACCGGTCAGAAAAGTGGACCTGGGCATACCGGGCACCTTAGTAGTAGACCTGTGGCACGGTCAGGTTGGTCGGCGCGATATCGGTGCCGACCCATTTGACGAACAGCTCCTTGTATCGACCGGTGCGCACTTGCTGGTTGACGAACAGGTTGAGGTAGTTGAGCAGGCCATACTCGTTGCGCTTGGCGCCGAGGGACACGTAGTCGATGACGTAGGGGGCGTTCCCGGCGACTTTGAGGTTTTTGTATTTACCCGACTTGAGCGTGGCAGCGGCGACGGTGTTGGTGACCACGGTCGCGTCGATGTGGCCCTGGGCGACGGCCAGCAAGGTGTCGTTCTGCGACTGGTAAGCACGGAAACTGCCGGTGCCCCAGTTCTTCACGTCTTTCTCCAGGGCGATGGCCTCGTAGGTGCCGCTGGTATTGCCCACCGCTTTGCCCTTGAGGTCGTCAAAGCCATTGATGCCGGTATCGTCGCGGGTCAGCACCACCATCTGGAAGGCGAAGTACGGCACGGTGAGGCCGACGGTCTTGGCGCGTTCGAGGGTGTCGGAGGTGGAGGCAACGATCACATCGGCGCGCCCCGAGACCAGCGCCGGGATGCGGTCAGGGAACGGTGTCTCGACCACTTCAGCCTCGACCCCGAGGATTTTCGCCAGGTCATGGCAGTAGTCCACGTCGAAGCCGGCCGGGTTGTTGCCCGCATCGCGGAAGCCCATGGGCGGGAAGTCCAGGGTGACGGCACAGCGCAGCTTGCCCGAGCCGATGATGTCATCGAGCTTGTCGGCCTGTGCGGTGGCGATGAAGGAGGTACTGAGAACAGCGCTGAGGGCTACGGCAAATGCGGGGTTTTTCATAGAGGCCTCGTTGGGTTAAGTGCTGTTGAATATCGTATTGGGGATTTCGTATACGATATTAACAATAGCAATCAATGTGCCTGTTTCCAGTTTCAGCCGTGAATTTGTTTTCGGGCCTTGGGTTAGAGGCATTTCAGGGGCGTGACGGCGGGGAGAGTTGCGCCGTTGCCCCGCTGGGCGGTGTTACATATGGGAGCATCGGTTGCGCTGACGCCCGGTTAGGGAACACGGGTGACATAGAGATCGCCTTCCCACTCACCGAGCTGTAGTAGCCGGCTTTGGTGGCGAATACGGTGGGTGAGGTGATACGGGGTTGGCTGGGCTGGCGCCATCGCGAGCAGGCTCGCTCCCACAGGGGAAATGCGTACGACCTCCCGACCAGGTCGGCTGGCATGCCGAGCCTGGGCGAGGCACCGAACGAAAGGGGCAGAGCGCTTTGGTTACTTTCGCGCGCTTCGAAAGTGACCCGCCGTCAGGGCGGCACCAACAGTCGCCATCACCGAAGAAACGGACCTGCCCACGACCCCAACCCCAACCCCGAAACCCTCTAACCCCGATCCCCCCGATACTGACTCGGCGACAAACGGGTCAGCGCCCGAAACTGCCGGCTGAACGCACTGTGGTCGGTATATCCACAGCGCAAGGCAATCTCGGTGATCGGCAGGTCGGTGTGCAGCAACAACCGCGATCCCTCTTCCAGGCGCGCCTTGTGAATCATCTGCCGTGGCGTGAGCTGGAACACCCGCTTGCAATGACGCTCCAGTTGCGCCACGGAATAGCCGGCAATGGCGGTCAATTCGGCGAGGCTGATGGGCTGGGCGAAGTGATTGCGGATGTGCAAATCCACCGCCGCCAGTTTCTGATAAGCCGGATGATTGGACTGCGGCGATTGCAGGTCGCGGGAGATACCGGCCAGGCCGACGATGAGGCCCTGCGCATCGTACAGCGCGAGTTTGTGGGTCAGGCACCAGATCGGCTGGTTGCCGAAATACAGGTGCAGTTCCAGTTGATCGGCCAGCACCCGGCCGCTGGAGAGCACGCGTCGGTCCTGTTCGGTGTACAGCGGACCGAAGTGCTCCGGGAAGACCATGTCGGCGGTGCGTCCCAGCAGATCCTCGCTGTGTTTGAAACCGCAGCGCCGGGCCAGGGTCTGGTTGACGAAGGCGTAACGGGCCTCGCGATCCTTGATGAAAAACACCACATCGGACAGGGTGTCGAGTAGCGGCGCGATCGGCTGGAGACTGTTCAGCAGCGTTGGTAAATCGCAGGGCTTGAAGGTGGTGAGCGAGGGGTACATGGCGTTGGGGGCCTGATGGCGACCCCCGGGATCATAGTGGCTCGGCCGCGTGGCCGAAACCCCTGGCGCAGTCATGAGGCTGGCGGGGTATCGTCCAGGGACATCAAGGTCTCGATGCGCGCCGGGCTGAACGGCGGGCGCGGCGTGGAGGGTGACCAGCCAAACAGATGCTGTACCGCGCCGCCACATACACGCCCCTGGCAGGCGCCCATGCCACAGCGGCTGGCCAGCTTGGCCGCGCGCCAATCGGTGTGCCCGGCCAATGCCCCATGGGGCACGTCTTCGCAGCGGCAGACCAGGGTGTCGGGACGGGCCAGCGACTTGAGTCGCGGGTCGAGGGCGAATGCCTGATTCAGCGCTTTGGCGAACCCCTGCCAGCGTGCCCGGCGTGGCCACAATTGCCGGGCCGCTTCGACATCACCCATGGCGGCGTGGCCGGCAATCGCACCTTCGACCAAGGCCAGTTCACTGCCGCCGAAGCCGGTGCATTCACCCGCCGCGTAATGATCGATACGGCTGGCTTGCCAGGCATCCACCGCCAGTGCTTGGCCTTCGAGGGCATAACCCAGGGCCTGACCCAATTGAACGTTGGGGATCAGACCAAAACCACAGGCCAGCCGATCACACGCCAGTTCAACGATCTTGCCATGCTGGTGCAGGCGCACAGCTTCGAGTCGGTCGCTGCCAAGGGCTGCCAGCACGTGGGTGCCGGTTCGGTAGTGGCGGTCGAACAGCGTGAACGACTGCAGCAGTTTGTTGGGCCAGCGCGGCAGTTGCGCCGC
>Ga0302168_1000348_pt1 | contig 10449 bp, 10 predicted proteins | sample I_Fen_N1_2_FD_193494 | JGI IMG/M metagenome (GOLD analysis project Ga0302168, IMG submission 193494) | Peat permafrost microbial communities from Stordalen Mire near Abisko, Sweden - I_Fen_N1_2 | ecosystem: Environmental > Terrestrial > Soil > Wetlands > Permafrost | place: Sweden: Abisko...
CTAGGTCAGCAATACCTGAGCCAATTTAGGCGGGCTCGATGACACTTTCATGTCGGTCGTCGCCCGGCAGCACAATTATTTGCCCGGTATTGGCAGGTGCCCGGTAAGCGTAGACCATGGGCAAAGCCCCGGCACGCAAGGGACTTGGCCGATGGTTTGCAGGGATTGAGGCCAACGATCGGATGACCGTTGGGTAGCTTTGTCATCTATCAGTCATCTGCACTGCCTACGCTTGCAGGATGAAAATGAGCCGGTTTTCAGCGCGGTTCTGCCCCGAAACAGTGCTGGTCTAGTCCAGATAGGTAACGTTGATGCGTGATGAGGCAACGAAAGCGGTGACAGCCATCGGTCAGGTCCTGCAGGAACAGCTCGACCACGGTCTGTTGTCGCCCGGCAGCAAGCTACCGGCCGAGCGCAAGCTCAGTGAGTTGTTCGGGACCACGCGGATTACCGTGCGCGAAGCGTTGTTGCAGCTGGAAGCCCAGGGGCAGATTTATCGCGAAGAGCGCCGTGGCTGGTTTGTCTCGCCACCGCGCCTGGCTTACAACCTGATGCAGCGTAGCCACTTTCACGCGATGGTCAGCGCGCAGGGGCGAGTACCGTCCACCGAGGTGATTTCAGCGCGGTTGCAGCCTGCTTCGGCGGCAGTGTGCGCGTGGTTGCAGTTGCCGGCGCTGTCGAGTGTGATCCAGATCTGCCGGGCGCGGCGCATTGATCAGCGGTTGGTGTTGTACGTGGAGCATTATTTGAATCCGCAATATTTTCCGGGGATTCTCGAGTTTGATTTGAATCAGTCAATTACCGAGTTGTACGCACGGCATTACGACTTGCACTACGGGCGGGTGCGGTTCGAGATTGTGCCGACGTCGCTGTCGGTGGATGCGGCAGCGGCGCTGCGGGTGTCGGTGGGGAGTCCCGGGTTGCGCATTGCCCGGGTCAATTATGATCAGCATGAGCGGCTGATCGATTGTGACCTGGAGTTTTGGCGGCATGATGCAATTCATGTCGGGGTGGATGTGGTTTAGTTCGCAGTAGACCGAGTTGACGCTATCGTCGGAACGCCGCCCGGAGCAAGCCCGGCTCCTACATTTGATTTGTGTCGTTCACACAACTCCATGTGGGCACGATAGCGGTCTGACAGGTGACACTATTCTTTCTGTGGCCCACCCGCCGCAGTCGCCACCTGAACACTCATGCGCGGCATCGCCAGATCCAGCCCCGCCTCATCCAGATGGCGCTTGAGCGACAAGTTGAATGCCCGCGAAACTTCCCACTGCTTGATCGGCGCGGTCTTGAACCGCGCGCGCAGGATCGCATTACCCGACTCGAAACTCTCGACCCCCTGGATCTCCAGCGGTGACCAGATGTTGCGCCGTTGCAGCGGGTCGGTGCGCATTTTCTGACCGACTTCGCGCATCAGTTTGATCGCGCTATCAATGTCCATGTCGGACGGCACGGCCACCCGGAAGATCGCGTAGCCGAATTCCCGGGAGTAGTTCTTGATGCTTTTGATTTCGCTGAACGGAATGGTGTGGACGATGCCGTCGATGTCCCGCAGGCGCACGGTGCGGATGGTCAACCCTTCGACGGTGCCCAGGTGGCCGCCGACGTCCACGTAGTCATCGATGGCCAGGGAGTCTTCGATGATGATGAACAACCCGGTGATCAAGTCCGCTACCAGTGACTGTGCACCGAAACCGATGGCCAGGCCGATCACACCGGCACCGGCCAGCAGTGGCGTAACGTTCATGCCCATGTTCGCCAACGCGACGATCATCGCAATAATAAAAATCGCCACGAACAGCACGTTGCGGATCAACGGCATCATCGTCTGCGCGCGGGTGTTGGCCAGGCCTTTGCGTGAGCGGGTGAGCGCGAGGTGCACGGCAGTGTCGCTGAGGATCCAGATCAGCCAGGCGAAAATCAGCGTGCCGGCGAGGCTGAACAGTTTGACGCTGACTTCATGGCCTTCGCCTTCTGTGAAGGTGATCAGCGACATGCCCCAGACCCGCAAGCCGAGTTCGATGAACGCCAGCCACACCAGCAGGTGAGCGAGGGTGTAGAAAAAATTTTTCAGACGTTCCGAATACAGTGCATGGCGCTTCACACCGCGTTGCGGTTTAAGCGCATGACGGCGGACCAGTCCGTTGATGACCATGCACAACACCAGCAACACGGTGCAGATCAGCGACTGGCGCAGGGCGGTGCTGGTGTCGCCGGCCGAAACGAACGTGGCGAACAGCGAGACACCCACCAGCACCAGTGCCGGGACGTACCAGTAAGTGCCGAGGATCTCGATGGTATCGCTCAGGGCGCGACGGGTCAGGCGCCGGGACAACGGCTGATTGCGGATCAGATGCGCGATCGGCCGGCGGAACCGCAGGATGAAAAACCCGGTAGAAATCGCCGCCAGCACGTTGGCGGCCGTCGCCGCCGTATGCGCCAGGTGACTGCCAAGGCCGGCGACCAGTCGCGGATCGTTCAGCGCTTCACCAAACGCGGCGAAACTGCCGATCAGCCACAACGGCCGAAACGCCTGGTGTCGCAGGATGTACAAGGCGCGATGGCGGTGCGGGCCGTCGAGCAGGGAGAACGCGATCACGCAGATCGCCGAGAAACACGTGCCGACCACCAGCGCGTAAGCCAGCACCATGGCCAGGCTTTTGCCTAGCGATGAGGGCAGGGCGTAGCTCAGGTAGACGGTGATCACCAGGGCGATCAGCCAGGGCCCGAGCTTGCGCAGGGCAAAGCGCAACATGTCCACGGCCTTGGGGTGTTGCGGCAGTTCTTCAGTGAGGCCGAAGCGCATGCGCACCCGATGACTGACCCAGATCAGCGCCGCCGCCAGCAGGCTCCAGACCATCAGGATCATGGCGAACGCGAAGATGATCGGCAGCCATTCACTGGCCGGCATCATCAGGGCTGACAGTTCGTCTCTGGCCAGGCCAAATTCTTCAGACCAGCGATTGAGCGGGCTGTCGGCGCCGGAGAATTGTTTTTCGAACGTGGCGAGCGTGCCGCCGATCAAGCCCAGCACGCCTTCTTCGGCTGCCGGCTGAGCCTTTTTGGTGGCGTCGCGCAGTTTCTTCAGATCCGCCAGCAGTTTGCTGCGCTGCTGGTCGTTTTCCAGCGACTTGATGACTTCGTCCAGCGATTGACCCAGAGGTTCTTGCGCCTCTGGCTGGGCTTTCGTCGAGCCGCTGAGCAGGCTCGGCAAACCGGCCGCCTGGACAGGCGCCATCGTCAGCAACGTCATCAGGCAGACAAGGAAGAAACACGGCAGGGCGAATAGACGGGCAGGCACTAGGCGGTCAACCTCGGGATGAGCGGATCGACCGAGTGTACGAGCCCGTCTAAATCAATGCGAGTCGGGGGGCGGATTTATTCGTTGAGTTTGGCGAGGATCTTGAAAACCACGGTGCCGAAAATGATCAGCATGCCAATCCACATGGCGAATACACCGGCGTTTTTGTCGCGAAAGTTGAAGCCGATAGCCAGCATGATCATCCCGATGAGGATCGGGATCAGCATGGCGTGAAACGAAGACATCGAGATCATGGAGACTGCCTTGTCAGAAGGAACAATTAAAGTTTAGTTGGCTTTAGGTGACCGAGAGTGATGTGAGTCAAGCAAAGCGTTTCGCGAGCAGGCTCACTCCTACAATTGAAATGCGTTCCAACTGTAGGAGTGAGCCTGCTCGCGATGCTTTTAGGGGCTACGGCAATTCCTGGCAGGCGTAGAACGCGCTCAGCACTTTGACCAGGTGCGCCAGGTCATGGCTGCCGCACAGTTCACGGATCGAGTGCATGGCGAACGTCGGCAGGCCGATGTCCACGGTGCGCACGCCCAGGTGGCTGGCGGTGATCGGGCCGATGGTCGAGCCGCAGCCCATGTCGCTGCGCACCACAAAACTCTGCACTGGGACTTCTTCAGCCATGCACAGATGGCGGAAGAAACCGGCGGTTTCGCTATTGGTGGCGTAGCGCTGGTTGCTGTTGACCTTGATTACCGGGCCGGCGTTGAGTTTCGGGCCGTGGTTGGCGTCATGCTTGTCGGCATAGTTGGGGTGCACGCCATGGGCGTTGTCGGCGGAAACCAACAGAGATTTCTGAATGGTGCGCACGAATTCGTCACCTTCAGGCAGCAGGCGGCGCAACGTCTGCTCGAGCATCGGGCCGTCAGCGCCGCACGCCGAACAGGAACCGACTTCTTCGTGATCGTTGCAGACCAGCACGCAGGTTTCGTCGGTTTCGGCGGTCAGCAAGGCTTGGAGGCCGGCGTAGCACGACAGTAGGTTGTCCAGGCGCGCGCCGGCGATGAAGTCACCGTGCAGGCCGATGATCGCAGCGCTTTGCGTGTCGTAGAAACTCAGCTCGTAATCCAGCACGACGTCGGCGTTCAAACCATGTTCCAGGGCCAGCTGGTTGGTGAGCACGGCGCGGAAATCCACGCGTTCGTCACCGGCGAATTGCGCGAGGATCGGCGGCAATTCGGTCTGCGCGTTGATTGCCCAGCCCATGTTGGCTTCACGGTTGAGGTGAATCGCCAGGTTGGGAATGGTTGCGATGGGTGCCTTGAAGTCGATCAACTGGCTCTCGACCTTGCCGTCACGGCGGAAGGTCACGCGGCCGGCGAGGGACAGGTCACGGTCGAACCACGGCGCCAGCAACGCGCCGCCGTAGACTTCGACGCCCAGTTGCCAGAAACCCTGACGTTGCAGTTCCGGCTGGGGTTTGACCCGCAGGCAGGGGCTGTCGGTGTGCGCGCCCACCAACCGAATACCGCCATGCAGCGGCGAATGGCGGCCCATCTTGATCGCGACGATAGAAGAGTCGTTACGGGTGACGTAGTAACGGCCATTGGCTTCGGTGGTCCAGGGCTCGCGCTCATCGAGTCGCACGAAACCGGCCGCTTCCAGGCGCTGAACGAGGCTGGCAGTGGCATGGAACGGGGTAGGGGAGGCCTTGAGGAAGTCGATCAGGCCTTGGTTCAACTCTTCGCGCATAAGAAGCTCCAGACAGCAATGGCGCCAGTTTAACGTATTGGTCAGAGAATTGGCGGTGGGCTGCGGGTGTGGAAATCACTTGTAGGAGCCGAGCTTGCTCGCGATAGCGATCTATCAGGCAACATAGATGTCGACGGGTAGACGGCTATCGCGAGCAAGCGCAGCTCCTACAGGTTAAACATTGACTGTCAGAACGGCGCAGGGCACTCGAAACGCAGGCGCTCACCGGTTTGCGGATGAGTGAAGCTGAGCATGCTGGCGTGCAGGCACAGGCGCGGCCAGGCGGCCAGGGCTTGCTCGTGGGCGTAGAGCCCGTCACCCAGCAGCGGGTGGCCGATGGAAAGCATGTGCACGCGCAGTTGATGCGAGCGGCCGGTGATCGGCGTCAGTTCGACGCGGCACCAGTCGCCACAGCGTTCCAGCACACGCCAGAACGTCAGGGCGTGTTTGCCGAATTCGTGGTCGACCACGTGGCGTGGCTTGGTCGGCGGGTCGTAGCGCAAGGGCAGGTCGATGCTGCCGCTGTCCAGTTCCGGCTGACCCCAGCACAACGCTGTGTAGGCTTTTTCGGTTTCGCGGTCGTGAAATTGCCGGGATAGTTCGCGATGAGTATCCGGGTCACGGGCCAGAAGAATGATGCCGGAGGTTTCCCAGTCCAGTCGATGGACGATTCGCGCTTCCGGGTAACCGTTTTCTTGCAGGCGGGTAATCAGGCAGTCCTTGTTGTCATCGGCCCGGCCAGGGACGGAGAGCAACAGGGTCGGTTTGTTCACCACCAGTACGGCGGCGTCCTGATGAAGGATGTGGACATTGGACAACGGCATTAAAACAGCCTCGTAACAAACGCCAACGGCGGCTCAGAACCTTTGGGCCCTCGTGGGAGCCGAGCTTGCTCGCGATAGCGGTTTGCAATTCAACATCGTCGTTGAATGTAAAACCGTCATCGCGAGCAAGCTCGGCTCCTACAGAGGGTAGGTTCTGAGCCGCCGTGGCTACCGCTGGATCGATTAACGATCCGGCAGGGTGATATTGAGTTCCAGGATCGAGCAGCTGCCCTGGTTTTCCAGAGCAACGTGCACGTCATCGGACCCGATATTGACGTACTTGCGGATCACTTCCACCAGTTCCTTCTGCAAGGCTGGCAAGTAGTCCGGGGTACTGCGTTGGCCGCGTTCATGCGCCACGATGATCTGTAGACGCTCTTTCGCTACCGATGCGGTACTTGGCTTCTTGTTGGCACGAAAGAAGTCAAAAATGTTCATTACCGACCTCCAAACAAACTCGCAAAGAATCCTTTCTTCTGCACATCGAGAAACCGATGCTCTACGGTTTTACCCAGCAGACGATCGACGGCATCGCTGTACGCCTGACCGGCGTCGCTCTGGTCGTCGAGAATCACCGGTACACCGGAGTTGGAAGCCTTGAGTACCGCCTGGGATTCCGGAATCACACCCAGCAGGGTGACGGCCAGAATCTCTTTGACGTCTTCGACGCCAAGCATTTCGCCATCGCTGACGCGTTGCGGGTTGTAGCGAGTCAGCAGCAAGTGTTCCTTGATCGGATCTTCGCCGCGTTCAGCACGGCGCGATTTGCTGGCCAGCAGGCCCAGCATACGGTCCGAGTCACGTACCGAGGACACTTCCGGGTTGGTCACGACCACCGCTTCATCAGCGAAGTACATGGCCAGGTGGGCGCCTTTCTCGATGCCCGCCGGGGAATCGCAGACCACGAACTCAAATTGTTCCTTGAGCTCCATCAGGACTTTTTCCACGCCTTCCACGGTCAGCGCGTCTTTGTCGCGGGTCTGACTGGCGGCCAGGACGTAGAGGTTTTCCAGGCGCTTGTCTTTGATCAGGGCTTGTTGCAGGTTGGCTTCGCCGTTCACTACGTTGACGAAGTCATACACCACGCGACGCTCGCAACCCATGATCAGGTCGAGGTTACGCAGGCCGACGTCGAAGTCGACGATCACTGTTTTGTGACCACGCAGAGCGAGGCCGGTACCGATAGCGGCGCTGGTGGTGGTCTTACCCACACCACCCTTGCCGGATGTAACCACGAGAATCTTGGCCAAGGTGTTTCACCCCTAAGGAAAAAGGACTTTTAGCCCCTGAAAAACATCTCTTGAAAAACTACTGCAGTCGGACAGCCTTGGCTGGAATCCGGTCCTGAGCGGGGCTTACCTCCGGTAAACACTGCTTTTGGCCGTTTTCCTACTTCGTTTGAGCCGTTTTCGCTACGTTTTAGAGATGCTTGGAAAATGCGGCAGTATCCGTTAAAGCCGAATGATGTTCAACACGTCGCCGGACAGGCTGACTTGTACACCCGCGCCCCACAAAGGGTCGCGACGCAGATCCTCGGAGACCTTGTAGTGGCCTGCGATGGACACCAGTTCAGCGCTCATTTGCTGACAGAAAATCCTGGCTTTCGTGTCGCCCTTGACGCCGGCTAACACTCGACCGCGCATCGGGCCGTATACATGGATGTTCCCATCGGCGAGAAGTTCCGCACCCGGGCTGACCGAGGAAATCACCACCAAATCGCAACCCTGGGCATAAATCTGCTGACCACCACGTACTGGCGACGTGATGATTTTCGTCGGCTTGATGGTCGGTTCCGGCGGTTTTTCCGGTTTTTTCTTCACCTGACCTTCGAGAGGGTCAAGTGCACGCTCACGGGCACCGGACGGCGGCAGCACCGGCAAATCGACCGCAATGGCGGCCGCGATGTCTTCGATGCGGCTGGCGCGGATGGCCAGGGTGCGCAAGCCATGCTGGCGACAGACGCGCATCAGGCCCGGCAAATCCACCGCGCCTTCGCTGGCCGGGAGCTTGTCCAGGGCCAGCACCAGCGGGGCATTGCTGAAAAAGTTAGGCGCCTGAGCGACCTTGGCGGCCAATTGCCGATCAAGGTTCTCGAGGTCGTTGCGGGCCAGTTCCAGCACCGTAATGGCGAGCATGCTGCCCTTCAACTGGAACACGGGATCCTGGTCTTGCGGTTCGGTTTGGCTCATGGTCGGCATACAACGGCTTGTCACTAAAAGTGCCGAGACTTATAACGAGAACGCCCGCAAGCCGCAAGCCGGGTCGAACGATGTAGAATGCGCGGCCATTGTCTTTCCGGAACCTTTAATGGATCGCCCGCGTTTTCGAAAAACATTTCTAATGCCGCGTTTTTGGCCGCTGTGGTGTGGCTTGGGGCTGTTGTGGCTGATTGTTCAATTGCCATATCCGGCGTTGCTATTCATCGGCCGCCTGCTCGGTGCCTTGATGTATCGGGTGGCCGGCGACCGACGGCGCATCGCCAAACGCAACCTTGAGCTGTGTTTCCCTGAAAAGTCGGCTGCCGAGCGCAAGCGCCTGCTCAAGGAAAACTTTGCTTCCACCGGCATCGCCTTCTTCGAAATGGCCATGAGTTGGTGGTGGTCGCGTCAGCGCCTGGCCAAACTGGCCCATGTCGAAGGCCTGGAGCACCTGAAAAAGGCCCAGCGCGACGGCAAGGGCGTGATCCTGATGGCCTTGCATTTCACCACGCTGGAAATCGGCGCGGCGCTGTTGGGGCAGCAGCACACCATCGACGGCATGTACCGCGAGCACAAGAACCCGCTGTTCGACTATGTCCAGCGCCGTGGACGCGAGCGGCACAATCTCGATTCGCTGGCTGTCGAGCGCGACGATGTGCGCGGCATGCTCAAGTTGCTGCGCGCCGGCCGGGCGATCTGGTACGCACCGGATCAGGACTACGGCGCCAAGCAAAGTATTTTCGTGCCGCTGTTTGGCATTCAGGCCGCCACCGTGACCGCCACCAGCAAATTTGCGCGGCTGGGCAAGGCGTTGGTGGTGCCGTTCACTCAGGAACGTCTGGCGGATGGCAGCGGTTATCGACTGGTGATCCATGCGCCGCTCGACGGTTTCCCGGGCGAGACTGAAGAGGCCGATTGCATCCGCATCAATCAGTGGGTCGAAGGCGCCTTGCGTGAATGCCCGGAGCAATATCTCTGGGCCCATCGCCGCTTCAAGAGCCGGCCACCCGGCGAGCCCAAGTTGTACAAAAAACGCGGTTGACCCCTTTAAGCGCCATGGAGTGTTGCGATGAGTCCTGCTGAACCGGTTACAGGGTTGATTCTTTCCGGCGGCGGGGCTCGGGCGGCGTATCAGGTGGGCGTGCTGGCGGCGATTGCCGAGTTGCTGCCGATGGGCGCGGCGAACCCGTTTCCGGTGATCGTCGGCACCTCGGCCGGGGCGATCAACGCGGTCAGTCTCGCCAGCGGTGCGATGGATTTTCGTGGCGCCATCGAGCGTTTGACTGCGTTCTGGCAGGGCTTTCGCAGCCATCTGGTGCTGCGCAGTGACTGGCCCGGCGTCATCCATCAAGCCAGCCGCTTTGTCAGTCACAGTTTGCTGGGGCTTGGCGCACACGTGCCGGTGGCATTGCTCAACAGTTCGCCGCTGCGCGGTTTGCTCCACGACAAACTGAACATGGCCGGCATCGCCGAATCAATTGCCCAGAAGCAATTACAGGCCGTCGCGGTGACGGCGTTCGGCTACGAGTCCGGTCAGGCGGTCACCTTCTATCAGGGCGGCGGCACCATCGATTCGTGGCTGCGCCATCGGCGTATCGGCATTCCGACCCAATTGAGTGTCGAGCATTTGCTGGCCAGTTCGGCCATTCCATTGCTGTTCGCCCCGGTGAAAATCGGCGAGGAATACTTCGGCGACGGTGCGGTGCGCCAATCCGCCCCGATCAGTCCGGCCCTGCACCTGGGCGCCACTCGCGTGCTGGTGGTGGGTGTCAGCGGCAACCCGCGTGGTGTCGACCCGCAGCAACCACTGCAACGCGCCTACACCGGGCAACAGCCGACCCTGGCGCAGATCGGTGGGCACATGCTCAACAGTACGTTCATTGACAGCCTGGAAAGCGACATCGAGTTGTTGCAGCGTCTGAACCAGTTCAGCCACTTGATGCCCGCAGGTACGCCGACCCGTGCGCTGGGTGTGGCGCCGGTGGAGGTGCTGGTGATTTCGCCGAGTCAGCCCATCGATGAGATTGCGGCGCGGCATCGGCAGGAATTGCCGGCGGCGTTGCGCCTGTTTCTGCGTGGGCCGGGGGCAACGAAGACGAGCGGGGCGGGGGTGTTGAGTTATCTGCTGTTCGAGGCGGGGTATTGCAGCGAGTTGATCGATCTGGGGCGGCGGGATGCGCTGGCCAAGCGTGAGGAGCTTTGCCGGTTTCTTGGGCTGCAGGAGCCTGTGGTTACGGCTTGAGATGGGTGGTGTGGCTATCGCGAGCAGGCTCACTCCTACAGGGTTTTGTGTCGTATACACAACTTGAGAACGACCTGAAACCCTGTAGATACTCTGTTCACGGTCAAGCTTTCGCGAGATGTTTTTCGCTAAAAAGCTTGGCCGTATTAAATTCTTCACCAGAACGCATGCATGCCCATT
>Ga0302168_1000351_pt1 | contig 10403 bp, 8 predicted proteins | sample I_Fen_N1_2_FD_193494 | JGI IMG/M metagenome (GOLD analysis project Ga0302168, IMG submission 193494) | Peat permafrost microbial communities from Stordalen Mire near Abisko, Sweden - I_Fen_N1_2 | ecosystem: Environmental > Terrestrial > Soil > Wetlands > Permafrost | place: Sweden: Abisko...
TCATAGTCAAGAAACTCCCAGACGTGCAGATCTGTGGACCGGTACAACGGCAGCAGTGGCATATCGCCTAGACGTGCGCCAGCAATGAGGTACCAATAGTCATTTTCCTTCCATACCTTGGGGTCACGAAAGTGCGTGATGGTATCTTGCGGCGCGGTCTCGATGACTGCGCCATGCTTGACGAATCGAATGCCGTCAATGCTGGTGGCCAGGCACTGAACTTGACGGATTAAGTGTTCGTCACCCACTTCTCCCAGCCAGGTGTGTCCGGTGTAGATCAGTGCCAAGGTATCTCCGCACACCACTGCACTACCGGAAAAACAACCGTCACGGTCGAAGTCATCGCCGGGTGCCAGCGCAATGGGCAGGTGCTGCCAATGAACCAAATCGGCACTCTTGGCGTGCCCCCAATACATAGGGCCCCATTTCGCTTCGAAGGGGTAATGTTGATAGAAAACGTGATATTCGCCACGAAAGTACACGACCCCGTTAGGGTCGTTCATCCAGCCTGCCTGGGGGGCAATATGATAACCGGGTCGATAATCTTGGATGACCCGAGACAGGCCGTCACTCAGTGCACGCTGCGCAAGATCAAGGCAGGAAGGCATTGGCTCTCTGATGTCATTCGACGACATGGTCATAGGGCCCGTGCTCGGACTGAGTGCAGGGAGACATCATTCGGCAGGTTTTCAACGGTGTGTGGGTGTCGCTTCAAGGCCGTGCCGTCGTCGTCGAACAGGTGCAGGTTGTCGAGGTCCAGCTGCAGTTCGACCCGATCGCCTGCCTGCCATCCGGCGCTGACCTCACAACGACAGATCAGTGGCTCGTCCTGGCCTGTTTCGAGGTGTACATACGTTTCGCTGCCAAGGTATTCGACCCCGGTCACGACGATTCCGGCGGCGGCCTCTGCCGCTTTGAGCGAAATGTGCTCGGGACGAACCCCCAGGCTCAGCAGCGTACCCGCCGCCAGGTTCGAGCTGTCGAAGGGCAGGGCGGTCATGCCCAAAACGGGGGTGTCGACCAGGCTGGTTTCGCCCGGGGCATGCAGGCGCGCCGCCAGAAAGTTCATTTTTGGCGAACCGAGGAAACCGGCGACAAAGCGGCTTGCTGGGCGCTCATAGAGTTCGCGCGGTGAGCCGACCTGCTCTACGCGACCGCCGTTGAGCACAACAATTTTGTCGGCCAGGGTCATCGCTTCCACTTGATCGTGGGTGACGTAGATCATGGTCGAGCCAAGTCGATCATGCAGCCGGGCGATTTCGTTGCGCATCTGCACCCGTAAGGATGCATCCAGATTGGAGAGCGGCTCATCGAACAACAAAATGTCCGGTTCGCGCGCCATGGCTCTACCCATTGCTACACGCTGACGCTGCCCGCCAGACAGTTCCTTTGGCTTGCGTTGCAGCAGTTTGTCCAATTGCAGGATTTGCGCGGTTTTCAGCACGCGCTCGCGCAGGCTGCTCTTTTCAGTCTTGGCCAGTTTGAGACCAAAGCTGATGTTGTCGTAGACGCTCATGTGCGGGTATAGCGCATAAGATTGAAACACCATACCGACGCCACGCTCGCGCGGTTCCAGGTCGTTGACTCGTCGCCCGTCGATCAGCAGGTCGCCGCCGCAGATCGAATCCAGTCCGGCGATCAGTCGCAGCAGGGTCGACTTTCCGCAACCCGAAGGGCCAACGAATACCACGAATTCACCCGCAGCAATCTCCAGGCTAACGTCGCGAAGAATCCGCGCATCGCCCAATTGTTTGTTCACGTTGTCTAGCTTCAATTTGATCACGATGCTGTTCCTTGTAGTTGTTGGGCATCAACCCTTTAACGCGCCGGTAGTGAGACCGGAAACGATTCGGCGTTGGAAGATCAGCACCAGAATCACCAGTGGGACGGTGACCAGCACCGATGCGGCCATCAACAGCCCCCACGGCAGCTCATGAGGGCTGCCGCCGGAAATCAAGGCGATGGCGACTGGCACCGTGCGTTGTGCGTCGGTGAGAGTGAAGGTCAAGGCAAACAGGAACTCGTTCCATGCTGCGATAAAGGCCAACAAACCCGTGGTGACCAGTGCTGGCCATAGCAGTGGCAACAGCACCCGGGTAAGCGTGACCCAGGGCGAAGCGCCATCCATGATTGCCGCTTCTTCCAGTTCATGAGGGAGTTGCCCCATGAACGTGGTCAGCACCCAGACAGTGAAGGGCAGGGTGAAAATTGTGTAGCTCAGGATCAACGCCCAAGACGTGTTGTACAGCCCCAGCGCGCGGATCACTTCGAACAGCCCCGACAGTACAGCGACCTGAGGAAACATCGACACGCCGAGAACCATCATCAATACCGTGCCACGCCCACGGAATTTCACCCTTCCCAAGGCATAGGCGGCAGTCACACTGAGGAACAGCGCCAGCGTCACCACGCAAAGTGCGACCATCAGCGAGTTAGCGATAGCCCGCAGGAATGAGGCTTGGTGGAGTACCGCCGCGTAATTGGAGAAGTCGGGACTGTTGATCCAATAGCTCACTTCGAACAAGGCACTGGACGGTTTTAGTGAAGTCACGATGGCGTAATAGAAAGGGAAGGTCGCATACAGCAACAAAACCCCGATCAGACACCAGAACCCGATGCGCAACAGCGCTTTTTTGAGTAGGCGCAGGCTCATGACCGAACCTCCATTTGACGTCGTCCGAGGTAGAGATAAAGCATGGCGATCACCGCAACGACCAGAAACAGCAGAGTCGAGGCCGCGCTGCCATAGCCAACATCCTGGAACTCCACCAGGTGTTGGCGGGCATAGACCGACATGCTCATGGTGCTAGACGAATTTGAGGTCAGCACATAGATGACGTCGAATACCCGCAGGGAATCGAGGATGCGGAAGATCGCGGCCACCAACAATGCGGGCATCAACAGTGGAAGTGTGACGCGCCAGAACACTTTCAGAGGATGAATGCCATCGACCTTGGCGGCTTCGTAGCAATCGCTCGGCAACATCTGCAAGGCAGCCAGCATCAGTAGCGTGACAAAAGGTACAGTCTTCCAGACGTCGACGATGATGACCGCCCACATCGACAGATCCGCATCTGCTGTCCAGGCCAGGGGGGTATCAATCAGGCCGACGCTCAGCATCATGTGATTGATGATGCCGAACTGGTCGTTGAGCATCCATGACCAGATCTTCGCCGAGACAATGGTCGGAATCGCCCACGGAATCAGAATCAGCGCACGCACCAGGGAGCGGCCTGTGAACTTGATGTTCAGCAGCAACGCCACCAGCAGCCCCAGGACGACTTCCAGTCCCACCGACACCACGGTGAAATGCAACGTATTGCGTACAGCGTTCCACCACTGCGGATCAACCAGGATGCCCGACCAGTTGGAACCGTCATGGGACAGATAATTGCTCAAGCCCACGAAGGATCCGCCACCGGTGTCCGCCAGGTTGGCGTCGGTCAGGCTGAACCAGAATGTCCGCAGTAGCGGCCAGGCCGCCACCAGGGCCAGACACAGCAACATGGGTGTCAGAAACAGCCAGGCGGCGTGTACTCGGCGCCGCTGTATGGGCGTTTCCCTGGTGAGCAGGCGCTCATCAGGGGTGGCATGGGTAATAGAGGCAGGCATGGTGATTTTCTTCCTTGTGGCTTACCAGTTCTTGCGTTTGATGCGCGTGAGTTCGCTTTCCAGTTCGGCCAGCGCCTGATCGACAGGTAACTCGCCCGCCAGCACGCCATGCACTCGATCGAAGAACGCATTGGAAACCCGTGGATAGCGCTCGGCGGTTATTGAGGCGGGGCGCATGACCCCGTCGTTGAGAATGCTGTGGAGCTGACTGTAGTAAGGCATTGCCGCGAGCAATTCGGGATCTTGATACAGCGACTCGATAACCGGGTTATAGGCGCCTATCAGGGCACGATGTTTTTGCTCTTGAGCACTGGTCAGGTAGCTAACCAATTCTGCAGCGAGTTTTGGATGAGCGCTGTATCGCGATACCGCCAGGCCCCAGCCACCGAGAGTGGATGCATGGGTGCCGGTCATGCCCCCTCGGGGCAGGGGAGCGACCCCGACCTTGTCTTTTACGACACTGTCCTGGCTTTGCACCAGAGCCCAGACATAAGGCCAGTTACGCATGAACAACGCATTTCCCGACTGGAATACGCCACGTCCTTCTTCCTCGGTGTAGTTGAGTACGCCGCGCGGGGAGATGTCGCCTACCCAGCTTTTCGCCAGGGCCAAAGCCGTTCTTGAGGCCTGACTGTTGACCACGATATCTCCTCGTGGATTGACCAGTCCGCCTTCCGGCTGGCTGCTGATCCACTCCATCGCATTACACGTCAGCCCCTCGTAAGCGCGTCCCTGAAAGATGTAACCCCACACATTGGCGTTCCCGGCGTTGCGTTCAGCCTGTTGAACCTCCCTGGCGGTAGCGGTCATTTCCTCCCAGGTCTGGGGAACCTGCTTGTTGTATTTCTCGAGCAAGTCCTTGCGGTAATACAGCAGGCCCGAGTCGGTGAACCACGGCATTGTCACTAGCCGTCCATTCACTGTCGCGTTATCCACCTGTGCCTGGAAGTAGCCTTGGGTCGCGTTGGCGGGCAGCACTTCGCGCAGATCCATCAGATGTTTGGCCAGCATCCCGGGCCACACCATATCGATTTGAATGATGTCGATGTCAGCGGACTGCGCACTGAGAATTTGTTGGTAGAACGACAACCTCTCGGTCGCCGAGTTAGGCGTGGAAACCACCTGGACGTTGTTGCCGGTCTGTTTCGACCACACGTCGACAGCCTCTTTGCAGAGTTGCAGTTCCGCACCCACTGCGCCGCACGAGATCGTCAAATCGGCTGCGCTCGAGACGGATGGCAGTCCGACACAGAGGGTGAATAGTGCGGCGGGAAGAAGAGATTTCAGCTGTTTCATTGAGCACCCTTTATTTTTGTTTTTAGAAAAGATAACGTTAACATCGCCAAATGTAGCAGCGTATTTGCGATTAGGCATCCTTTTTTCGTTGTCTGTGACAATTCACAGTCCACGAAAATTGGCCGTCGCGAGAACAAAAAACAATAAAAACAATCTAGGAAATTCACATGCAGAAAGCATCAAGCTGGCTACTCGCAGGTGTGCTCGGCACATCGGCTGCGACCTCTCAGGCCGCGACTCTGGAAGAACGTATGGCCGCGTATGAAGCCCGTGCCAGCGCAGCGGAAAATCGTGCAGCCGCAGCCGAACAACAGACCCAGGCACTCGCCAGGGAATTGCAGAAAATCAAACTCGCCACTCCTCCCTTGCAGCCCGCCGCGTCTACTGTGGCAGTAAGTTCGGCGCCTGCTGTGGACACCCGGCTGGCAAAACTCGAAGCCCGCCAGGAAAGCATCGAAAAACAGGCCAGCACTGCAAACCTCACTGATGGGTTTAGCTTCAAGGGTTATGCCCGCTCTGGGGTGCTTATCGACGAGGGACTTGGTGGTGGCCGTGGCGGCCCTTATACAACTCCGGCTGGTTCGGTTGGTGGTGCCGTCGGGCGACTCGGTAACGAAGACGACACCTACATGCGTATAGACCTGTCGAAAGAAATCTATGCGCAAAACGGCACCCGTTCCAAGTTCACGGTCTCCATCGCCGACGGCGTAGAAAGTGCCAATGACTGGACGGCCGACGAAAGCAAACTGAACGTGCGCCAGGTATTCACAGCGCTCGATCATATTGCTGCGTTCAAGGGCAATTCAGTGTTCGAGAACGCCACCCTGTGGGCAGGTAAGCGATTCGATAGAGATAATTTCGATATCCACTGGCTGGACTCGGACGTCGTCTACCTAGCGGGTACTGGCGGTGGAATCTACGATATGCAGATGAACAAAAATTGGCGTTCGAACTACTCCTTGATTGGGCGTAGCTACGGGGATTTCAGTCGAGGCGGTGTTAATGCCAATGTGGAAAGCTACATCCTGACCTCCAACCAGTTCTTCGAGGATGGTCAGTGGCAGTGGATGTTTAATACCATCGGTGCAAAGAAAAACGATTTCGGTACCCGCACCAATGAAGCGGGTTTGACGCCTGCGGACTCCGGCTTGCATAGCATGCTGGCCAATCACCAGAAAAACTTTTTCGGCAGGGAAGGCTTTTTCAAAACGGCGCTGCTCTATGGGCAAGGCCTGGGAGCGGAGGTTAAAAATGTTGGCTCGGATGGTGAGCTGATTGACGATGCCCGAACGCTGCGTCTGGCACTTTACGGTGAGACACCCATTGCGCCTGGTTGGCGCATCGGCCCTAGCGTGTTGGCCGAACAAAGCAAGGATAGATACGTCAAGGGTGACAATTATCGCTGGATGACCCTGAACTTGCGTTTGGCCAATGCAATAAACAGCAATTTTGAGATGGCCTACGAAATGAGCTGGCAAACCATGAACCTCGACCCGAAGGGCTACCTACAGCGTAATGCGGTCGACGGTAATTTTTGGAAATTCACTGTCGCCCCAACATTCAAGCTTGACGTTGGAGACTTGCTCACTCGTCCCGAACTACGGGTGTTCGCAAGCTTCATGAATTGGTCTTCGGATCTGGACAGATACAGTACCTCAGACTCTTTCGGCAAGACGGACTTCAACGCCGGAGGCGTGTGGCAATACGGTATACAAATGGAAACGTGGTTTTAATATTTGATCGCGTAGGCCAACACGCCTTCAGCGCGCCTGCTGGTTGTTGTTGCAAACAGGGGCGTCGGTTGGAGGCATCTGCTTTGAGATTGGCTATGAAAACGTCTCTAACTTCAACAGACACTTTCACGTCGAAAAGGAACAGACAGCAGCCACCTCCCATGACAGAAAAATGAGGAGATTACGATGGTATTGCCTCGCGCAGTAGTATTTGGCGAAGCCCTGACCGAACTTGTCCAAGGCACTCCTGGACAGTGGAAGGGTCTTGGCCCGAATACCGGCACTCTTTCACCCCAACCCCTTCACACTAAAAGCACTGTTCGATAACGAACTTGATGCTTTAACGAACTTGATGCTTAACCTAGGGCTGAATGAGTTTCGGCAGGAGGGGCAAAGAAAACGTTGGCGGCAGTGTTACGCCCGCTTAATGACTATCTATGTGTTCAGTCGGTAATGAGTAGGCCCGAAGGCTCTGTCGGCCCTGATCGGGTGACATGCTTTGCGCCGACTGATTCGCAGGCCAATCGCGGTGGATTAACGCGCAGACCAGTCTTTAGCGCTGGTTTTTTGGATAAATCCGTAAGACTGGAAAACATCGTTGATGAAACAGCAACAATGCGCGCCGATACGCATTGTCGATGCTGGTGTCCGGGCAATTATGTACAGGGGGGGCTTTTTTGGGCGCGCTCGGTCTTTTCAACACCCGGTCGAACCTTGCGCGTTGGCGACGTTCACAGGAGGTGCGGCGTGTATTTTGCGCAACCTTGTACCTTGTACGTCACCCGGTAGCGTCTGAGCTGTAGTCAATCGCTTTAAAGCAAAATAATCCCCGGAAACAGCACCTGGTGCCTGTCCGGACCCGACCCCCGGGACTATCATGCCGGTAGCCCTGACCCTCACTGCAAGGAGCCGCTCGGAACGCCGATGCGCCAGATCTGGAAATCTTTTCGAGCCCTTTATTTCGCCTCCTTGATGATGCTGATCGGCTCCGGCCTGCTCAGTACTTACCTGGCCTTGCGCCTGGCGGCTGACAACGTGGACAGCCTATGGGTCGGCGCGCTGATGGCGGCCAACTATTCCGGCCTGGTCCTGGGCGGCAAGATCGGCCACCGCCTGATCGCCCGGGTCGGGCATATTCGGGCGTATGCCACCTGTGCCGGGATCGTCGGCGCGGCGGTGTTGGGCCATGGCCTGATCGATTGGCTGCCGGCCTGGATCGTGCTGCGGATCATCGTGGGCCTGGGGATGATGTGCCAGTACATGGTCATCGAAAGCTGGCTTAACGAGCAGGCGGATGCCCGGCAGCGTGGCGTGGTGTTCAGCGGCTATATGATCGCGTCCTACCTTGGCCTGGTGCTGGGGCAGTTGATCCTGGTGATGCATCCCCAGCTCGGCCTCGAGTTGCTGATGGTGGTGGCGCTGTGCTTCGCCCTGTGCCTGGTGCCGGTGGCCATGACCCGACGCATTCACCCGGCGCCCCTGCGTCCGGCGCCGATGGAGCCGCGCTTCTTTATCCAGCGGGTGCCGCAGTCGTTGAGTACGGTGCTGGGGGCGGGGTTGATCGTCGGCTCGTTCTACGGTTTGGCGCCGCTCTATGCGTCCCAGCAGGGGCTGACCACCGAGCAGGTCGGTCTCTTCATGGGTAGCTGCATTTTTGCCGGGTTGCTAGTGCAGTGGCCGTTGGGCTGGCTGTCCGATCGTTACGATCGTGCGCTGTTGATTCGCTGCTTCGCCCTGTGCCTGGCGGTGGCGGCATTGCCGTTGGCCATCCTGAGCAAGGTGCCGTTGGAAGTGCTGTTCGTGGCCGGGTTCCTGTGTTCGCTGGTGCAGTTCTGCCTGTACCCGCTGGCGGTGGCGTTTTCCAATGACCACGTTGAAGGTGATCGCCGGGTATCGCTGACGGCCATGTTGTTGGTGACCTACGGCGTTGGCGCCAGTATCGGGCCGTTGCTGGCTGGTGTGGTGATGAAGCTGTTTGGTAGCCAGATGCTTTACGCGTTTTTCAGCCTATGCGCGCTGATCCTGGTGTGGCGTATCCGTCCTAAAGCGGTGACCAACCTGCATCAGGTCGATGACGCACCGCTGCACCACGTGGCGATGCCTGACAGCATGTCGAGCTCGCCGCTGGTGGCTGCACTTGATCCGCGGGTTGATGAGCAGATGGTGCAGGAGCAGATGCAGACGCCTGTTGCGGAGCCTGAAACCGATTCCGAACCACCGACCGATGAGCCGCCTTTCGAAGGGCCGCCGGAACCACTGGGCCCGGATGAGCACCCCCATGACCTGAGCAGGGCGCGTCCCTGAATGCAAAAACGGGCAGATCCCCAAAGGGGCTGCCCGTTTTTTGTCGCGATCTTAGCGCTTAAAAATCGTCGTCTTTGTCGAAGCGCCGTGCTTCGCGTTGCAATTGGTACACGAAGCGCTCGACCTGGCGCTGCACCAGGCCGCTCATGTTGTGGAAGCGCACGCCGGCGAAGGTGGTGTTGATCTTCTCTTCGAAGTGCAGGTAACGCAGTTCGACCGAGGTGGTCATGCTGCCGAAGGGCAGGGCGGCGATGAAGCGGTCGTAGACCTCGCCCAACTGCAGTCGATCGGAAATATCGCCTTCAAAGCGCAATTTGCAGCCGGTGGCGGAGATGTCCAGCAGTTTGCCGGTGGGCGCGGCCTTGAGTTTCTCGCCGCCCAGCTCGATGTTCACCAGTTGTGCCAGCTTCAGCGCGGCACGGAACGCATTGCGGCGCTGATGGTAGACCACCTCGTCCGGCATGCTGCCGGTGTAGATACGGTGGCCGCCTTTTTCGCTGATGCTCAGGGTGCCGTTGCTTTCCCAGGCGACGCGTACACCGTCGTGAAAGCCTTCGATGCGGAAGGGTTCGCCACTCTCAAGGTGGCGTTCGCCATCGCGGGGAATCATTTCGTCCAGGGCCAGGGTCTTGCTGTCCCGGTTGACGTCGACCAGGTAGCTTTGAAACCGCTGGCTGCGCTCATGGAAGGTGATGATCAGCGGGTCATGGCTTTCTTGCAGCATTCGCAAGGTGCCGGCGATTTCCAGAGGCGTGGTGAGCACCTTGGGTGGCTGCGGAGCATCTTCCGCATTAAGGGCGTTGAACACGGTTCTTCCATCTCCAGACAAAATACGACTACACGCAATAACCGTCATTTTGCCAGTATGTCGCGGGCCTTGGATAGGGCACGCTTTAAACCGGCGTCAGGCTTGGCTGCGGGTGCTTGGCTTGACCAGGCGTGAGGTAGAACCTTGGGCGTTATACAGGGCCGGAGGTTCGCCGCCGTGGAGTATGCGCAACTGATTGGCCGTCGTGGTTTGCTGAAGCTGGATCGACTGACCGTTGAGCAGGTTGGCTTCCTGACACTGGGTGAGTAATTGATTGAGTTCTTTGCTCTGGGCCAGCAACTGATCGCCGACCGAGGAGTGACTGGCCAACTGTGCAAGGCCGTCTTGATCAGCCGGCAGGCCGAGGCTGAGGAGAATCTGGCTACGCTTCTTGCCGTGCTGTTCCAGCAGGACAATCAGCGATTGTTTGTGCGCCAGGATTTCTTCCAGCAGCGGCATATCCCGGCCGTAGAGGGCCAGGGATTCTTCTTTTAGCAGCTCGAGCAATTGTTGCGTCGGCGCCAGATCATCAATGATCAGTTGAAGCAGATTTTCGTCGTGGTGCATGGCTGGCCTTGGGTTTTAAGCGTCCAAAAGCCTGGCGCAGGCCTTTGCCTAGCGCTCGGCTTCGAAGTTAAGCAGCTTGCTGG
>Ga0302168_1000352_pt1 | contig 10382 bp, 12 predicted proteins | sample I_Fen_N1_2_FD_193494 | JGI IMG/M metagenome (GOLD analysis project Ga0302168, IMG submission 193494) | Peat permafrost microbial communities from Stordalen Mire near Abisko, Sweden - I_Fen_N1_2 | ecosystem: Environmental > Terrestrial > Soil > Wetlands > Permafrost | place: Sweden: Abisko...
AACCGTCAGCGGTCGCATCATCAATGAAATCGAAGGCATCTCCCGCGTCACCTACGACGTGTCGAGCAAGCCGCCAGCGACCATTGAGTGGGAATGATCCCGCGTCCGGCATTGTCCGGCACGATCTAGTAAAAAATGCCCTGGAGCCCGCGTAATTGCGGGCTTTTGGCTTTTTGGGTCTGGCAAGTTCGGGCAGCGTTTTGCATCGCCAAGCATGTATTTTTTATGGCATGGTACGGGGTACTAACTGCATCCGATGCCATGCATGATGCTTGATACCATGCTCCACTCATCGGGACGGGCATGGTATCGAGATAGCCAAGAGGCCCGGTTTTACTGGGGGGAACCCCATTCTTCCGCGCTTTTCAGAGCATGGTATTTTTTCATGGGAAAAGTGGAAGCCATGCTCACTGATACCAAGCTCCGAAACCTCAAGCCGCAAGACAAGCTCTACAAGGTGATTGACCGCGATGGCTTGTACGTGGCGGTTACACCTGCCGGCTCAATCTCCTTTCGCTACAACTATTCCATAAATGGCCGGCAGGAGACTGTCACCTTCGGTCGTTATGGCTTAGGGGGAGTCACTCTAGCGGAGGCGCGTGAGAGGCTAGGGGAGGCGAAGAAGATGATTGCCGCAGGCAAGTCGCCTGCTAAGGAGAAGGCGCGTGCGAAGGCGCGCACCAAAGGGGCTGAGACATTTGATGATTGGGCTGAAAAATGGCTGCGCGGCTATCAGATGGCGGATTCGACACGCGATATGCGCCGATCAGTCTACGAACGCGAATTGAAGCCGAAGTTTGGCAATCAGAAGCTGGCTGAAATCACTCATGAGGATCTGCGGGCGCTGACTGATGCGATAGTGGAGCGGGGGGCGCCTGCAACTGCTGTCCACTCCCGTGAGATCGTGCTACAGGTCTTTCGCTGGGCCATTGAGCGTGGCCAGAAGGTTGAAAACCCAGCGGATCTGGTGAGGTCTGCCAGCATCGCCAAATTTGAGCCACGTGATCGGGCGCTGACGCCTGATGAAATTGCGCTGATGTACCAGTACATGGATCGGATCGGGACAGCGACGTCGGTTCGTGCCGCAGCCAAACTCCTGCTGCTGACGATGGTGCGCAAAAGCGAGCTGACCAATGCGACGTGGAGTGAAATCAATTTCAGCGAGGCGCTATGGACGATCCCCAAAGAGCGGATGAAGCGCCGAAACCCTCATTTGGTGTTTCTGTCCCGGCAGGCATTAGATTTCTTCATTGCGTTGAAAACTTTGGCCGGAGGTTCTGAGTACATCCTGCCGTCACGCTACGACTCCGATTTGCCAATGAGTGCCGCCACGATCAACCAGGTACTGACACTCACCTATCGCCTTGCCCAAAAGGAGGGGGTGCCGCTAGGAAAATTCGGCCCCCACGACCTGCGCCGCACGGCTAGCACGCTGTTGCATGAGGCGGGCTACAACTCCGACTGGATCGAGAAATGCCTCGCGCACGAACAGAAAGGTGTACGAGCCGTTTACAACAAGGCCGAGTATCGAGATCAGCGCCGTGCGATGTTGCAGGATTGGGCGGACATGATTGACGAGTGGACGCTTAAGAAACCTCGTGTAGCGGATTGATTCTGAGCCTCCTGGCCAAACAGAGCACACGACTTGGCGTGTGTTTGTGGCGAAATACCCACTTCGGTGGGTTTTTTTTCGTCCCGAAATAGGCGTTTTAGGGACACTTTTTTTCTATCGGATTTTCTTAATAAAACTGCCGATAAAACAAGACAATGCGTGACCTTGCCTGTCCCGAAACTAGACGTTTGTCGGACAGTTAAGTGATTGATTTGTATGGAAAAATTTAGGAAATTTGCTGGAAAATACCGGAAATGTGGGGCAATAATCGAACCTCGAGTGATGACGGAACGAGGTATTCGGTGTGGAAAAAGAATCGAGAAAAGAGAGCAAAATACTGATCAGCAAGAAACAGTTGCTGGCAATGATTCCGCTATGCGAACGCACGATCTACAACTTTGAAAAGCAGGGAAAATTCCCTCGCCGGATTGCGCTCAGTAGCCGCAAGGTCGTGTGGGATCTGTGCGAGGTCGAAGAATGGATTGATGCATGCAAGGGCAGTGGTCCGGCTCCCCGGCCAGGAATGGGGGCCTGAATTGTGGCGATTGACTTGCGGGCTGCGTTCGAGAACGAGCCGCCCACACTTGACTTCGTATGGCCCGGCTTCCTCGCAGGCACAGTGGGAGCCTTGGTAGCTCCCGGAGCCACTGGTAAGAGCTTCTGGGCGCTGGAAGCGGCAATGTCCGTTGCCTGTGGCGCAACCGTTGAAAGCAGAGCGGCCGGTGGTGACTTAGTAGGACTTGCACCTGCGAAATCGGGCCGCGTCGTCTATTACGCAGGAGAAGACCCCGAGCCGGCGTTGATTGGGCGAATTCACTCTATTGGCAAACACCTTGGCCAAGAAGCTCGCGAAGCTATCGTAGAAAACCTCATGGTCATGCCGATCATGGGAACACTTTTGGATGTGATGAAGAAAAGGCAGCTGGCCGAGATTATCGAGCAATGCGAAGGTGCTCGGCTGATCGTTCTCGATACATTGAGCCGTATTCATACCCTTGATGAGAACAGCAACAGCGAGATGGCGCGGCTTGTCTCCACGCTGGAGCATATTGCGGCCAGCACAGGCGCATCAGTTCTTTATCTCCACCATGTCAGCAAAAGCAGTGCTCGCGACGGGCAGGCAGATCAGCAACAGGCGTCACGGGGCGCTTCGGTACTCGTCGATAACGTCCGATGGTGCGGTTTCATCGCCAAGATGACTGACAAAGAAGCAGAAGCCCGTACCGATCGTGCCTTTGACCGGCAGCCCATCGGGGAAGATCGAAGAGGCTTCTTTGTTCGTTTCGGCGTTAACAAGCAAAACTATGCTCGCACGCCTAAAGAGCGCTGGTACATGCAGCACAACGGAGGCGTGTTGCTGCCGGTAGACCTGTTGGACGCCAAGCAGGACAGCGGAAAGGGGCGTCACCGTGAGCAAGCATGACTTGACTCACGCCCGGCACGACCCGGTGCATTGTCTGGCACCCGGCCTGTTCCGTAGCCTCAAGAAAGGAGAGCGCAAGCACAGCAAGCTCGACGTGGTATATGAGTACGGTAACGGCAAGCGCATCGAGTTCAGTGGCCCGGAACCACTGGGGGCCGACGATCTCCGCATTTTGCAAGGACTCGTGGCAATGGCCGGGCCTTCTGGGCTCGTGCTTTCACCCGACCCGCAGACAGAAGCTGGCCGCCAGCTACGTCTATTCCTTGAGCCTAAATGGGAAGCCGTCCAGCAGGATGCAATGGTGGTCAGGGGCAGCTATGGGGCGTTGGCCAGCGAAGTGGGCTATGCCAACAAAAAGGACACCAAACGAGTACGCGAATGCATCGAGAGGCTTTGGAAGGTCTCCATCATTGCGCAAAACGAAAGGAAGCGACAGGGCTTTCGCTTGTTGTCCGAGTATGCCAGCGATGAGCAGGATGGCAGGTTGTACGTGGCGTTGAATCCGCTGATTGCTCGCGCAATCATGGGCGGGCCACACGTGCAACACATTCGCATAGACATGGCCGAAGTGAGGAAGCTAAAAACCGATCCCGCCCGCCTGATCCATCAGCGGCTTTGCGGCTGGATTGACCCCGGCAAATCGGGGCGTGTCGAGCTAGGCACGCTTTGTAGCTATGTCTGGCCCGACGAAGCTACAAACCCTAATACCGTCAAAAAGCGTTGCCAGACGGCACGCAAAGCGTTGGCCGAGCTGGTCGCCGTGGGTTGGAAGCTGGACGAATATGCCAAAGGCAAATGGGAAATCGGACGTCCCAAGGGCCACGATAACGGCACCCGCCCCACGTTTTCGGCACCCAACCCCCACGTTTTCAGTACCCAACCCTCACGTTAACGGTACCCGGCTCGTTTCTGAAAACCCAGCAACGGCGGGGCCTTACGGGCAGTTCGAAAATTCCATCCAAGATTCTCTAAGAATCTCCATCATGCGCGCGAAGCGCAGCGCCTTGACGGCGCAGCTCATCGCTTGCTGCTTTTGGTCGGCCTACGGCCGTTGGGCACCAAAAGGAAGGGCAGATTCGCTCAGTCGAATACACACCACCTCAACCACTTAGGACATCGTGCCCTTTCGAGCTCGCCAAAATGCCGCAGGACACGCCGTAAGGCGATTTATTAGCGAGTGATGACGGGATGCTGTGCTGATACAGCACAGGGCCTTACAGGGTGTGTAATAGACGGAACTGAGACAGGTCCGTGCGTATTACTAATGGCGGAGCCTCCCGGGATTTTGTCCGGCATAGCCGGGAGCAGCCCCGTGATGAAATATCACGAGTAGCCGCAAGTCCGGTGTGTCAACGCGAAGCGTTGTCCACGGGACGCGCAGCACCGAAGGTGCGGAGTGTTCGTAACACCAAAGGGGGAGAAAGCAAAACCCCGCACTGAGGCGGGGTTCTGTGGGGCTGGCCAGCGATCAGTGCTCACCGCGCTTATCTTGCTTCTGTGCTTCCTGCGCGGCTTGGATGGCCATCAACACCTGCTGGTTCAGAGTAGCGCTACTCTTGCTGCCCAGCAAAGGTAAACGATTCATGGTTTGCGCCCCGGCAAACATGCGATAGGAAGCCGACAAGGCCAGCGGGCTTACTCGAAGCTGCAAGGCCGTGAATTGGCGATCCAGCCTATCGAGTTGCGGCCCATAGCCCTTGCTGCGCAGCCACCTGCTGAGCGCCCACATGCAGATGGCGGAGGTCGAGGCTAATACTACGAAGCCAGCGAACATCAGAATGTCCATCATGGTTATTTCTCCGGTTGATCGTTCGAAGTCATTCCCGGCACCTTGAGCGAGGCGAGGCGGCCGGGAGTAGAGTTAGTATCCGAGGCCGGACGGATGACGTTAGGATCAGCTTGTGTAGCTTCCGTGGCCGATTCTGCTCCATTGGCTGGAGTGGTCGAGTTGGTATCGTCGGGAGCTGGTGGCGGAGATCCTTCACCAAGAGACAAGGCGTGCGCATTCTCCATACCTGGCACTGCCATCGAGGCCATCACGCCGAGCATCTTTGCGCCACCGTCGGCTGCTTGGGAAAGTGCGCTGCCGGAGCTGACAACTCCTCCTTTTGGTGTCGTCTGCTGGTCTTTGTCGTCGTTCCCTTGCGCTGCCTTTCCGGCCTGCTTAGCGGCCTGCTTTACGCCGCTGCTTGGAGAGGACGGAGCGGCCGACGCCTGCCCGGCAGGATTGGCGGAGCTACCGCCGATCTTCGCGCCTGCGGAACTGGCACCCTGGGCCGCTGCGCCGCCGGTGCTGGTACCCACGCCGGAGGACGCCGCTGCACCCATAGACGACGCGGCACCACCTGCGGAGCTGGCACCGGCAAAGCTGGAGCTAATCGCCCCCGCCAGTCCGCCGCCGAGTCCCCCGACACCCGCCGCCCCCGCCCCGGCTGCGCTACCAGTACCGGCAGCACCGAGGGCGGCAGCACCGGCCACCGCCATCCCACCAATTGCCGAGCCGCCGCCCATCGACGTACCGCTAATCATGCCACCGATCAGGTCAGGAATTGTCTTCGTGAGGTAACAGCACACTAAGGCCAGACCGACCATCGTCATCAATGACGCTTCGTCATTGGTGTAGGCGGCCAACCACTGTTTTGCCGACTGTACGATCAGGCCGAAAATCAGGGTTAGTACAAATAGCTTGGCGCCAATCGCAACGGTGAAGCGCATTGGCGCAATTGCAAAGTCCCGTGTCCATTGCGAACCGCCAAAGCCGAAGAACAGCACGGAAGCATTGATGATGACGTAAGACTCTACGAGTGTGACAAACATGAATGCAGCAATGAAGGCGAAACACGCCAACACAAGGATTGCGCATACAGCGATCAGAAGTCCCTTGGCTGGAGAAAATACTGAAATGCCCTCTACCATGGTGCGGCCAAAATCCAGCGCAACTGCAAGCATATCGCCGGGTTCTAATGCACGCCCGAGGCCGCTCGCCGATGCCGCTGCATCGCGGAAGCTATCTACGATGGCCGTCGACCACTCCACTGAATACTTCATGACTGCAAGGAAGAAACCGATCACCAGGACGAAGCGCAGCAGCTCGCCGACAATCTCGCCGAAATCGGCTTGCTTCATGACCAGAGGCATGAAAGTCCAAATAAACTGGATTGAGGCCAGGAGCCAGAACAGTCTGATCGCATAGTCATACAGCTTCGCTGCCCACTGGTGCGACTGTTGCAAAACTAGGTCGAGTAGGCCCTGAACCGATGTGTCGGCATGCGAAAGGTCGGTCGCGGCCATAGCATTTCCGGCCACGAACACACTCGCTAAGGCGAGGAACAACAATAGACGACGATCCATTAGCTAGTACCCCTTCACACCGCCGTGAGTGTTCGGGCGCGCTTCAAACGACGCATCAGCGTCACGCTGGTGACGTTGTTGCTCAGCCATCGCAGTACATTCGCTATTGCTTTGAACCACCACGGTAACCATGTAACCGGCCAGTGCGGATCCGGCGCACATCAATGCGATGATCCATTTCGAAATAGTCATTCTCAGTACTCCTTCACGCCGCCGCGTGTGTTTTTGCGCGCTTCAAACTGCTGTTCGGCGGCTTCGCTGGCAGCCTTCCGGTCGCCTTGCTGAGCCATGTAATTGCCCTGCATGTTGATTTGCGTGGCCAGCAGGTCGCGCAGCTTTTGCAGTTGCTGCACGTTCTGCGAGGCAATTTCATTGCCCGCCTGAATCGCCTGCATCCGACCAATGGCCGACTGCGAACGAGCCACCATGCGGTCTAGCTGAGCGTTCTCGGACTCGAAGGTGCTGGTATTGAGGTTCGTCGCTTCCATCGCTGTTTTCACGTTGTCGCGGCCCTGTTGTGACCACTTTTGATAGCGATCCTTCGCCGGGACCTCTGCCGAGTTCGCTGCTTGATTCAGGTAGTACTCGAAGCCGGGAAAAACCGTGTTGAATTGCGAATCCATGTTCTGGATTTGGCGGCCTAAGGCCTGCGAGCGGTTGTAGATGTTGACCACGCTTTTCAAGTCAGACGCGATGCTGCCGAACATCGAATCTGGCAAGCCCGTGCCCTGCGTGACCATGTTTTGGTACTGCTGAATTTGCGTTTGCAGTTGCTCGGCGGTGTTCAGCGCCGTGTTGACCTGCTCAGCGTACTCGAACATCTGTTGATAGAACGTCGAGCAGTTAGAGCAGTAGACGGCGTAAGCCGGGGCAGGTGTCATATAGAGAACTACACCAAGGCTTGTGGTTGCCATTGCCACAGCTAGCGCCGCGCCTCGGCCAAATATCCGAGCGACATAAACTGAAGTTTTTCGCGATTCTATTTCCATACCGAATACCTCATTTTGTAGTAACTTGAGGTTTGATTATTCTCCGATATGGCGTTGTTTTGAATATGCGGATAATAGTCTATCCGCATAGATTTCAATAAGTTGCGTCCGGAAACTGTCCGTTAATCAACCCTTTAACTGATGCCAACTCTCTGGTTTGTATAGGGCTTTTCTTTCATGAGGAAAAAGAATCGGCTGTCCGGTTTGATGCGTTTTGCGGACGAAAAAAGCCCACCGAAGTGAGCTTTTTATAAGTTGGTGCGCGGCGTCAGTGGGCTGTGTAATAAGGATTATGAGTGCGGTAGAGGCAACGCTCAGTTTCAGGGATGTGCAGCGTCTCAAGGTGCCACTCTTCGAGTGAAGAAACTAGCTCGGCCGCAATGCGCTGGGCATCCACAATACGCTTACCAGATTGCCCGCTGGCTCGACCGAGGCAGGCTTGCAGTTCATTGAGTTGAGTGGCCAAAGCGCTGATGCGGTGGGCTGTCTTCATAATTAATTCCTCTTGCTTATCCTTTCCACGATTCTGTCGAATTCTTCCCGGATGTGATCGTCCGCAAGATCAAGATTAACTAATCCTGATTTTATTGCAATTCTTGCAATTCTTTCTGCTGCCTCATTGTCTAGTTTTGCAAGCCTTGTCTTAGCCATCTCTAGTTCAGAACAGGCATCAGCTCGACGCTCAGAAAGAGTTTTTCTAGCCATTTTTCATGCTCCTTTTTGGTGCCGTTTCGGCCTTGATCTATTGTGGGTGGCGGAGATTTTAGCGACCGCTGGAGTTGTTAACCATATCAGGATCGGCATCGCTACGAGCTAAGCGTGGGTACGGAAAGTTGGCCGGCGATCATACTTTTTCCGCCCTGTTTGAGCCATTGATTTAAATTTAGTCGACTGAGTTAATTCAAAGAAATTTTAGGCAATTCCTTAACTAAATTAATGCAACTCTAGGCAACTTAGGGAGAATTAACGCAACTCAAGGAAATTTAAGGCAACTGACTTTACCGAAACGGCTATTAGCACTAAATTTCTTTGAATTGCACTCAGGCAGACGGCAAGATATGTGTTTGTAGCTACACGGCTTCGCCGTTCCTCTACAAACACCGCGACCTTACTCACCTGCGGTTCGACGGCATCTTGCTCTGCGAGGCCCACAATCGCTGCCGCGATCCAAGAAAGGAGGAGCCATGTCAAAACAAAGCGGTACCAAAAAGGAGGCATTGAACCGCGATCGCACGCTTCGGTTTCGCGTGACTGCTGTTGAAGAAGCTGAGATAGAAAGCCGCGCCCGCAACGCCGGGCTTTCCCTGTCTGCTTTACTGCGGGCGGGAGCTCTCCACCATCCGATCCGTTCGGTCGTCGATCTGAAGGCAGTAGCTGATCTAGGCAAGATCAATGGCGACTTGGGACGGGTCGCTGGCTTGTTAAAGCTCTGGCTTGCGGAGAAAAACGGCCAGGGAGCAAGCGCAGTCGAAGTCGAGCGGATGATGATCGAGTTTCGTGAGTTGCAAGCGGGTATCAGGGAAAAAATGAGCGCTGTCGTTTTTGCCCGAAAGCGTTAGGGCTGACGCGTGAAACTCTCTGGGTTGAGCAATCCATTTCAGTGCTGACAATTGCTAGATTGGTGTCTTTCCTGACCATCACCCGGGGACTTTTCTTGCCTCCCGCTAGCGAGTAGCTATTATCGGTATGGCCCGTGGGGCGACGATGCTAGCTTGGGTGTGATGAAGTGTTTACTCACGGTGCCTCTGCTAGGAGACTGGTGATGTTCGAAGAAACAATCCGCGCACTACAAAAGCTTGGCGACGAAAAATCTACTGTCGCCATCTCCGCAGACGATGAGAACTACTTTGATCGCGAGTGTCCCGCGCCAGAATGCCTAGCTCAGTTCAAGGTTCTGATGGCAGATTGGGAGGACAAAGTTAGGGACGAGGAGGTCTTTTGCCCGTTCTGCGGCCATACCGCTGATGCTCAGAGTTGGTGGACGCAGGAACAACTGAATCATGCGCGGGACGCTGCTCTAGCGAAGGTTCAAGCGGCTATAGGGGGGGCGCTTCGCGTTGATGCTCGGAGATTTAATCAGGGGCAGCCTAGCGGTGGATTCATCTCGATGAGTATGAAAGTGGACAGCAGGCCTCAACATGTTCCGATCCCCTATGCAGCGGCAGCACCCATGCGTCTCAAGATCACCTGTGGCGAATGCAGATGTCGGTATGCCGTTGTCGGGGCGGCGTATTTCTGTCCATCTTGCGGGACAAATGCTGCGGAACTTGTCTTCGACCTCACGGCACAGGGCATCCGGCAGTCGCTTGAAGCAGTTGATGCCATCAGAGTTGCTATCGCAGACGCGGATACTGCTGAGAACACGTGCCGTCTGATCGTTGAGAGCGCTTTGCAGAACGCGGTGACGGCATTTCAGAGGGTTGCAGAAGCGCTTCACGCGCGCGTATCGCCGACAGCGAAGACCCGGCGCAACGCATTTCAGAATCTTGCCGAGGGTTCAACTCTTTGGGCTGTCGCAACAGGAGGCGGTTACGACAAGCATCTTACGGTCGTCGAGATGGAACAACTGACAACGGCCTTCCAGCAGCGTCATCTGCTCGCTCATACACAGGGTGTTGTTGATGATGATTACATCCGAAAAACCGGTGACACACGGTATAAATCTGGGCAGCGGTTGGTAATCAAGCGCGAGGCTGTGGCTGAAGCACTTAATCTAGTCGAGCAGTTGACGCATGGCATCCGCCAGGACGCCATGGATAAAAGGTGAACTCATTAACAGCTGGTTTTGGCGAATAGCGAAGGCCCGTAAGAGGCAGCTATCGGCCGATTCTGTTGAAAAAGTCTGATTTGCAGATCGGCTGAACTCACGCACGATCTCCGCTGGAGAACCTACTCACCACATTGAGTGGTTTTTCGGCCCTTCGTTGAGCTTTGCAGCTCGGCTATTGGGTTGATTTGAGGTTTTTTGCTTTGTGCAGACGCACCTATCCCGTAACCGGTGGCCCTT
>Ga0302168_1000356_pt1 | contig 10316 bp, 9 predicted proteins | sample I_Fen_N1_2_FD_193494 | JGI IMG/M metagenome (GOLD analysis project Ga0302168, IMG submission 193494) | Peat permafrost microbial communities from Stordalen Mire near Abisko, Sweden - I_Fen_N1_2 | ecosystem: Environmental > Terrestrial > Soil > Wetlands > Permafrost | place: Sweden: Abisko...
CAGCCCGGTGGACCGCATCGTCGGTGACTTCATCGAAGCCGGCGCGACCTACATCACCTTCCACCCGGAGGCCTCGCAGCACGTCGACCGTTCCCTGCAACTGATCCGCGAGGGCGGATGCAAGTCGGGCCTGGTGTTCAACCCGGCGACCCCGTTGAGCGTGCTCGAATACGTGATGGACAAGGTCGACATGATCCTGCTGATGAGCGTCAACCCGGGCTTCGGCGGGCAGAAATTCATTCCTGGCACCCTCGACAAACTGCGTCAGGCGCGGGCCTTGATCGACGCCTCGGGGCGTGACATTCGCCTGGAAATCGACGGCGGCGTGAACGTGAGCAACATTCGTGAAATCGCTGCGGCGGGCGCGGACACCTTCGTCGCGGGCTCGGCGATTTTCAACGCACCGAACTATCAGGAAGTGATCGAGAAGATGCGCGCCGAACTGGCGCTGGCTCGCCCATGAGTGGTTTTGAGCAGCTGTTCCCGGGGCGTCTGCCGCGGCTGGTGATGTTCGATCTGGATGGCACGCTGATCGATTCGGTCCCGGACCTCGCAGCGGCCGTGGATCACATGCTGCTCAAGCTGGGCCGCAAACCCGCCGGCATCGAGTCGGTACGGGAATGGGTGGGTAACGGCGCACCGGTATTGGTGCGCCGTGCGCTGGCGGGTGGCATCGAGCACTCGGCGGTCGACGACGTCGAGGCTGAACACGCGCTGGAGATTTTCATGCAGGCCTATGGTGCGAGCCATGAGCTGACCGTGGTTTACCCTGGTGTGCGCGACACCTTGAAGTGGCTGCACAAGCAGGGCGTGGAAATGGCGCTGATCACCAACAAGCCGGAACGCTTCGTTGCGCCGCTGCTGGATCAGATGAAAATCGGCCGTTACTTCAAATGGATCATCGGCGGCGATACCTTGCCGCAGAAGAAGCCCGACCCGGCCGCGCTGTTTTTCGTGATGAAAATGGCCAACATCCCGGCCTCGCAATCCTTGTTCGTCGGCGATTCGCGCAGCGATGTGCTGGCGGCGAAAGCGGCGGGGGTCAAGTGTGTGGCGCTCAGTTACGGCTACAACCATGGCCGGCCGATTGCCGAAGAGTCGCCCGCGCTGGTGATCGACGATCTGCGCAAGCTAATTCCCGGTTGCCTGGATCCGGCCGCTGGGATAACGTTGCCCGACGCTGTTCAACCCCCTGCTGGAAACGCCATCGTGGTGGTCACTCGCAAACTCTGGATGAAAGTCATCAAGGCCCTGGCCCGCTGGCGTTGGCGCGCCTGACTTGTTCCTGGCCGGCGTACCGGCGCGTTTGCATACCTGACTGTTAGACCCTCAAGCCACGAGGCTACCCCATGATCCGCGAAGAATTCCTGCGTTTGGCCGCTGCCGGCTACAACCGCATCCCGCTTGCCTGCGAAACCCTGGCTGACTTCGACACGCCGCTGTCGATCTACCTGAAACTGGCCGACGAGCCAAACTCCTACTTGCTGGAATCGGTTCAGGGCGGGGAGAAGTGGGGCCGTTATTCGATCATCGGCCTGCCATGCCGCACCGTGCTGCGAGTGCATGACCATCACGTCAGCGTGACCGTTGATGGCATCGAGACCGAAAGCCACGACGTGGAAGACCCGCTGGCGTTCGTCGAAACCTTCAAGGCCCGCTACAACGTGCCGACCATCGCCGGCCTGCCGCGTTTCAACGGCGGCCTGGTGGGGTATTTCGGTTATGACTGCGTTCGGTATGTGGAGAAGCGCCTGGGCAAATGCCCGAACCCGGATCCACTGGGCGTGCCGGACATTCTGCTGATGGTCTCCGACGCGGTGGTGGTGTTTGACAACCTCGCCGGCAAGATGCACGCGATTGTGTTGGCCGATCCTTCGCAGGCCGGTGCTTTCGAGCAGGGCCTGGAGCGTCTGGAAGAACTGCTGGAAAAACTCCGCCAGCCGATCACCCCGCGCCGTGGCCTGGATTTCAGCAAGCAACAGTCGGCTGATCCGGTATTCCGTTCGAGTTTTACCCAGAACGATTACGAAAAAGCCGTCGACACCATCAAGGAATACATCCTGGCCGGCGACTGCATGCAGGTCGTGCCTTCCCAGCGCATGTCGATCGACTTCAAGGCTGCACCGATCGATTTGTACCGGGCGCTGCGCTGCTTCAACCCGACGCCTTACATGTACTTCTTCAACTTCGGCGACTTCCATGTCGTCGGCAGCTCACCGGAAGTGCTGGTGCGGGTCGAAGACAACCTGATCACCGTGCGCCCGATTGCCGGTACTCGTCCACGCGGGGCCAACGAAGAGGCTGACCTGGCGCTGGAAAAAGACCTGCTGTCCGATGACAAGGAGATCGCCGAGCACTTGATGCTGATCGACCTCGGTCGTAACGACACCGGTCGGGTTTCGGAAATCGGTTCGGTGAAACTCACCGAGAAAATGGTCATCGAGCGTTATTCCAACGTGATGCACATCGTGTCCAATGTCACCGGGCAGTTGAAGGCCGGGCTGACGGCGATGGACGCATTGCGGGCGATCCTGCCGGCGGGCACGTTGTCCGGTGCGCCGAAGATTCGCGCGATGGAAATCATCGACGAACTGGAACCGGTGAAGCGTGGCGTCTATGGCGGTGCGGTCGGATACTTTGCCTGGAACGGCAACATGGACACCGCGATTGCGATCCGTACGGCGGTGATCAAGAACGGTGAACTGCACGTGCAGGCCGGTGGCGGCATCGTGGCCGACTCGGTACCGGCGCTGGAATGGGAAGAAACCCTGAACAAACGCCGCGCAATGTTCCGTGCCGTTGCTTTGGCCGAACAAACCCCGGACACCTGAACCTGTGGGAGCGAGCCTTTGTGGCGAGGGGGCTTGCCCCCGTTCGGCTGCGCAGCAGTCGTAAAACCAGGCGACTCGATAAATCTGTAAGAGTGCAAGGGGCCGCTCCGCGACCCAACGGGGGCAAGCCCCCTCGCCACAGTTAAGTATTCAGCACCATAAAAAACGCGGCGCCTGTGAAGGCGCCGCGTTTTTTATGGCCGATCGATTTAGAAGTCCAACGCAACCCCTAAATTAATCCCTTGCTGGGTAAAGTCGTCATCCTTGCGAATGTTGTAGCTGGCGCGCAGTGCCAGTTCCTTGGTGAGGTTGTGGCTCACCCCCAGGTTCACCCGGTTCAGGTTGGTTTGCGGGGTGTAGCCTTCCAGCGTGAACTGGTTGTTTGGCAGGCTGTTGAGGTTGATTGCCACGTCCTGGGTGTCGTCGTTGTACTCACGTTCGTGAGCCACTTCGCCAAATACCTGGGTTTGTGGGGTGATCTGGTATTTACCCTGCAAACCAATGCCCAATCGACGGGAAATACTTTCCTGATCGCCAAAAGTCAGCGCAGTAGAATCATTGCCGTCCTCTGTATAACCATCGACTTTCACCTTGGAGAAGTCAGCGCTGACAAACGGCGACAGGTGCCACGGGCTGCTGGCCTGCTGTGCAATGTCATAACCGATGCGCGCGCTGAAGGCTTCGACGAAGCCACTGGTGTCGCCTTTTTCGCTGCGTTCGTTGGCGCCCAGCTGGAATTTACGCTTGAGGCTGTCGTAATCCAGGTGTCCGGCGGTCAGCGCCATGTCCGCCCAGATGCGGTTTTGTTGGTACTGGGCGAATGCGGTACCCAGATAAGTATTGAGCTTGTAGTCGGAGTCGTTCGTCCCGGCTTCGAGTTTCTGGTTATAGAAACCGGCTGCTACACCCACGCGCCAGGCATCGTCGAGGCGATAGCTGCCGCCGATGTTCAGGTTGTAACCATTGCCGTCGGCGCTCGTGACGCTGTCCTGACCATCAAAGTCCTGATGCTGGCCGCCGCCGGAAACAATGGCGCGCCATTGACCGACGTCCTGCCAGTTCTCCCAGTCGGCCATCCATTGGTTGCGCAGTTCATCCTGATGCGCGCGCAGGGTGCCTTGAGCCATTTGCGGCAGCAGCGTCAGCTCCCACGGCGCAGACAACAGCGAATAGGCGTAATCGGCAATCAGGCGTTGCCCGGCTTCGGTCGGGTGGACCGAGTCGTTGTAGATCAGCTTGGTCGGGTCGGGTGTGGCGCTGTTGATGCCGTAACGGGCGTTCTCTGTGCAGCCGCTACCGCTGAAGCAAGTCGCGGTCAGGTTCTGATCGGTGGCCAGGCCGAACTGCGCCGGGTTGGCGAAGGCTTCATTGAGCAACACCGGAATGTTCAGCGGGATGATTTCTGCATTGATGTTCTGCAGTCGGCTGACCAATTCAGTGTTGAACTGGGCGCTGAGCTGGGAGGTGAACGCTTGCAGCGGGCTGCCGTTGATTGCCGGTGTCAGGCCGATGTCGGGCAACAACCAGACCATGACGTATTTGGCGCCAGCGGTTTGCAGGGTCTGTACGCTGTCGGCCAGTCGGTCGGCGGCGGCGCTGGCCTGAGGCAGGCTGGTGACGCGGCCCTGCAGGAAGTCGTTACCGCCACCCGACAAGTAATACAGCGCGTTCGGGTCGGCGCGGAAGTTGTTCGATGGCAGGTATCCGGCGCGGGTGCGATCGCCGGTGGCGGAGTTGGTGGTGATCGAATCGAGAATCTGATCGGTGCGATAACCGCCGACGGCCCAGTTATTGCCATCGGGTTGGCCATTGCCGGCGCGCACTGCCGAATTCGATGACGCGGTCTGGTCCGCGGTGTATCCCAGTTTGCCACCGAGAATCTGCGTGGAGTTGAGCGAGCGGACTTCGCCGCTGCCATCCAGATAAACCGGCCCCGTCCGGTTGGTGTAGCGTTGCGTCGACCCGGCAGGCCCGCCGGTGTCGGCAAAGGTGCCGGCATCGTTGAGGCTGTCGCCGAAGACGACGAAATTGGTGTAGGGATTCGGTGCGGCGTACGCCTGAGCGCAGGCCATGGCCAGCAAGCATCCTGCGAGCGGTACAAACAACGTCTGTTTGATCATGAGCAAGTCCGTTTATTTATTGTTTTAGGAGAACGAAACGACAGTACCAAAAACTTCCGGCCTTTTGCCATCCGTCGCGAAGCCTTTGAGAGTTTCGCGAGCAGCAGCCCCGGCCATATTGCACGCTCTGCCCAGCTAAGTTACTGTGCCGAGACGTATGAATGAGACCTTCCCCGTGTTGATCATCAGTAAACTCCTGGATCAAGTCATCAAGGCACACGCCCGCTGGCGTTGGCGCGCCTGAATTCCTTTGCCGGCCTCGCCGGACCTGTACCGCTTTGCCTTCTTTACCTGTTTGAAATGCCGCTTTGCTGGCGCTACCCCGGCACCTGACAAAGCGTAGCGCTCTGCGGGTAATTCATTCGAAGGCCATCTTTAAAGTCAGTGAATTCAAGAGGTTCAAAAACGCCATGTTGCTGATGATCGATAACTACGACTCCTTTACCTACAACGTTGTGCAGTACCTCGGTGAGCTCGGCTCCCAGGTCAAAGTCGTGCGCAACGATGAACTGACCATCGCTGAAATCGAAGCCCTCAACCCAGAGCGCATCGTGGTGTCCCCCGGTCCTTGCACCCCGACCGAAGCCGGGATCTCGATAGAAGCGATCAAGCATTTCGCCGGCAAACTGCCGATTCTTGGCGTTTGCCTCGGCCACCAGTCCATCGGCCAGGCCTTTGGCGGTGATGTGGTTCGCGCCCGTCAAGTGATGCACGGTAAGACTAGCCCGGTATTCCATGAGGACAAGGGCGTATTTGAAGGCCTGAATCGTCCATTGACGGTCACCCGCTACCATTCGCTGATCGTCAAACGTGAAACCTTGCCCGACTGCCTGGAGCTGACCGCCTGGACACAGCTTGAAGACGGCTCGGTCGACGAAATCATGGGCCTGCGCCACAAGACCTTGAACATCGAAGGCGTGCAGTTTCACCCCGAGTCGATCCTCACCGAGCAGGGCCACGAACTGTTCGCCAACTTCCTCAAACAAACCGGCGGCACGCGCTAAGGACTTTTCATGAATATCAAGACAGCCCTGGGCCGTATCGTCGATCACCTCGACCTCAGCACCGATGAGATGCGCGATGTGATGCGCGAAATCATGACCGGCCAATGCACGGATGCACAGATCGGCGCCTTCATGATGGCGATGCGCATGAAGAGCGAGAGCATCGACGAAATCGTCGGCGCCGTGTCGGTCATGCGCGAGCTGGCGGACAAGGTCGAACTCAAGACCCTCGACGGTGTGGTCGATGTGGTCGGTACCGGCGGTGACGGTGCGAATATTTTCAACGTGTCGACCGCATCGTCGTTCGTCGTCGCAGCAGCCGGTTGCACCGTGGCCAAGCACGGTAACCGTGCGGTGTCGGGCAAAAGCGGCAGCGCCGATCTGCTGGAGGCGGCGGGCATTTATCTGAACCTGACGCCGGTTCAGGTCGCACGCTGCATCGACAACGTCGGCATCGGTTTCATGTTCGCCCAAACTCACCACAGTGCCATGAAGTATGCCGCCGGTCCGCGCAAGGAGCTTGGCCTGCGTACCTTGTTCAACATGCTCGGCCCGCTTACGAATCCGGCCGGTGTGAAGCATCAGGTGGTGGGCGTGTTCAGCCAGGCGCTGTGCCGGCCATTGGCCGAAGTCCTGCAACGTCTGGGCAGCAAACATGTGCTGGTGGTGCATTCGAAGGACGGCCTGGACGAGTTCAGCCTGGCCGCGCCGACCTTCGTGGCGGAATTGAAGAACGACCAGATCAGCGAATATTGGGTCGAGCCTGAAGACCTGGGCATGAAGAGCCAGAGCCTGCACGGCCTAGCCGTGGAAAGCCCGGCGGCCTCGCTGGAACTGATTCGCGATGCCTTGGGCAAACGCAAAACCGAAAGCGGTCAGAAAGCCGCCGAAATGATTATGCTCAATGCCGGTGCCGCGTTGTACGCCGCCGACCATGCAAGCAGTTTGAAAGAAGGCGTTGCCCTGGCGCACGATGCGCTGCACACAGGCCTCGCTCGGGAGAAACTGGAGGAGTTGGGTGCATTTACCGCGGTATTCAAAGTGGAGAATGAGGGATGAGTGTACCGACGGTTCTGGAAAACATTCTGGCGCGCAAGGTCCAGGAAGTCGCCGAGCGTAGCGCTCGTGTGAGCCTGGCCGAGCTGGAAAGTCTGGCCAAGGCGGCCGATGCACCCCGTGGTTTTGCCCAGGCATTGTTGGCGCAGGCCAAGCTCAAGCAGCCGGCGGTGATTGCCGAAATCAAGAAAGCTTCGCCGAGCAAGGGTGTGATCCGCGAGAACTTCGTTCCCGCCGACATCGCCAAGAGCTACGAGAAGGGCGGCGCGACGTGTTTGTCGGTGCTGACCGATATCGATTACTTCCAGGGCGCCGATGCGTATCTGCAACAGGCCCGGGCGGCGTGCAAACTGCCGGTGATCCGCAAGGACTTCATGATCGATCCTTACCAGATCGTCGAAGCGCGGGCGCTGGGCGCCGATTGCGTGTTGTTGATCGTCTCCGCGCTGGATGACGTAAAAATGGCCGAACTGGCTGCCGTGGCAAAAAGTGTCGGCCTCGATGTATTGGTGGAAGTTCACGACGGCGACGAGTTGGACCGGGCCTTGAAAACCCTCGACACTCCGCTGGTCGGCATCAATAACCGCAACCTGCACACATTCGATGTCAGCCTGGAAACCACCCTCGACCTGTTGCCGCGCATCCCTCGTGATCGCCTGGTGATTACCGAAAGCGGCATCCTCAACCGTGCCGATGTCGAATTGATGGAAATCAGCGACGTGTATGCGTTCCTGGTCGGCGAGGCGTTCATGCGCGCCGAAAGCCCGGGGACCGAGTTGCAGCGCCTGTTCTTTCCGGAGCGCGGCACTGCGGTGAGTGGTTCTACACTCGACTGATTTCCGACAGGAAAACCGTGGTGCGCCCTTCGCGAGCAAGCCCGCTCCCACATTTGACCGGTGTTGTTCAATTGAACGCGGACTAATGTGGGAGCGGGCTTGCTCGCGAAGAGGCCCTCAACATTTCCAAAGATTTCAAACTTTGCGGAGTACTCAATGACCCAGCCGACCAATCTGACAATCGAAGCCGGCCTGCAAGCCGAACAGGATTTGTTGGCAGCAGTCTGCACCGGCGATTCGGAGTTCGGCCTGCTGTTCTGGCAACCCAATGACCGAGCCCTGGTCATGCCCCGACGCCTGAATCGTCTACCCGGTTTCGAAGCAGCCTGCGAAGTCTCGGCCGCTGCCGGTTGGCCCGTGCTGTTGCGTGAAACCGGCGGTGAGCCCGTGCCGCAATCGGCGTCCACCCTCAACATTGCATTGGTCTACGCTCCGCCACGCAGCGAAGGCGACCAAAACCGCATCGAAACCGCCTATCACCGACTCTGCGATCCGATCTGCCAGTTGCTGGATGAGCTGGGTGGTGTGTCGTCCCTCGGCGAAATCGAAGGTGCGTTCTGCGATGGCCGTTTCAACGTCAACCTGGATGGCCGAAAAATGGTCGGCACCGCTCAACGCTGGCGTCAGAGCAAGGGCGGCACGCGTCCGGTAGGATTGGTGCACGGTGCGTTGTTGCTGGATAACGAGCGGGAATCGATGGTTGCGGCGGTCAATCGTTTCAATGAAGCCTGCGGCCTGGAGCAGCGGGTTCGCGCCGAAAGCCACATCGCCTTGCATGAGAAGTTCTCCGCGCCCGATGCGCTCGGGCGGCTCGACGCACTTTATCGCCAGTTGCTGGCGGATATGTTCAAGGTTTAGCGCGTACCGAAGACCACCATAGTCTTGCCTTTGACGTCCACCAGGTTGCGTTCTTCCAGATCCTTGAGCACGCGACCGACCATCTCACGCGAACAGCCGACAATCCGGCCGATTTCCTGACGGGTCACTTTGATCTGCATGCCGTCGGGGTGGGTCATCGCGTCCGGCTGCTTGCACAGTTCCAGCAGGCAACGAGCGACGCGACCTGTCACGTCGAAGAACGCCAGGTCACCGACCTTGCGCGTGGTGTTACGCAGGCGCTGTGCGATTTGTCCGCTGAGGACGTAAAGAATGTCTGGATCTTGCTGGGACAGCTCGCGGAATTTCGCGTAGCTGATTTCCGCGACTTCGCATTCGATCTTGGCGCGCACCCAGGCGCTGCGTGCCTGTTCCAGGCCAGCTTGTTCGAACAGTCCCAACTCACCGAAAAAGTCCCCGGCGTTCAGGTAGGCGATGATCATTTCACGACCATCGTCATCCTCGATCAGGATCGTGACCGAGCCTTTGATAATGAAGAACAGGGTTTCCGAGCGATCGCCCGCACAAATGATGTTGCTCTTGGCCGCATAGCGACGGCGCTGGCAATGCATCAACAACTTGTCGAGGTTTTTGATTTTGGGTATTGGGGTAATAGCAACCATGGTTGTATCCCGAAAAGACGTCACGGTGTGTGTTTGATTTTCTTATGAGTCGCCGACAACGGCCGAAGCAAAGCTGGCTATGCGCCAGCGAATTGGCGTCAGCTTAACAGACACTTCCTGCAATATTCGAGAATTTACCTACACCGCAGAGGCTTGCGTCCCAGGAAGGCGAGGCACCGTCAATCAAGGGCCCTGTGCTAAGCTGGCGACCCTTTTTTAGACAGTGGAGTCTTGGCGATGAAGGCACGCATCCAATGGGCTGGCGAAGCCATGTTCCTCGGTGAATCCGGCAGCGGTCATGTCGTGGTCATGGACGGTCCGCCCGATGCCGGCGGTCGCAACCTGGGTGTCCGGCCAATGGAAATGCTCCTGCTCGGTGTCGGCGGTTGCAGCAATTTCGACGTGGTCAGCATCCTCAAGAAGTCCCGTCAGGCCGTTGAAAGCTGCGAAGCCTTCCTCGAGGCCGAGCGTGCGACCGAGGACCCGAAGGTCTTCACCAAGATTCACATGCACTTCGTGGTCAAGGGCCGCGGGCTGAAAGAAGCCCAGGTCAAGCGCGCCATCGAGCTGTCGGCGGAGAAGTATTGCTCGGCCTCGATCATGTTGGGCGCAGCGGGCGTTGCGATTACCCACGACTACGAGATCATCGAACTCGGTTGAGCCGACATTCAACTATCATAAAAGCGGTGCAGACTCTGGCGAACCCAAGCTGACGTCTGCATAATGCGCCACTTTTTTCAGGGTAGTGGTCCGTCAACCGACAGGCCGCGCCCCCGAACTGACAACCAAAATCGCCATCGCGAAGAGGTGTTAACCGTCCTACGCAGGTGCGTTGTTCGCATTTGACGGGCATGCTTGATCACGCGGCCGGGCCGCAATACATAGAGAGTTTTTAACGGTGAAAAGCAAACTCAAGCTCCACGGGTTCAATAACCTGACAAAGACCTTGAGCTTCAACATCTATGACATC